>Ga0182021_10000044_pt1 | contig 104816 bp, 94 predicted proteins | sample 612E3MmetaG_FD_120493 | JGI IMG/M metagenome (GOLD analysis project Ga0182021, IMG submission 120493) | Permafrost microbial communities from Stordalen Mire, Sweden - 612E3M metaG (Illumina Assembly) | ecosystem: Environmental > Terrestrial > Soil > Wetlands > Permafrost | place: Sweden... | reverse complement strand
TTTCTTCTGGTCTACTTCATTCATAATTATAAAGTGGGGATTAAAAGATATTCCTCCGCTCACTTTTGCCGGATTGCGTTATTTCTTGGCTTTTCTATGTCCGCTTCCTTTTATGTTAACAAAAGAAAAAATTTCCGAAGTCAAAAAAATTGATCGCAAGGATTGGTTTCATTTAACTCTCCTCGGACTTCTTTTTTATACGTTTACTCAAGGAACACAATTTATCGGATTGTCGCTTCTTCCAGCGGTAACAGTAAGTTTGCTTCTCAATTTCACTCCTATAATTGTTGCTGTAATGGGAATTTTTCTTTTATCTGAGAGACCTTCAGCGCTTCAATGGCTGGGTACAAGTTTATTTATTATTGGGATACTTGCTTACTTTTATCCCGTTGATTTATCAGAAAATAAAACTCTTGGAATTATTGTAATGACAATTGGAGTTTTTGCCAACGCATTTTCTTCTGTATTGGGTCGCGGAATAAATCGAAGCGGTAAATTTCATCCTCTAACCGTTACAGTTGTAAGCATGGGAATCGGATCAATAGTAATGCTGATTATCGGTATTGCTATTCAAGGATTGTCGCAATTGAGTTTAATCAATATTTTATTTTTATTTTGGCTTGCAGTTGTAAATACAGCTTTTGCATTTACGCTTTGGAATCTATCCTTGAGAACACTCACCGCAATGGAATCATGCATAATAAACGGAACAATGTTAATCCAAATTGCTTTTCTAGCATGGATATTTATTGGTGAGCCCGTAATATGGCGGGAAGGTATCGGAATGTTTATCGCTGCCGCGGGAGTTGTTGTTGTTCAAATCAATAGAAGAAACTAATTTTAAGTATCGAAATAAACTCACAATAAAAAATCACAAAGTGCTGAATGAAAAATTTTATTTGCTTAATTCTTCTTTTTACGTTTTACTTAAACGTACAATCCCAATCGAAAAAAGATCTTTTGATTATTTCCGCTCCAGCTGAAAAAGAATTTACAAAAATTGATCCGAACGGAAAGACGGTTATTCCTAACGGCAGATTTATTACTCCTTTAGGAAAAACAATTATTACTGCACCTCATCCGTATGGATTAGCTTTAAGTCCGGATGGAAACGTGCTCGTTACCGCTAATTCCGGAACTGATCCTCTTTCAATCACATTGATCAAAAATATTCTGAGCGGAGATCTTATTGTTCAACAAGTTCCGCCTGGTGCAAATACGGACAAAGGTGTTCTTGCTTCTGTTTTTATGGGACTCGCTATTTCACCAGACAATAAAATTGTTTATGTCGCCGGCGGACAAACAAATAAAATTTACTTGTTCGAAATTTCAACCGGAAATAAAATTGATTCGATTAATTGCGAATATGAAGATAGCCAATTTGATTACTCCCATGGATATATAGGTGATTTAGTATTATCAAGGAACGGAGAAAAAGTTTATGCGGTCGATCAGATCAATTTTAGAATGATTGTTGCGGATACAAAAACAAAATTGCTTATTCAAAGTGTTCCGGTAGGAAGATATCCTTTCGGAATAACTCTTTCCCCGGATGAAAAAAATATTTTTATTGCAAATGTAGGAATGTACGAATACAAACGTATCCCGGGAATAACAACTAATAACGTTAAAGAGAAAGGATTAACTTTTCCACCTTACGGTTATATGTCTAAGGAATCGCGGAACGGTGTTAAGATCGGTGATATCAAGGTTCCGGGTTTAGGCGATCCGTATTCTTCCAATGCTTTTTCTGTCTTTATTATAGATAACAAAGATCCAAATCATCCAAGAGTTACTACAAAAATAAAAACGGGCACACGGATAGGAGAATTGATCGAAGGGATTCCTGCGGTCGGCGGTTCAAGTCCAAACTCTCTTGCCGCAACGAATAAATATTTATTTATCAGCAACGGGACGAACGATAATCTTTCGGTTATTGATATTCAGAAGAAAAAAATTGTAAAGACGATAAAACTTGTACTGGATGACCGCTTAAAAAATTTGCGCGGTATAATTCCATACGGACTTGTGTTGTCTCCTGATCAGAAAAGATTATATGCTGCAGAATCCGGAATCAATGCAGTTGCAGTGATTGACATAGAAAGAATGAAAATTCTAGGACACATACCCACCGGCTGGTTTCCGGCAAAACTAAAGGTAAGTGCAGATGGAAAAAAATTGTTCGTTGCGAATGCAAAAGGATTCGGTAGCGGACCGAACGGCGGAGAAAATTTTAAGCCCGGGCCCGAAGGAACTTACATCGGCAGCTTAATGAAAGGAACTGTTTCGGTAATTGATATCCCCGAAGATGGTCATCTGCCTGCCCTTACTCAAAAAGTGATTAACAATAATTTCTTAATTGAGAAATCATCATCGCAAAAATTTTCCGGGAGAAAAAATAATCCCGTTCCTCTTTATCCAAAAGAAAAGGCGAGCCCAATAAAACATATCGTTTTCATTTCAAAAGAAAATAGAACTTATGATGAGATATTCGGAAACGTCAAGAATGGAAATGGCGATTCCACTCTTGCCCGATACGGAAAAAATGTTTCTTTCACCAACAAAAAGCAAACTCTGGAGGTAAATAACACAACCGTAATGAAAAATCATCTTGAATTAGCAAAACAATTTTCGATCTCAGATAATTTTTATGTTGATTCAGATGTTTCATCTGACGGGCACCGCTGGCTTGTTAATACTTATCCGAACGAATGGGTAGAAACAATCGTCCCTGCTGATTACGGTGATAACAGAAATGTAAACGAAAATTCGAAAGCTAAAGGAGCTCTCGGCATTAATCCCACAGCAGGAGCCATTTATCCCGAAGACTACAACGAAGCAGGATCCATGTGGGATCATTTAGAAAGAAATAAAATAGATTTTTTTAATTTTGGTTTTGGGATGATGTTCGAACCGGCTTCTTACGACGCAAGTTATAAATACGGCGGGGTTCGGCATTACGTGAATTATCCGGTTCCGCTTCCTATGTTTAACAAAACTTCTCGTATTTACCCCACCTATAACACTTCTATTCCGGACCAATTTAGAATTGATATGTTCAAAAAAGAATTTAACGAAAAGTGGATTGGAAAAAGTAAAAAGATGCCGTCCGTTCTTACCGTTATTGTGCCGAATGATCATGGTGCAGGTGAGCGTCCTGATGCCGGATATCCGTTCCGAGAAAGCTACATGGCTGATAATGATCTTGCGGTCGGACGGATTGTTGAGTTTCTTTCTCACACTCCTTACTGGAAAGATATGATGATCGTAATTACGGAAGATGATGCACAGAACGGTGTTGATCATATTGATGCGCATAGGAGTGTATTAATGGTTATTTCTCCTTACTCGAAGAAAAATTATGTAAGTCATGTTCATTACAGTTTCGGTAGTATTTTCAAAACTTTCTGGAATGTTCTTGGTATTCCATACTTAAATCAATTCGATGCCGGTGCAAATGACCTTGCAGATTTCTTTACAGAGAAGCCGGATCTCACTCCTTACAACGCTTTAGATATAGATAGAAAAATTTTCGATCCACAGAAAGCATTAACTCCGCTCGATGAAAAATTTGATTGGAAATCTCTTAATGAATCCCCGGAAATTGATAATGTAAAAGATATGATGCGCGAAGCAAAAGAACAGGAGAGGGACCGTAAAGAAAATAGAGAATGGAAAAAATAGAACGTGATGAAAAAATTAAGAGTTACTTCGATAGGCGAAATACTTTATGATATTTATCCAGATAAAAAACGTTTGGGCGGCGCACCTTTTAATTTTATTTATCATATATCAAAGATATTAGGTAATGCAAATTTCATATCAAGCGTTGGAAATGATGAGAACGGGAAAGAAATACTATTATATCTCAACTCGATCGGTTTCAATACCAAACACATATATATAGATAAGAAATATCCAACCGGAACTGTCCAGATAAAAATAAACGAAGATAGAACCCCGCAATTCACAATTTCTCCCGAAAGCAGTTATGATTACATCACACTGAATGATACAACAATTAATCTTATCGAGAATGAAACAGATCTGTTGTATTTCGGTACACTTTCAACACGCAGCGAAATTTCCCGAAATACAATTCAATCTCTCTTTGGAAATCCACGTTTAAAATATTTTTGCGATCTCAATCTCCGGCATAATTTCTACACAAAAGAGTTGATAGAAAAAACTTTACTCACTACTAACGTTCTTAAAATTAACATAGATGAGTTGAATAGTTTAAAACATTTCTTTGACCTTGACCGGTCTAATAATTATGCAGTAAAACAATTGATAAAAGAATTTGAAATTGATTTGATCGGATTAACACTCGGCAAGAATGGCGGAGAGCTTTACACTAAGGACGAAATAAATTATTACAAAACAGAAATAATTAATGTAGTTGATACTCTTGGTGCGGGCGATGCTTATGCGGCAATACTCTGTCTTGGTTACTTATACAAAATACCGATTGCCGAAATAAATAAACTGGCAAATGAGTTCGCCGCAGAGATTTGTATAATTAAAGGAGCATTACCATATAAGGATTTAGTTTATGAAAAATATAGAACCATTTTTAACTAATAAACATCTCCCACCATTCTATCATTTCTTTAGCATAACTACCACGCATCAGAAGTAAATGATTTCCGAGCGGTTCGTTAAGCAAATCTGTTACTTTAGCCGAGCCGTGCAATTTTACTTTTACTTGTGTTCTACAAAGATTTTCTGACGAACCGGTTTCTAAGATCTCTCCGTTAGATACCCAAATTTTTTCCAGATTTTTTCCGCCTATCCTCATTACCGTAACTTTTCCTTTTGCTAATTCTCCCTCGATACCTACTCCAATTCCCGATTCAAAATGGGAGCGTAATTTATAATTCTCTGTCATACTCATCGGAACGGTGCAATGTGCAAGCCACATTGAATTGCTCGGTTCGTCTATCTGCGCGGGGTTAGCCATCCACACAGTTTGATTAGTTAAATAATTTGCCCACAGCATTCCGAGCGTTGAAACAAGATCGCCTTCACATCCGGCAGTTATTCCTTCATCGTTCAGTTTTGATAATGCAAAACACCCGGTAGTTTTAAGATCTGTAACCAAATCAAAACAGCGGACTGAAACTGAGTTTAATTCTTGCGAGCGGATTAATTCTTTAAGCGCTGTATAAACTTTAATAACATTTTTTACTTCCTTTTTTGACGGCTCTTTAATAGCTGTTGCTTTTGATGTTAAATAATAATGATCGTCTTCGATCTGCTCATCTTTTACTTCCGCGATTCTTGTCTTAAGTTCTTCAAGATCAACATTTAAAACTTGCGGACCCCAAATTTTTTTTATGACGGAAGGATCCGGCATACTTGCAACAAGCCAGTTGGACGGATTTCCAATTAAACCGATCTTTGAATTTTTTAACTGATGAAATACTTGATGATGTTTAATGTTTCTTTCTAAATCATCCCGCCAACTTTTGTTTGTATCGTTATCAATATAAATGATTTTTCCTTTTTCGCTGTCTTGCTGAAGTTTTGCTAAAATTTCCATTGATGCGGCAAGAGAATTACTCCCGGCGTGAGCAATTAAAATTACGGGTTCGTGTGTGTAATATCTTTTTCGGTCCTCCCAAAGCTTTAAAACTTTCTGTTCGGTACCGCCGGTAACAACAAAGAAAGAAATCGGCACGTTCAGATTTACCATTTCTTCCGTGAACCGTTCCCCGCCATAATCATGAAATGAAGAAAGCAGATTGCCTGTTATCTCTTCTATTGAGGTTTTAGTAATTGAGCTTGAAACAGGAATAAAACCGAATTTTGTGTTTGCATTCATGTTGTTTTCCCAAATACTTAAAAAAAATTTAACTCGTATGTATAAGTATTTTCCAATTGCAAACTAAATATAATTTTCCAGTAGATCATAAAAATGTTATTAAAAATTAGACTGCAAATCATCCGGTTAATTTTTAAGTTAATCATTACAAATTTGAATAGGATTACAATATGAAACCGATTAGTCGTCTACTTAATTGTTCTTTTACATTTATATTTTGTGTAGTTGTCTTGATGATCTGTTCTTTACACTATGAAAATTTATTCGCTCAGACCGCTGCCGCAAAACCGGCAACAAACATTAACGATGCATTCAAACATCCGCGCACGGAAACTTCTATGCCGGGGAAATTTCCGGGTAAAGTAGTACAGATCAGTCACAGCAATTCCATTGTTGAAAACAAAATTGTTTACGATGCCGCTTATGATATGGTTGCTAAAGGAATGCTCGAATTAACCGGTGCGGCTACGCTGAAAGATGCCTGGAGAATGTTTGTAAACGAAAAAGACAGGATTGGATTGAAAGTGAATCCAATCGGCGGACCGACTTTAACAACAAGTGTTGAAATTACAAAAGCAATCATTAAGCAGCTTGAAGACGCCGGTATTCCGAAAGAAAATATTTTGATCTGGGATAGACGCTCTCAAGACCTTGCGCAATCGGGATTTACTAAAGAAGCATTTCCGGAAATTAAAATTGTCGCAACAGAATATGCCGACGAAAAAGGTTCGATGTACGATTCCAACGGAAAACTCTACGGCGAACAAATGATAGATAAAGATTGGTACTACTGGGCTGATTGCGAAGACAAATATGACGCCGAAACAATTCCTTATATGGTCAACGATGGAAAATATTCTTACTTCTCAAAAATTGTTACGCAGATGGTCGATAAGATCATCAACATCCCGATCTTAAAAAATGCGGGATCGTCTATTACTCTTTGTCTAAAAAATCTTGCATACGGAGCTATATCCAACACGGGCAGATTGCATAAGCAGCTTTGGGCTGAAACGTGCGCGGAGGTTTGCGCATTTCCGCCTCTCCGCGATAAAGTTGTTCTAAATATTGTTGACGGATTAAAAGGATGTTTTAACGGAGGTCCGGGTGCAAACCCTCAATTCTTTGCAAACTTCAAAACAGTATTGATCGGAACTGATCCCGTAGCCGTTGATAGGATTGGTTATGAAATTATTACAAAGAAAAGAATAGATGAAAAAATTCAAACCGAGGAAAATCCACGCGGAAGAATTTTTATGGAACTTGCCAGCCATCTAAAGCTCGGCATTGCCGATCTCGATAAAATCCAATTGCAAAAAATAGAGTTGGACTAAAAAATATTTATGAAAATTATCAGCACAATTATCTTTCTTTGCCTTTTTGCTCTGCCTCTTTTCGCTCAATCAGAGAGCGTTTTCCCCGCAATTATCGAGGGCGATATTCCGGGAGGCAGAATAACGCGCGGAAGTTATTACAGCGGTGACGCTTTATGGGGCTTGATAGACGGCGGTGCAGATCTTTATTTGGAATACGGATTCGATAAACTTCTTCTTCAGGAAATTGAGTGGCATAAAATTAAATTTAGAATCGAGTTCTACAAAATGAACGATGCAAAATCCGCTTATGGAATTTATTCCGTATCTCAATACAAATGTGATAAGAACGACACGCTTACAAAATTTATTTGCATTACACCTTATCAAATTCAGTCGGCTCTTGGAAAGATTTATGTCTCAATCGCAAACGATAAAGGAAACAACGAAGCCCTAAATTTTTCGCTTCAACTCTTTAATAATATTATATCAAGAACAACCGAAACTCTTTTTGATGTTCCAGATTATTTTAAGAAAGATTCTTTCAAACCATATGTGAACAATTTTAAATTCATTAAAGGAAAATTAGGACTTCAAAACGGTTTTCCGGCGTGGAGCGATTTATTCGACCAATTTCAGAATTTCGAAATATTTGCTTTGCCGCTCGAAAAAGAGAAAGGATATATTTACACCTCACAAATTAAATTTGAATCCGAGAATGATCTTAAGAGATTTAAGGAGATTATCGAAAAGCAACACGCGGAAAAATACATGAAAATTATTCCGCTGATTTCTAAAAACGAAATAATATTTGTTGAAACAAATTAGAAAGAGGAAAATCAGAAATAATTTTGTAGATCAATCAACCACAAATAATTTTGCGCCTATATCCGTTCGTGAGCGGTGAGGCGCAGCATCGTCCGCAACTTGATAGCTCATTCCCGGTTTAAGCACGTGAACACTTCCATCTTTTAGTTCGGTTATCAACTCACCTTTCAACACATAAATTACATGTCCGTGGCTGCACCAATGATCTGCAAGATACCCCGGCGAATATTCAACAATTCTTACTCTTATGTTTCCTTTTTCCAAAGTTCTCCATAATGCTTTTCCCGTTTCTCCCAGATATTCTTTTGGTGATAACTTGTCCCAATCGGTTACGCAAAAATCTACGTCTTGAATTTTCATATTGTTATCTGTAGTGTTTTGTAAATTTGTTATTTTTATCCACCGATAATTACACCCCGCATTGAAATAGAGCCGAGTGTAATCTGTTCATTAAAAAATTGTACATGTTCTTTATCTTCCTGCAGAGCAAGAATATAAAGAAGGGGGAGATAATGTTCGTTCGTTGGTATAGATAATTTTGCCGCCGCTCCTAAAAAAGAATAATTTATCAGCGGTGCATGCTCACAGTTTGTGATCAAACCGGCTAATTTATTATCAAACTCAAGCGCCCAATCAAAAACTTTATCGTTCCAATCTATCATCCGCAAATTGTGAACCATATTTCCGCTTCCGATGATTAAAACCTTTTTATCTCTTAGAGCAGCAAGTTGTTTTGCCAAATTGTAATGATACTCCGGCGGTTTGGTGCGGTCCAAACTTAATTGCACAACCGGAATATTTGCTTGCGGGTACATATGATACAAAACCGACCAGCATCCGTGATCAAGTCCCCATTGATTATCAAGAACAACTTCAGTTTCGGTAATTATTTTTTTTGTTTCTTCCGCTCTTTCAGGCGAACCCGGTGCGGGATAGTTTATTTTGTACAAATCTTCGGGGAATCCGTAAAAATCATGTATCGTGCGGGGATCTTTCATTGCAGTTACATGAGTGCCATCCGTCTCCCAATGAGCGGAAATGCAAAGTATCAATTCAGGAACCGGTAATTGGCTGCCGATATTATTCCACTTTATACTAAATTCATTTTTTTCGATTGCGTTCATCGGGCTTCCGTGCCCGACAAATATAACGGGCATCTTTATGTTTTGAGATTCATGATTACTCATAAATTACTTTCGTTATTTAATTAACTTTGAGATAAAAATTATTTAAGGGGGTCGCCCTCGGGAATATTTTTTAATTGAGCATCACTCACGGTCATAACGGAATTCCAATCGTAACCTAGTCGATTAAAAAGAACAGCGTTGGTTATCCATCTTCGTTTATTATCTTCTGCTCTATAAATTTTATCACTGCTTCCTCTTAATAGAAGTTGTGATTTGGGTATCTGTATCATTTCTTTATCCGGAATTTGAATTACCATTTTTATTTCGTAACCAAGTGCTTTGAGAATAGATTCACTTGGAATCCAGCATGCTTTAGAATTATATATTAAGTAAACCGATGCATCGCTTCCTTTAACGAGTAGCGGTCTCTGCGGAAGCTTGATCAATTTTTCATCGGGAACACTCCAAATAGAATTATTATCAAATCCCAAAGCTTTAAGTGTTGATGCATTGGTTACTTTGCATGCATTTCCGTTATCTATAATATAGAGCGGTTCGTTTTTTCCTTTAACTATAATCCATCCTTGCGGAATTTTTGCTAAATCTTTATCCAGAACTTTTTTTACTTTATTCCAATTAAGACCAAGCAGATTAAACACACTTTCGTTTGAGATCCAGCATGCTTTGCCTTTCGATATCAGATACACAGCGTCTTTACTTCCTTTTACAAGAGCGCCTTCTTCAAATTGAGCCGCAGCATTCGCGACAAATAAAAACAATAAAATGCCGATCAAATAAATTTTTTCTATAAATCCTTGAACTATTTTATACATAAGCAAAAATCCTTATTAATGAATTAGCTTATTAAATATCATGAATAAATCTTTATCTGCCAATTAAAAAAACACCATCCACGAATTATGATGCTTATACAAAAAAGTGTAGGTTGTTTGAGAACTATAAGGAATCTAATACGATAAATGTATATATAACCTTTATACTTACTTACAAATAGCTTGATATGTTTGAAAAAGAATTACATAAACATGTACATTTGGAAACCAACATTCTCTCCCAACGCGCAATAGAGATGTGAGAGCTTCTTCTATTTAAATGAAAATTATGAAGGAAAAAATGAGTGAAAAACCATCGACCTTTCTTTCTGCGGATGAGTTTTATGATTCCATCTCTGATATTTACGACAAAATGATTGACATCGAGAAAAATCTTGAGCTTCGCAAAAATGCTTACAAAGAATTATTCCCTTTAACCGGAAACGCGGCAGATATTGGATGCGGCGTTGGGCTAGATTCGATTGCTCTTGCATTAAACGGACATAGTGTAACAGCTTTTGATATTTCTCCCAAGATGATTGAGCAAGCAAAACTTAATGCAGCAAAATACAATGTTAATATTACCACCTATGTCCACTCATATCAAACGATACCAAAGAAATTTAATCATAAATTTAGTTCCGTTGTTTCAGTTGGGAATACAATAGCTCACGTAAATTCAAAACTGGTGAATACTGCAATTAAAAAAATGTATGATTTGCTTCTACCGGGCGGTAAGCTCTTTTTACACATTCTTAATTATCAGCTGATCAAAAAGGAAAATAAAAGAATCAATAACATTGCTAATCGTGATGGAAAAATTATTATCCGGTTTTATGATTTTCGGAAAGATGATCTTTACTTCAACATTCTTTCTTTCGCGCAAAACGCACCTAAAGAATTTAAATTGGTAACGACAAAACATTATCCGCACACAAAAGATGAAATTGGAGCTTATCTAAGGACGGCGGGGTTTACTAAAATAAAATTCATGAAGAATTTCGCCGGTGAAGGATTTAACGTGAGCACTTCGAAAGATCTGTTTGTAGAAGCAGTAAAGAAGTTATAATTCTTTTTTACAATACCGGCACACTTTCGCTTTAGCTTTTATTTTTTCTGCACAATAAGGACACTCCTTCATCTCTTCGCCGATTTCACCGTCAACTGCGTCAGCAAATTTAAACGCCTGTTTGTTCATTTGGTACTCTTTGTATAATTCTTGTGCATTTGAAAGAGCTTCCTTTAACTTTTGAGGACGAGAAATATTTGAGTAGCTTGTTTCACCCATTTCTGCTGCTGTTTGAATCTGAACATCTCCAAATCCCATAATTCTTCCCAGGAGGGATTGCTGATATGAGACATTATTTATTTTATCAATCGGACTTTCTTTAGAGTTAATAGAGAAGACGCCAAATTCATCAATGACACGATAATTTGTAACCACCCAAAGATCAAATTTCCAAGAATAGTATTTGAAGACAAAGTAAATAACTGCTACAAATGGAAAAGTGAAATACCACCAACGCAATGGATTTAGATTTGTAAAAAAGTAGATCGAAGAAGAGATTAAAATCAGCGAGAACAAAAAGGGGATAATAAGTACATACCAATGTTTATGAGTTTCGAAAAGTATTTGTTCATCTTTTCTAAGAGGCGTTCTCATTTATTTCTCCTATTGAAAAAACTATAGTAATGCAATTTTATTTGCGGTTTTCTCTTTCAAATTTTCTAAAGTTTCTTCACTTAACATTTTGAATGTTTCTTCGCGCAGTTTTCCCCACTGATTATGTACCGGGCACGGCGCCTCCATCGAACAGCCCCGAAATCCTAAAACGCAGGATTTAAAAACATCCAAGCCGTCAATTGCTTCAACTATATCAATTAGTTTAATGCTGTCCGGATTTTTGCCTAGATAGAATCCGCCGTTTGTCCCTTTTTTAGAACAGACAATTCCGCTGGGAGTTAATGCCTGCATAACTTTCGAAACAAATTCTTTCGGTACTTTCAGTTTTTTAGAAACTTCTTCGGCGTTATATATTCTTTTTTCTTTAGCGGACAAAAAGAGAACCGCCTGAATGCCTAACTCACAGGCTTTTGAAAAAAATACCGTCATAATTTGCCCCTTGAAAATCTTACTAATAAAAATTAATCTAATAAGTCCACATTGGTAAAATTTCTTCGATTATTCGGTTTGTACAGTAATAATTAAAATTTTTTAATCTTTCTTTAACCCTATCTTAATTCAGGAACTCTAACTTTTCAGCGTACAAATTAATCAATATAGACAACAATCACATAATTACAGGAGTTTCTAATGAAGAAGTTAATTGCATTATTAGTTGTTGTTGCTTTTACGGCAACAGCATTTGCACAAGCTCAACCACAAAAGAAAGCCGAAGCTGCTAAACCAGTAGCGGAAAAGAAAGTTGAAGCTGCTAAAGTAGTAGCCGAAAAGAAAGTTGAAGCCGCTAAACCAGTTGCCGCAAAGAAAGTTAAAGCAGCTAAAGTAGCAGCTGATAAAAAAGTTGAAGCTGCTAAACCAGTAGCTGCAAAGAAAGTAAAAACAGCAAAAGTGGCAGCTGAAAAGAAAGTTGAAGCTGCTAAACCGGTAGCCACAAAGAAAGTTAAAGCTGCTAAAGTAACAGCCGACAAAAAAGTTGAAGCTGCTAAACCGGTAGCTGCAAAGAAAGTTGAAGCAGCTAAAGTAACAGCCGACAAAAAAGTTGAAGCTGCTAAACCAGTAGCTGAGAAGAAAGTAAAAGCAGCTAAAGTAACAGCCGACAAAAAAGTTGAAGCTGCAAAACCAGTAGCTGAGAAGAAAGTAAAAGCAGCTAAAGTAACAGCCGACAAAAAAGTTGAAGCTGCAAAGAAAGAAGTTAAATAATAATTACAGAAGATTTTTGATTCACATTCTGTTTTATTCTGAAGAAGGGAGAGTGAAAACTCTCCCTTTTTTGTTTATTTTACCTTTATGAGAATATTAGTTGTAGAAGATGAAAAGAAAGTTGCCTCTTTCATAAAAAAAGGTCTTGAAGAGGAATTTTACCAGATAGATGTTGCTTCTAACGGTAAGGAAGGTTTGGAAATGGTTATAGGTAATGAATATGATTTGATCATTTCAGATGTAATGATGCCGGTGATGAATGGAATTCAATTTGTAAAGGAAATAAGAAAAAATGAAATCAATATTCCAATATTATTTCTTACTGTTAAAGACAGCACTAAAGATAAAGTCGAGGGATTAGACTGCGGCGCAGATGATTACTTAAGTAAGCCGTTTTCATTTGAAGAACTAACCGCTAGAGTAAGAGCTCTATTAAGAAGAAAAGAAACTCAAAAAGATAATACTCTTACCGCAGCAGATTTAAGAATGGATCTTGTCGCACATAAAATAATCAGAACCGATCAAGAAATAATATTAACACCAAGAGAATATTCCATTTTGGAATATCTTTTAAGAAACAAGAATAAAATTGTTTCCCGGACAAAATTGATAGAGCATGTTTATGATTTTCATTTTGACAGCGGCACCAATGTGATTGATGTTTACATTAACAAACTCCGCTCAAAAATTGATTTACCTAATAAGAGACAATTAATTCATACCGTTCGCGGTGTTGGTTACATAATAAAAGAATAAAGAACCCGCTTATGTTCAAAAGCATTAAATTGTTTTTTACTTCAACGCGTTTCAAAATTACAATTTGGTATTCTTCGCTTTTTTTATTGCTTGAAGTATTACTAGGAATAGGCATCTACATTTATCTTTACCACATTTCTCGCGTTAACTTAGATCTAAATTTAAAAACACAGGCATACGCTATTTTACATGTTGTAGAAGAAAAGCATCTTGATCTTGATACGTTCGAACCGAGTCCAGTTTATAAGAGCGAGGATGAATTAATCTGGGATATTATTTATGATGCTGTAGTATTCAATAGAAGAAATACTTTTATAGAAATCTCTACATCTCAAAAATTAATCTATAAGTCTGCAAATCTTGAGCAAAATCATTTAGCTTTTCCTGAAAAAAAGAATTTCGAGTTAATTTTCGACTATAATAACGAATTATTATCCAATGATGTAATTAGAGTTTGCCAATTAAAAGGTAAAAGATTCATTGTGATTGTGGCATATCCGATAGAACATATTGCGCAAACCCTTAATGGTCTGAGGGATATATACATAATTATGGCGCCAATATTTTTAATTATTTCAATTATTGGCGGCGCACTTATTTCAACGAAGTCATTATCGCGCATCGACGCTATAATTAAAAAGACTGAAGAAATAACTGCCCAAAACTTATCCGAGAAAATCCCCGGTGGAGAATATTCTGATGAATACGGTAGATTAGTAAACAAAATGAATGAAATGATCCTGAGAATAAAAACCTCATTGGATTTTATGAACCAGTTTTCAATTTCAGCAGCACACGAATTAAAAACTCCCCTTACTATATTGCGTGGTGAGATTGAGATTGCGTTGAAGTCAGAAAAAACTTCTGAACGTTACATTGAAGTATTGCGAAGTAATTACGAAGAGACAATCCGTTTAACAAAAATTGTTGATAACCTCTTCTTTATTTCTAAGAGCGATAACGCACTTATTACTATAGACAAGCGTGGGGTTGAATTAAATTCATTTTTAAATTCTACAATTCAAAGTTTGCGATTGTTGGGACAAGAAAAAAATATGGATCTTGTTCTTGATTCAATACCTGAAATCAGTGTCGATATTGATCAAGATCTAATAAAACAGGCATTATCAAATATTATTGATAATGCATTTAAATTTGGAGATGAGAATACAACTGTTCTAGTGCGTGCTGAAGAAATGAATAACACAATAAAAATTAGCGTTACAAATACCGGTCCTGGGATTCCGGACGAATCACTTGATAAAATCTTCAATAGATTTTATCGTGTGGATATTTCAAGAACAAGAAGAACGGGTGGCGTTGGGTTGGGTTTGTCCGTTGTTAAATCTATTATAAATCTTCATGGTGGAAATATTGAGGTAAAATCAACGCCTAATGACAAAACAACAATTTCAATTTTTCTTCGGAAGAATTACAAAACAATTTAAACTATCTCTATGTCGAATAATCGTCTCAGACCCATATGATCTAAGTCATTCATGCTTGATCATCTTGTACGACAAATTGACAATAGAAAATGTAAATAGTATTTTCTATTAGAACAAAAGCCCTACAAAACAAATTAGTTTTATTTACACGTAATAAGTTTTCATATAACAAATAAAGGAGAAAAAATGAAATTACAATCAACAATATTCCGAAGCAGCGGTTTTTTTGCAATTGTTTTAATTTTATTTTTATCAACTTCATTAATCCAGGCCCAGAGTTATTCTAATAATTCTTCAGTATCGGAATCGCCAGCTGCGGGTCCAGGGGTTAATTGGATGGTTGGAGGAAGATTTGGATTATCTATTGGAAGCGGAGGCGGCCAATCTTCTACGGGTTTACAAATTGGGCCAATGGCCGAAGTTCTTTTTAATAAGAATGCGGCTTTAGGTTCGGAACTAAATATTAACACTCAGTCTGGAACTCCAGTTGAGTGGGCTGTATACTTCAAATATTATTTTGATACCCAAAATCCATCTATTAAAATATACGGAGATGGAGGAATGGGATTGTGGTTTATAACCGGTGGACCATATATCGGTTTGCGTTTTGGTGGCGGGGCTAATTTCAAAGTTGCAAACAATCTTTATATCCCGGCTGATTTACAATTAGGTCCCGTTTTCAGCAGTGGTGGAAACGCTTTTTATATTGCCATAACTACCGGAATTAGGTATGAGTTACCTTAAATTTATTAACTAACAAAAGGAAGGGGTTAACCATGAAGAAAGTTGTATTACCAATTCTATCTCTATTGTTGATTTTAACATTCAGTAATATTAATGCTCAAACAAATATTAGTGTTGGCGCAAGAGCCGGATTAAATATTGCCAGTCTTTCATTTGATCCAGACATAGCGGGCGGAATTAATAAATCGTCCCGAACTGGATTTAAATTTGGCGGTGCTCTAGAAATCGGATTCGCCCCTATGTTCGCACTCCAAATCGAACCGATGTATTCTCAGGGGGGCTGTGTTCTAGATAACGTTTCTTTTGGTTTTACCAATGGTAAGGTTACTTTTAAAGTATCATACATCGAAATCCCTATACTGTTTAAAGTAAAGATTCCTGTACAAGGATCGGTTACTCCTTACGCTTTTGTAGGACCAAATCTGGGCTTAGTGCTTTCTGCAAACCAGCTATCTGAAGGAGGCGGGCAGTCTCAAGAAACCGACATTAAGGATCAGACGACTTCTATGGTTTTTGCGCTAGATTTTGGAGCTGGCGCCGGTATTAAGGTCGCCCCATTGACCACAGTTATTCTTGACGTTCGTTATTCTTTGGGTTTATCAAGCGTATTAAACGATAAGGGCAAACAAGTTTCTGGTTTTAACTCGGTAAAATCGAACGGATTTCAAATTGTAGCTGGGGTGATGTTCGGATTATAAAATTATAGGATTCTTTAAAAAATTAAAGCCGTCACAAGAATGTTTTGTGACGGCTTTTTATTTATCAATTAAGCGTGTTAATCGGTGTGGTGTCGGAATTTAATAGTACTTCAGAAACTTTCACTTTTATAATACCCCTGCCAATCATGCCGAGATTAAGTGCTGTTCCTTTAGATAAATCTAAATCACGTCCTTCAACGAATGGACCCCTATCATTTATTCTTACAATAACTGACTTACCATTTTTCATATTTGTAACTTGAAGGATAGTGCCAAATGGTAATGACTTATGTGCCGCTGTAAGCGCCATCTGATTGTACTGTTCGCCGTTTGCCGTTAACTTTCCGTGAAAGCGCGGACCGTACCAAGATGCGGTCATAACACCCATATCGTTAAAGTTAACTGATGTCATGTTGGATTCTGCATCTTTGCTTACAGTTATTTTAGCCACACCATTTATCTCGCTTGCAGAAGTATCGCTAAGGTTGAACCCGACACTTACGGCAACCAGACTGATAATGAAAACTATTTTAAACGTACGCAAATTTTACCTCTTTTTTTGTTTAACATACCTTTTAAAGTTGGAGCAATGGAAAACTTTAGGCGGAAAGACCGATGGAGTTAATTTTTTAGATAAGCAAAGAGCCTGAGATTGGTCCTTTTTTGATTTTCCATAACAAAAAGACTTTGTTGAAGAAAAAGTTCTTTAGCTGGGTTTTGATGTTGAGTTAAGTCCGTTGAAGATAGAAATTTATCATAAAACATAGATTTTCCAGATGGGTAGTTAAGATCTGAAATATCGATATAAAAGCCATCAATATTATGACTAAGACCTAGGGTTATAACAGACCGACTCTCTTTTCCGGTCAATTCCCCTTTAGCAATATTGGTTTTGGGATGTAAAGTAAAGACTGAGACGAGCATTAACCAAACCACAAAATATGTCAGATTTCTATACTTCAACTGATAATCTATTAGTTGTTAAAAACTTACACCCTAAATTTAATCATTTCGGGAATATCAGCCTATATTTGGATGGGACTGAAATCACAATTCAAAAAATAAATTAGACAAAAACTTCGTTTTTAAGCGATTTTTGATGTCGGAGATTTTTTTATACTATACAAAACAATTTGAGTCCAGTAATCTGGTATAGAAAGAAGTCGTTAAGTTTTAAGCGGACTGTTTTCTCTTTAGTGGGATTTGCTATCTTTCTAAAAAACAATTAATTAGGAAAAGCAACCAGTAAATTTAATAATTACTTATCATTCAATAGATTTATATAACAGTAACCGTGTAATTTCCAATTTACAGTCATGTCCATTTTTCATAATTTGCTTTTAACAAACTATGATTCTATGACAAAAATTTGCGCTTTTATTCCTTATTTAAATAATTCAATTGCCATTGGTATTATACAGACGTTTTCCGCTTTTCCGCTTATAGAAAAGATCTTCATCCTTTCTGAACTCAATTTAGGATTTAATAGTGATAAAGTTACAGAACTATCTATTGATCATTTTAAGAGTATTAACTCAATAAGAGTTATAGCGGAACGCGCTGAATCTGAATTTGTGCTTTTTGTTACTAAGCCAGTAGAAATTAATTTAGGCCCAAATTCACTTGAAAGATTTCTAAAAATTGCTCAAGATACACAAGCTGGAATGCTTTACTCAAATAATTATGAAGTTAAAAATAACAAGACACAGCTGCATCCAACAATAGATTATCAACCGGGTAGTATACGCGATGATTTCGATTTTGGCTCTTTACTTTTTATTAACACAAAAGCTTTGAAGGATGCTGTATTCTCAATGAAAGAGAATTTTTCGTTTTCAGGACTTTATGATTTACGGCTTAATATTTCGCGGTCTTATTCTATACTTCGAATTCCAGAATATTTATATACTTCCTCCGAGCCGGATCTAAGAAATCCAGGTGAAAAGCAGTTTGATTATGTAAATCCCCATAATCGTTCCGCTCAAATTGAAATGGAGAAAGTTGCTACTGATCACCTAAAAAAAATCAATGCATTTTTGAGACCAACTTTTAAGACTGTTGATTTGATGAAAAGTTCATTCGATACAGAGGCTTCTATAATTATCCCTGTAAAGAATAGAATAAAAACTATCGGAGATGCAGCTGAGTCCGCACTAAAACAAAAAACAAGTTTTTCATTTAACATAATCGTTGTTGACAATCATTCCTCTGACGGAACGACAGAACTTTTAAAAACTCTTTCCGAAAAACACAACCAATTTATTCATATTATCCCATCAAGAGAAGATTTATTAATCGGCGGATGTTGGAATAAAGCAGTCAATAATAAAGCTTGCGGTAAATTTGCCGTTCAACTTGATAGTGATGATATTTACTGCGATGAAAATGCTCTTCAGAAAATAATTGATGCCTTCTATAGAGAAAAATGCGCAATGGTTATCGGTTCTTATATTCTAACGGATTTTTCCTTAAATAAAATTCCACCGGGTTTAATTGATCACAAAGAATGGAGCAATGATAACGGTCCCAATAACGCACTTCGCATTAACGGCTTGGGCGCACCGCGGGCTTTTTATACTCCCTTGCTGAAAGAAATAAAAATTCCAAATGTCAGTTATGGTGAAGATTATTATTTGGGAATTACGGTTTCAAGGGAATATAAGATTGGAAGAATTTACGAACCAATATATTTTTGCAGGCGTTGGGAAGAAAATACCGATTCTGTACTTGATATTAATAAATTGAATCTGAACAATCTTTATAAAGACCGTCTTCGTACATTTGAAATACTAACGCGACAAAAAATGAATACATCAAAATGATCATAAACAATAAACCAGAAAGAAATTCCGGTGCCGATTGGTGGGCAGAGCAATCTAAAAAACTGCTCGAAGATCAAAAGCAATCGTGGTCATTATTAAATGAGAATTATCAGAATCTTTCTGATGCTAAAATACGGACGTTCGAATTTGATGGTTTTGAAATAAAAATTCAATTTAACCCCACAAGAATAAAATCTTCTTCTGCAGATGTAAGTGAGAGTGCTGTTAAATTGCGCAAATGCTTTTTATGTCTTGAAAATCTTCCACAAGAACAAATGGCTTTGGGTTACAATAAAAATTTTGTCATTCTTGTCAACCCATACCCGATCTTCCCGGAACATTTTACGATTTCTAAAAAAAATCATATGCCGCAAACTTTAATTGGAAATTTTGCGGAGATGCTGGCAATTTCACGTGATCTTGGTAAGTATTATTCGGTCTTTTATAATGGACCTAAGTGCGGCTCTTCCGCCCCCGATCATATGCATTTTCAGGCGGTAACAAATAACGTAATGCCGGTGGAATATGAATTTGATATGATGATAAATAAATTCTCTAAGGAAGTTTTGCGAAATGGTAAAATCGAAGTCCGATTCTTTGAGGATCATTTGCGTTATTTTATTTCCTTCGAGTCCCGAGACAAGGGTGAATTACTTTATCTTTTCAAAACCTTAATTAATGCGCTTCGGAAAATATCTCCTCCGCACGAGGAACCTCTAATAAATATGCTGGCTAGTTATCATGAAAATATTTGGCGCATGATTTTTTTCCCCAGGAGTAAACACAGACCAAAACAGTTTTTTGCCGACGGCGATAATCAGTTACTGATAAGTCCGGCGACGGTGGACATGAGCGGTTTATTTATTATACCCCGAGAAGAAGATTTTGTAAAAATTACCAGCGATAATTTAATTGACATTTACAAACAAGTAACTTTAACAAAAGAATATTTTGAGTTCTTAAGGAAAAAGATTGGTGACGTTTTTATTTAACACATGATCTATTCTGTGTCTTCGATTCTTTTATCATCCAGGATCATTTCCATTTTTATATCATCGTCCAGCGGTTTACATCTTTTAAGATTAACCTCTATCGAATCTGTTAAGTAATCAATGCCCTCTTGCATTCTTAGCAAAACCGGCATTCTATTATGGACCGGTTTCATAAATTTATTCGGCGTAGTTGTTATTAGCGAAACTGCTTTTCTTTTATCTTTATCTATGGTTCCTATGGCAGCTGTAAAGAAAAAATCTTCGTCCGGTAAGAATATTTTGTAACGCACTTTTTTGTTCCCTTCTTTTTTCCATTCGTAAAATCCCGTCATCGGAATTATATAACGACTTTTGTCTAATAATCCCCGCCAATATAATTTTTCTTTTACGGTCTCTATTCTTGAATTTGCTATTAGAGGTAATTCATCTGAAAATTTTATGCCCCAGTATAAAGAATCAATTAAATATTTTTCTTCTTGTTTATGAATTGTTAAAATAAAATCGGTGGGTGATACGTTTTCTTTCTTTTGCTTTTTATCATCTAAAGTGTTTACTGCTTTTCTTTTTCTACTAAGCAACTCTCGCATTAGAGTTGCGGCTTCTACTTTTTGTGCAAAACCATAACACAAAATTGACCTCAAAATATTTTCAGCTATAAAACTTTGACTGATATAACACTTATATCGTCATCCATTTCTCCACCGGTATAATCAAAAATCTCTTTTTGCATCTGTGCCAGTGAGTCTTCGTTCGGATTTAATTCTTCTAAAAACTTCATCAGGTGATCTTCCGAATAAAGTTCCCCTGCTTCGTTTCGCGCTTCCGTAATTCCATCTGTAACTAAAAATAGTTCGTCCCCGCTATTTAATTTCAGTTCAACATCCTCATATTCTCCCGATTTACTAAATCCAAGAAGAACGCCCTTCGAAATTATTTTCTCAGTGGTCTTTGATTTATAGATCAGCGGTAGATCTCCTGCACCCGAGTAGCGTGCTACTTTATTTTTTTTGTCAAGAATAATTACCGAGAGCGTAATAAATACTTCGGAAATCCTTTCATCCTTAAAAACAGACTCGTTCACTTTGTTCAGTATATGGCTTGGTTGATAATCTTTTGATGATTCAAGTACAAATCGTGCAGCGCTTCGTACATAACCGGCATAAGCAACTGCAAAATACCATGCACCCCACCGCTTACCCATTACGTCGCCCAAAATTATTGCAATATGATCTTCGTCCATTTTAAAGTAATCAATAAAATCTCCGCCGGGAACATTTTTGAATGGTAAGTGCCAATGCTTGATTTGAAATCCTTCAAACTGAGGAAAGTCTTCCGGTACAACTTTAGCGCCCATCGAGTCGGCGGCTTTTTGAACTTCATCAACAACTTTAACGCGTTCTTTTTCAAGACTTTTCAAAATTGCGGAGACTTTTGCAATTACAACTTTGGGGCTGGATGTTTTAATAATATAGTCTTCTATTTCAAGATCAAATCCTTGAAGAATATCCTCTTCTTCTCCTTTTGCTGTAAGAAAGACAAATGGAATTTGTTTGAGTTCAGGATTTGCCAATAAACGCTTACGAAATTCGTATCCGTCAACTTCAGGCATCATTACGTCGCTGATTATCAGATCCGGTTTTATTTTTTCTGCCAGCTCAATACCTTCTCTGCCATTGCCTGCTACCTCACAACGAAAACCCGCCTTCGTTAAATTAAAGGTAAAAAGTTTAGCAATGTTAAATTCATCTTCTACTAATAAGATTGTGATTGCGGATTTATTGCTCTCTTGTGTCACTGGTTTTCCATAAAAATTATTTACAGTTAATAAAAATTCTTTTCTGGCTAAAGCAGCATTAGAATGACAACTATGTCGTCATTTATGAAAGCTTTTTATTGCGTCTTGCAATTCACTGTACGATTCAAACACCCTGAACAATCTTGTTAGTTCGAACATTGATCGAACATTAGATTTGAAGCCGACTAATTTTAGATCTCCCCCAAGCTTAGCTACTTTTTTCAATGTATTAACAATGACACCAAGAAATGTTGAATCAAGAAACTCAACTGCGGTAAGATCTATTATTACTTTTCTGTAACCATTGTCAATTTTATCATTAACCTGTCTTTTCAATTCTTCAGCTTCAAGAAGAGTCGCTCTATCAAGATTTACAATCTCGACTATAATATCATCAATTGTTTCTTCAATTATGCTCATGGTTCACCTTTAATTTTTCAATCCTTTGGTGATTCGATTTTATATTTATCCATTAGACGGTAAAGTGTTGCTCGGCCAATTTTAAGTTTACGTGCGGCTTCAACAATGTTGCCTTCCGTTGCTTTTAATGCATGTCTAATGGCTTCTTCCTTTAATTTTTCGAAAGGAATTACGGGCAGATCTTCGCCGAAGAGAACTCCGTTAGTATTTAAACTCCGTGTTCCTAAAGTTCCAGAAATATTTGCCGGCAGAACATCGGCTTCAATATAATCTCCATCGCTTAAGATCATACACCGCTCTATAGTGTTCTCAAGCTCCCGCACATTGCCGGGCCAATCATAATCATACATAATTTTTAGAGCTGCTTTGTTTACATTTTTTATTTCTTTACCAATCTTCTTATTAAATATTTTTATGAAGTGGTCAATTAAAATTACTATATCACCTTTTCTTTCTCTTAATGGAAGAATATGTATTGGAAATGAGCTAAGCCGGTAATATAGATCTTCTCTAAACTGTTTATTATCAACAGCCGATTTAAGATCACGATTAGTTGCGGAAATAATTCTCACGTCTGTTTTAATAACTTCGTTGCCCCCAACGCGTTCAAATTCTTTTTGTTGAATTACTCTTAAAATTTTTGCTTGAAGCGACATTTCCATTTCACCTATTTCGTCTAGAAAAATTGTTCCTCCTTTCGCAAGTTCAAACTTTCCAATTTTTCTAACATGAGCTCCTGTAAAAGCGCCTTTCTCATGACCGAATAATTCGCTCTCTAAAAGTTCGCGCGGAATCGAAGCACAATTTACAACTACGAAAGGCGCAGTTTTTCTTTTTCCATTATAATGTATTGCGCGCGCAACCAGTTCTTTGCCTGTTCCGCTTTCTCCAGTAATTAATACTGTGATTTCGTTATCAAGTACTTTTGATACCATTTTAAAAGCTTCCTGCATTTTTTTATCTGCAGAAATGATATTATCAAAACTAAATTCCTTTTCAATATTTTCTTTTAGCTTTTCAAGTTCGCGCTCTAGGTCATAGTTTTTAATTGCGTTTCTAATTGCCGGTTCAAGGCGGTTCTTATCTATCGGTTTAGGAAAGTAATCGAACGCTCCAAGACGAATAGATTCAAGTGCAACTTCCACACTTCCCTGAGCCGATAACATTATTATCGGCAGGTGCGGACTCTTTTGCTTCATCCTGTTAAGAACTTCATTACCGTTAATATCAGGAAGCATTATATCAAGAAGAACCAAATCGGGGTTGTCGGAAAAAGAATTTAGCGCATTTGTTCCAGTTGTAAAAGTTTTTATTCTGTAATTCCATTGATTTTTAACCCAATGTGTAAGCATTTTCAGAATTGAGTCTTCGTCATCAATAATAAAGATTAATTTTTCCAATTTTTCCCTCGGCTGTATTTCTACTTTGGTAAACGAATAATAACTGTTGTTCCTTTATCGACCTGGCTTCTAACTTTAATAAAACCTTTGTGTAAATCTACAATTTGTTTTACGCTTACAAGACCGAATCCGGTACCGCCCAACGGTGTTCCAAACTGTTGAATTTTACTGAATTTTTGAAAAAGATTAGGCAAATCTTTTTCCTGAATTCCAACACCCGTATCGCTGATAACTAATTCAATTTCCTTGCCGTAATCCTGTAACATTACTGTAATCCTTCCGCCGGCGTTTGTAAACTTAACTGCATTAGAGATTAAATTTTCAAAAACTTTTCTTAGACGATCATTATCAACTTTAATTTGTAATTCATATTTAGGATATTCTTTTGAGAGAGTAATATTTTTTTCTTTAATCTGATCTGAAAAACTTTTTAAGGATTCCTCCAGTAGATCAATAATATTTGTTAAGGATTTTTGTAATTCTTCTTCGCCGCTTTCCAGTTTTGAAAAATCGAGTACATCATTGATTAGTTTACCTAAGCGTTTGCCTTCCATTAAAATAATATTACTAAATTCACGTACAGTCTCTTTGGGAAGCTCCGGATCCGATAAAATTGTTTCTGCAAAACCCACTATTGATGCAAGCGGCGTTCTAAGTTCATGGGATACATTTGATATGAATTCACTTTTTAATTTATTCACTTCTTCTAGAATAGTAATCTTATGCCGAGCTCTTTCCCGTTCAATAGAAATTATCCGATTAGCTTCAATTAATTTTGCATTGAGATCTTTTATTTTTTGTTCATCAAGTTTACGGTTTGTAATATTGCGCCCGATGCTTAGCATCCCTGAAACAACTCCGTCGCTCAACATCGGTTTTGCGCTAATTTCAAATGTAATCCCTTTATCAAATCTATCTAGAAACATTGTCTCAAAAGTCGTAATTCCATTTGAGTTTAATATTTTGGTAAATGCGGCAGCAATTTTAGGTTCATCTTCTTTCTCAATGAATTCAAGAAAATGTCTGCCGATCATTTCGTCTGGAGTATAACCAAGTGCTGTTGCACCGTTTTTATTAACCATGCTGAAATAGCCAAATCCGTTAAGAATAAAAATCAAATCATCCGCGGTGTCAATCAACAATCTAAATCTTTCTTCTGAGCCTTCTAGTTTTAGCTGTATTTGTTTCTCTTCTGTAATATCTTGAATTACGCCAACTACGCGAACGGTTTTATTGTTTTTAATAATTGGAAATCCGGAGTGTCTGACCCAATGCTCTTTGCCGAATCTGTCTTTAATCCGGTATTCTATAGTTGATTCAATTCCATTCTTAAGATTACTAATAAAGTTTTTAAAATTGTCGAAGTGCGCAGGATATATTGACCGCAATATTTGTGTTCTGTTCTTATAAATTTCTTCAGGTGAGAATCCAAACAATGTCCTTACGGCATCTGTAATAAAATTATATTCTGTTCCTTCGGCATTAGTTGAATAAAGAATTATATCTATAGAACTAACCGTTTCGCTAAAAAGTTGTTCGGTTTTATCTTTCAGGAGTTTTTCTTCTTCCGATGATTTTGTTAAACCGCTTCCGCGTTTCATTAAACTATTCTTATTAAATTTTGTTGTAAGATAATAAATTCGTGGGAGGAAATATAGAGAATGCTCTAATAGAATATCTTCTTTTTATTGTATTTGAATAAAAAAAATAATAGCAAAGTCCCACAGTTGAAATTAATTACACAACTTTTATTATTATTGTGATATATGGAAAAAGAGAAAATCAAAAAGCCCGAGCTCTTAGCCCCTGCCGGTGATTGGAGTATGCTAAATGTCGCAATAAATAGCGGGGCTGATTCAATCTATTTCGGATTGAAAAATCTAAGTATGCGTGCCGCAGCTAATAATTTTGATATTTCCGAGCTTCCCAAGATTGTAGAGTTTTGTAATGACAAAAATGTAAAAACTCATCTAACACTTAATACAATTGTTTTTGAAAATGAATTAGAAGAACTTGATAAAATTATTCCTGCAGCTAAGAAAGCGGGCGCAGAAATGATTATCTGCTGGGATATGTCTGTAATACAAAAGTGTATTGATTATGAAATGCCTTTCTGCGTTAGTACACAAGCATCTGTGTCGAATTCCTCCACTGCAGCGTTTTATGAGCGACTTGGTGCAAAACGGATCGTTCTTGCTCGCGAATGCACACTTGATAAAATCAAAGAGATAAAAAGTAAAACCAATATTGAAATTGAAGCCTTTGTACATGGTGCAATGTGTATTGCTGTCAGTGGGCGATGTTTTATGAGTCATGAGGTTTTTGGTAAAAGTGCCAACCGGGGGGAATGTCTTCAGCCATGCAGACGAGAATATGAAATAAAGGATGTGGATGAAAAATTTTCCTTAACGCTTGGAGAAGATTATGTCTTATCTCCAAAAGATTTATGTACAATTGATTTCATTGATAAACTCATAGACGCGGGTATTGATGCATTTAAAATAGAGGGAAGAAAAAGAGCGCCCGAATATATTGCGAAATCTGTTTCGACATACCGAAAAGCAATAGATCATTACTTTGATGGAACACTAACTGAAGAACTCAAACGGGAATACTTTGAAGAACTGAAGAAAGTTTATAACCGTGGTTTTTCTTCTGGCTTTTATTTTGGCCAGCCCGGTTCCGAAAGTTATACTAAGACTTTTGGAAGTATTGCTACTACAAAAAAAGTTTACGTAGGAAGAGTTTTAAACTATTATAAGAAAAGTAAGATTGCTTTTGTAAGAATAGAGGCAGATTCGTTAGACGCCGGAGATTTAATTTATATAATCGGAAGTACTACCGGAGTTATTGAATTAGTGCTTAACAAAATTATTCAAGATAATATTGAGTTGAATTCCGTTAATAAGGGAAGTGATTTTACTTTTGAATGCGAAGAGTTGGTTCGTGCAAATGACCGGGTTTACAAAGTGGTTTCTGTCGTTGAGTAAAATTATTTCCAGGTTAACCTGGGTCTTCCTCCTTCAAAGCTATCGATCGCTTCATCGAGCACCGGAAAAACTTTGAATACTTTATCCATCCGTGTTAAAACAAAAACTAATGAGGGCATTTCTTTATTATACACTAACCGTAAATCGCCATTAATAGAATTAACTTTCTTGAGTAAAGCAACCATCGCGCCCAAAAAAGTTGAGTCAACATATTCACATACACTTAGATCAACGATAATTTTTGTCGCACCTTCTGTTATAATTTCGCTAACGAATTCTTTGAACTTCACTGCTTTTGCAAGAGTGGCCCTATTCAAATAAACATGTACAACAGCAATATTGCCAATTTTATCAGATTTAAAATCCATAGACTCTTTGCGTTATTGAAACTCATTTTGGATAGTCAATATATGAATTCTAACTTTAATAGAAAACTAATTTACGCTGGTAAGAGATACGGATTTTTTAACTAATATTAAAGTTTGTCTGATACATGATTTGAAGAATGCGGATTAGCGGAGCTATTCATTAATACATATAATAAAATAATTTGCTTCATGATTATAGAGTAACCTTTTTCAAAATAATTTAGATAGTTATAAATAGATATATAATAATCATTAATTGGAATCACTGTATTTTATTATTCCCAAATTAATTTTGCTATGGTGATTTAAAAAAGGAAAGGCGAAGGACGCCTTTTAAACTTTTACCCTTCGCCAATCTTAAGGACGGAGCCTTATTGTGTGTGTGCCATAAGTAAGACAATTCGGATGCCAAGAGTCTGCTTGATTACAAAAAGATAAAATGAAAAAAGCTTTGAATAACTGCTGTTTTCTTCATTTTCTATTCATTTTTCTTTATTGTTTCCAGCTTATATTAATTTCGAGTGCCTTAGTACGAATATTATTCGTGTCGTGCGAAAATAATTCTATGTATAATTTTAGAAAGGAAGGCGATAATTGAATAGCAATACTCTTAATTCTGTTAAAGATAGGCTAAAATTATTTGGTTGTGAAGCCGTTGGATTTGAATTCTGTTCATTATTTGAAAAAAATAGTAAATCAATCTGGCTGTAAAGCCAAACGGCGACGTAAGAAATAATTAATAGGTTCCTTATCTTATACGACTTATTATAATCATCATACCTTTGCTGAATAAATAATTTATCTGATTCATTCAAATAAGCATCTTCTTTCTTTTTTGTATCCAGAACCGAATAAATCATCGCTCCTAAACTTAAAGTTGAAACTGACGTTGTTAGCCATCCTTTTGTGTTGTTGCCAATATATAGTTGCCCAAGCCCTGGAAGTAATATATTCTGCATAACAGCACTTTTTATTATGCCCGGATCTGTAAATCTTATTTCTTGTTTTGTTTGTGTTGAGTCTGGGGTTTGTGCTACTTCAGGATGCTGTCGTAAATATTCAGTTTTAACTTCATTAAAGATCGATATCAATTTCGGAGATATATTTGATGGATCGGGGGTGTACTCTTTTTTGATCATTAAAATATTTTCAAAACTTTTTCTTGTCGATAATTCATCGCCGTTCAAATAAAATATATTTGCCCGCATTATATAAATATCAATTATTAAAGAATCACCAATCCCTCCTTGTTGTATTAATTGATCTGATAATTTAATTACATTTTTGTACTCGAACTTTTCATACATCTCTTTAACTTTTTGATAGGATGCTTCCTGTGCGAAAGTATATGATGTTCCAATTAACAGAATTATAATAAATGTTTTTATTTTTATCATTTAAGAAGAAGCATTTTTTTAGTTGAGAAATAATTACCCGCTGTTAAACGGTAAAAATAAATCCCTGAAGGCAATTTAGAATTAAGAGTAGAGAATTGAGAATTATATACTCCTGGCTGTTGATATTCATTTACAAGAGTTTCTATTTCTCTGCCGATTGTATCATAAATTTTTAATGTAACAAAACTTCCCTTTGCTAATTGATAACTAATAACAGTCTCGGGATTAAATGGATTCGGATAATTTTGATAAAGCTGAAATTCATCAGGCAATTGTTTTTCATTCACAACGTCTGTAGTGTTTTCTGAGATTTCTACATACGGAACAACTTTACCGCTTGCATCTTTTCCTCCAAATACTGCAACTGTTCCTTTATAATTAACAGCCATTAAGTTTGTTCTCGAATAATTTAATGGGGTCGTGGAAACTATATTTAAAGATCCATCAAATAAAATAGTAACCTCTTCAACAGAATTAAGAGCTATATATTTTTCGTTATACCCGCCGATAATAAATCCTTTTTGGCTTATGGGATTGTAAACTGCTGCACCGCCGGCTCTAGCATCTATTAATTTTTGTGTTAGGTCTGAAAACGTTTTTGATGGTATATTAAATTTTCTAACTAATCTGTTTACTCCATTAAATACACCGCCGAAAATATAAATGTTGTCTCCTACAATGAAAGACATGTGTTGTCGTGGTTTATCTCTCGAGGAATTAATTTTTGCAATTACTAACATTTGTTTTGTAAGGAAATTATATTCTACTATATAAGGAAAATCCGAAGAACCTCCTGCATTTAATGAATCACCGCCAATAATATAAAGCTTATCGCCAATAATATGGCCGGTAGATAATGATCTTCCAAAATTAGAGTCGCGATCGAAAACAATAGCCGGCGATGTTGTAAGTTTAAAATCCCATGATTCGATTGTGTATTTATCGTTGGATGTTTCAACAACTCCTCCGTAATACATAATATTATTCTTCCAGATATCGGCAACAAAATCTTTTCTAATTTGATTCATGTTGCCAACTATACGCCATGAATTTTGAACTACATCATATTCCTGAATCCAATCAACTTCACGTTGAAGCGATTCTGAATATCCGCCAAGTATATAAATCTTGTTGCTAAGAGAAGCAATATCATAAACTACCTGCCCTCCGTATACAGGATATTGCATAGTTCCAACGATTCTCCATTTTAACTGAGCATAAATAGGAGAGAACAAAAGTATCCATAAGGATATAACTAATAATTTTTTCATTTAATAAAATTATTTGTTCTTCAAATTTAAGTTTAACTTCAGTGTATCGCCTGCTCTAACATTATAAAAAGTATCTACATCTCTATAATTTGGCTTTTTAACCACTATATGAATTAATCCGGGGTCTACTTTTATCAACCGTATTGGTGTAGGTCCTTTTTTTTCATTGTTAATATAAACCTCACCCCACGGATTAGTGTTACAGTTAATAAATCCCACAATTGAATTCATGTTAACATTTAGTCTTGTAACAGAATCCGCCTCTATTGTAACTATCTGAGGTGGATAAGGGGGATAATCTGGATTTACCAACTTTAATGTGTAGGTACCCGCTGGCAATTTAATTGGATCTCTTAATGGTGTTGTATTAAATTTTTGGCCATTAATATAAATATCCGCCCATGGGCGGCAATCAATAAATAATCCGCCATAACCGAAAGATTTATTTTGAATTGGTGTTTCATTTTGTAGGGAGGCATTTTTATTTTGTGATGAATCTTTTTTATTGTTCTCTAAAAGCGATTTGGATAAATTATTCAAAGCAACAGGATCTTTTGTTTGATCGCTTTGCTGAAGTGAAATATTGTTTTGATTGGCAGAATTATTTTTTATTTGAATCGAATCTTTGCCAAATGAACCTTGTGAAGAGTTTTGTTCATTGATTATTGGAATAACAACTATCCCAATTATAACAAGAGCAATTACCGCAAGAAATATCCACGCAAGTTTTGATTTTCTTCCTTCTGTATCTACATTATTAACAACAATTGTTGGTTGATCTACTTGAATATTTAATTCTTCAAGTATTTCTCCTGCAGATTCATACCGCTGATTTATATTTTTCTTAAGCAGAACAAGAAGTATTTCCTTTATATTTTCCGGTACGGCAGATAGTTTTTCTTCGAGAGCGATTTCATCATAACTATTAATTTCATTGAGCGTAAGACTTACATTTTCTTTTAAGAATGGATTTTGTCCTGTAAACAATTCTGTAAGAACAACCCCAAGAGAAAATAGATCGCTTTGTGCTGTAAGTTTTGCCCCGCGCACTTGTTCGGGACTCATATAACTTGGAGTGCCTACAATCGAATATGGATTGGTTACATAATTATCTTCTGCAGAAAGCGCCAGACCAAAATCACCTAATTTTACGTTGAGGTTTTTATCAATAAAAATATTTTCCGGTTTTATATCGCGATGTATAATTTGATTAACATGCGCGTAATCCAATCCTTTTAGAAGCTGAATCATTAAATGTTCTTTTTGTTCTTGAGTAAGAGTTTTTGTTTTAAAAACATTCCGAAGTGATTCGCCTTCAATATATTCAAAAGAGATATAGAAAAATTCTTTGCTCAATCCGAAATCCAACACCTTGATAATATTCGGATGATCAAGTTTTGCTAAAATCTTTGCTTCGCGTTTAAATCTTTCTACAAGTGATGGATCGTGAATTTTTTGTGTGTTAAGAACTTTTAGAATTATTTTTTTGTTGAGGTAAATATGATTGGCAAGAAATACCGCAGCGTGTTCGTCTTTCTTTAACACTTCAATAATTTGAAACTTCTCAAATAATATTTCAGTAGAGAGTGTAGACATTCTACTGTTCTCCCATTTCTTTCAATTTGAGCTGTATCCATCTTACGGAAACATCAAGCGACTTAGCCGTAAGTGTTCTGTTTCCTTTTAACTCTTCTAAGCGTTTTTTCAAAAGCAGCATTTCAAATTCTTGTAAAGTTCCTTGAAAATTTTCTGTGACAGCCGCATCTTCAAGTATAATATGTTCCGCGTACAATTTATTTCCTTCGCAAAGAATAAGTGCGCGCTGAATTACATTTATTAATTGCCGAATGTTCCCAGGCCAATAATAATTTTCTAGTTTTTTAATAGCCGCTAAATCTATGGCCATATCTTTCTTGCCCATCTTCTTTATAAAATGACTGACGAGCAACGGGATATCGGTTTTTCTTTCACGCAGAGGAGGAATACGTATCGGAAAAACGTTTAATCTATAAAACAGATCTTCGCGGAATGTTCCCTCTTTAACAAGTGATTGCAAATCTTTGTTTGTGGCTGTTATTATTCTAGCATCAATTTTTCTGACTTTAACATCACCAAGCCGAATAATTTCTCTGTTTTCTAAAACACGCAATAATTTTGCTTGAAGCGCTGTAGAAATATCGGCTATCTCATCTAGAAAAAACGTTCCGTTGTCCGCGGCTTCAAGCAATCCTTGTTTATCGCTATTAGCTCCTGTGAACGCACCTTTTTTGTATCCGAACAATTCGCTTTCAAGAAGATTATCCGGAATCGAGCCGCAGAATTGTGCGAGGAATGGTTTAGCATTTCTCTTGCTCAATTCATGAATTGCTTTTGCCGCTATTTCTTTACCTGTCCCGCTCTCTCCCATAATAAGTACCGTAGCATCTGTTAAAGCAACTTTGTGAATCAAATGTGCTAAACTCCTCATCGCAGGGCTGTCGCCGATCATCTCGGGAATTTCTTCAGTTAACTGAAGACGATTTATCAAAATCTGGTTCTCTTTTTCTAATTCTTCTAATTTTATTATCCGCTCTAATGCAAGCGATACTAAGTTTGAGAAAAAGCTTAAGAATAAAAGATTTTCTTCTGTAAATTCACGGCGGTCAAGCTGGCTGTCGGCAACAATTACTCCCCATACTTTTTCGTCGCGGACAATTGGAACACCAATTACAGATTTGATCCGCTGAATCTGTACGCTCTCAAATTGCGAAAGATGCGGATCGCTCATTACATCATGATAAAGAATTGGTTTCTTTTCTTTGATTACTTTTTGCAGTATGCCGGAAGAGAATTCATGCAGATCCGTAATGCTCTCGTTCGAAATCTTTCTTGCGGTGATTATGGAGAAGTTATCATTTATTTCGTCATACTTTACAAATAATCCGCGTTCTGCATTAATAACATTTATTACAATATCAATCGCGTCTTCAATCAATAATTCTTGTTTAGTTGCCGAATTAAGAATTTGGCTGAATTCATAAAGAGATTCGAATTCATCCTTCGATAAGTTCTTAATATGATTAATATTATTTGTAAAAAAAGTTGTCATCCGTATCTAAAAAACTCTTTATTGAACATTAAAAGTTGCCTGTTTGGATCTTGCTCTGTTCTGAAAATCATCTATTCCCCAAATTACCCAATAGTAATCTCCGGCTGGCAAATTGATTTCAGTTATAACTTCAATATCATCCTTAGAAATATTTTGCTTTTCCCATTTTAATTGTGGGATTATTTCATCGGTATAAATTTGAACCATATACTTAAAATTAAATCCGGGTAAAAATCTGTTCCACCTGCAAACCGGTTTAGAACCAACCGTAACACCGTTTGCGGGTGATTCAAATAAAATTTCTTGCTTAATGATTCTTTTAATCGTTGACGAACCTACGGAGAAAGTTTTACCCAGCCGGTCTTTTACTATTATATCAAAATTTTTACCTATTGCATCATCAATTGATGGAACGCTGTTCTTGCTTCCGTAAGCAAAACTAAGTTCATATAAACCAGTTTGAGAATTATAAATTAATTGTTTGTTAAAATTTAATACCGCACAACGTACGTTAACACTGTCTATGTCATTCTCAACATCTGAAATAGATGCTTGAACAAACAATGTATATCTCTGGTCATCAGGATACCGATTCTCAACACTTGTGTAGATTAACAAATTATCCAACTTAGGAATAGTTCTTAGAAATACATCATCAATAAGTTTTGTTTTTTGAATACTCAGAGTGACATAAACAGAATCTTTAAAATACCCTTCTTTATTAAAAATTAACCAACCGCTGTTTTGTGAAATATTATTAAAAGAATAGTCGCCCGCGGAATTTGTTTCCATAATAATATTCTGATTCTGCCATAAAACTTCAACACCTGCAATTCCGCTTTTTGTAGCATTGCTTTTAACGCGACCCTCGATTTTCACATACTTGTATCCCAATATTTTATCACTCATATGTTTATTCTTCTCGTTACCCCATATCACATGAAGAGAATCTCGGAATAAACCGTCTTTATCAAAAAACAACCAACCGTCATTGAGTGCCAGATCAAAAAATTTATAAGATCCGCTCGGATCTGTTTGTGTAATAATGTTTTGATTCTTCCATGTAACATTTACTCCGGAAATTGGTTGATGATCCGGTAAGGGATCGTACACGAATCCATCGAGTGTTGCATACATATAGTTTAATAGTTTTTCCGGTGCGCTTTTAATCTTCACATTATTCCATTGCAGATAAAGTGAGTCTTTATAATAATTTTCTTTTTCGAAATAAATCCAGCCATCGTTCATAATAAGGTCTTCAAATTTATAGTTACCATTAACTGCGGTTGCAGCTATGATATTTTGATTTTTCCAAGTCACTTTTACGTCGGGAATGCTTTCACGAGCCAGGTTCAATACAACGCCATTTATTTGTCCAAGTTTGGAATCGGGATTACCTGGGTCCAACGGATTTAGTTTAGGCGCATCACAGGAGACAACCAACAACAAAACCATGAAAACAATTAGACTACGAAAAATTTTCATATAGATTATTTTTAATGTTAATATTTTGAGAGATAAATCATCCAACTTTAAGTATCCCCAATTTCCAGAGCTAATATGCAGGAAATTATCTGAATTATAAACTCAAAAATATATTCCCTGTGGAATAGAGCACAGCCTTACCCGATATTTTAACCCGTTTTCCAAGGTCTTCACAAAATAGCTCTCCTCCTCTATATGACACCTGAAGTGCACGAAAATTTTTCTTACCTAATTTTTCCGCCCAGTAAGGAATAAGAACTGTATGCGACGAGCCAGTAACCGGATCTTCGTTAATCCCTTCGTTGGGTGCAAACATACGTGAGACAAAATCTATTTCTTTTCCTTTCGATGAAATTATGACAGCATGAGGATGAATTTGTTTTATCTGTTCAAAATTAGGTTGAAAGTTTCGGATGTAATCTTCGGAATCAAAAACTACGAGAATAAAAAATCCGTTTTGTAAAATTTCGATCGGTTCTTGATCAAAACATTTTTTAATTGTGTCGGTAATTTTGATAGGTATCGGTTTGTGTGATGGAAAGTCGAGTGTCAACAGCTCTCCGTTTTTTTCAACAATTAGTTCCCCGCTCTTTGACATAAATTTTATTTTGTTCGAATTCTTCTCAATGAAATTAAAAATTACAAATGCAGAAGCAAGTGTAGCGTGACCACATAAAGGAACTTCATTCGTCGGTGTCATCCATCTAATTTTATAATTCTCGCCTTCTTTTAGAAAGAATGCAGTCTCCGATAAATTATTCTCGGCTGCAATATTTTGAAGTGTGGAATCGTCCAGCCATTTTTCTAACGGAATAACTGCCGCCGGATTACCGCAAAATAACTTTGTAGTGAAAGCATCAACTTGATATAAAGGTAATGTCATATAATTATTCTCCTTCTTTATCATGCTCTTGATCTTATTTGTGTTCTTACTATTTAAAAGATCATGATCAAAAGCATGTTTTATTTAAAATACATTTCTTTATGCAAAAAAGGAATTATTGCAACTTTCAATCCTTCAACGTAAAGTTCTTTTCTGTTCATTACCCCATTTGTAAAGAATCCGATTGCACCGCCCTTTTGTTTTGTGTTTTGCTGATTCATAATTTCATCCATAACATCACCAAGTTCGATTCCTTTCAAAAGTTTATTAACAACACTTTGAGGAAGTTGAAAATGGGGAGATGTTCCGAAACCGGTTCTTCCGTTATTATCAATAATACTCATGCATCCAAAAGCAAACCACTTATCAAATTGTTTTGTAATTCCTCCTTCAATTCCGACGAATAAATCTGCATCGAGCTTTTGTGAATCGTTAATCTCTTTCAATCTTATCGCACGATTCAGCGCTCCGGCAAATGTTTCATCATTAATCGGTTGAACCGAAACTCCGGATTCTACTTCAATTCCAATTACATCGATGTTATCAAAATAATTTTTGAGCGCCTCTTTAACGGAAGCAATTTTAACCGGATTTTTTGAACCGACGAGTATTTTCATCTTAATGAACTCCAAAAAATGTTTTCCTTAAAACACGTTTAGCGCAGGTAGCTTCATTGTATTCCGCTTTCTCATCTAAACGACTTTTGTCAATAAACCCAGCCTCCTAAAGAAGTTGGATTTATTCCGATTCAAGAAGTTGCCGCAACAACCGCGCCCGCGGAAGAGTCCATTTGAAGAACAATTATTAAGTACCAGCCAAGTAAAACTAAAATTGACAGCTCTTCAAGATCTTTTTTATGACCAGGAAATTCAACGCGCGCTTGTGTCTTAAACCAATCTTTTAACTTCGGTTCTTCAACGCCTGAACGGAATACAACAACAGACTCGCTATCGGAATCTTTGAACTCAAACTTAGTGGCCCAAAAATTTGACGAATGCCATTGATATTTTTTTCCATTATTAAATTCTAAGATCCCGCTCGATGCCATCAGATTCGGTTTGAACACCGCAATATCGTTTCCCTCTCCGGTATTTCTAATTGTAATTCGTGTTGTAAAAAATCCCACGCGTTTAAAAGTCCACTTCCCGTCAAATGTTTCCGCCTCGGCAAGCGAACCAACCGATTTGGGAAACAACAACGTACCGAACAAATCATCTTTGATGCGCAGTTCAAATAACTGCTGAGTGGCTTTTGGTTGAATCCAATTTAAATGTTCGTTTGATATTTTTTTTAATGATTTCATTTTATCATTCCAAATTATTTATTTTGCTCTTCAAAGTTTTACAATTGTTCAGTCACATTCATTTGGAGTATTTGTCTCAAATGGTGTTTCATGTGACCGATGTAATCATCTATCAAATATTCCAAAGTTGCAGATTCATTTTTAGATAATTCTTTCCATGCAATTTGATCATAATTATGATTTTTTGTTGACTTTTTTAATATGTCATTCGGTATTGATTCTATCAAACGAACAATTTGTAAATTATTCATCTTCCATAAATCAATTAGAGAATTCCATTCGGCGGTTTTATAATTCTGCGCTTCGACCCATTTGTTTTGATCGTAACCGGAGAAAACTAAATCATCTTTGAATTGGGCGTTAACAAATCTGATCATGTTATTAACGGAGGAATCGATAAGATGACCCAAAATTTGTTTTGATGACCATTTGTCAGGCGAAGATTTCTTTGCGCTTTGTTGTTCATTTATCGTTTTTAATTTTTTATCTGTTGATTCTAAAACAGAATTTAATTTATATGCTAAATCATTCATTGTGTACAACTCCGAATAAATTAATTGTTCTAAGACATTTGCTTAAATATTTCAAGGAATGATCCCGTAAGCGGAGCTTCGATTGAAATATCTTTCTTGTCCGGTAACTGAAACTCAAGACACTTTGCATGAAGCATTATACGTAAATATTTTTCTTGAATTGTTCTGTCTCCGTAACGTAAATCGCCCACTATGGGGAAACCAATACTATATAGATGAACACGCAGTTGATGACGGCGTCCCGTTGATGGATTTAATTCCAGCAATGTATAATCGCGCAATCTTTGAACAACGTGGAATTTAGTTTCGCTTGGCTTTCCTTTCCGGTTATCAATGCCCATTCTTCCCGAGCCAAACTCACGAATCGGTTTCTTAATCACGCCGTCATTCTCTTTTATAGTTCCGTGGACAACTGCGGTATAATGCTTTTTTACTTTTCTCTCGGCGAACTGATCGTTCAAATACTTATGGGCTTCGGAATTTTTCGCAAATAAGATTATACCGCTTACTTCTTTATCCAGCCTGTGAACAATAAAAAATTTTTGTCCGTATTTTTTCTCCAGAAGTGAGTGGAGAGAGTCAATTGTTATGTCGTTTTCCGTTATTGAAGCAAGCCCTTCCGGTTTGTTTACTGCAATTACATTTTTGTCTTCAAAAAGTATTTCTATTTGATCAACCATTGATCATTCTCTAAAATTTATTTTACGTCTTCGGAAAAAACTGATTTCAATCCGTGGGTAACAATATATGGAATAATTGTGTAGTGGGTTTCTCCTGCTGCCATTTCGGTTTTTAACTTTAATCCTTTGTATCCACGTAGTTTTAAATTATTTGTCAACTGTTTCCATGGCGAAACAAATAATTCACTTTCAAGTGAACCGACCGAAGTATAAATATCTGCATTCAAAGTTTTATGATCTTTGGAAAAATTTTCTTCCTGCTTTAGCAATAATACGTTGTCCCATAATAATGCCGGGCTGATTGCAATATATCTTTTAAACAAATCCGGTTCCTTAAACAAAGAATAAAAAACAAAAAGTCCTCCCAGTGAATGACCCTCCAACGTTCTGTCGCCCGGACTGAATCTATACTTTGATTCAACATACGGTATCAATTCTTCTTTTATGAATCCAAGAAATTTCTCTGCGCCTCCGGAGATTGGGAATGCTGATTTAAATTCTCCCGGTAATTTTTCGGATGGAATTTGTGTCGGTGTAAAATCGCGTGCACGGTTAAAATTAAATTCTTTAGATCCGCCTTCAGACGATATTCCAACAATAATTACTTCGGGAAGTTCTTTATCAAACGCTAGCAGGCGCGCCATCTGAACCATAATTCCAAACGACGAATAAGCATCAAGCATATAAACAACCGGGTATGTTTTTTCTGTTGTAAAATAACTCCCTGGCAGTGCAACAAATATCGGGTAAGTTACACCGTTTATTTTTGATGTAATATTAACTGTCAGAGAGCGGTGTATTTCAACGGGAGTATTTCTCTCCGCCGCTTTATCCTGCGCCTTTAGCTGAAAAGTGGATAATATTACTAAACAAAAAAATATCGCTACAAATATTTTTTGAATGTAATTTTTCATAATTCTTTAATGGTTATTTTAAAATTATTGCAAAATTGTTACAATGCCGTCATCAAGATCATACCTGGCGCCGACAATGGTTAATTTCTTTTACTCCCTTGTTCTAATTCCTCCTTTCAAAATCATCAATCATTTTATCCATTATGATATTTAATTCTGCATTTACTATTTGATTCTCTGAACGTGAATACCATTCGATTACTTCTTTTACTCCTTCCGAATATGGTATTGAAGCTTTAAAGTCCGGCACTATGCTTTTAATTTTAGAATTATCAAAAACTGTATCGTAACCTTTATCGCCTAATAAATTGCTGCCCCATTCGGAATCATACTCCGATATGAATTCTACCGGTAAGTAAGTAATCTTTAACTCACAGCCTGCTTCTCGTGCAACAATTTCAGCAATCTGACTCCATGTCAATGTCTCGTCGGATGTTATGTGATAAGCTTCCCCCATTGTTTTTGAATTACCAAGAAGTCCGATAAATCCTTTTGCAAAGTCTTTGGCGTTTGTTAAGGTCCACAGCGTGTTACCGTCGCCGTGAATTATAATTTTCTCACCGTTCTTTATCCTGTCCAGTATAGTATAGCCGCCGTGTAGAGGAAGCTTTGTTTTGTCATAAGTGTGGGAAGGGCGGCATATTGTAACGGGAAAATTATTTTCGTGATATGCTTTCATCAAAAAATTTTCGCAGTCTATTTTTTTTCGTGAATAATCCCAGAACGGATTGTCAAGCGGAACGGTTTCCTTTATCGGAAGTTTCAACGGCGGTTTATGATAAACGGAAGCCGAGCTGATAAATATATATTGATCGGTTTTATAGCGGAATAATTCATAATCATGTCTAACGTTTTCTTCCGTGAAAGCAATCCAATCTACTACAACATCAAATTTTTCTCCGGCAAGAATTGTTTTAACTGATTGCACGTCTCTAATATCTGCATTAATTACTTTTGCTATTAGCGGCGGAGTTCTGAATGATCTGCTTCTGTTAAGCAGATACAATTCAAATCCTCTTTCGATGCACAGTTCCGAACAAGCAGAACTTATTACCCCCGTGCCGCCGATAAATAATATCTTCATTTTTTAATCACTTTAATTATTAGTTGTAAAATAACAGACTAAATACTAATGTGCAGAAAAAGAATTTTATCTTTTGTAAAAATCTTATTTTAGTATTAACGAAAAGCTTAAAAAATGACCAATTCGATCAACCAGCCGACAATACGTGTGGACGGAATAATCCGTCCTACACGTTTGGAAATTGATTTAAAAATCCTGGCGGATAATTACAAACAAATTAAAAAATTTGTTGCGCCTACCAAGATGATGCCTATTTTAAAAGCTAACGCTTATGGACACGGGCTTATACGCGTTGCACAATTAATGCAGGAATTAAAATCAGATTATATCGGTGTTGCGGTTCTTGAAGAAGGCATTTTATTACGCGAACAGGGAATCAAAATTCCAATTCTTGTGCTTGGTGGAATTTGGGGAAACCAGATTCCGCTTTTCTTAAAACACAATTTAACTATCACGGCTTCCTCGATCGAAAAATTAAATCAAATTGAAGAACTTGCTTCACAGATGAAAACAAAAGCAAAGGTTCATTTAAAAATTGACACCGGCATGGAAAGAATCGGGGTTCATTTTTACAATGCCGAAAAACTTTTAGACGCAACATTAAAATGCAAACATCTTCAAGTTGAAGGAATATTTTCTCACTTTGCTGATTCCGATAATTTAGATCTGACATACACCCGTCTTCAATTGGATAGATTCAACGAGGTATTAAGATTTTTCGAAAAGCATTCTCTGCCAACACCTATGAGACATATTTCAAACTCCGGATCGATTCTGCAATTGCCGGAAGCAAATCTCGACATGGTTCGTCCCGGAATTTTACTTTACGGAGTTTATCCTTCACAAAAAATGCAGCAGACTATAAAAGTCGGCCCTGCGTCAACATGGAAATCGCTTGTAGTTTATTTTAAGGTAATAAAAGCAAATGATCAGGTCGGATATGGACTCGCATGGAAATCAGATCACGATGTGCGGGCGGTTACTGTGCCGGTCGGTTATGGCGACGGATATTTTAGAAGTATGTCTCACAAAGCTGAAGTGCTTCTTCGTGGAAAACGTTATCCCGTTGTTGGAACGATTTCGATGGATCAAATAGTCGTAAATATTGAGAATGACAGCGCATATAACGGTGATGAAGTGATTCTTTTCGGCGGTGACGGAAAAAACAAAATTACAGTTGAAGAACTTGCAGACTGGGCCGGGACAATTCCTTACGAGATACTTACAAATATTAACACGCGTGTGCCGAGATTATACCTGGAATAATTTTCTAAATTTATTTCATCTCTAACGAATGAACCATCAGCTTTTCTTCCATCGTTTCTAAATCTTCCAGCATTTTTCCGCGAACTGTTTCCGGCTCTTCAATTATTTCATGAATAGTATTTTTGTAATAATTAATTCCTTCAAGCAGGTTTGTTATGAATAGGTAAAAATATTCTGCGGATTGTTCAGACATATTTTCAGCTTGATCTTCCATCTTCTTTGTTAAGAAATCAATATACAGTCCAAGTTCTTTTACGAACATATTCGGTCTGCTTGGATGTGTAATAAGATCTATTCTTCCATAAATGTGATCAACCATTTCATTAAGGGTTGCAATTTTGGAATAGTATGCTAGGTTTGGTCCGGGACACACAGATACTGCGCGACTTAATTTTGGCGATGGAATATTGTTAACGATCAATGCGGGGACGGTAAGTCCCTCACACAAACAAACTTTGTTAACAACTTTATCAAACTCTTTCTTGTATTCATCTTCATTCGTATAATTTTCTTTCAACTCGGCAATTTTTTTATTGATGTACGTGATCGACGCCGTACAAAGTGGTTTATCGGAGTAATCTTTGTTTGAAACTAAAAACTTTTTGGGACAAGGACTGCCCGGTTTTCCATTTTCAACTCTTTCTATTTTCTCTATGTCTTTGCTGTTACCGCGCAAACTGTTGAATGGAACACCTAACGGAGAAATATCACTTAAATAAAAATCTTCTTCACCGGCAGCGGAAAGTTTCTGCAGTGTATAATCATCAACATTCATTACTTCCGGCACTAAAAGGAACGGGCTTCCCCATCCAACCGATTTAACTCCGTAATAGCGAAGAAGAAATTCCTGTTCGCTTGATTTTCCAACTCCGCCCTGAACAGTTACATAATAATTTAATTTTTCGGCATCAACGAGAATTTCTTTTTTGCTGAGCGCAGGAAGATATATTTCTTTTAGAGTGTTCTGTAACTCATCTTTTTTGTTTTTGAATTCTTCTAGAATCGGACCGAGCAATAAACCATCGGTTGCAAATGCATGACCGCCGCAGTTCAATCCGGATTCAATCCGGAATTCTGAAACCCACAATCCTTTTTTAGCTAAAAATTTTCCTTGAATAAGTGCGGAACGGTAATCGCTGACTTTAATAACAATTTTCTTTTTAAAATTTCCGCTTCTTGTTGGATAGAAATCCTTAAACGTTTCGATGAAGCCGTACAATTTCGGGTTCATCCCTGCAGAAAAAACAATCGAACTCTCCAGATCGCTCATTGCAAATCCGCGTAAGGCAGCGTGTGCATCATTAAATTCTTGTGGAAGCTGAGTACCCTCGGAATTATAATTTGCTTTGTCCACCTTGGTCATGATATTTACATTTATTGAGCCGGGGAAAATATTATTACGTAGTTCGTTCTGTAAATTGATTCGAACATGTTCGTCCTCCGCGTTCAGCATCTCATTATATTTGATTTTCAATTCGGATGAGTCCGGAAGCATTTCAAAATATTTTGTAATCTCGCTTCCGGTATTAAACGGAGAGTTTTTCAATTCTTCAAATTGTTCTTCCACCATTTGTTTGATCATATTCAAGTATGCGGTTATTCTAAGAGAACGCGCGTCGTCGCTGTCTTCTATTTTTACGTATGGTCTGCCGGATTTTTCTAGGTAGTGCTGGCGCAAACGTTCCATTAAAGTGTCGTCCACGAGCGACATAACGGATGAGATTCCGTACTTCGCAACTTTAAGCGGCGCATCAACCGAATATGCAACACCGAGAACAGGAATATGAAATTTATGTCCGGAATATTTAGCCATTGTTTTTTCCAAAAAATATTTTGTGCGTTGGTTTTTTTCTGATTTCAAATGCGAGGAAACAATACCGGTGAGATAATTAATATCTTCAACTGCCTGGATTAATTTACATCGCAGCTAAAAATAGTAATTAATCCTTTGCAAACTTTGTGTGAATAACGACTGTAATCAACTTTTACAATACTTTTACAATTCTAGTGGACTTACAATAAGTATTATAATTAAAGTGATCGCAGGGTTGATCTTAAATAATAAATTTTAATAGTAGGACCGGTAGAATTATTTCCATCGGGAATAAATTCTTTTAATAATTCATACTTCAAAAAAATTTCCAAATAGTTTTTCTTAAACTCTGCCCGTGTACTGTCTGCCAATATTCTACTGTAGTTCATACTGCTAAGAATGAAATAATCGTAAACATCCAATTTGTCCGTCATTTTTCCAATCATCCCGCAATTTGTTACATTCTTAAACTCGTTCGAAAGTTCGGGCGTATAATTCTCTCTCAATATTTTAGAATCTTTCGGAAGATTTTTTTCAATCCATTGCTTCGAGATTGTTCTTGTATCTGTCAGATTAATTTTATTCCAATAGCTGTTTGCCTGCGTCAACGACTGAGCAATCAGTATAAGCATAATTAGAACAAGGACTGAATACTTTGTTAATTTATTTTTCAATATTCCTGCGTTAAATATCCAAACGAACAGTTCATTAGCAGAATAACCGCTTACCAAAGATATAAATGGAATTATTACAAGCATATTTCTTGAGAAGTAAACCTTAAATGAACCGACAAAAAGAAAATATATCAGCGGAAAACCTAGAATAAATATTAGAGTGCTTTTATTTTTTCTCCAGAGCAGAACAGAACCGATGAGAAAAAGCAGTATAGGAATTAGTCCATAATCGGAAAGCAATATTTGAAAATAATTAAAATAGCTGAAGAGTTTCGCTTCAGCGCCTATATGTCCAACTTTGTAGTGGATTGACTCATATTTGATTCCGTTGAGAAACGATCCGAAATCAAAGATGGCATATGGAGTCGTTATCAAAAAGAAAATCAACACAAAGATAATAGAAGCAAATAGTTTTTTGTTTCCCCGTCCGCTCTCATAACCATGCGCAAGATGAGCGAGCAAAATGAAAATGAATCCAGCAATTGCGTTATATTTGAATCCAACTGCAAGTCCTATAAACAATCCGGCAAGTAAATAATTTTTTAACTCGGCATTATTATGAAATATTTTTATTGCGAAGAAAAACGAGAGAAGCACGCAGCAAACCATTGGCGAATCAACCGAAATGATGGAAGAATTGTTCAAGTGAAGTGAAGACAATGAAAGAAATGCTGCAGAAAATATTCCTACTCTTGAATTAATTATCTCCTTTCCGATTTTATATGTAAGAACAATTGTTAAAATCGAAAAAAAGAATACCAAAAATCTTCCGATGAAATATATTTTTTGCAGATCGTATGCAAAATATTCTGCCGTGTTAAAAGATAAATACGTTACTGCACTTATTAGATAGCTTAAGAAAGCTATCAAATAAAAAATCAACGATGGATAATTAAAAAAGTGAGGGTTAAAATCTTTTGTTAAAATCATATCACGGGAAATTTCAACAATCCGTTTTTCTTCGTTGATTGTTATAAGAGGAGGGTTTCCCCAGCTTATAGCCTTGAACCTAATTACAATTGCTATAAGAATAATTACAAAGAGGAATATCTTTTCCGTTGAAAAAATTCTTGATCGCTGCATTGTTATTATTTTGTTATTGAATACGAAATCGAACTTTCTTGTACAGAACAAGAAAATAGCAATGCCCATAAGAGCGTTGCAAAAAAGAATGAACCAGCCTGGTTTTAGCTACATAAAACCATTTATAAGTGTTACTGACACAAACTGATTCGTAATAGCTCAATATTTATTCGGCAATATTGTCTAATTTTTTGGGCTCAACAATAACTTTTACTATTGAGGAATTTGTTTCATAAAAGTCTCAAGTTGAGTTTTTCCCCATGTAGGCATCAATTCATCTTTCGGTACAAACTCGTTATATTTTTTTAGAGAACTTTCAAAAACCGGCTTTGCTGCTTTTGCGCCGCCGCCGAATTGTTCCGGAGTGTAATACAGTGTCATTCCCATTAAATATTCCGGTCGCGGATTTTTAGGATCAAGCGCAATTGCTTTTTCAAAACTTGCATTCATTTCCTGTCCATACTGCATGTATCTATTCATCGGATCAATTTGAAGTCTTCCCTGACTAATAAACCCTTTTAAAACATAGATCTCGGATTCGTTTGGCTGAAGTGAATCGGCAATTGCAAGAGCTTTTACCGCTTCATCAAGGTAAATATCCTTTTTGCTTTTTACCGTATCAGATATACTGGCAATTACATAAAGATAAGAAGCATAATAGTAAGGAAGCCACTTAGTTTTTTCGGCGTTGCCGATTCTTAAAAAAGAATTTGTAAGATCTACCATGTCTTCAATAGAATTCATTGAATGCATCTGTTCGAAATTTTTCTTCATCGCTTCGATGTACTTTGTATCGTCGGCGCGGGTAAAACTTGCAAAGCAAAGAATAAAAGCTAATAACGCAACTACATTTTTCATTTCCTTTCTCCTTTATTGGTGTTGATTGTCTTCTCCAATTGAAATAAATATCCCGAGAAACGCCGAACGCAAAGTCGGCGGCAAAACCGGGTTACTTATTTTTCCATCCGTGGAATAACGGTAACCGTAAACATTTGCAAAGCCGAGCAAATTATCTACCGAGAAAAATATTACGCTGTAACTCCTAAACCATTTTGTTAAAAAACTTATGTTCACGCTCAGGTTATTATAACTACCGGCGCGGTCGCCAAGAAATTCGGGATTGTTCGGATTAAAATATGGGCGCCCCGATGCGTGTATATATGTTAAAGCCATGAAGGCGGAAATTGATTCGAACCATCTCTTAAACACAACTGAAAAAGTGTGCGGCGCTGCAAATGTTGGAAATGCCAATGTTGGATAATTGCTGAATTCTCTTTTTGTTTCCAGATATGAATATGAAACCCAGTAATCGCAATATTTAAGTGTTCCGCTGTCACGCCAAAAAACATCAATTCCTTTTGCGTAACCTTTACCGTCATTGCTGAACGGAACAACCGGTAAGTTGAAATAGGGATAGTCATAAATCGTTCCTTTAACCAGGTTGTGATATTGTTTGTAATAAAGCTCGATCCTGAAAGTTTTATCTTCGCCAAGATATTGATAGTTGGCAATGTAGTGATCGGCATTTTCGTAATCGAACTTATCATATTGAATGAGAAAATTTTTCTCGGGGATTTGATAAAATCTTCCGTAAGCGAAATTAAGCTGGTCATAATTTCCTAATCTGTAAGCAAAAGAAATTCTTGGTGCGATGTTAAACTTATCAAGAATTTTTGAATGCTCTGCGCGGACTCCGACTTTAGCCGCAAGATCGTTTGTAAAATAGATATCGCTTTCAACAAAACCGGCAGTGTAAACTTCGTTCAGTTTTATGTTCAACTGATTATAGGTATCATCATATAAAGTATTTTGAACTTCCGCGCCGAATGTTATGTAAGTATTATCGGTCATCTTCTTGTTGGCTGTAAATTTTGTCTGAACCAATCTTTGGTCCTGCGCAATGTTGTTGCCCGCAGCATCAATTCTATCTTTATCAAGACTGTAAGAAAAGCCGCCGAACAAATTCCAATCACCCACAATATCACGGTAACTTACATTAGAATAAATATTTTCCGGCTTCAAGCCGTAAAAAGTTTTGTTGGGAAGATTATCCAAATCGGGCAGGTATAAAGAAAGATCCGATTTGCTGTAAGAGACAAACGCTTTCAACAATCCGTTCTTTGTAAGTTTCTGCCTAAAGTTAGCAGATAAAGCAACCCCGGTTGGAGATTGGTCCCAATCAACCCTTTGATTAAAAACTTTGTTGTACGGATTCAGATTATAATAACCTCCTTCAACGGAGAATGCAGTGTTCTCCCAAAGCTGGGTGTGCGCGCCGCCAAATCCAAATACCATCAGGTTGATCGCAGTAATTGTTTGCGTCGGCATATCCTGAGTTTTTAAAATCAATGCAGAAGAAAGTGCTTGCCCGTATTGTGCAGAATATCCGCCTGTACTAAAAACAGTTCCTTTAAACATCATTGGAGAAAAACGTCCGCGCGAAGGTAAATCAGGAACGCTGCTAGAAAATGGTTTCTGAACTATCATTTCATCAATTATTGTTTTTGCTTCCGACGCAGATCCTCCGCGAACAAATAATCCTTCCGTCTCGCCGACTTTTTGCGCACCAGGTAATGTGCTGAGCGATGTATACAAATCCGCAGTTGAGCCGGTTGTAATTACATCGAGCGGTCTTAATATCACGCCTTTCTTTTCATCGCTTGCTTCAAAAGATCCGGCAGAAACAACAACAGCATTCATCTGTGTAATTTCTTCTTCAAGGATTATATTAATTTTCATTTCCCCTTTTTTCAAAACAATTTTGTTTTCATACTTTTTATAACCAACATAACTTGCAACAAGAATTGCTTCTCCTTTCTCATTTGTTTTGAATGTAAAACTTCCATCTTCTTTCGATGTAACGCCGTCGTAAGTATCTTTAATGTAAATATTAGCGCCGGGCAAAGGAGAGTTATTTATGTCCGAAATTTTTCCGGAGATCCTCGTTTGGGCATTTACCAAGAATGGAAACACTATCAGCACAGCTAGTAAATGGTAGATTTTGAATTTCATATTGTCCTCACGTCGAGAATAGATAATTGTCGAACATTAAGACGAATCCCGCTAAAGTTTGTGCCCTTGCGCCGTAAGTATAAATTAAGTATAAATACAGAATACATCACAGGCATTAAGCCCATAAAGGATTTAACTTAACCGCAATTATTGTTTTAATGATACTCCATTGTACTTCCGCCGATGAACTCGCGGAGAACAGAATCGCCGGGAACGGATGTATCGTCTTCTACAGGATCAATTGCCTCAAGCATTTTCTTAACTCGTGAAGCACGCACGTACGCATCTTCTCTCAAAGGGTCGTTTTCATATTTCTTTTCCCATTCAGCAAAATGAGTTAACAATTTCGGCCGGTATAAAGGAATCTCATATGGCATTGAAGTATTAACAATATAATCCGCCGTATTACTGTATGGAAGAATGTTTCTTTTTTCAGATGCGCGTACGTAATGCCAATGCAATAATGTCTGCTCGGGATTGTATGCTCTGTGGACGGAATCTCTTAGCATTCTACGGATCAAACGTAAATCAGTCCAACGGATATATTCTCCATTCGGCATTTTCATTTGCAGTAACGGTTCCAGGTAAAGTTTAAATTTTTGTGAGGTGGGAATTTCTTTGCTGAATTCCGGAAATAATCCGTGAAGACTATCAATAAGTAAAACTTCGTTATCATGTATTTGAAGCGGTGTTCTATCTGCCAGTCTTTTGCCGATTTTAAAATCATAGTAAGGAATTTTTACTTCTTCTCCTGCTGCAAGACGTTTTAGGTGATCATTTATCAATTCAAGATCAAGCGCCTGCGGTGTTTCGAAATCGTAATCGCCAAATTCATCTTTCGGATGCATTTCAAGATCAAAGAAATAATTATCAACGACTAGGGGGACAAAACTCATTCCGCTTTTTTTCAAACGTTGTTCCAGTTTCATCGTTGTTGTTGTTTTGCCGGAAGATGAAGGTCCGCTTACCATTACCATTTTTAATTCGTTGCTTCTTTCCTTTATCAACTCAGCGGCAGTATCGAGTTGTGTTTCGTAAAATGATTCTGCCTCGTGAACGATATGCGGAAATTCTCCGTTACGGATTCTTATGTTGGCGGCTTCAACCGTGTTTAGATTATGTGTTACCGCCCAATCGAGCGAGCGCCAAACTTTTCTCCATGGAATTAATTCATTCGGTTTAGAGAAATGACGGGAGTCGGCTCGTCTTCTTTGTGCGGCTTCTTCTCTATAAAGAATAAATTCCTTTGCAACCTTAGCGTGCGCATTCTCAATCAAAACTTTTTCTATTATATCTTGTATCTCTTCTACGTGCGGTTTGTATCCTTCTTCGAAAGTTTCTTCCATCAAAGCCACAACTTTTTTAGCAAGCTCAAAAGCTTTTTCTTTATCCCGTCCTCCGACAGAAACTGCAGCTCTGTAGATTACATTTGCAATTCTATCCGGATTGAAGGGAACCACCGCCCCGCTTCTTTTAATTACATATTTGAACTTGCTCATTAAGTCTCCATTTACTTTGCGCTATTAGCTGCGTCGCGAGAAATATTCTTAGTCTAAAATTAAGAATTTCCAGTTACTACTTTCACTTTAAATATTATTTTGGATAACCGACCGTTTGACTTAGAATAATTTTCTGTTCCGGTTTCAAATTCAATGTTTGTGTAAGTTTTTCTCTATCAACCATGCCCCGCACAACAACTGCAAGTCCTTGTGATGCGCAGTATAGATAAACATTCTGTGCAATGAATCCGCAATCAACTGTAACGAAAAGTTTTTTATCATCTTCGCTGCCTCTTGTTGCTTTAGAATAATCGGCAACATAAACAAGATTAAGCGGTGCTGTCTTTACAAAATCCTGAACACCGCATAGAGCTCTTTGATCTCCGGAAATAACCGGTGCTAAGCTGTTCGATTTAGCGTCATAAGTATAAACTGCTTCTGCAAGAACAACGAAAACATCATACTCCTGCCAGTCCATAGCAGATGGCGCGGTTCGCTTCCTATCTTCAGGTCTGTTAATTCCGTATGCTGCCCAAAGTAAATTTGAAATTTCTTGAAGAGGAAGCGGCTTGGTATCAAAGCTTCTGGATGATGCGCGGAGTTTTAGCGCTTGCATCAATGGTTTCCCAATTTCAGTTTGCGGTTGTGGAAGCTGGATCGGTATCAGTTCTTGTGCTGAAACAAATGATAATCCAAATAAAAAAGCGGCAGCAATTGCCATAAGTTGAAACTTGCGACGTAACATAATTTACCTCATCTATATTGTGAATTAATTACAATCAGATTAACCGGTAAATAATCTTAAACATTATTTTTCTGTCTTTATAATTTCCATTACATCGGTTTTGTTCGGAACAACACACAAAAACTCAAACGGTTCATTGCCATCGTTTTTATAACTGTGAGGAACGTTGGCGGGAATAAATATAATATTATTTTTCTTTGCATCGAACTCATGACCGCCGATGACCACCTTCGCGTTTCCATTGAGTACAAGCTGTTCATGTTCAACTGAGTTTGTATGCATCGGCATTCCGCCGCCCGGTTCTATTGTAAATTTGCGCATTGCAAAATTTGGTCCCTCTTTCGATGAAATTAAAACTTGCCGTGTGGTTTTTTCTCCGGCTTTAACTTCTTCTTTGACGATTCCGTCTAAAGGTTTTATATACATTCTTTCTTCCTTTCTTTTAAATAGATATAATCACTACAAAATTAACTAAAATTAAATTTTGACCCAGGATAAGTTTTTGTAATTTCCACAAAAGAAAAAGCAACCGATTATTCACGCAACTTAATCTTACAGGTACACTATGAAATCAATAAAACGGTTTTTATTTATTGCGCTCTTAATTTTCACCAATACATTTGCTTCATCTAAACAAAAGATTCTAACAACAGCAGAGAAAACAAATTTCGAATCTACTTCGCGTTATAGCGAAGTGGTTGATTTCTTTAAGCAGCTAAAAAAAATCTTGCCTAATAATATTAGAATAGAATCTCTTGCAAAAAGTATTGAAGGAAGAGATGTTCCGCTTATCATCATGGGAAAACCGCTTCCAAGATCACCGGAAGATCTAACAAAAGATAAACGCATAGTTATTTATGTTCAGGCAAATATTCACGCCGGAGAAGTTGAAGGTAAAGAAGCAGTACAAATAATCGCAAGGGATATTTTGTTAAAGGAAACACCGGATTATTTAAAGAATGTTGTACTCCTCATCTGCCCGATATTCAATTCAGACGGCAATGAACCGATCAACAAACAAAACAGAACTAATCAGAACGGACCCGTTAATGGTGTTGGCGTACGCCACAACGGACAAATGCTTGATCTAAACCGCGACGCAATGAAGCTTGAATCACCTGAAGACCGCGGATTTGTTTCTGCAATGAACAAATGGGATCCGTCTCTTTTTATTGATCTACACACAACGAACGGTTCTTATCATCAAGAGCCGTTAACATACACGTGGATGGTTAATCCAAACGGAGACAGAAAATTGATAAATTACATGCGCGATAAAATGACGCCCTGGATGAAAACAACTTTAACTGAAAAATATAAACAGCAAAATGTTTTTTACGGAGAATTTTTAGATCAGCACGCACCGGAAAAAGGATGGTATTATGATGCAGTTCAACCGCGTTACATAGTAAACTACGTGGGCTTGAGAAACCGTCTTTCCATTTTAAACGAGAACTATGTTTACGCAGATTTTAAAACACGCGTTGCCGGATGCTACAATTTGTTAAGAACTCTTTTAGATTATGTCTCCGCAAACAAAGATGAAATAAAAAATATGCTGAAAGATGTAGATGCAAAAACTATCGCGCGCGGAATGAATCCAACCGAAAAAGATTCTTTTTCCATAGAGTATGTTTACAAACCAACTCCGCAACCGGAAATAATTAATGCGTTCGAGATGGAACCTTACAAAGATGCGAACGGAAGAGACAGGTTAAGACCAACTGATAAAGTAAAAACCGTTACCGTTCCTTACCTTGCGGATTATTTTTCTAAACGAAGTGTGCCGTTTCCTTACGCTTACATTATTTCAATTCCTGATGCACAAGTGATAGATCTTCTTAAGATGCACGGAATCAAAATTGAAAGATTGGAAAAATCTGTAACGCTCGATATCCAGACAATAAAGACAAAAGAGTTAAAACCGGCGGAACGCTTGAATCAAGGACATTACAACAATTCTATCAAAGTAGAATACGTTAACGAGAAGAAAGAATTTGCCGCGGGAAGCTTGGTGGTGCGTACATCCCAACAGCTTGCAAACGTTGCCGCTTATTTATTAGAACCCGAAACCGATGACGGTTTGCTCTACTGGAATTTCTGGGATAAATATCTTGTCCCTCAATGGGGCGGAATGTTTTTGCCGTATCCCGTTGTAAAGGTTTTAACGAAACAGGATATACCCTCCAAGGAAATAAAGTAACTACTTACTATTAGTAGGGGTTGAATATATTCCACCCCTACTATTTTATTTTTCCCGCCAGCCATTCATACAAACCGCCCGGAAGAAGTCCGATAAGTCGTGATGCCAAAAATGTCTGCCACGGAAATTGGATTATACGTTTCTCTTTTTTTATTCCATCTACAATAATATCGGCTGCTTTCTCTGCAGACATAAGCAAAGGCATTTTAAATTTGTTCTGATTGGTCATCGGTGTTTTGACAAATCCCGGTTTAACTGTTATTACTTTTATTCCGTAATGTTTTAATTCAACGCGCAATCCTTCAAGATAAATTGAAGCGGCGGCTTTGCTAGCACAGTAAAATCCGCTGCCAGAAAACCCGCGGTTATCAGCAAGAGATGAAACTCCGACTATCATTCCTTCTTTCCTTTTCACAAAATCCGGAATCAGTTGTCCGACCCAATAAACAATTCCCAAAACATTTGTGTCGAAGATTTGCTCGGCAAAGCGTGAATTATAATTTTCAACAGTTACAGGAGGATGTCCAACGCCGGCATTTAAAATTGCAACATTAACCTTGCCGAATTTTTCTTTTATCTGTTTAAATGCGTTTACTATTTCTTCTTTCTTAGTAACATCACATTTCAAAATCAGCTGCTGGTTGTTGGTAATTTGAGATTGTCGTAAATACTCTTCGATCAATTCCGGTCTGCGTGAAAGCAAAACAAGTCTGCAGTTTTTACTGATTAACTTTTGAGCGATTGCTTTCCCGATTCCCGTTGAGGCGCCCGTGATCAAAACAACTTTGTTATTAAAATTCATTCGTGTTCCATCTAATTAAATTTTAAGATCTTAACTTGTTATCTGCCCCATGCATGTGGTATGGTGTTAGTATTAACCCGGAATGCATCGATGCTTTTATTGAATCTATTCTTCGAAATAACAATTATATAATTCCACCATTGCTTAATCGCAGAAGAAAGATCCGGATAGCTGTAATGACGGTTTTTACCTTTGAGAGAATTATCGGAATATTTCATATTAATGCTGTTCGGATCATATGCTTCAAACAATAATTTATTATCAACGTTCCTAACACCCTTTATAAGAATAAAATGTCCTCCGCCATAACTATAAAAGCGGTTGATCCTTTGAGATTGATTCGAATTATATTTTAGATATTGTGTGTTGATGCAGAGGATAAAAATGTTACCGCTCTTTATAATATCCGTCAATTGCAAAGAATCTCTAAATGAAACCGTACTATTATAGATCGAATATTTGTTCAGATAATCTATAATATTGTTGGTATACCACCAGCCCCCATTATTAGGATACGTGTTGCGTGCCTCTTCGACGGTCTTCGAAAAATTTTTATCGAACCATTTAGCGGCCATAGTAACACTTGTCGGTCCGCAATTATTTGACGACGCATAGCCTGTATTAACTTGATCTATGTACCATGAGTAATCCGTGTCATTATGATTATAATCTAATTGAGTAATGCCAAAACCCCACTTTTGTAATGAATCAACCGGATAAGAAATTCCATCATACCAGATAGAATTTGCGCCGATCGGTTCGGTAGGGTTATCATCTTTCTTACAACCAAAGATTACAATAACCACAAAAACGATAGAAAGAACTTTTCTTTTCATGACAACACTCGTTTTTATCCCAAATAACTTAAACTGGAAAATATTATAAAAAGAATTTCGAAGATTTGATCATCATTAATAACATAATAAAAAAATTCTTTATTTAGTTGCTGTTCAAATTTAATAAAGTTGGGTTTTTTTTGATACAACAAAAATTTGTATCTTTTCACAATTCTAATTTAAAATTTATGAATAGCGAATTCCTCGAAATAGAAAACGTCTATGTTAACAAAGAGATTGTTAACACGAACTTTACATGCGATCTTGCAAAATGCAAAGGTGCTTGCTGCACCATGGAAAGCGAGTTCGGTGCACCGATTTCCCAAGACGAAATTGAAGAGATCAATAAAGTTCTGCCTATAATAATAAAATATTTACCGAAAGAGCACGTTGATGAAATCAACAAGAACGGATTTTGGATGAACATGAATGATGAGTTGATGACACGAAGTTTAGACAAGAGAGCCTGCGTTTTCGTAACTTGGGATGGTGATATTGCAAAGTGCGGGATAGAGAAAGCACATAACGACGGAAAGATTGATTTTATTAAACCTGTATCTTGTCATTTATTCCCTATTAGAATTTCAAATTTTGGCGGACCGGTACTACGTTATGAGAGATGTTCGGAGTGCGGACCGGCTTTAGAAAAAGGAAATATAACTCAAATAAAAATTTTAGATTTCTGCCGTTCCGCTCTTGAAAGAGAATACGGTAAAGAATGGTTCGAAGAAACAAAAAAAACGGTTGATAATTAACTATGTTGTCGCTTCATCAAAGATTGTCTTTACAGCAAAAACTTTCTCCGCAGCAGATACAATATCAAAAACTACTGCAGTTGAATACGCTTGCGCTTGAACAGCGCATTAAAACTGAGCTTGAGTTAAATCCTATTCTTGAAGAAACTCTTGATGAAGAATTAGAATTATCACAGGAAGAGAACGAAGATTCTGATGAAGTTGAAGAATTAAAAACTGCGGACGAGGAAGAAAAATACGACAGCAAAGATGATGAGTTTGATCTTGAAGATTATATGAATGAAGCCGAATCAGAACATGAATTCGACCGTATGAATAGAAGCCGCGATGATGAAAAGATTCATCCGATCGCACCTCAGAAAAGATCCTTACGTGAAAATTTGGTCGGCCAGCTTCACATGCTCAATCTTTCAGAAGAAGAAATGATCTTGGGCGAAAATATAATTGGTGGATTGGATAAGGACGGTTATTTCAAACAGGACTTAGAAAAGATTGTTCACGAATTGAATTTATTCGAACATACAAAAGTAACCGTTGAAGATGCTGAAAAAATAATTAAGCAGATCCAAACACTTGAACCGGTAGGCATTGCTACAAGAAATTTACAAGAATGCTTGCTTATTCAGATCCGAAATTCATCTTACGATCCATACTATTCTTATCTCGCAGAAAAAATTCTCTCGGAACATTTTGAAGATTTTGCGAATCGACGGTTCGATGCTATTCAAAAAGATCTCGATCTTTCAAAAGAAACTTTGCGTACAACAATTGACGTAATCCAGAAATTAAATCCAAGACCGGGAGAAGGCAACATTGATTCTGAAGAGATGAATCAGATCACGCCTGATTTTCTTATAGAAAAAGTTGAAGAGAATTATATTGTTACCTTAAACGACAGAAGTGTCCCCTCGGTTACTATCAGCAAGACTTATCTTGAAATGATAGATACGAATAAACGAAAAAGAAAAATTTCCTCTCGAGAAAAAGAAACTTATAAGTTCTTGCGTGAGAAATTCGATTCTGCAAAATGGTTTATCGCGTCGCTTCAACAACGGCGGCATACATTAATGAAAATTATGCGGGCAATTCTGGAAAAGCAGTATGAATTTTTTGAAATGGGTGCACGTTTTCTAAAACCGATGATCTACAAAGATATTGCCGATGAGATTGAAATGGACATCTCCACAATCAGCCGTGTTGTAAACGGAAAATTTGTTCAGAGTCCTCAAGGTATTCATGAATTAAAATATTTTTTCAGCGAAGGACTTTCTACCGACAGCGGTGATGATATTTCGAACAAACATATTAAAGAACTGATAAAAGAAATTTGCGATAACGAACCGAAGGACAGTCCTTATAGCGACGATAGAATTGCAACCATTCTTCAAGAAAAAGGGATTCACGTGGCCCGCCGAACGATCGCTAAATACCGCGAGGCGCTCAAAATACCCGTCGCGCGTTTGCGAAGGGAATTATGATCGGCGTAGAGATCTTAATCATCATTTTACTTTTCTCACTATTCGCTTTTTCACACACACTGCTTGCTTCGAGGAAAACTAAAATTGCGCTTACCGAAAAACTTGGCGCTAAAATAGCGTTCTACCGTGTGTTTTATAATTTTTCTTCCTTGCTGTTATTTATTGTTTTCTATGCGTTGGCGCCTAAACCAAATGTAATTGTTTACGACTTACAGTTTCCTTTCGATATTGTTACATTTGCACTCCAAGTTCTTTCGCTTGTTGGATTAGTTTGGGCAACACGACCGATCGACTTAAAAGAATTTCTAGGAACGGCACAGATAGAGCGTTATTTGCACGGTGAATACAAGGTCGAGGATTTAGATGAAAGACGAACTTTCAAGATCGAAGGTGCATTTAAAATGGTACGCCACCCGATTTATTTTTTCAGCATCTTATTCTTGGGTTTTCGTCCAACTATGAATTTGTTTTACTTTGTAATGTTTATCTGTGTAGTAATTTATTTTTATGTCGGTTCGATGTATGAAGAAAAAAAACTTGTAGAAATTTTTGGCAATGATTACAGAGAATATCAATTACGTGTGCCGAGGATTTTTCCATTAAGGATTAAAAGAACTAAATAAAAGTTTAGGCAACACACAGTTTTACCGAAATAAATAGAGAGATAAAAATGAAGAAAGATTTATCAACCGTTGCAATATTGGGCGGAGGGAATATCGGATTAGCCATTGCAAACGGACTTTATAATTCCGGATTATTTACTGCATCAAAAATTACGATCACAAGAAAACAAGTTGATCAGTTAGTTACTTACCGCGAGAAAGGATTTTTGGTTACAGCAGATAATATTTCGGCGGTTAAAAATTCCGAAGTGATAATTTTAGCTGTCCCGCCGCAAAAATTGAATGATCTCCTTTCCGAGATTAAACCAAAATTAATTCCGGGAAAACATATTCTTATTTCTGTTGTCTCCGGCGCATGGATTAAAGCAATCAAAAAACAGGTTGGTAAAAATATTTCTGTGATACGGGCAATGCCTAATACGGCAATTGCAATTCAAGAATCTATTACTTGTCTTGCATCAGATACAAAGGAAGATAATTCTTTGAAAATCGCCGAAAAAATTTTTAACTCCGTTGGAAAAACAATTATTATTGAAGAAGAGATGATGATTCCGGCCACTGCGCTCGGCGCCTGCGGAATAGCATTTTTTATGCGGGCAATCCGTGCTGCATCTCAGGGTGGAATTGAAATTGGGTTTCATTCCGAAGAAGCATTATTCATTGCGGCACAAACCGCAAAAGGCGCGGCAACATTATTATTGGACAAAAAGAATCATCCTGAAATCGAAGTGGATAAAGTTACAACACCGCGCGGCTGTACTATTTCCGGTTTAAATCAAATGGAACATAGTGGATTCAGTTCCGCTTTAATAAAAGGAATTGTAACATCGGCAGAAAAAGCTGCAGTGTTATATAAGCTTGATAAGTAATCGCACTTTCTAAAAGTGTAATGTGGAGGTTAATATGAAAATTCGGTCAACAACAATTTTAGGAATAATTAAAGACGGGCAAGCCGCTCTTGGCGGAGACGGACAAGTTACTCTCGGAAATACGGTGATGAAACATAACTCAATGAAGATACGCAAACTTCTTAATGGAAAAGTTATTTGCGGATTTGCAGGATCTACTGCAGATGCATTTACGCTCTTAGCAAGATTTGAAGAAAAACTTGAGCAGTACAGCGGTAATGTAAGTCGCGCAGTTGTAGAGCTTGCTAAAGATTGGCGCACGGATAAATATTTACGGAAACTTGAGGCAATGCTTGCAATTATTTCAGAAGAAAAGGCATTTATTGTGTCCGGTACCGGAGATGTTATCGAACCGGAAGACAATATTGTAGCAATTGGAAGCGGCGGAATGTATGCGCTTGCCGCAGCAAAAATGCTTAAGAAATACAGCACCCTTTCTTCAAAAGAAATTGTAGAAGAAGCACTGAAAGTTGCAGCAGATATCTGCATTTATACAAATGAAAAAATTACTGTCGAAGTTATTGACAAATGAGGAAACGAGTAATGAAGAACAATATCACAAAAGATCTTACACCTACACAAATTGTAAAAGAGCTGGACAAATATATCATCGGGCAAGACGATGCAAAACGCGCTGTTGCAATTGCATTACGCAACAGATGGAGACGCCGGCAAGTTGACGAAAGCATGCGTGAGGAGATTATGCCAAACAATATTATATTGATTGGACCAACCGGCGTTGGTAAAACCGAAATTGCACGCCGTCTTGCAAAACTTTCCGGTGCACCGTTCATTAAAGTTGAAGCTTCTAAATACACGGAAGTTGGTTACGTCGGTCGCGACGTTGAATCTATGATTCGAGATCTTGCAGAGCTTAGCGTTAGCATGGTTCGTTCCGAAAAAACAACCGAGGTTCAGGAAAAAGCGGAACGAATGGCAGAAGAAAGAATTCTAGATCAACTAATTCCTCCGCAGAAGAAACCTTCTGCTGTAGAAGACGAGAACGGTGAGAGCGAAGAACTTCGCAATGAAAAAACGCGCGAATGGATGAGAGAAAAACTACGCAATGGAGAGATGGATGATAAGTTAATTGAGTTCGATACTTCGGCGCCGGCATTTGGTATGCAGGTTCTCGGTCCAATGGGAATGGATGATATGACGATGAACCTGCAAGAGATGATGAGCAGTATGATTCCCAAAAAGAAAAAGAAACGCAAAACGCCGATAAGAGAGGCAAGAAAAATTATTGCGCAGGAAGAAGCCGAAAAATTAATTGATATGGAGGCGGTTCAGCGTGAGGCTATTAAACGCGTTCAAGAATCCGGAATTGTTTTTATTGATGAGATAGATAAAATTGCCGGAGCTAAAAGTCAGCAGGGTCCCGATGTTTCCCGCGAAGGTGTACAGCGCGATCTGCTCCCGATAGTTGAAGGCTCAACAGTAAATACAAAATACGGTCCGGTAAAAACCGATCATGTTTTGTTTATCGCGTCCGGCGCATTTCACGTTTCAAAACCGAGCGATTTGATTCCGGAGCTTCAAGGAAGATTTCCTATCCGCGTTGAATTGAAAAGTCTAAGCGAAGATGATTTTGTAAAAATTCTTACTCTCCCGCAAAATGCTTTACTCAAACAATATTCCGCTCTGCTGCAAACGGAGGGCGTTCAAATTTCATTTAAGGATAATGCTATAACAGAGATTGCCAAAACTGCCGCAACTGTGAATGATCAAGTAGAAAATATTGGCGCAAGAAGACTGCACACGATCCTTACAACTCTTCTTGAAGATATTCTTTTTGAAGTGCCGGATAAAATGCCCAAAGCGGCGATAGAAATCACCGGCGAGATGGTGAACCAGAAGTTGGATAAGATCGTTAAGAACAGAGATTTGAGTAAATATATTCTTTAGAATGCCGTTTTTAGAATATTGTTTAATGTGATTTCATGAGAAGACCAAATTCTCTACCTATATTATTCGGAATTATTATTCTAGCCGGTTGTACCTCAACTGATCCAGCACTTAAAGTGATGAATCTCGGTGATGCAAAGAATGCGGTTCAAGCATATTATGAATCCGGCGGGTTCGACCGTGAGTGTGCAAGAATAATTGATGATGCTATTAACCAAATAGAGGGAATAAAACTTACCGAAAAATCCGCTGTAGTTTTTGATATTGATGAAACCGCTCTCTCAAATTATGAATACACAAAAGAAATTGGATTCGGATACATTTATAAACTTTGGAATGAGTGGCAACAGAAAGGAATTGCGCCCGCTATCAAGGATACAAAGCGATTTTATGATTATCTCATTTCAAAAAATATTCACGTAATATTTGTTTCCGGACGTTATACGGAAGCCCGTGAAGCAACGAAAAGAAATCTTTTTGAACAAGGTTACACAAAATTTGATGCGTTGATTCTGCGATTGGATAACGAACGTAAAATTCCCGCAGCAGAATGGAAAGCGGCAAAACGCAAAGAACTTGTTTTCAAAGGTTATGATATAATCGCATGCATTGGCGATCAGTGGGGTGATCTTGAGGGAGGCAATACCGGAATAAAAATAAAACTGCCGAGTTATTTATATCTGCTCGATTAAATTGTTTATTGATAATCGAGCTGTTCTCAAATAAATTGAGAAAAATACTAAACAGAATATGCGGACCTTAAAAAAATTAATAGAGAATAATCGGAATTGGGCGGCGAAAATTAAATCAGCTGACCCAAATTTTTTTCTAAACCTTACTCAGCAACAATCGCCCGAATATTTATGGATCGGCTGTTCGGACAGCCGCGTTCCTGCAAACGAAATAGTCGGTCTTAAACCCGGTGAATTATTCGTTCACAGAAACGTTGCAAACATTGTTGTACACACCGATTTAAATTGTCTCTCGGTTATACAATATGCCGTTGAAGTTTTAAAAGTTAAACACATTATTGTTTGCGGACATTACGGCTGCGGCGGAGTTCAGGCCGCATTTAAGAATCTGAAATTGGGATTAATTGACAACTGGCTTCGCCACACTCAAGATATTATGCAAAAACACAGCGATCTGTTAGCAAATATTTCTGATGAAGAAAAACGATTGGACAGGCTTTGCGAACTCAACGTTATTGAACAAGTTTTAAATGTAAGCGAAACAACTATTGTTCAGCATGCATGGGAGAATGGACAAGGGCTTTCTGTCCACGGCTGGATTTACGGATTACACAACGGGTTGTTAAATGATTTGAATATTTGTTTAACTAACAATGTAGAGCTTTCAACAATTTATCAATCAGCGCTTTCAAAATTAAACGATCAAACCGGTTTTCAAAAATCCATTTAAAAATAATTTTGATCTTACTCTTAATCTAGAGCCATTGTTTTTGCCGCCTCTTTCTTTTTTGATAAAGTAAAAATTTTGTTTGAACTGTAAGTTCGAACTGAGAATCTCAATATTAATGTTATCAATTTATTTTATATATCATTTTAAGTAAGTTACACCATTATTAGAAATTATTTTTCATAATTAGGTGAGTATGGCCATGGCAACAACGAAAGAAAACTTAACAGAAGCATTTACAGGAGAAAGTCAGGCTAATCAGAAATACCGCGCTTTTGCAAACAAAGCTGAACAGGAAGGTTTCCTGAACATTGCAAAATTATTTAAGACCACTGCAGAAGCAGAAAAAATTCATGCAGAAGGACATCTCGGCGCTCTTGATGGAATAGGAACAACGATTGAAAATTTAAAAGCTGCAATTGCTGGTGAGACTTATGAGTTCACCGAAATGTATCCGCCGATGCTCGAAGCTGCAGAGACAGAAAATCACAAAGCGAAAAGAATGTTTAAATATGCCGTTGAAGCGGAAGCGGTTCATGCAAAACTTTACAAACTCGCACTTGATGCTGTTGAAAAAGGAAAGGACTTGGAAGGGGTTGAAATTTACTTATGCCCCGTTTGCGGTAACATTGAACTGAAAAAGCCCGATGAAAAATGTCCGGTATGCGGTGCGCTTGCATCAAAATATATTCAAATTTGATAACCAGCGTTTAATCTTAATGCATTTATCAAGACGTTTTAGTTTGATAATTTTTATTAACCACCGTAAAGGGAATGGTTAGTTGAAAAAATTGAAATACAAATTTGCTTTTATGCTGGTAATATTTTTATCAATTGTTTTCTCGTTGTATGCGCAATCGCCAATTCCTTCCGGCGCAAAGGTAGAAGTAATTGCGACCAACATAATACAGCCCGAGGGGCCTGTTTGGAACGACAGTCTGGGCTTGTTATTCAGCGACATTCAGGGAAATAAGATTTATTGCTGGAATCCGATAGACAAGACATTAAAATCATACATAGATACTTCTTACAACTCAAATGGATTAACTTATGATCTACAGGGCCGATTAATTCTAACTCAAATGGGATTGCGCCGAATCTCGAGACAAGAATCAGACGGATCAATTACTCCGATTGCAACAACATATAATGGTAAAAAATTAAATTGTCCGAACGATCTTGTTGTAAAATCCGACGGCTCAATTTTCTTTACCGATCCAGATTTTAACATCCCCGTTGGTGGAACAAAAGAAATTTTTATAAACGGCGCTTATATTAAAGGCGTTTACAGAATTAATCCAAAAGGAGATATTCAATTGTTGGATGCAACATTTGATAAACCAAACGGAATCTGTTTTTCTCCCGATGAAAAAAAAATATACGTAAACGAATCTCCTAAAGGGGAAATTTATGTTTGGGATGTTGTAAACGATACCGCCATAGCCGACAAAAAATTGTTTTACAAAATTCCTCTCAGCGGTTACGTTGATGGAATGAAGGTTGACCCAGATGGAAATCTTTATTGTACAGGTCCCACCGGTGTTTGGATTATTTCTCCAGCAGGAGAATATTTGGATAAGATTGTTGTTCAGAATCAATCGCCATCCAACTGTGCGTGGGGCGACGCCGATAGAAAAACTCTTTATATTACCTCCGGAACATCCGTTTATAAGATCCGGTTGGCGAATCCAACTGACATAGAAGAAAAACATGGAAGTATTTTACCTAATAATTTCGAATTGTTTCGGAATTATCCCAATCCGTTTAATCCGGAAACAATAATCAGCTACCGGCTCTCAACTTTTAGTAAGGTTAGTTTAAAAGTTTATGATCTTTTAGGGCGAGAAGTTGAAACTCTTGTAAACCAAGAACAGCGACCTGGTAATTATAATTCTAAATTTTCAATTAATAACCTGCCTGCCGGCAGGCAAAGTTTTCAATTAGGCGCCGGCGTTTATTTTTATACGCTCATTGCCGGAGATTTTACTAAAACAAAAAAAATAGTTTTAATAAAGTAACGAACGATTGCTTGACTCAAGAGTAAAAGTCCTATAAGGAGGGTTAGTGAATAAATATAAATTGTTTTCCGCCGCTATTATTGTTGCATTATTAACAGGGGCGGCTTCTGCATTTTTTCAAACACACAAATCAACACCAAAAGTAATTTTACCTTCTGAAATAAGATTTGTTGTGAATCCAAATGATCCGGCGGGATTACAAACGGTCGTACTTGATGGAGATCCGGCTAAACCGGAATTATATACTCTTCGTGTAAAAATTCCCGCCAATGTTAAACTACTTGCGCATTGGCACCCCGAGACAAGAGCAGTTGCAGTTCTAGCAGGTACTTTCTATTACGGTTACGGTGATAAATTCGATGAAAAAAAATTAATTGAAATGCCGGCCGGAACGTTCTTTAATGAACCGTCAAAGCAGCCCCATTTTGCATGGACAAAGAATGGCGATGTTATTCTTCAGGTTACGGGAGTTGGGCCGACCGGTAAAACGGACTTGGAAAGCAATGCCAAATAATGAAATTAATTTATGGTGAATATTTGATCCGTTCACAATTTGTAATTAAGCATCGGTGTTTATTTGTATAGATTAACCGCTTGAAGTTTTGCTTATGTAAAATATATTTTCAGTTGAAAACCGCTCTTATGCGGTTTTTCTTTTTATTATATTTGCACTCGAATTTAGATAATTATAGAGAGCTCAATGCATCCGAAAAATCTTGCAGATATTCCAAAGGCCTATAATCCGAAAGAAGTTGAGAAAAAATGGTATAAGTATTGGGAAGATCACAAACTTTATCATTCAGAAGCTGATGACAGCAAAACTCCTTACACAATTGTAATTCCTCCGCCGAACATAACAGGTATACTTCACATCGGACATATACTGAACAACACCCTGCAGGATATTTACATCCGCTATAAAAGAATGAAGGGATTCAACGCATGCTGGGTTCCCGGGATTGATCATGCGTCGATCGCTACCGAAGCAAAGGTTGTTGCCCTTTTAAAAGAAAAAGGAATTACCAAGGATGATATCTCCCGCAAAGAATTTTTAAAATACTGCTATGAATGGAAAGAAAAATACGGCGGAATAATCTTTGAACAATTGCGAAAGCTTGGCGTCAGCTGCGATTGGCAGCGCGAACGTTTTACAATGGATGATCACTATTACAAAAAAGTTATCGAAGCATTTGTCGAACTCTACAAAAAAGGTCTGATCTACCGCGGCTATAGAATGGTTAATTGGGATCCGGCATCAAGATCTGCAATCTCCGATGAAGAAGTTTTTTACAAAGAAGTTCAAGGCAAACTTTGGTATTTCAAATATCCAGTAAAAGATTCCGAGGAATTTGTAATTGTTGCAACGACCCGCCCGGAAACAATGCTTGGTGATACTGGAGTTGCTGTTAATCCGGAAGATGAGAGATATAAACATCTTCTCGGCAAAAAAATTATTCTTCCTATAGTCGGAAGAGAGATTCCTCTTTTTGCCGATGAGTATGTTGATAAAGAATTTGGAACCGGTGCAGTAAAAGTAACTCCCGCACACGATGTAAACGACTATGAAATGGGCAAACGCCATAATCTTAAATTCGTTAACATCTTTAACGAAGATGCCACAACAAACGGAAACGTACCAAAAGAATTTCAAGAACTGGATCGTTATCTCGTTCGGGAAAAGGTTGTTGCGCGATTGGAGGGACTCGGTCTGCTTCATAAAACAGAAGACTACACTAATAAAGTCGGTTATTCTCAACGCGGCAACGTTCCTATCGAACCGTATCTTTCCGACCAATGGTTTATGAAAATGGATGAACTTTGTAAACCGGCTCTCAAAGTTGTACTTGATGGAAAAGTAAAATTTCATCCCGAACATTGGACAAAAACTTACGAACACTGGATGAGCAATATCCGGGATTGGTGTATTTCGCGGCAGTTGTGGTGGGGACACCGCATTCCGGTCTGGTATCATAAAACAACAAAGGCAATTTACTGCGATGTTGATCCGCCAAAAGATATTGAGAACTGGCATCAAGATGATGATGTGCTTGATACATGGGCTTCAAGCTGGCTCTGGGCGCAGGACGTATTTACAAACAAACGCGATCAAAAATATTATTACCCGACCGATCTTCTTGTTACAGCGCCGGACATAATATTCTTTTGGGTTGCAAGAATGATCATCGCAGGATTGTACTTCATGAAAGAAATTCCTTTTAAGGATGTTTATTTCACTAGTCTGGTGCGCGATACTCAAGGCAGAAAGATGAGTAAGTCTTTGGGTAATTCTCCCAATCCGCTTGATCTGATTAATGAATACGGCGCAGACGCTTTGCGCTTTACGATGACATATATTGCACCACTTGGGCAAGATGTTCTTTTTAGTTCAGAGATGGTTGAGATAGGAAGAAACTTTGCAAACAAGATGTGGAATGCCGGAAGATTTTTATTAATGAATGCACAAAATATTCCTCTTAATCCTGCATTGAAAGATAAGCATATTGATTTTACGGATAGATGGATTATGTCTCGCTTTCAATCTACACTGAAAGAGCTTAATGATGGTCTTGATAAATTTGAAGTGAACAACGGATCGAAGATTGTTTATTCTTATGTGTGGAATGATTTCTGCGACTGGTATATAGAACTCGCCAAAAATAGATTATATCAAGGTACCGAAGAAGTGAAATCTGCAGTATTAACAAGGGCTGTTCTTTTGTACAAAGAAATGTTGAAACTTGTTCATCCTTTCATGCCTTTTATTACTGAAGAGATTTGGCAATTACTCGATGAACGGAAAGACGGCGAAAGTATTTCTACGTCTTCATTTCCGAAATTCAATAATAAATTAATTGACAAAAAAGCTGAAGAGGAAATTCTTTTTGTCCAGGAAGTTGTTTCCGCAATCAGAAATATCCGCGGAGAGATGAATCTTCCTCCGTCAAAATTGATAAATGTTTTCTTAAAGACAGAGAAAGTAACAGAAGAACAAGTTCGCTACATGAAATCACTTGTCCGCATAAACGATCTTAAGTTTGATGTGAACATTACAAAACCGAAAACAAGCGCTTCTGCTGTTGTTAAAGGTTGTGATATTTTTATTCCTCTTGAAGGACTAATAGACCTCGGTGTTGAACGCGGTCGAATCGAAAAAGAAATTGCTCGCCTCACTTCTTCGCTTGAAGGTGTTAAGAAAAAACTTTCCAACGAGGGATTTGTGGCCAAAGCTCCCGTTGGAGTTCTTGAACACGAAAGAACAAAACTTACCGACTGGGAAAAAGCACTTGATAAATTGAAGACTATTCTGACTGACCTAGAATAGAGCTTCATCATTCATTGCTATACATTCAATAAGTAAAATTGTATATTGTGAACGAGTGTTCATTAGGGATATTTTAATTGAAACGACCAAATACAAAACAACTAATATTATCAACGGCTTTAGATCTCTTCTCTCAGCATGGGTATAATGGGGCTTCCATAAGACAGATTGCATATGTGGTTGGCATTAGAGAGAGTGCGATTTATAATCACTACAAATCAAAAGAAGAAATATTTTTAGCTATCCTCGCTGAATTCAAATCAAAAACTATTAGCGAAAAGATTTTAAGCGATGACCTGCTTGACGATCTATCAAATCCGGAAAATTTCTTGAGAAACTTTGCCGAACGATTGATAAACCATTGGAATACACCTCAAGAAAGAAAATTTATACGTTTACTTTTAATGGAACAGTTTACTCGCATTGGGAACAAAGAACTTTCCACAACCGATTATTTAAGCGAACTCCGTAAAATGTGCCGCTTGATTTTCGGTGAAATGGTTAAGACCAAAATAGTAAAGCTATTAGATCCGGAGATTCTTGCCGAACAATTCATTGCCCCATTATTCCTCATTCGCACAGAACATCTAGTGGCGGGTGAGAATAAAAACATGAGTGCCGTTTTTAAGATCGTAAATATGCATGTCGATTTTTTCTGGGCGGCCATAAAAAACTGATTCTTGAGTTACACAGGTAATCTGTTATCAATAGAAAGATTGTGAAATGGCAAAAATAAAAACTTCGTTTAAATCAGTTCCAATAAATCCAAAGAAGATTATCTCGCGGTTAAATTTTTTTCAAGACATCACACGAAAGATCTTTGAGAAGAAACCACTTAAAAATTTACTTGACGAAATCATCCTCGCCAGTAAACAGCTTTTACATGCAGAAGCAAGCTCGCTCCTTCTTTATGATAAGGATGATAAACAACTACGCTTTCATACGGTTGCCGGAGAAAAAGCAAAGACAATTAAATCACAAAGCATTAAGCTTGGAGTAGGGGTTTCCGGGTGGTCGGCAAAAAACAAAAAGTCCATCATCATTGATGACTGTTATAAAGATTCCCGTTTCAACAAAGAATTTGATCTTAAGTCCGGATTCAGAACGCGTAATATGATTTGCGTTCCCATGGTTCGTAAAAAAGAGTTGATTGGCGTAATTCAAACGATGAACAAAAGAGGCAGAAAATCATTTACCGCTGAAGATCTAAAATTATTTAAAGCTCTCGCCGCTCAATGCGCCATAGCTATAGATAACGCACGGTTGATAGAATTAGAAATTAAATCGTCCGAAATTAAATACGAGCTAAATACCGCACGTAATATTCAAATGAAACTTATTCCTCAAAGCATTCCTTCTTTTAATGATCTAGAGATCAGCGTCAAGCTAGTTCCCGCAAAGGAAGTTGGCGGGGATTATTTTAATGTTATAAAACTAAATAAAGATGAAACACTTTTTATGATCGCCGATGTAACCGGCAAGAGCGTTCCTGCTGCGCTTATTGTCTCTACTGTTTATTCATTTTTGCAGACATATTTAATTCTCATTGGAAATAATTTTAATCTTGCACAATTTGTGGTCTCGTTAAATAAATTTTTGATTGCATCAACTAGGATGGATAAATTTGTAACCGCTTGGTTCGGTTTATATAATCACTCAACGGGGATTATGCACAGTATTAATGCGGGTCACAATCCAATCTACTTCTTAAGAAGAAACTCCACCCAACTTGAAAAATCAACTACAGGTGGTTTGATGCTTGGCAGTATTGACCTTCCTTATGAATCAGAAGAACTTTCTCTTTCGGAAAATGATCTTCTTGTTTTTTATACTGACGGCATCCCGGAAGCAATGAATTCGCGCGGAAAGGAATTTGGGGAGAAAAATTTTGAAGATATTCTTTTATTAAATAGAAACTTAAATGTATCAGACTTTTCAGATTTAGTTTTTAATGAGATTAAAAAATACCGCGGTAAAACTGAACAAAGCGATGATATCACGCTTGGAATACTCAGGATTAAATAATATGCTTACAAGCGAACCTACTAAACAAAACATTCTTGAAGCACATGAATTGATCATTAAACAAATTCACCGTACGCCAATTTTAACATCTTCCACTCTTAACTTAATCTTCGGCTGCGAATTATATTTCAAGTGTGAAAACTTTCAAAAAGTTGGTGCGTTTAAGTTTAGAGGCGCAAGTAATGCGGTTTTGTTTTTGAGCGATAATGAATTACAGCGCGGTGTTGCAACTCATTCCTCGGGAAATCATGCCGCCGCTTTGGCTCTAGCGGCAAAGATGAAAAATATTCCCTCATACATTGTAATGCCAAAAACCGCAACGCAGATAAAAATGAATGCTGTTCAAGGATATGGTGCTAAAATTATTTTCTGTGAGCCGACTCTTCAAGCGCGCGAAGGAACTTTAAAAAAAGTTGTTGAGGAAACGGGTGCTACATTTATTCATCCCTACGACAATTATTCGATCATCGCCGGACAAGCTACCTGTGCTAAAGAAATTTATGATGAATTGAATAATTTAGATTATATAATCGCTCCAGTTGGGGGTGGGGGATTGTTAAGCGGAACATGTCTAAGCACAAAATATTTTTCGCCTAGCACAAAAGTTATCGGAGCAGAACCGAAAGGAGCTGATGATGCTTTCCGATCTATTCGTGATGGGAAAATTTATCAGTCTATAAATCCCCAAACCATTTGCGATGGTCTTTTAACAAATCTTAGTGATAAGACTTTTTCGATAATCCGGAATAATGTGAGTGAGATTCTTGCTGCAGAAGAAGAATCTATAATTAATGCTATGAGAATGATTTGGGAAAGAATGAAAATTATAATTGAACCTTCTTCAGCGGTGACGCTTGCAGTAATCTCAGAAAACAAAGAAAAGTTTACGGGGAAAAAAGTTGCTCTTATTCTCTCCGGCGGAAATGTGGATTTGGAAAAATTGCCGTGGCATAAAGACTCTACTTAAAAAATACTTCAAGCTTCTTGCTGTAACATTCGATCTCAATCGGTGTATTACCTACAAGCTGTCCATCGGGAGTTAAAAGCTTTTGGGGATTGGTCTCAACTTTAATTTTTTTTGCTTTAAAACATTCGACTTCCTTCATCTTTACGTGAGTCCCTGTAAATATTTTAGGTAACGCTTGTAAAAGTCGAACTCTCGACACTTTATTTAACAAAGTAATATCCAACAAGCCATCATCAATCACGGCATCAGGAGCCATTAAAAAATCTTTGCCTGTATAACGGCTGTTGGATATCTCTGTAAAAATGTTTTCTCTCTTATAAACTATTCCGTCAACTTCTATTTTCAAAGAAAACGGTTTTAACGAAATTGTTCTGTACAAAACACCAAGAATGTATGAAAGATGTCCCAACGCTCTTAACTTAAATGCAGTGTTTGCAACATCGGTGACAAATCCTAAACCCAAAATGTTGATAAAATAGAATTGCTCGTTTTTTGTTTTGCACAAACCGACGTCAACAAATTTTGTTTTACACGATACGATCGTATCAATTGCCTCTTCCCATTTTTCCGTATGCAGATCAAGATCGCGCGCAAACGCATTTCCTCTGCCGATTGGAATGGCTCCTATCGGAATTCGTTTTACTGATTTGTTTGCAAAGTAACCGTTGATCGTTTCGAACATCGTACCATCTCCGCCGGAAACAGCAATTCCGTCATATTTTTTAAAATCGAGATTCTTAATTATCTCAGTACCATGCCCGGCATATTCGGTTTGAATTGATTCGTGTTCAATATTCCGTTTATCAAATTCATTTTTGATTAATGGAAAATATCTTACACCGTTTTTATTTCCTGATGCGGGATTATTCAGATAGAATATTTTCATAATGCGTTCTGGTTTTAGTCTATTGATGATTAATTGGATTTGAAGTTAGTTGTTAATTAGTTGGCTTTCAATGTTTAGAAAATAAAAGGGTCAAACATACCCCGACCTTTTCCTAAAATTCTTACTTTTTGTAAATCAGTCCGTAAAATGTTTAATTACTTTTTTTACATGTTCTTCACAAACTTTACAGAATGGCTTTATTCCCTTTGAAAACATCAAGCAATCAATCATTGATCTATAAACTCCTTTTGCAGAATAACCAGCTCCTTCAAACGCGCCGACTTTATTCCAATACTTACTGCTCGTCAAATATTTATCAATTTCATCGCTGTGCAATTTATCTTTTTTGTTGTATTCATTTTGTGCGGCATCAATTTCTTTTTGTGGTGCTTTAATTCGTTTTAATTCCGCTATGTGTTTATTCATTTCTCTTCTTTCTTTCTGCCATGCATAATCCATTTTATCGTAATTTTCTTTTTCCCATGGAGTCGGCAATTCAATTCCAGGTGTAATCAGGTCTTTCCACTTCAAATTATTTTTATCAAGCATGCGGGTAATGTTCGGTTCGACCGGTTCCTGTCCTTCCGGATAAAATTCATTGTATGCAACATCGGATGTATAATACTCGTCCGCCAATCCGCCGAACGAATGACCGAACTCATGTAAGAAAATGTACGGACTGAATTGATTATCGCTCGTAAACGTGCAGTAGAAATTATAGATCCCTCCGCCGCCGTAACGCGCGCTGTTGCACATAATATAGATAGCGTCGTAAGGAACATGTGCTGCGAGATTGTGCAGCGCCTTGCTGTCTTCCGTTAAAACATATCTTTCAGAGCCAAGCGCATAAAATCTTGTGCCTAACGTAGTGCTTTTGTAAATATTCGCGCCCGGTTCATCTATTCCGCTCTCTTGCGATGCTTTGAACACGCCGTAGATATTAAATTTATCTTTATTCGATTTGAATGGTTCGTGATCTAAAAAAAGATTTGTGTAACGTTTCAAATCTTTCTCAAATTTCTTCTGCTCTGATGCAGTATATCCTTCTGCAAGAATTGCTACATCCACTTTGTTGTGCGGATCGCCGCTAAAATAACTTTTATAAACTTTTACCGATTTATCTATCAAAGCGTCTTTAATTATGTAAAGATCGGCTGGATCAATTTCTGTTGAGAAGACTTCGTTAAGATTGTTTTGTCTGTCACTTTTCTCCAAAATAAATTTAATTTTGTTTTTAGGAAATGGAATTATTGCGCTTTCTTGATACGTCCGTTTTATTCCCTTCGCGGCATCGTCGCTCGTTTGATATTCCTTAAAGTAACTATCGAATCCGCGGGAGAAAATTAATTTGCTGTTTACCGCATCATATACCTTGTAATAATATGCACCGTTGTTAAAATTATCGAGAAGATTATTTAAGCTTCCCGCCCAGGCTCCGTATTGATAAACCTGATCAAGTGTAACAAGCTCGCTGCTTGCATCACCAACATGGAAGTAATCAATCCTCATCGTTTGATCTGTGAAATAGTCGTTGAAGTTGATCGTTTGTGCTTTTATGATTACCGAAAAAAGAAATAGCACAATTAGTTTTGACGTTTTCATAATTATCCCGAATTGTTTCTCAGTAAAAATAATAAATAGCATACGGATTTGCTTCGCTCATACTCAGAATCAACAGATTTCACAGATGAATCGGTTATAATCATTATCTCTGTGTGTAATTTATTTACCTATGCAAAGTGCGTTTGAAATCTTTATTTTATGTATTACAATAAAGGAATCCATGAAAGTATATTTCAATATATTTTTGCTTTTAGCTCTTACCTCAACATTACTACCGGCTCAGAATGAACCGGGATTCAAAATTGCGCGTTTAAAATATAACGGCGGCGGTGATTGGTACAACGATCCTTCTGCGGAAGTAAATTTGCTCAAGTTCATCGCACAAAACACAAACATCAAAACAAAACCGGTTTATGAATTTATTGATTTGACAAGCGGAGATATTTTTGATTATCCGTTTTTGTTCATTACCGGGCACGGCAACATTATTTTCTCGGATGCAGAAGCAAAAAAACTACGAACATATTTAGAGAACGGCGGTTTTTTATATGTTGATGATGACTACGGTTTAGACAAAGCTTTCCACAGAGAAATAAAAAAAGTTTTCCCAGAAAAAGATTTGACGGAACTTCCATTTAGTTACGGGTTGTATCATTGTTTTTATGATTTTAATGCGGGCGTGCCAAAAACACATGAACATGATGGAAAACCTCCGCAGGGTTTCGGAATTTTTGTTAACGGCAGATTGTGTTTGTATTACACATATGAAAGCAATCCAAGTGACGGATGGGCTGATCCCGAAGTACATAAAGATCCGCCAGCAAAAAGAGAAGAGGCATTAAAATTCGGGACAAACATTGTTGTTTGGGCGCTTTCAAACTAATTTTTTACTGAATGACTTAAGAAGAAAATGAATGAATAATTATTTTATAGAATTACAAAAGAAGCTTCGTTCAGTTATTGAGCATGAAAAGCGAAGAGACGGGTTGAGAAAATTATTTATCTCAATAACATTTTTATGCATTCTATTTCTTGTGCTTATCTTTCTTGAAGCTGTCTGCAATTTTAGTTCCGACGCACGTACAATTCTGTTTTATTCGTTTCTCATTGTTACAACTCTAACTATCGGTTTGTATGTTGCGCTCCCTTTCATAAAAGATTTTATATACTACATTCATCCGGATTATGTAGAAACCGCCGCGAAGATAGGCGCTCATTATCCGGAAATTAAAGATGAACTTGCCAATGCAGTTCAATTGATAAACGAAAACAATACTAATTACTCGAATCAGCTTGTTGATGCGGCTTTCAAAAATGTTTACTCTAAAGTTGAGAAGTTGAATTTTAATGCGGTTGTGGATTTTACTTCCACAAAGAAATTATGGAGGTTTTGCCTCATGATATTTATTGCAACTATGATCCTGGTCTTTTTTGTTCCGTCTCTATATACGGCAGCAATTCGTTTTCTTAACTACAATAAAAATTATACGTCTCCACCAAAATTTGTTTTTGAAATCGCTCCGGGAAACAAAGAAATTACAAAAGGTGATAATATGACAATAACGGTTAAAGCCATCGGTGAACAACCTAAAGAAATTTCTTTGCTGGAAAAATCCGAAGAACAAACCGAGTTTTCGGAAAAGATATTATCACCCGATTCACTCGGAGGTTATACTTATTATATCAATAACGTAAAAAATTCTCTAGAGTATTTTGCTGCTGCCGAAAATATTACCAGCGGGAAATACAAAATTTCTGTTATTAACCGCCCGATAATTTCAAGCATAGATCTAACTATTGCGCCTCCCGCGTACACCCGCTTACCGGAACAAACACAAAAAGATAATGGGAACGTAACCGCTTTGATCGGAAGCAAAATTAAATTAACAATGAATTCATCTCGCGAACTTTCAAGTGCAGTTATAATGTTTGGCGACAGCACATCAAAAAAGATGAGCGCTGTTTCAACAAAAGCATCGGTTGATTTCATTGTTACCAAAGAGACGGACTATTCGTTGCTTATTTCAGATGTTCAAGACAACACCAACATAAACCCGATTACCTATTCAATAAAGACGTTGGCAGATGAAAATCCGTCTATCGAAATGATTTCTCCAAATGAAAATATAAAGCTCGGAAATCAAAGCAAGATCTCTTTTATTTCTAAGATCAGCGATGATTACGGTTTTAGCAAAATGAATTTGAATTTCCGGTTATCGGCATCAAAGTATCGCCAGGCGAGTGAGCAGTTCACGCAAATCCCGATAACGATCTCAAATCTGCTGAAGGAACAAGAAGTATATTTTGTTTGGGATCTTGCGCCGTTAGTCCTTGCTGAAGGGGAAGTTCTTTCCTATTGCTTTGAGGTTTTTGATAATGATACCTTCAGCGGACCGAAATCTTCAAAAACAAGACAATTCACAATTAACGTTCCTTCTCTTGACGAACAATTTGCCGGGGCAGAGGACAAACAAATAGAATCCGCAAAAGATCTTGAACAAACACTTAAAGACGCTGAGCAATTAAAAAAGGAAATGCAAAAACTTAGCGACGATATGAAACAGAACTCAAAGGAAATATCGTGGCAGGAAAAAGAACGCGTTGAAAAAGCGGTTGATAAGTTCAAAGAGATCTCAAAAAAAATTGATGATGTTTCTCAAAAATTATCAGAGATGAAAAATGACCTTGCCAAGAATAATCTTCTTTCGGAGGAGACGCTTCAAAAATATAATGAGCTTCAGGAATTGCTGGAAAAAATGAACAGCGATGAAATGAAAGAAGCATTGAAGCGCTTACAGGATTCACTTAAAAGTTTGAATCGCGACAATGTGCAGATGTCCATGGAGGAAATGAAAGCTAATGAAGAATATATAAAGAAAAGTATCGAGCGTACTCTCAATCTTCTAAAAAGAATACAGGCGGAGCAGAAAGTTGACGAGATAGCTAAACGCGTAGAAGAACTATCTAAGAAAATTGATGAGCTGAAAAATAAAACCGAACAATCAAATCTATCCGATAAAACCAAGCGTGACGAGCTGACCAACCGCCAAAAGGATATTACAAGTGACCTTAAAAATCTTAATGATGAGATAAACAAACTCGACAAAAAGATGAACGAACTTTCCGATATGCCGAAAGAACAGATGGATAAGCTTAAAAATGAACTGGATAAGCAAAACAACGAACAACTTTCGGAGGAAGCAACAAAAAATTTACAGCAGATGCAGAAAATGCAAAGTATGCAGAACCAGCAGAAGCTTTCACAGAATATGAGCGGCATGCAGAAACAAATTCAAGATTTGCAAAACGCTATGCAGCAGATGAACCAGATGAAAACTTTTTCAGGTATGATGAAAATACTGGAAGATCTTCTGACTCTCTCCAAGGATGAGGAAAATTTAAAAAACAAAACAGAACAGCTTAGCCCTTTCTCGGAAGAGTTCTCAAAAAATTCCGGCGATCAAAACGAAATACAAAGTAATCTTGGAAAAGTATTACAGAAGATGGGCGAACTTTCGCAGAAGACATTTGCAATTACTCCGGAAATGGGTAAAGCTCTCGGTAAAGCTTTATCTGATATGCAGCAATCAATAACTGCTATGCAGAACCAGCAAGGACCACCGGCGGCACAAATGCAAAAAAATGCAATGGGTTCGTTGAATGAAGCCGCAAGTTTGATGAAAGGTGCGATGGATCAAATGATGAGCGGCGGTGGAAGCGGCGGCGGTATGATGGGTTTAATGCAGCAATTGCAACATCTTTCACAACAGCAAATGGATTTGAATCAACTTACACAGATGATGAACCGAGGACAAATGACTCAAGAGATGATGGAGCAAATGCAGAGACTTGCACAGCAGCAGGATGCTATTCGTAAATCGTTAGAGCAGTTGAACCAGGAAACAAAAGAAGCCGGGCAATCGAAACGTCTTGCTTCAAATCTTGAAAAAATCTTAAGTGATATGAAAGAAGTAGTTACAAATCTTCAATCCGAAAAAATGAACAACGATCTAGTGAAGCAGCAGGAAAAGATTTTATCAAAGCTGCTTGATGCACAGACATCGATGAACGAGCGCGATTATGAGAAAGATAGAAAATCTTCTTCCGGAAAAGATTATGACCACAACTCGCCGCCTAACCTGATTCTTAACACCGACGAAGGAAAGAATAAATTAAAGGATGAATTATTGAAGGCAATACGCGAAGGCTATAAGAAAGATTACGAAGATCTTATTAGAAAATATTTTGAAGCGCTGGAAAAACATAAATAGTGGGGGTAAAAAATTAATATAAAATTCCAGTTTTCAAATTAAAGTATTATAAAAATATGATTGTAAATTTTAGTACAATCATGTTTTAGGAGATAAAATAAATTTCTGACGTTATCACAATTGTTAACTATTCCATTATTAATAATTTGTACAAGAGAAGCAAAATTTATTTCCCTTGTGTATAGAAAAAGTAATGCTCTTCTCTTTTAACAATATTTATTTTTGTTCGGGCTGAGTATCGAGTACGGCATTCTTTACAAACTCATCTCCGGGTTCTGCTTTACCAAGTGTGAATTTTTCGTAGAACTCTTTACCTAAATTCAGCATAAATGCCGTGCCTCCAATAAAATACTGCATTTCTTCTTCTGCCGAAGCAACAAAAACAATAACAACACTTACTTTATTATTCAACTCATCATAAAGCGAAGTTGCCTTTCCATCGGGTTTTTTAAGTTCAACATTTGGAATAGGCTGACCTAAATATTTATACCAATAATTTTTGCTAGCGCCAAAGTCTATGGTAATTTTATTTCCGTCTTTCTTCTTATCAGCATTCTCTTTCCCCAGGTCTGTCTGCCAACCGATGGCTTCGTCCGGCTTTTCGGAATCAACTGTTATTAATTCCTTACCGTCAATATTCAATAACAACTCTTCAACAATACGCGCCATTTTGTCGTAATCCATAGTTACCACTTGAGAGAATGCCCTTACTCTTTTTTGCCTGTCTACAATTAAGAGTGTATTAAGATTCGCGTTCAGTTCAAGCATAGAATCAGCCTTCGATTCGAATTTCTTTCCGCTCGCGCTTTTGCCAAATAATGAAATATCCAGAGCTTTTTGATCTTTGAGTTTTTTATAGGTAGGATCAATAACGTAATTATAATTTAAGTCCAGCCGCATTTTTTCTTTGAAAAATTCATTGAACATTTTGTTGGCGGATTCAACATTTTCTGATAACGCAACTCCAAAGACATTTAACTTCGGAATCGGGTTGCTGCTGTACCGTTTCATTTGTGCACTTAAATTAAGTACAAGTACAAATAAAATAAGTATTGTTGTTAAGATTCTCTTTTCCATTTTCTCTCCGAAGATTTATTTTTATCTATCCCCCAAAATAATTGCCGATTGAAAAATGCTGTAGCTCTATATTCTTATATGTGGATAAAAAACTTATTGCATTATGCCGACAAACGGCAATAAAGTCAACAAATTATATGCTTAATATTTTTAGAGAAGCATAATAATGTTTTGTTAACCAGCTTAAAAAATAAAAAGGGGGGATGGAAAATATTTTGAAGCGCTGGAAAAACGCGAAAAGTGAGACGAGAAATGAAAATCTTTTTACCCTCTTTACTTTGACCCCTTTCTGCTTGATTGAAACGAAAACAGATATTAGATTGAACCAAAAATTTATAACAAAATAATAGTTTGGAGTTCAATATGAAATTCAGGCAAATATTTATTTTTCTTTTCTTATTCTATAATATCTCTTCTCTTTTTTCACAAACAGCAACATTAACTCAACAGCAAAAATCCTGGCTTGAAAAATCTAATCGTCATGAGAAGAATGGTTGGATTTACCTTCACATAGAGGGCTCACCGGAGGAACGCGGTTTCCAATACGGTTATATTCTCTCAAAGGAAATTGATCATGCGCTGCGTGCGACTGAAAAATCATGGCAATATCAAACAGCGTTCGAATGGAATTGGCTTGTTCAGAAAGCAGGAGAAATGTTTACGAAGAAAGTTGACAAAGAAATTCTTGCCGAGTTGGATGGGATGAAAGAAGGACTTGAAGCGGCCGGGTTTTCAACTTCGCTGGATGAGCTCGTTACATTCAATGGAATTATCGAACTTCAATGGTATTGGTTTCCCACAATTAAAGATTCACTGAAAATAAATACACCGGAACACAAAAAAGAATCATGCAGTTCGTTCATCGCAACGGGCAAAATGACAACAAACGGAGGCATTGTTCTCGGACACAATACAATGGGCGGGTACACTGATCCTCAGTGCAATGTTATAGTTGATATTCTTCCGGAAAACGGTAACCGGATTCTTATGCAAACATGTATCGGCTTCATTCACAGCGCAACGGATTTCTTTATTACAAGCGCAGGACTTATTGGATCCGAAACTACTATTGGTGATTTCTTTCCTTTCAATACTGAAGGCGAACCGGAATTTTCGAGAATGCGCCACGCTACACAGTACGCTAACACAATCGACCAATGGTGTGACATTATGAAGAAAGACAACAACGGCGGTTATGCAAATGCCTGGCTGTTGGGAGATATTAACACAAACGAAATCGCGCGGCTTGAGCTTGGTTTGAAATATGTTGCTCTGAATAAAACCAAAGACGGTTATTTCGTCGGCTCAAACATTGCCGAGGATATGAAGATTCTCCGATTCGAAACCAAGAGCAACGAATTGAACATCAAAAATTCTCCTGTTGCTCGGCGCGAGCGCTGGAAACAATTGATGAAACAATACGCGGGCAAGATCGACATCGAAATCGCAAAACAATTTGAAGCCGATCATTATGATACTTATCTGAACAAAATTAATCCGGACGGTAGAACGTTATGTTCTCACCATGAATTAGATGCCGCACTTTTTGGTGATGGAATTCCATTTGAGCCTGGAGGAACTTACGATGGAAAAGTTGTCGATTCAAAGTCGGCAAAACAGATGTCGTTCTTTGCTCGCTGGGGTGCAGCTTGTGGTACAGCGTTCGACGCAAATAAATTTTTGGAAGATCATCCGCAATACGATTGGATGAGCGGAATATTGAAGGACCGTCCCTCTCAACCGTGGACGGTTTTCATCGCGGGAGAAAAATAAAAACAATTCCCTCTCCTTTTGGGGAGAGAGTTGGGCCTGCCTGCAATTTTTTAGGCGGTGTAGGGCGTTTTTTATTCCCATCTCAAATATTTTGAATCACCAAGCAGTTCTTGAATTCTGCGCTGGACAATTTTATTTTTATTTTGCTTACGTGCTTGAAGAGACTCTTTTATTAACTTTGATTATTTTGATTCCCATAATTAAACGGTTACAATAATTATTCGCGATTATTTTTTATGAGAAAAATATTCCTTCTTTTTTTTCTTACATCTTTAATTACTGCAAAACCTTATGAGCCGGCACGGCTTGATCTGCAAATTATCTCTGATACTTTTAACGAAGAGCTTGACAAGGATTCTACAACAACAAAGCGTTATCCTCCAAAACGAGTTTATACAACAACAAGAACATCGGTAGCCCCGGAAATTGACGGCAAGCTTGGCGATGAATGCTGGAAAGGCGGCGGGTGGGATAATTTTACTTTCCAAAAGGAACCAGTGGACGGCGGTATTCCAACAGAAAAAACTTTATTCAAAGTTGTTTACGACGATAACAATATTTACGCAGCCGCCAGATGCTACGATACCGAACCAAATAAAATTGATAAAATTCTTTCCAGCAGAGACAGTTTCATCGGAGATTTAATCGGCTTTTGTTTCGACAGCTACTACGATAGAAGAACATCTTTTGAGTTCGGAGTCAATGCTGCGGGCATAAAATTCGACAACACAGTTACCAACGGCAACCAGGTGAATTTGAATTGGAACGCTGTCTGGGATGCTAAAGTTGGCGCGGAAGATTCCGCATGGACTGCAGAATTTAAAATTCCTTTATCCCAGTTAAGCTATTCGGAAATGGATGAACATACCTGGGGATTTATGGTTTGGAGATGGATCTACAGAAAAAGCGAGGAAGACGATTGGGGTCCTAATCCGATATCAACTTCAACGTGGGTTGACCGGTACGGCGACATAATTGGAATTAAAGGAATAAAAACTCCGTCAAAAATCGAACTGCTTCCGTATACACTCGGCAAGTATCATACTTACCAAAAAGAAGACGGCAATCCGTTCCGCACCGGTACGGACAAAAAACTTGATGTTGGTCTGGACGGCAAGATCGGTTTGTCCAGCGGCTTCACCATGGATCTAACGGTCAACCCGGATTTCGGACAGGTAGAAGCCGATGCGTCGCAAATTTCTTTATCATCATACGAACTTAGTTACGAAGAGAAGCGTCCTTTCTTCATTGAAGGCAATGGCATTTTGAATCTTTCACCGCTTTATTATCCAAGAAGAATCGGGCACGTTCCTTCCTACAATCCCTCGCTCAAGGCTAACGAATATGTTAATATGCCGGATAGAACTTCTATTCTCGGCGCGGCAAAAGTTACCGGAAAAACCGACGACGGATTTTCATTGGGAATTATGGAAAGCGTTACCAGGAAAGAGTCTGCTGACATTCAGACCCCGCTCGGAAAATCTTCCGCTACAGTTGAACCTCTTACAAATTATTTTGTTGGAAGAATTCAAAAGGAATATAGCGACGGAAATGTAATCATTGGCGGAGCGCTTACCGCAGTTAACAGAAACATCGATGAAGATCATCTAAAATTTTTATCGCGCGCTTCATATACCGGCGGATTCGATTTCATTTATAAATGGGACGACAAAAATTATTATGTCAGCGGAAATGCGCTTATGAGTTATGTACGCGGCGATAGAAATGCAATAACACAAATTCAACTTTCCCCTGCGCATTATTTTCAAAGACCGGATGCAAATTATATTACACTTGATACAAATAGAACTTCTCTTTCCGGATATGGCGGCAAATTGGAATTTGGAAAATCCGGCGGCAGCGCATGGAGATTTTCGGAAAATGTAACATGGTACTCTCCGAATTTGGAAGTAAACGATTTGGGTTATCTTCCACAGGTAGATAGGATTTATCAAACATCCAACATCGGTTACGTCATTCAAACACCTTCAGTAATCTTAAGAAATTATTCCGTTTATTTTGGTCAAAATTCGACATGGAATTTCGGCGGAGATAATTACTCATTCGAAGCAGGATTTTATTCCAACATTACTTTTATAAATAGGTGGTATGCAAACACAACTCTTTACCGCGTTTTAAGTGCTCTTGATCCGTCTTCGATTTGGGGCGGTCCGCTTTTAAAATTTCCCGGCGCTTGGCGTTACAGTATCAGTTTGGGAAGCGATAACACAAAACCGTTTTCCTTGGGGTTGGATTTTGCAAACCAATTACACGATGATAATATTTCCAAGTATTATCATCTCTCTCCTTCGTTTACGTACAGAATTACTGATGCGCTTACATTTTCCGGCAACGTTTATTACGATTTTACCCGTAACAATCTTCAATACATAGGAACTCGAAACAGCGGAAACCAAAATTTTTATTTCCTCGGGTTGGTTGACCAGGATGTGCTTGGTATTACGATGCGCGTTTCATTTTATCTTACTCCAGATTTGTCGATTCAATATTACGGCAGTCCGTTCAACGCAACCAGAAAATATTCGTCGATTAAAAAAGTTACAAATCCCAGGGCAGATAATTATAACGACCGCGTCCACACATATAATTCAAACGAAATAAAATTTAACAACGCAAATAATACTTACGTGATAGACGATAACGGTGACGGCAGCACTGATTTTGTATTGAGCAATCCCGACATGAGTTTCAGAGAATTTCGTTCAAACCTAGTAGTAAGATGGGAATACAAACCTGGCTCAACTATTTATGTGGTGTGGTCTCAAAACCGGTCTGCCGCCGCGGACTACGAATCAACTTCTCTCGGCAGAGCGGTTAACAGGGTGTTCGATATCTATCCCGATAATATTTTTATGATAAAGATTAATCATTGGTTTTCGCTTTAAACCGGACTCTTTCGTAAATCTTTAGAAGAGACGGCGGCGAATGGTTTTTTTTCAATTTTTGATTATTTACAGAAGAGAATTATTTTGTCATATAAATAAACGCGCATGGCAAACAATATAAATCTTCAACCTTAAAGAGGAAGATATAAAATGAAGGAAGCAATCAAGATTAAATGTGTGCTTGTGTTAGTTATCGTGCTGTATTCATCAAGTTGTATTTTTTCTCAGACCAATTTTATTTGGGGTAAACAATTTGGTTCCAGCAAGGATGAAGTTGCATTCAACGTAGCTGCCGATCCAGAAGGAAACATTTTTATCGCCGGGTATACAAGCGGCGCATTAGACGGACAAAACAAAGGAGGCGCAGACGGATTTATTTCCAAGCTCGATAGTGTCGGAAATTTAATCTGGACAAAACAAATTGGATCAGACAAAGATGATATAATCAACTGGATATGTATCGATAAAAGTGGTTGTGTTTATGTTACCGGAGCGACCAGGGGAATTTTGAACGAAAGGAATTTCGGCAAAGAAGATATTCTCGTTGCTAAACTTGACAACACCGGAAATCTCAAGTGGCAAAAACAGTTTGGGTCGGATAGTACTGATGTAGGAAATGTAATTTACGCCGACGACCGGGGAGACGTTTACATTGCCGGAGCTACAAAAGGATTAATTGGAGGATCGCAATTCGGTAAAGCGGATTGCTTTATATTGAAACTAGACAGCGACGGCAATAAAATTTATGCTAATCAATTCGGAACCCCGGAAGGAGACGAGTGCAGAGGATTAACAAAAGATGCCGATTCAAACATTTATGTTTGCGGAAATACATGGGGCGATTTAGCTTGTAAGAACAAAGGTTATAATGATGCATTTGTTGCGGTCTTCAAAGACAACGGAGAACAAATAAAATTAATACAGTTCGGTACAAACAGTTATGATGGAGCGTCGTGCTTAAAAGTTGATAAAGATAAAAACATTTACGTCGGCGGTTCAACAGGCGGAGACCTCGCAGAAAAACAACTCGGCGAAGGAGACGCTTTTCTAACCAAGATTAATCTGCAAGGTGAATTTCTTTGGACAAAACAATTCGGCACAAAAAGATGGGACGGTATTCTCGGCATCGATTTAAAAGAAAATGTTTCGGACAACATCGTTGTAAGCGGCTGCCAGAGATGGCCGGAATGCCAATCATTTTGCAAAATGTTTTCGAAAAATGGCGATCAACTCTGGGTTAGAAACAGCACTGCAACAGGAAAAAACGGGGGAACATGCGGTAAAGGGGTTTGTTTAACAGATACAGGTTATGTTTTACATACAGGTCAAACAGGCGCTAATCTTTTTAATTCGACTGCCGGTGAACACGATATATTCATTTACAAATTGGAGTTAGATAAAGGTTCAACAAAAAAATAATTTTTATTAATAATGTGCGGACAAATTTTCACAAAGGGAAATTTTTCATGAAATATCTTTTGATTGTACTTTTTACAGCATCCTTACTATTTGCAAAACCCTACGAACCGACCCAGCTTGATCTACAAATTATTTCTCATACTTATAATGAAGAATTCGATCAAGCAAAAAAATTATCACAAGAACAGATAAAACTTAATCCCAACTCGACCAAGTATTATTATTATTTAATTAATACAAAGATAATGGAGTACTATCAAAAAGTTGCGGAACTTGATCCTGAAAAACGGGATGCGGGCAGAAAGATTCTGAACAAAGAAATAATTGACTACTGTGAAAGCATTATTGATAAGTTTGATTCTGACAAGCTAAATACGGAAGACAAATTTTATTACGGAACTATCTATGCATATCTCGGGCGCGTTTACGGAATAGATGGTTCGTGGTGGAGTGCTTTCAAAAGCGGGAAAAAATCAAAAAATATTATGGAAGAAGTTCTAGAGGCTGATCCTCAGTTTTACGATGCTTACTTGATTCTTGGAATGCTGAATTATTATGCCGACCGTTTAAGTGGAGTTACTGGTTTCGTTGCCGGCATTTTGGGTTTCTCCGGCGATAGAGAAAAAGGACTGTATCAGCTTCGAACCGCTTACGATAAAGGTAAATTAACATTCGGACAATCTGCATTAACATTAATTGAAGTTTATGCCAGTCTCGAAGGGAATGAATATGCTTCTCTAAATTATTTTGAAAATTTTTTGAATCACTTTCCCCAAAACAAAAGAACCCTCAACACTTACTGTCAAATCTTAATGAATATCGGCGATCTTAAAAAAGCAGAAACAATAATTAAGAACGACAAGCAGGGTCTTGTTGATTATTATGCGAAGGCGCGCTTTAATGATCTTAAAGGTAATTCGGAATCAGCTATTCTATTCTGTGAGAAAGCGCTGGAAAATGAAAAAATATTATATCGCGGCGGCGGTGCCGCTGTCCGCTATATTATAGTATATAACTACTGGCTTACAGGAGATAATTCAAAAGTAAAAAAATATGAGCCGACGTTAAATGACCGCTACAAAGAATTATTCGCGGTTATTAAGAATAACGAGAAAGAGAGTAAATGGCTTCACGATCTTTCAGTTCAAATTGCTTCCGATAAATCTATCGCCGATATTGAAAACTATATTAAATCAAAATCGAATTTTAGTAAAGCAAAAGGATTTGAAGATCAATACAATCTTTTGCTCGGTGCATTTTATTTTGAGAAAAATATATTCGATAAAGCCGAGCAATATTTTAAAAAATCAATTTATGCCGCCGACAATCGCGATAAATATTCTGCCGCTAAAGGATTGATAGAAATTTATTCCCGGCAGACCGTTGATAAATCAAAAGTGAAAACTTTGTTGGATGTTATTGATGATTTTAAAAACGACCGGTTGACTTACAGAGCAAAGGATTTAGAGAAAAAATATAATTTGTAATTAACTAATGTAGAGGCAATGAACCCATTGTCTCTACACCATTTGATTAGCTTATTTATTCGAATGCAGCGCTACTCTATTCCCTTCGCTATTTACTTTTCTTCCCTCTCTATTTGTTACAATCAATGAAATAATTTTAGAAGTATTTCTCTTTTAATAATATGTTTTCCTTCAAACAAAATCAGAGAATATTTAATGTTATTCTTTCTTAAACGCTCTTCTTCTTTTTTAATTTGCTTTGCTGAAATAAACTCGTCTTTGTCACCCACCACAATCGTTAACCGAATCGAATTAAATAATTCTTTCGATGATTCAAGATCAACGTCCGACGGTATTCCCCCGCCCCAAAGTATTAATCGGTTCGCTTTAGATTTTCCTGTTGATATCCACCTGCATACTGCCGCAGTTCCCTGTGAGAATCCGAGAACAGTTATTTTTGCTTTTACCGGTAATCCGAAATTAATAACGTCTTCATAAACGGAATCGAGGTAATTTATATAATCTTTAATTTCATTTTCACGGTCTTCTTTCGTCATCCACGCGGAACCGACTTTCCCGCTGAATCCTTTTATATAAAACCGGTTTAATGCTTCGGGGGCGATGATCAAAACGTTTTCATTTTTGACCGCTTCAAAGAATTTTATAAAATCTTCCGCAAGCTGACTGTATCCGTGCAGCACGAACAAAACAGAATTAATTTGTGCTGACGGTTCGCCCAATACAAAATAGCGCGCGGTCTTTTGGACGGAAATATTTTTTTCAATTATGTTCATTTTAATTTATCGAAGTCTGCGAGCAGATGTCTTCCTCGCGCTTTAATTGCCGGAGCACCGTTTATCATTTGCTTCTCAATTTCATCACGAACGCTCTTTATAAGTTTCTTGTTTTTCATGGCATGTGTTGCAAGAGATTGCATACAGGTCACCTTAACTACAATGCTGTCAGAAGTATTTAACCACTTATATAAAGCATCAAATGCTAATGCCAATTCTTTTGACGAAAGTTCTAAATAACCGATCATTAATGCGATGTGCCATATTACTTCTTTCTGTTCAAACTTATTTATGTTTTTTAGAATTACAGATTTTTTCTTTTGAATCATTGTGGGAAATTTAAGAGCAACTTTTTCAACTGCGTCGGCACATCTTGCACGAACAACTTTGTCCTCGTGAAATATTCCGTCAAAGACTTCATCAAATAAAACCGGATCGCTTGTTACAAGTTGAACGACTTCGTTTGATTTACCTATCGAGCGGAGATCGTTGCCCGTAAGCAAATCATAAATTGTAGGCATTTATTTTAGCTCCAGTATTTCTATTTCATCTCCAATTTTTAATATACCAGTTCCTTCATGTAAAAGATTTTGTCCAAAATATATTTTGTTGTTAATGCTTCTATAAGCAGATAACGTTTTTAAGGGCTCTTCATTTTTCTCCGCGGAATCTTGATTAACGGTAGTAACCACGCATCGCGAACATGGTTTTACAAGATTAAATACTACTTCCCCGATCCTGATCTTCTTCCACTTGTCTTCGTCGAAAGGTTTTCCTCCACTGAAAACAAAATTTGGTCTGAATCTGTTCATCGGTAATTTTTCTTTAAGACGGCTATTCAAATCATTTAAAGAAGATTGCCCAATCATCATAAAGGGATATGCGTCGGCAAAGCCAACAATCTCGCTATCTGCCGCGTATAACCTGTTAACAAATCTCTGAGTTTCATCGGGCATATAGACCAATCTGCATTTAATCTCTAACGCCTCACTTAACCATTCATCTGCATATTTCCCAACGATGCGCGCTTCAACCAGATCCTGCCATATCGTTACTAAAACTGTTTCTACGCTTTCGTGATGAATGGGGATTACAAGCGGAGAAATATCTTTTGTCTTATGTCCTAAAATTAATTTGTTGCCGCTGATCTTTGTCTTGATCAACGCTAGCTGAGGATGTGTTCGCTGTGTAATAAATTTTTCTTCTTCTTTGATAATTAACCAACGTCGATCGTGTTTTAATCCACGGTCAGAAACTTCAGAATTTTGCAATGATATTCCGCCCAGTGATTTAACGGGATAGATGTTGATTTCGGCAAGAGTATATTTTACCATAGTGCTAATTCATTCCAAAACTTTTAATGTCTTTAATATTGAGCGTGATGATTCGTCTCTAAGTTTTTGAACTTCCTCAAATGATTTTGCTTCTATATTGAAAGCAAATAAATAAACATTTTTCTCTTTTTCAACATATCCTACAAGCCACCCAATAAAAGTGCCGTCTTTTTTTGTTCCGGTGCCGGTTTTATATTTCAAGAGTGAGTGTTTATATTTTTCTTCAGACATTATTTTTTTTACAATGTCAATCGCTCGTTTTGAAAATGGTAGTTCGTAATCATAAAAACGTTTTAAAAATGCAATTTGTTCATCCGCTGATATTTTAAGTGAATTGTCCAGCCAGAATGCGTCAACTTTATCGCCGATAACTTGATTCCCATAGCTTATTGCATTTAACCATTTTTTATATTGATCTCTTCCGACGCGGCGCGCAATTTCCTGGTAATAAGGAACAACCGAATATTTTAACGCCGAGCTTAACGTATGATCCCGGTTCCATTCTTTGTTCCAGAGTTCTACACCATTCCATTTTATTACAAAATTCTCATCTTCGATCACTTTCGTTTCCAGCCCGATAAGTGAATTCGGTATTTTAAATGTTGATGCCGGCAAAAATCTTTCTGAGCATCTTGCTTCATTGTATCGAAAATATTTTTTCGCCTGTTTATCATACAATTCAAATGCGCCCTTGTGGCCCTTAAAAAAATTCTCAATGTTCTTTTGTTCTGTGTTTTGTGCAAACGAAATTTGGCTTACACCAATTACAATAATCATTAAGACAAAGAAGAAATTGTTTTTCCGTTCATGTGTGCCTTTCATAAAATTAAAATTCCTTTGCAATTGATCTATCAATTTGTAAAAATTCTACCGGTGCACCGTTATCAATTATAAAAGCAACTTTAACGCCGGGTGATGGACTATTGGGTTCAATTAATATTTCTTTTCCTTCGAGCGCTTTTATGAGATCATCAACTTCGAATGCAATATGCGGAATTGATTTTACCAGTTCCGGTGTCGGCGAATCATGTTCGTAACGCATCCATTCTATTTTAAACGGACTTGTATCGTAACCGGAAACATAAACTTTGAATTTTTCGAGGTAGGTTTCTCCATCTCGTTTTTCTTTTGTCGGAATTCCCAAATGATGATATTTAAGTTCGGCGGGCATTGAATTTATATTTTCTTTTTAAGAACTCCATCCAAATATTTTGAGAACTCTTCGGGTTTGCCGGGCGGTGCAAATTCAAAACTGATTTTCATCGTGTTCTCTCCGTTCTTTGTGTACACAAACCGGAATCTTGGCACTGTGGGATTTATATCGCTTACGAATGTAATTGTATTAAGATCTTGCGATAAACTTACCGAGTAATTAATTACATGACCTTCATTATCAAAATAAATTGCTTTAATAGATTTTTTCTCTTGATAAACAATCATAAGGTCATCGTGCCTAAAAGACGGGCGGTTATTAGCTGCCGGATAGTCTGCATAACTTTTCCTTATTAAGACTTTGTTTTGCAAATCGAAAGAAAATATTGACGAGCCTATTGTTTCTCCCGGTTTGCCGCTTCCTTCTCCTAACCACTCTCCAATCAAAAATTGAAACAAACTCCAATCATTTTTGGTACTTTGACTAAAGACATTGCTTAAAGATCCTATTAAAATCACTATTAAAAATATTTTAGCTGTTTTATTCTGCATACACGATTCCATAATTATTTAGATCTAGTATATTTTTCTGTCGGAAAATCGAAAAAAGAAATGAGAAGCTCAACTTTGCAAAGTGTAATAATTTATTTTCGATCAAGTGTTTTTTCAATGTTCATTTATGTCGCAATTTTTCCTTCGATAAATTCGATATAAATTTTTACCCGGAATTTTTATGCTATAGTATTTATTTTGTCAATCAATTTCGTTACTTGTTTTTAAATGCTTTAATATAATTTTTTGTGAAATCGCTTAGAATAAGTTTTCCGCTGATCTCGGAGCGTTGTTCCAAAAGCTGATCCCAATTTTCTGTTCCTTCCCAAAAAACTTTTTTCATCTGAGAAATTGTTTCGGAATCACATGCGGCTATTTTTTTTGCTAGTGTTGAAACGGCTTCATCTAGATCGTGGTTATTCGCAAATACTTTTGTGTAAAGCCCGCTTTGCTTTGCCCAAAACGAATCGTGCCATTCCGCATCAATAGACATTGTAATAAAAGCAGTCTTTCCGATTTTTCTTTCAATTGCCGGACCCACAACAAAAGGACCAATCCCCAGCAGCAGTTCGCTTAATTTGACCGAAGCGTCGTTGGATGCAATCGTATAATCTGCTGCCGCCGCTATCCCAACGCCGCCGCCGACTGCTTTTCCCTGCACTCGCGCAATAATAAGTTTTGAGCATTTGCGCATAGCGTTGAGTAATCTTGCAAAGCCCATGAAAAATTCTTTGCCGCCTTTGAAATCTTTTATCTCAAGTAATTCATCGAAAGAAGCTCCGGCACAAAATGCTTTTTCACCTTCACTGCGGATTATAATAACACGTGCGTGCTTATCTTCTGCAAATTTGTTAATTGCTTCGGTGATTTCCTTAAGCATTTTCGCAGGAAGAGAATTGCTTTTGGGGTGCATAAAGTTAATTGTTGCAATTCCGTTGATCAGGCTTGTTGTAACTTTTCCGCTCTTGTCCATAGTCATCTCCTCAAAAATTATTCTCTCTATTAACTATATAATCTACATCAAGAATATTGTCAACTATAAAATCCGGGAAAGCTTTTTTCAAATCATCTGCTGTTCTGTATCCGTAAGTTACAGCACAAGTTTTAGAGCCTGCGTTTTTTCCACATTGAATATCAAGTTCGGAGTCTCCAACCATTAATACATCCGCAATATCAATATTTAAATCTCCGCTGATCTTAAGAAGCGGTTCGGGTGATGGTTTATGCGCAATTCCAGGTCTTCTGCCCATTATGGAATCGAACTTATCAAATAATTTAAATTGCCGGAGAATTGCTTCGGCATGATCTTGTCCTTTTGTTGTAAGCAAACCTGTTTTGATATTTTTCCACCGCAATTTATTTATGATCTCATTCACACCGGGATAAACAATCGATAAATTTATATAATCAAAATAAATTGCTTTATAAATATTTATAAATTTTTCGAAATCCGGAACACTGAAACCAAACTGAGCGAAGATATCTTCAAAGTGCATTCCGATCGTTTTGTAAAAATCCTTTTCCGGCATTTTCGGAAAAATATTTATTTCTTTAAGTGCATGAAGTGTTGCTTTATAAATTGTTTCGTGGGAAGAAATGAGTGTTCCATCCAGATCAAAGACAACAAGGTTAATGTTCATGTATGGTTATGAATTAATGAGTAGAAAAATATTTCAGTGGACAAAAATAAAATTCGTAGTATTCAGTCATCGTTAAATATTCCTAGTAAAAATTTAAACCGGCCATGCTCCTAGTATTGTTCCGAATACAAGCATAACTATCAAATGATAACCGGTATCAACGCCGAGAAGTTTTATTTTTTTCCCTTCAAATAGAGTGTTAACCAACATCGGCGCAACTGTAAATCCGATCCAGCATAAAAACGCAACTCTAATTCCTTGCGGAACCGAATATGCGTCCATATAAGTCATTATTTGTGCAAGACCAAAAGCCATAACCAAATGGCTTACAAATGATAGCCCATAAGTTTTAAGTGGGTTAAAATCCTTTTTAAGATCTTCTTCGGATTTATCCAGAGACTCCATCCATATTTTCCCAAAAATAAAAGGACTATACCAAAAGGAACCAAGCAACATTGCAATTACCCCGCAAAGCAAAATTGCCAAATAATTAACTTCACCATGAAGAGCCATTGCGTCTCCTTTCTTGATTCTTGGTTTACAAAATTTGATTTACACTTTTCTAAAATCGCAAATTGATATTCTTAAAATTCTTATTCTTTATAAATTTTAATTATCGGTTTTTCTCCGTTCAATAAATATCCCCGGTACATTCCATCGGTGTTAAACGGCATTGCAATATTTCCGTTTTTATCTATCGCAATTATTCCGCCGTCTCCGCCTAACTGCGGCAGTTTTTTCATTATAACTTCATTTGCCGCTTCGCTAAGTGATAAATTTTTATATGCCATTAAATCGGAAATGTCGCGTGCAACTCCCAAACGAATAAAGTATTCACCATATCCCGTTCCGGAAACCGCACATGTATTATTGTCTGCAAATGTTCCAGCGCCTATGATTGGCGAATCACCAACGCGCCCGAATTTTTTCATCATCATTCCTCCTGTGGACGTGCCTGCAGCAAGATTTCCGTTTTTATCCAGGGCAACACATCCAACCGTTCCATGCTTTTCTTCTTTTTGTTTTTTGTCCTGTGCTTCTTTCATTTTCTGATACTGCCGCCATCTTTCCGGCGTAATGAAATAATTGTTTTCAACCATTTCCATGTTATTCTCTTTTGCAAATTCCTCTGCGCCTTCTCCTATCATCATAACGTGGGGGGATTTATCCATTACCAATCTTGCCAGTGTGATTGGATTTTTCACATGTTTGATTCCTGCAACAGCTCCTGCTTTCAATGTTTTTCCATCCATGATAGAAGCATCTAATTCTGCAACGCCTTTTTCTGTTAACACAGCGCCTTTGCCTGCATTGAACAATGGAGAGTCTTCCATAATATTTATTACCGCTACAACTGCATCTAGCGATGAACCGCCGTTCTCTAAAATTTTGTATCCGGTTTGAAGTGCATCATTTAGTTTCTGGATGTATTCTGTTTCTTTTTCGAGGGTCATATTTGATTTCAGAATCGTCCCGGCGCCGCCGTGAATTGCAAGTCCGTATTTGTTTGATTGTGAGAATGTTATTTGTGAAATGAAAAACAGAAAAAGCAGGAAGCAGATTTTGGAATTATTACTTTTTCTTACACACACTTTTTACGCTCCTCTTTTGAATTGCAATTCAACTTATCTTAACAAATTCTAAAAAGCAACCATGCTTATTAATGCAATTATTTATTCTAAACTGAGCTTCTATTTCTATCAACCCAATATGCCCATGCAACTAAAAGCCATTGGAACAATCCCACTATTGCTATCGCATTGGTGTTGGTTGGCGGCGTGCCGACAATATTCATTACATAAACCAGAGTTAAAAAGATTAGCAAGCCCCACAAACCATATTTTCCTTTTTTGTTTTGGGATTTAGTTGCGCTCAGGTATAAATATGCACCAATGATAAAAATAAATCCTTCAACAATTATTGTAAGAGCCACCGAATTCCACAATCCGAAACCCATTTTGAAATCACTCCACGGAAGTAATTGCAGATCGGGGCGGTGTGTGATAAGATCAAGTATCCAGTGACTTAAAACGAGCAATCCCAACAAAAGAGAAGTTTTAAAATTTTTCTTCAGCATGTAATATGTTGCGCCCAATAAAATTGCCCAGAGAAGAACACCAAACAAACTATGTGAATACGGATATGAAATAAAATTAAGCGGTGTCATTGCTGTGTTGCCTTGCTCAATTTGTACTTTCTCTATTCCGAATAATACAAAGATCGGCCAGAGAAGATCTATAAATTGTGACGCTATAAAGAGAGTTCCTAGAGACGGTTTGCTGTCAATCTTTTTAGCTGCTAAACCAACTCCAAAATGTCCTATAAACATTTCCTTCCTCTCAAATAAATTTGTAAAAAATTAGACCTCGTTTTAATATTTTAAATTACCGTCGGTGCTTTGTTCCCAACAATTGCCGAATCAATAATTTTATGAACCCGCTTAATTTCCTCAAATATTTCTGCGCCCGCTAAAATGTTGCCGTGGCCGGGAATGATGAAATCAATTTCCAATTTCGAAATTTTTTCCAAAGAGTTTATCCAAATTATCCAATCTTCTTTTGATCCAGCTTCAAGGTTGGGAATATACTTGTTCACGATGCAATCACCGCAGTATAAAACCTTCTCTTTAGGAATATAAACTGAAACATTTGTTGCCGTGTGTCCCGGCGTAAATATTATTTTCGCTTCAATTCCACCGAGAGAAATTATTTGTCCATCTTTGAGTTGAAAATCTGGATTTACAAGTTTGGTGTTTTGAAAAAATATTTTTTCTTCGCCAGCTTCTCTGCGAATTATATTTTCGATATTGCTGTTGAAATATTTTTTCTCATCTTCAAATTCAGTAACGTTGCGGCCGATTTTTTCGTGGCCGTAAATATTGATTTCTTTTTCTTTGAAAAAAGAATTTCCGCCTATATGATCAAAATGCTTTTCCGTGTTTACGACAAATAGTTCGTTTTCCGGTTTAAGATTTTTCGCATAACCGTAAATTGTTTGCGCCGATAAATAATTCGGGCCGGAATCAATAATTAAAGTTCTTTCTTCGCCAATAACAAAGCCGGAGTTAACCGTCCACGGCAACGAATAACCCAAACCTAAAACTGTGAAGCAATTATTTGTAAGTTTCATTTGAAAATTCCACTAAAAATTTTTTATTTAATCAATTTTTTCATCTTTTCAATTTCATCGCGCATATTTGCGGCCCGTTCAAATTCCAAATCTTTTGCTGCCGAAAGCATTTCCTCGGTCATTTGATCAAGTAATTCTTTGCGTTGGTCATTGGACATATACCTAATAACCGGCTCTGCAACTTTCAGAAATGTGGCGTCTTCTTTTTCCAGATCTCTCTTGCGTACATCTGCAATTGACGTTGCGTTCATTATCTCTTCAACGCTTTTGTAAATTGTTGTGGGAGTAATATCATTTGCTTCGTTGTATTCGGTTTGAAGTTTTCTGCGCCGGATTGTTTCTTCGATTGTCTTGCGCATTGATTCCGTAACTTTATCGGCGTACATAATTACTCTTCCGTTAACATTGCGTGCTGTCCTTCCTGCGGTTTGCATAAGAGAGCGTTCGCTTCGTAAAAATCCTTCTTTGTCGGCATCAATAATGGCCACAAGAGAAACTTCCGGCAAGTCCAGACCTTCTCTCAGCAAATTCACGCCGACAAGAACATCAAAATCGCCAATGCGCAGATCGCGGATAATTTCAACGCGTTCAAGCGCCTCAACTTCGCTGTGAATGTAGCGGACTTTTATTTTTAGTTTATCAAGATAGTCTGTTAGATCTTCCGCCATTTTTTTTGTAAGTGTTGTTACGAGTATCCGTTCTTTAAGCACAACACGTTTTCTAATCTCTCCAATCAGATCATCTATCTGTCCTTTCACCGGTCGGATTTCAATTTCAGGATCAAGCAAGCCGGTCGGGCGAATTACCTGTTCAACAAATGTTCCGCTGCTTCGCATAAACTCATAATCCGCCGGAGTAGCGCTGACATAAATAACCTGGTTTGTTAATTCATCATACTCTTCAAATTTCAGCGGACGGTTATCCATTGCGGATGGAAGACGGAATCCGTATTCGACCAAAACTTCTTTTCTCGAACGGTCGCCGTTATACATTCCGCGGATTTGCGGAATAGTAACGTGAGACTCATCTACTATTAATAGATAGTCTTTAGGGAAATAGTCGAACAAACACGAAGGACGTGAGCCGGGCGGTCTTCCGTCCATGTGCCGGGAATAATTTTCTATGCCGGAACAGTAACCGATCTCACGCATCATTTCAAGATCAAACTTTGTGCGTTGTTCAAGCCGCTGCGCTTCAACATATTTTTCCTGTGACCAAAAATATTTTAATCTCTCTCTTAGTTCTTCTTCTATCGAAACGATCGCTTTATTAACCTGGTCTTTTGTAGTAACAAAATACTTTGCGGGATAAATCGGAATTGATTCTACTTCTTTAATTACGTCCCGGGTAATCGAATCTATAATAGATAGTCTTTCTATTTCATCTCCCCAGAATTCGATTCTAACCGCTTCTTCATATTGATATGCGGGGATGACTTCAACAACATCGCCGCGAGCGCGGAAAGTGCCACGCGTAAAATCGGCATCATTTCTTGTGTAATAGATATCTATCAAACTGCGCAAAAGTCTTTTACGCTCTATTGATTGGCCCTTCTTTAAAAATATAATTTGTTTTGCATACTGATCCGGCGCGCCGATTCCATAAATACAACTGACGCTTGCAACAATAATTATATCACTTCGACCTTCTATTAATGATGTTGTTGCTTTGAGGCGTAGCCGGTCAATTTCCTCGTTTACCGAGAAATCTTTTTCAATGTAAAGGTCTCTTTTAACTACGTATGCTTCCGGCTGGTAGTAATCATAGTAACTGATAAAAAATTCAACCGCGTTGCTTGGAAAGAACGATTTAAACTCGGAGTACAGTTGTGCCGCCAGAGTTTTGTTGTGCGATATAATTAAGGTTGGGCGGTTATATTCTTTTATGATGTTACTCATTGTATAAGTTTTACCGCTTCCGGTAACACCCAAAAGAACTTGATGCTTTGTGCCGCGCTTCAATCCTTCCAGCAATTCTGCAATTGCTTTAGGTTGATCGCCCGCAGGTTGATAGCTAGAGACTAATTCAAATTTATTCATATTTTTTATTTCGATCGTGAAAGAGCAACTGGAAATATATAAAATCATCGTTAATCAAAACAAAATTTTCTAAATGAGAATTCCACAAGATTGCCTGCAAATAATTTTTTAACTTTACGCTGTAAAAATTAGTCGGGAATGGTGAAGAAGTGACAATACGCGAAACACAAGATCAAATAGTAAAAGAGTTCGAACAGTTTGCGGATTGGGAGGAAAAATATAAATATATCATCGGCTTAGGAAAAACTCTTGCGCCGATTGATTCTTCTATTAGAACAGATAAATACAAATTGAGCGGATGCCAAAGTCAAGTATGGATAAATGCAAAACTTGAAGAGAGCAAAATTATATTTGAAGCCGACAGCGATGCGTCAATTGTTAAAGGATTGGTCGCTTTGCTTATCAGAATTTATTCCAACCATACACCGGATGAAATACTTTCTTCACGTCCTGAGTTTATTAAAAAAATTGGGATTGATAATCACCTTTCTCCTACTCGCAAGAACGGTCTGGGCGCTATGATGAAACAAATTCAAATGTATGCGGTGGCGTTTAAAGCGTTAACCGTGAAAGGAGAAAAGTGAAACGAAAATAATTCTAAATTCACACCATGTCTGTCGGTAGGCAGGTTTTTAATCCCCGCCTCGGCGGGCAGATTCTACACTCAAATATCCATTCTAATCGGCAAAGTCATATTTGGAACGCCGTTCCAATGAAGATTTCTCTGAACAGCAAATGCCGTTTCGTTATGCAAAATCTTGTGGTAAAATTTCTCAACGCGGAATGCAAGCTTGCCCGAGAAGACCATTGACCTTCTAAATTCTTTATTAACATTAATACATAGGTCGGTTGCCGCTTTCACCACGTCTGTTCCTACTTCAATTCTGTAGTCGGCTTTTAATCCTAATCTTCTGGCAAGATCAACATATTTTTCTAAATCGTTTTTAGTAGTTGTTTTGTGTTCTTCCAATCCCTCTTCCCCTTTGAATACACCCTGATCAACAACTACAATAGAAACAAAAATGAAATTCTTATAGAAATCCGGAAACTGTCGTATGGTAGTTAAGAAAGTGTGAACACCGAAACCGTTGTATCCGTTAACCAATAGAATTGCTGTCATTTCATTTTTGTTTACTGGCTCGTTATTGCGTTCTCCCAGTGTTGGAATATCAGTAAGCAATTTATCGAACCTTTCTTCGTCCTTACGGATTTTTTGATAATGATTTTTAATAAGGTAACAGACAGAAATAACTGCCGAAGTTATAACCAGCGTTAGCCACCCGCCTTCTAAAAATTTTTCGAAGATAGTAATGATCAATATGGTTAAACATAAAGTTAATCCGGTGAGGTGAACGCTTAGATGCTGCTTCCACTTTTTTTCTTTTTTGCGGTGTGTTATAAAAAATTTGGACATGCCGAATTCGGAAAGAGAGAAAGTAAGAAACACATTTATTGAATACATTACAATAAGCGCCGAAATAGAGCCGCGTGTATATAGAAGCAGAGCAAGTGCGGCTGTTCCAACCATTACAACACCGTTTTGCATTGTCAACCTTTCCGAGAACGCCGCAAACCTATGGGGCAGCCATGAATCAACCGCCATGTTTGCCATAACTCTGGGTGCGTCAATAAAACCTGCTTGAGCTCCAACAAGAAGCAAAGCACCTTCTGAAAATATTGTAACCACAGCAAGAATTTTTCCAAAGCTCCATGGATCAAAAAGTTGATTTGCTAAAACCGCATTGAGAGTTTTTCCTTCTGCCGGATGTACATTAAATAAAAGATAGCACAGGAATAATCCGCCAGCCGTTGCAGCAAGAGAACTTGCCATGTATATCATTGTACGCTTTCCGGTTTTCACTTTTGGGTCGCGCATAATCTGAAGTCCGTTTGAAACCGCTTCGATCCCGGTATAGGTTCCTCCTCCCAAAGAGTAAGCGCGAAGAAGAAGCATTAGTATTCCCATAAATCCAATTACGCTAATATCTTTTTGAAAACTAGTATGAAAACTTTCTATAACCGGTTTTACTTCTCCAATGTGGCTGAATATTCCGTATCCAATCAGAATAACATGAGTAACAACGAATGTTATAAAAATTGGAGCCAGACCTGTAATTGATTCTTTAATTCCCCGGATATTCAACACGATTAAAAAAATAATAAGAAGAGAAGCAAAAAAGAGTTTATACTTTTGCAGTTCCACAGGAAAATAACTAAAAACCGCATCCGAGCATGCGGCAATCGAAACGGTAATTGTTAAAATGTAATCGACAAGTAGCGCCGAACCCGATATTACTCCCGCTCTTTCGCCGAGCATGTGAGTAGCAACTATATAACCGCCGCCGCCGTGAGGAAAATGTTCTATGATTCTTGAATACGCATAAGAAATTATGAATACAGTTAATGCAGTTGCAAGAGCAAGCAGCAGTGCAAGATATGTATGATTTCCTAAAGTTTTGAATGCTTCTTCGGGACCATAAGACGAAGAGGATAATCCGTCTGCGCCTAATCCTATCCACGCAAGAACAGGAATCAAAGCTATCTTATGAAATATCTGCGGATCATTTACGTTTTTAGGCGCGCCAAAAATTAGATGTTTTATTTGTGCGGATGCTGAAGAATGCCCGGAATCTTCATCCATCTGATGTTTCTCCATCGTTATGAAAAATAACGGGGGCTAAAATGGGGATAGAATAATCAAGAATCAAATAAAAGCCCATCTTTATATATTCTTTACACTTTTTGTTCGCCTTTTTACAGCGGCTTTATAACTCTAACATTATTATTACGCCAGCAAAAAAGGATTTTAATAAGATGAATCTAATATTTTCAAATTATCTATCAAGAGAAAAAACAATGATCGAATTAAAAAATTCTTTCATCAAGAATAAATCAAAAATATTATCCGCTGCTTATGGAATATGGATTGCTATTTCTGCAATATCTGCTTATATGCAGCCGCATAAATATGCATCGTATTTTACCGACTTGCCAAACAATCTAAAAAACATATCTCCGTTTATTCTTTCGTTTGCATATCTAACTTTGTTCATACCAGCTGTTGTACTAATGGTTTTATCTGCACTCTCAATTCTATTTTTTGTGGTTTGGACTGTTTACAAAAAATAAAATGAAATCCTATTAGTATTAACTAAATCAACAACTTTGTATAAACGGGAAAAAATGAAACGAAAAGCATCTCTCTATATATATTTATTACTGACCTGTATTATCATGATAATTTCAGGTCCTACTATCTATTCTCAAGACTCATCCAGAACTTCCAATACAACAATCAACGGTCTTGTTGATGTTTATTTTTCAAAAAATCTTTCTGGTCCGGCAAACAGAATCAACAAGTACAGAAACTTCGACGTAACAGAAAACCAGTTTAACGTAAGTCTTGCAAAACTCACAATTCAAAAGCAGGCTTCCCCAATCGGATTTAAATTAGATTTTGCTTACGGTCCTACTGCAGATATTGTTCAAAGCGCGGAACCGAATAAGTCATTAAATTTTTTACAACAAGCTTTGATCACCGTTATTCTTCCCATCGGAAAAGGATTAACCGTTAATGCAGGAAAAATGGTTACTCACATGGGCGCAGAGGTAATCGAATCAATTTCAAATCCTAATTACAGCAGATCTTTACTGTTTGCATATGCAGTTCCGTATTATCATGTAGGTATATGCGCGGCTTATCCCATATTAGATAATTTATCAATTACCGGATACGTCTATAACGGATGGAACATTATGCAGGACAACAACAAATATAAAACTCTCGGTGCAACTCTATCGTGGACACCGGTAAGTAATTTGACAATCATAGAAAATTGGATTGGCGGAGTTGAACAACCGGATTCAATCTCAACAAATGCAAGGCATGTGTTCGATACAATCGTAAACTTAACGGTGTCTGATAAAGTTTCCCTTTTCTTTAATACAGATTATGGATTTGAAAAACAACCGAATGGCGATCAGGCTGTTTGGAAAGGCGTTGCAGTTATAGGAAAATATTCTTTTTGTGAAACTTCTGCTCTGGCGTTAAGAGGTGAAGTATACAGCGATCCTTATGGATTTACTACCGGAACAATACAAGATTTAAAAGAAATCACTCTTACTTATGAACAGAAATTCCTTTCCAACTTGTTAGTGCGTTTAGAATATAGAAGAGATTGGTCAAATGTAAAAGTTTTTGATGACGGCAGTAATGCCGGCACAAGAACCGACCAGAATACTCTTTTGATTAGTTCTGTTGTTTCTTTTTAATAATAAAAGGAGAAGAAATTGGATATAATTATTTTGATAATTCTTTTTTTACTGCTGTGTTGTGTAGCTTATATGTTTTACAACACAAGCAAATATCAACAATAACTTGGAGAAAAAATGGAAAGTACGTTTGAACTGGTTCTTACATTGATAGTAGCATTTGCTCTTTTTGTGTACGTGGTTTACACATTAATTAAACCCGAAAAATTTTAATAACAGTCAGGTGATCAACAATGATAACTACACATGAAATAATTCAACTAGTTTTTTACATAGTTGTTTTAACGGCACTCGCACCTCTGCTGGGCGGATTCTTCGCAAAAGTACTAAAGGGCGAGAGAAATTTTCTAACCCCCGTATTCGGAAAAGTTGAATCGGCTATTTATAAATTTTCCAAAATTAACTCTTCTGAAGAAATGGATTGGAAGGTTTATACATTCGCTTTGATGGCTTTCAATCTACTAGGAATAATTTTCCTGGTCGTCATCCAACTATTGCAATCGTATCTGCCGTTAAATCCTCAAGGACTTCCGAATGTCGAAATAACTCTTGCGATAAATACCGCGGTCAGTTTCGTAACAAATACTAACTGGCAGTCTTATGGCGGCGAAAATACGCTCGGTTATTTTGTTCAGATGATCGGTTTGACTGTTCAAAATTTTGTAAGCGCTGCAACTGCAATTGCTGTTTTGTTGGTTTTAATCCGCGCATTGAAAACAAGAAAAGGAAATACACTTGGAAATTTCTGGGTGGACTTAACCCGTTCAACAATTTATATACTTTTGCCTCTGGCTATAATATGGGCTTTAGTTTTAGTCAGTCAAGGAGTTGTGCAAACTTTTTCTTCTTACAAAGAAGTAACAATGTTAGAAGGAGCTAAACAGGTAATTCCTTTGGGTCCGGCAGCGTCCCAAATAGCAATAAAAATGTTGGGAACAAACGGCGGCGGATTTTTCAATGTTAACAGCGCATTTCCATTCGAAAATTCCACGCCATTTTCAAATTTCATTCAAGTGCTTGGAATACTTCTAATATCGGCATCCTTGGTTTTCACATTCGGCAGAATGATCGGCTCAAAAAAACATGCGTGGGTAATATACGGAGTTATGCTTTTCCTTTTTGTTGTCGGATTGACGGTTTCGGTTTACTCGGAGTATTCTACAAATCCAATCTTTCATGCAAGCGGATTGATGGAAGGAAAAGAATCCCGCTTCGGAGTTATGAACAGTGTACTTTGGTCCACAGCAACAACATCGGCATCGAACGGTTCAGTTAATTCAATGCACAGCAGTTTATCACCGCTTGCAGGAATGATTGCGCTATTTAATATGGAAATCGGGGAAATTATTTTCGGCGGTGTCGGTTGTGGCCTTTACGGGATTTTACTTTTTGTATTTCTTACTGTTTTCATAGCGGGCTTAATGATCGGAAGAACTCCCGAATATTTGGGAAAGAAAATCGAATCGCGGGAAGTGAAATGGTCTATTGTCGCCATATTACTCCCGAGTGCGGTTATACTTCTCTTTTCGGCTATTGCTATGAAAACAACTGCAGGATTATCAAGTCTTGCTAATGCAGGACCGCACGGTTATTCGGAAATACTTTATGCTTTTTCCTCCGCGGCAGGAAACAACGGAAGTGCATTTGCCGGTTTAAATGCAAACACAACGTTTTACAACTTGATGATGGCACTCGGAATGTTCATCGGTAGATTCGGCGTGCTTGTTCCTGTAATGATTATTGCGGGAAGTTTAGTGAAGAAAAATATTACGCCTGCATCTTCCGGAACTCTTTCTACAGAAAATTTACTGTTCGGACTTTTGTTAGTCAGCGTTATTCTAATAGTAGGCGCTTTAACTTTCTTCCCTGCATTATCGTTTGGTCCGATTCTCGAACATCTGCTTATGGGACGGGGAATTACTTTTTAACTGCATTGAAATAATAGGAAAATGAAAATGAACTTAAATAAATCAATCAATAGAAAACTTTTCGACAAAAAAATTATTACTCAGGCGGTAATAGATTCTTTTAAGAAACTGAATCCTAAATTCTTAATCAAGAATCCCGTTATGTTTATTGTTGCTGTGGGTGCTCTTCTTTCAACAATATTCTTTTTTAAGAATCTTTTCCTCGGCACTTTTTCAGGATTCAATCTGCAAATAATTATTTGGCTCTGGTTCACCGTGTTGTTTGCAAATTTTGCGGAAGCTGTTGCCGAAGGAAGAGGAAAAGCACAATCCGAAAATCTCCGGAAAACACGCACTCTTACTATTGCTAGAAAGCTAGTGAACGGCAAAGAGATGAACGTGCCGGCAATTGAACTTCGGATCGGTGATCTTGTTGTTTGTGAAACGGGAAATATTATTCCTTCCGACGGAGAGGTGATCGAAGGCGCGGCAAGTATAGATGAATCTGCATTAACCGGTGAATCCGCTCCTGTAATTCGTGAAAGCGGCGGCGATAGAAGTGTTGTTACCGGCGGAACAAAAGTCATAAGCGATAGAATAGTTATTAGAATTACTGCCGATCCGGGCGGAACTTATTTAGACAAAATGATTTCTCTTGTTGAAAGTGCAAAACGTAAAAAAACTCCCAACGAAATTGCACTGTCCACTCTTATCGCCGGATTTAACCTGGTATTTTTACTCGTCGTTCTAACTATAAGAGTTTTTATTGAATACCATCAGACTGGTTCTGTGAATATTAGTGATATTGTTTCTGTGCCGGTACTTGTTGCACTTTTAGTTTGTTTGATTCCTACTACAATCGGCGGCTTGTTAAGTGCGATTGGAATCAGTGGAATGGATAGACTTCTCGGTCACAACGTAATAGCAATGAGCGGAAGAGCAGTTGAAGCGGCTGGCGATATTGATGTTCTTCTTCTTGATAAGACCGGTACGATCACATTGGGAAATAGAATGGCTTCGTTATTCGTTCCTGTAAATGGAATATCAATTGAAAATTTAGCAGACGCGGCACAGCTTTCATCTCTATCAGATGAAACACCCGAAGGAAGATCTATTGTAGTTCTTGCCAAAGAAAAATTCGGATTGAGAGGAAGAGACATTTCAAAATTGGATGCACATTTTATTCCGTTCAGCGCTCAAACGAGAATGAGCGGTGTGGATATTCATCCTTCGAACGGTGAATCAAAAAGAATTATACGCAAAGGTTCTGCCGATGCAATTAAAAAATATGTGGAAAGTAACGGCGGGATATTTAACTCCGGCGTTCAGCAGATCGTAAACGAATTTTCCAAAGCCGGTTCTACGCCGCTTGTTGTTGCCGAAAATTTTAAAGTGCTCGGTGTAATTGAACTGAAAGATATTGTGAAGGGCGGAATTAAAGAACGGTTCGCACAATTAAGAAAGATGGGAATCAAAACGGTTATGATTACCGGCGACAATCCGCTTACGGCAACTGCTATTGCGGCGGAAGCGGGCGTTGATGATTTTATTGCCGAAGCTAAACCGGAAGATAAATTGAAGCGTATTCGTGATGAACAAACTGGCGGCAGAATGATAGGAATGATCGGCGACGGAACAAACGACGCACCGGCACTTGCTCAAGCCGATGTCGGTATTGCGATGAACAGTGGAACACAAGCCGCTCGTGAAGCGGGAAATATGATCGACCTCGACAGTAACCCGACAAAACTTATTGAAGTTGTTGAAATCGGCAAACAGTTATTAATGACACGCGGCGCTCTTACAACATTCAGTATTGCTAACGATGTTGCAAAATATTTTGCTATAATTCCAGCAATATCAACTTTTCTTTACGCAACACATTTTACAGACGGTCCTCTCTCTGCACTTAACATAATGAAACTTGCGACGCCTCAAAGCGCTATTCTTAGTGCGGTTATTTTTAATGCATTAATAATTGTTCTTTTAATTCCGCTAGCTCTTAAAGGTGTAAAATACAGACCGCGGGGTGCGGCGGCAATTCTAAGAAGAAATATTTGGGTCTATGGCGTTGGAGGATTGATCGTTCCGTTCATCGGAATAAAATTAATAGACTTGTTCATAACTGCAATAAAATTGGTTTAATAAATTTCGAAAATTCAAGAGATGATAAAATGAAAAAACAACTTTTAATTACTATAAAATATTTTGTTGCCATTACAATCGTAACGGGATTAATCTACCCACTCTTCATTACATTAATTTCAATTATAGTTTTTCCCGGTAAAGCATCCGGCAGCATGATTGAAAAAGACGGCAAGGTTATCGGTTCGGAGTTAATAGGACAAAAATTTGAGAGCGATAAATATTTTTGGTCGCGACCGTCGGCAATAGATTACAATCCTATGCCTTCCGGCGGCAGCAACCTGGGTCCTACAAGCGCTGCATTAAAAAAGTCTTACGATGATAGAATGAAAAACTTTGTCGAAAAAAATATGATTAAAGACGCGTCAACTATTCCAAACGAAATGTTCTTTGCATCTGCAAGCGGAGTGGATCCGCATATTTCACCTTTATCAGCAATGCTGCAGGTAGAAAGAGTCGCCAAGGCCAGAAATTTTGATCAATCTAAAAAAGGAAATTTAATTCAATTAATTAATTCGTTAACTGAAAAACCCCAGTTCGGCTTTTTAGGCAATTCGGTTGTTAATATACTTTTATTAAATTTAGAGTTAGATAAAATGAAATGATGTAATGAAAGAAAAAGAAGAACATCGAAGACCCGACCCAGATGAACTCTTGGCGGAGATAAGGCGTGATGAGAATAAAAAAGGTAAGCTGAAAATATTTTTAGGCTACGCTCCCGGTGTCGGTAAAACTTATTCGATGCTTTTGGAAGCTCATGCTTTAAGGAAACGAGGATTAGATGCCGTTATAGGATACATTGAAACACACAAAAGAGATGAAACGAATGCATTGATCGAAGGTTTAGAAGTTCTGCCGAGACGCAAACTTCCTTATAGGGATATTATGCTTGAGGAGATGGATGTTGATGCGATCATAAAGAGAAATCCGCAAATTGTTCTTGTAGATGAATTAGCCCACACAAATATTTCAGGAAGCCGTCATCCGAAACGATACCTGGATGTAAAAGAAATTCTTGAACATGGCATTGATGTTTTAACCACGGTTAACATCCAACACTTCGAAAGTCAGAATGATATTATTGAACAAGTTACGGGAATAAGAGTTCAGGAAACAATTCCCGATAGCCTATTGGATGAAGCCGATGAGATCAGATTAGTAGATGTTCCGCTTGAAGAATTGTTATTAAGACTGAAAGAGGGAAAAGTTTATGTGCCAGAGCAGGCTCAGCGCGCAATCCAAAATTTCTTCC
>Ga0182021_10000043_pt1 | contig 104984 bp, 98 predicted proteins | sample 612E3MmetaG_FD_120493 | JGI IMG/M metagenome (GOLD analysis project Ga0182021, IMG submission 120493) | Permafrost microbial communities from Stordalen Mire, Sweden - 612E3M metaG (Illumina Assembly) | ecosystem: Environmental > Terrestrial > Soil > Wetlands > Permafrost | place: Sweden... | reverse complement strand
CGACTTGAGCATGGCGTCAGTGCCGGTGACGAGGGCGGTAAGGCCCCGGGTTTCGAGGAGTCCGATGGCTTTGGACATAGGATGATGGGAGTTGGAGTTTGTGGGTTGCTGTGAAATTCAATTGCGCGCCGCAATGCAACGGAGCGTCTCGCGCGCGACCACGAGTTCCTCGTTGGCGGGGATGACGAAAACCCGGACGCGCGAAGCCGGCGCGGAGATCTCGCCCTCGGCGCCCCGCAGCGCCTCGTTCTTCGCCGGATCGAGCACGAGGCCGAGCTGCCCGAGGTCGCGGAGGATGGCCGCGCGGAGATCGGGGTTGTTTTCGCCGATCCCGGCGGTGAAGACGATCGCCTCGCACCCGCCAAGTTCAAAATGGAACGCGCCGATCCAGTGCCGGGCGGAATGGGTGAACACCTCGAGGGCCAGCCGGGCCCGGGCGTTGCCCTGGGCGGCGGCCGCGCGGAGGTCGCGCAGGTCGTTGCCCACCCCGGAAAGGCCGAGCAGTCCGCTCTCCTGCACCAACTGGCGCTCAATCTCGGCCAGCGGCAGGCCGAGCGTCTTGAGCATGTAGGGCACCGCCGCGGAATCGAGGTCCCCGACACGATTGTTCTGCGGCAGGCCGGACTGCGGACTGAGCCCCATGCTGGTGCCGACGGCCAGCCCGTTGCGAATGCCGGTGATGGAGCTGCTGCCGCCGAGGTGGCAGGAAATCACCCGCAGCGGCGGGCCGGATTCTGGGCCGGGACCGTCCTGGTATAGCCCGCTGACGCGCCGGGCGATGTCGTCGCGGCCGAGCAGTTCGGCGGATCGTTCGGCAATGAATTTGTGGCTCGCGCCATGGAAGCCGTGGCGCCGCACGCCGGCCTGATACCAGGTTTCGGGCACGGCATAACGGGTCGCGGCCTCGGGCATCCACTGGTAGAAAGCGGTTTCGAAGAGCGCCACCAGCGGCACGCCGGGCAGTTTCTCCTGGAACCGTCGGATGCCCGCGGCGTAAGGCGGATTGTGCGCCGGGGCGATGTCCTTGAATCCCTCGAGCGCGGCGATCACCCGCTCATCGGCGGGCACACAGCCGGTGAGATTGCGGCCCAGCACCGTCTTGAAGCCGACGCCGTGCAGATCCGACGCGGACTGGACGTGGCCTGCGGCCTTGAGCTCCGCGAGGCAGTCGTCGATGGCCCGGCCGTGATCGGTCACCCGTTCATAGCCGCCCCTGGCCAGCAGCGCCGCTCCCGCTTCGTCAAAGCGGAAGAGACGGAACTTGAAGGAGGTCGAGCCGAGATTGGCGACAAGGATGTTCATGGACGGTGACAAGCGGCCGGCTGCACGCGGCCGCCCCGCAGAGGGCCGGCGCCCGCGCCGGACCGCGAATCTTCAGACCGCGGTGCCGGAGATCCAGCGACCGAGCAGCGCAAGTTCCTCGTGCGGACGGGGAATGACCTGCACACTGACGACTTCGCCAACCGAGCCGGCGGCCTCGGCGCCCGCGTCGACCGCGGCCTTCACGGCGGCGACGTCGCCGCGGAAAAACGCGGCCACATAGCCGCTGCCAACCGCTTCGTAGCCGGTCATGGTGACGTTGGCGGCCTTGAGGGCGGAGTCCGCGGCTTCGAGCAGCGCGCAGAGTCCCTTCGTTTCAATCATGCCTAATGCTTCCTGTGTCATGAGAAAAAGTGGATTTGAAGTTGAGGTGGGCGCCCGATCACATGCCGATCTGCTTGAGCAGCTCCGGATGCGGACGCGGGATGACGTGCGAGCAGACCAGCTCGCCGACGCGTTTGGCGGCTTCAGCGCCAGCCTCGACAGCGGCCTTGACGCTGCCAACGTCGCCTTTGACGACGACGGTCACAAAACCGCCGCCGATCTGGATCTGGCGGACGAGCGAGACACTCGCCGCCTTGACCATGGCGTCGCTGGCTTCGACGGAGCCAACATAGCCACGGGTTTCTATCATGCCGATGGAATCACTCATATTGATGGATGGATGAGGGTTGAGGTTATCATGAAATTCGGGGACGGATTACTTCAGAAGTTCGACGGGCGTGTCGGACTGGAGCGCGCAGGCGTTGCCTTCGTCGGTGTCGATGTGCACCTCCAGCCGGAAGTCGGCATGCACGCGCACCAGCAGGCGGTCGAAAGTGGTGCCGCAGGGGCCGCCGACGCGAAGTCTCAGGTAATCGCCCGGCTTCACGCCGTAGAACGCCGCATCATCGGGGCTCATGTGCACGTGAGGGGCGGCGCGAATGACGCCCTCCGGCAGCTCGAGAAATCCGTTCGGTCCCATGAGCATGCAGCCGGGGGTGCCGGCGATGCTGCCCGACTGGCGGATCGGAACCTCGAAGCCCAGCGCGATGGCGTCGGTGAGTGCGAGCTCGACCTGGTTGAGGTCACGGCAGGGGCCGAGGATGCGGAGGTTGGAAATCACCCGGCTGCGCGGGCCGATCAGGGTGACCGACTCCTGCGCCGCGTACTGACCCTTCTGATACAGCCATTTTATCGGCGTGAGCGTGCGCCCCTGGCCAAACAGCGTCTCGACCGCCTGCGGGGTCAGGTGGCCATGGCGCGCGCTTACATTCACCACGAGCGGATTGGGCGCGAGCGCCTCGCGTGGTGGCCTCCGCCCCAGCCGCTCGTAAAGAGCGCGGCGCACCAAGTGCTCGACCTGGGCGCGGTGGGGTAAGATAGAAGGCGAAAGCATAAGAGAAAATGGTAAGTTAAGATCAATTTCTGATAGAAATGTCTCAATTAGTCAAAGAAAAAGTTGCAATATCTCCCAAAATCTTTCAACCTCTTCCATCAAGATGCAGTCCGAGGAGCGCCAGTCGAGAATTGAAGCCTATCTACAGGAGGCTGAATTCGCGTCGCTCGATGAGCTTGCGCGGCGGGTCGGAACATCGGTGTCGACCGTCAGGCGCGATCTTTCTCAACTTGAGCGGGCCGGGAAAGCGAGGCGCACCCATGGTGGAGCACGGACGCTTCAGCCAAGGACGGACGAGTTCGTGTTCAATGTTCGCGACAGCCGCCAGGTTGATGAGAAGGAGACCATCGGCGCGGCCTGCGCGGAGCTGATCCAGCCCGGGCAGAATATCATCATCGACAGTGGAACCACCTGTTACCATGTCGCTCGAAATCTTGGCGACCGGGCCGCCCAAGTGATCACAAACTCGCTGCCCGTCGCCAATCTCTTTTCGGGGTCAAGCCGACAGGAGGTGCTGGTGTCCGGAGGAATTATCTATCCGCGGCTGGGTGTGCTGGTTGGGCCCCACGCAGTGGAGACGTTCTCCCGCGTGCATGCCGATGTGGCCATCTTGAGCGGCAGCGGCATTTGCGAAGAGGGCGTCTACAACTCGCACGCACTGCTCGTGGATATTCAGCGTGCGATGATGGCCGGTGCGGCGAAGGTGATCTTTTGTCTCGACCACATGAAGTTCAACCGCCGGTCGACCTTCTTCCTTTCCGATTTCGAACCGATCGATGCAGTGGTGACCGACGCCCAGGCGCCGGAACCGCTCGTGAACGCCCTTCGCGCCAAGGGGATCGACGTGGTGGTCGCTCCCCCGGCGGCCACGGCAGCCGCGGCGCGATAGCCAGCCGGGGCGGGTCGTCAAATCGTCAGTCATGAAGACACGATTTAGTGGGTCCTGCGCAGGTGGTCCGCCAATCGGGTCCCGACTTCTTCACAAACTCCGTTCACCTCTCCGTAACATACGCAATTAGGGGATTTTCGGAGAAAATTGTCCATCCGCTGGCTCGACGGGCGGACATTTATTAACCGATCCGACGGTCGGTTCGCTCCCCGCCTTTTGACCGAAAGCAGCCACGGTGGATTGCAGTTCCTGAAGGAGCTTATGGTCAGAATCATCATTTGGTAAAAACAGGCGCATGTTTATTGTTACCCGTGTATTACGTCCAAACACCTTATGCGGAAAGGCACATCTTGATGCCTTCGGAACCCTGCTCAGGCTCGCTGGGTTGGATTCTTGATTCAAACGTGCCCTCCCGCCTCCCGGCAGGCCGGCATTCCGACTCCGGATCAAGTAATGCCTGTGAAGCCTAGCTGTCGCAGGGATCCGCCGCGCCGGGACAGGGCGTTTTTCTCTGCAACGGTCCTTGCTGACAAGTTATTCACAGGATTTTTCAGAGGCGGTTTTCAGAGCGGAACTGGTGTTTTCTCACAGTGGAATCGTGCGCGCTGCCGAGGCGGGCCGGCGACGGGTTCTGCCGGTAGGCAGGAATAGTGCCCACGGAAAGGCCGCAACGAGGTCTTGCTGCTCCTGGCTCAGAGCAGGATGTTGTCGATTAACCGCACCTCATCGACCCAGGCCGCAATGGCCATCATCGCCTTGCCAGGCAGGACCTCGCGCACAGCCTCCATGGTGCAGCGGTCCACAATCGACGCGTAGATCACGCGCACGCGGCGTCGGTTGCCCATGAGGTGGGTGGCCTCGGCGATGAGCCGGTCGGTATTGTGGACACCGCTCTCCACCATTTCTTTTGCCTTGTGCAGCGCCTGGGAAATCACAAGCGCCTCTCCCCGCTGGGTCGCGGTGAGGTACCGGTTGCGCGAGCTCATGGCCAGACCGTCCGGCTCGCGCACGGTCGGGGCCGTCACGATGTCGACGCAGAAGTGGAGGTCGTTGACCATCTTCTTGATCACCGCAATCTGCTGCGCGTCCTTCTGGCCGAAGACGGCGAGATCGGGGCGTACGATGTTGAAAAGCTTGGCCACAACCGTAGTCACGCCCCGAAAATGGGCCGGCCGCGAGATGCCGCACAGGGGCTTTGAGATCAGCTCCTCGCTGACATAGGTCGAAAAACCCTTGGGATACATCTCCTCCACGGCGGGCGTGAACACCAGGTCGGCGCCGGCCTTTTCGCACAGGTCAAGATCCCGGCCCAGATCGCGGGGATAATTGGTGTAATCCTCGCTCGGTCCAAATTGCGTGGGGTTGACAAAGACCGATACAATCACCGTGTCGGCGCGCTCCTTGGCCAGCCGGATGAGGCTGAGATGCCCCTCGTGGAGCGCACCCATCGTCGGCACGAGGCCGATCAATCGATCCTTGGACCGCAGGTTCTCCGCGGTGGACTGCATGTCGAAAATTGAGGCGATCACTTGCATGGCGGAAGGCGGTGCGATGTACCCGAAGGGGTGCCGCACAATAAAGACCGGACTTGAACTATCCCGGTGGGACCAACTTTAATCAAGTCCTTTGCCGCGGTACGCGCGGCGCGGCCTCCGCGCCGTCCCCCTCGCCTCTCCTCCTCCGCCCGCCTTCACCACGATGATCCGCATCAACGAACACTACATCAAGCTCAAGGCGTCGTACCTCTTCGCGGACATTACCCGCCGGGTCGCCGAGTTCCAGAAGGCCAACCCCGCGCGGTCCATCATCCGCTTGGGCATCGGCGACGTCACCGAGCCGCTGCCCCCGGTGTGCGTCGCGGCGCTCCATGCCGCCGCCGACGAGATGGCCCGGCGTGAGACCTTCAAGGGTTATGGCCCGGACCAGGGTTATGCCTTCCTGCGCGACGCCATCGCCCGGCACGACTACCAGGCGCGCGGCTGCGCGATCGAACCCGACGAGATCTTTGTCTCCGACGGCGCCAAGTGCGACTGCGGCAACATCCAGGAGATCTTTGCCGCGGACACCCGGGTCGCCATCCCCGATCCTGTCTATCCGGTCTACCTTGACACCAACGTCATGGCTGGCCGCACCGGCTACGATCGCGACGGTCGCTACGAGGGCATTGTCTACCTCGACTCCACGCCGGCGAACGGCTACGTGCCCGCCCTGCCCTCGCAGCCCGTCGACCTCATCTACCTCTGCTTTCCCAACAATCCCACGGGTGCCGTCGCCACCCGCGCCCAGCTCGCGGCCTGGGTCGATTACGCGAAACGCCACCGGGCGGTCATCCTCTTCGACTCCGCCTACGAGACGTTCATCCGCGATCCGCAGATTCCCCACTCGATTTACGAGATCGCCGGCGCGCGCGATGTCGCCATCGAGCTGCGCAGCTTTTCCAAGACCGCCGGATTCACCGGCACGCGCTGCGCCTACACGGTCGTGCCCAAGACGCTCGTGGCTTCCGACGCGGCCGGCCATGCCCAGCCGCTGCATCCACTCTGGTACCGCCGGCAGTCGACCAAGTTCAACGGCGTCTCCTACCCCGTCCAGCGCGCCGCCGCCGCAATTTATACTGACGAGGGCCGGCAGCAGACGCGCGCCCTGGCTGACTTCTACCTCGGCAACGCCCGGTTGATCCGCGACGCTCTGAGGCGCTTTGGCATCCCCTGCATCGGCGGCGAAAATGCCCCGTATATCTGGGCCAATGTCGGACACGACTCGTGGGCCTTTTTCGACCTGCTGCTGACAAAGGCCGGCGTGGTCTGCACGCCCGGCGCCGGTTTCGGCCGGTGCGGCCAAGGCCACGTGCGCATCAGCGCCTTCAACAGTCGCGAGAACGTCACCGCTGCGCTCGAGCGCATCGGCACCGTATTGAAGTAGATCGCCAGTTTCCGCCCGACCTGCCTGCCGGCCGGAGTTACTTGGCCGGCTCTTCCGGCAGGGCCGCGGCAATCTCCCGGCTCAGGCCGGCCAGCGCCTCGCTCAGTCGCGCCGCCAGTTGTCCGCAGTCATGGCCATCCCAGCGCAGGCCGGTGGCAGCGTAGTTCCCTTCCGCCGTGGTGGCCGTCGAGCCGCCCGGAACTGGAATCCGCCAGGTGGCGGCGAAGCGCACATCGCCGTCCGCCGTGCCTTCACAGGCGTTGATATTCACGACGACCTCAAAATCCCGCTGATCGTCGGCCCGAAACGGTTGCAGGGAGACCCGCGTCACGTTCTTGGCTGCCCGCAGATTCTCGGCCAGCACGCGCGCCATGCCCAGGTCGAGCGGTTCCCCCCAGCGGGCGAAATCGAGAAACGCCACCTCGTTGGCATGGGAGCGGACGGCAAACGATTTGGTCCGGAGATAGGCCGCTACATCCACCGCGCGTAGGCCCACCACCCAGCGTTTCACGGCCGCCGTCGCGTCCGTCTCCGGGCGGATCTCGGCCGGGGTGAGCAGATAGTAGCGCGTCTGGTCGGATTGCGCCCTGGGCAGCGGCAGGTTGCAGGCCGTCAGCAACCAGAGCGCGGCGGCCAGCAGGCAGACACCGGAAAGCGGATGCCAGATGTGAGATGCCTCGTGTTTTGAAGCGGAATCAGCGTGCCCGTGTTTCGTCCCTCGTCTGTCGACATTCGACTTCATGGTGTCCTCTGTGTCTCCGCGGTTGGATCACTACTCCGGTTTGCGACCGGTGATGATCGCATTGGGGTTGCGCTCGAGGAAATCAGCCAGGCGTTGCACCGCCGCCGCCGCCTCGCGGAACTCCTGCAGCGTCCGGCCTGCGTCCTCACCCAGACCGTTTTGCGCCGCAATGAAACGCTGGGTGGTCACGGCGGCCGCGTTGAACGCGGCCAGGGCCTTGCGGGCATCGTCGAGTGTTTGGGCCAGCTTGTCGCTCGTCGGTTGAACCTGCGAGTCTAACCGGGCGATCAGCGTCCGCAGATCGTTGCCGGCGGCGTTCAGGTTGGCAAACGTCTTCTTGATCTCCGGGTCCTTCGCCATCGCCTCCAGGGCGTCGGCGGTCTTGACCCAATGCTCGCTCAGTTGCGCCGTGTCCACCGCCTGCAGCTTTTGATTGGCCGTGGTGAGCACCGCGTTGAGATTGCGCGACAGCCCGGAGAAATCCACCCGCCGCAAGTCCGAGAGGATTTCGGTCAGGCTGGCCTGATACTCCGAAATGGTTGAGGGGACGGCGGGCATGACGATGTGCCGCGCGTCCTCGGTTGCAGTCCCGGCCGGATACTGGTGCGGATCATAGAAATCGAGCTCGACGAAGAGCAGGCCAGTGGCGAGGCCGATCACGCCGAGTTGCGCGCGCAGGCCATGATCGACCAGCGCCTGGAGCCGGGACCGGTCGGAGACATCAATGGGCTGGTCCCGATCGTCCACGATCATGTTGCGGCTGAACTCGCACACGACCGCGACTACGGACTTGTTGGTCGCCGCATTGTACTGGACGTTGAGGTCGGCCACGCGGCCGACCCGGACGCCGCGCAGCTTCACCGGCGAGCCCAGGTCGAGGCCATGGATTGATTCGTCGAAGTAAACGATGAACCGCTGCGGCTTGGAAAAGAAATTCACCCCGCCGAACGACAGCAGCGCGAGAATGATGAGCAGCAGCGCGCCGAGCACAAACAAACCGACCACCGCGGGACTGATCTTGGTTTTCACGACAAGGGATTCCTAGCCCGGATATTTTATAGTCATGATAATGTTTGCGAGCGATATATCCGTCCGGCCTGAGGCCAGTGTGTTCATTTCATGGCGACTGTCTAAGCTTTCTCCTCACCGCGGGTCAGAAATTCCCGGACGCGCGGGTCGGCGGCGGTGGCCGCCAGTTCGCGGGGCCGGCCCTCGGCGATGATGCCCTGCGCCTCGTGGTCGAGCATGACCACGCGGTCGGCCAGGGCGTAGATGCTCGCGAGTTCGTGTGAAACAATGACCATCGTGGTGCCAAACGTTTCGCGGATCTGCAGGATGAGTTCGTCGAGTTTTCGCGAGGTCACCGGGTCCAGGCCGGCCGAGGGCTCGTCGAAGAAAACGATGCGGGGATCGAGTGCCAGCGCCCGGGCCAGGCCGGCGCGTTTGCGCATGCCGCCGCTGAGTTCCGCCGGGAAATAGTCCTCGAAGCCGGCCAGCCCCACCTGCGCCAGCTTGAGGGCCACGATTTCGCCGCGTTCGCGCCGGTTGAGCGTGGTGTACTGTTCGAGGGGCAGCGCGACGTTCTCGCGCAGCGTCATGGAACTCCAGAGCGCGCCGCTCTGGTAGAGCACGCCGAACGTCTTGAGGAGGTTGCGCCGCGCCATCACGCCGGCCGCGGTAAAATCCTCGCCGGAATAGCGCACCGTGCCCCGCGCCGGCTTCATCAGACCCACGAGATGGCGCAGCAGGGTGCTCTTGCCACAGCCGCTGCCGCCGATGACGAAGAACAGCTCGCCCGCCTGCACGGCAAACGTGATCTCGCTCAGCACCACCGTGTCGCCGTAACGGCATTCGAGGCCCTCGACGCCGATCGCCGGCGGAGCGGAGCCGGGGTCAGGAGTCACCACCGAGGTTTCGGGGATCCCGTTCATATGCCCAGGGCGTTGAAGAGCACCGCAAAGACGGCGTCCGCGACGATGATCAGCAGGATGCTCGTGACCACGGCGGAGGTCGCGGCCCGGCCCACGCCCGCCGCGCTGCGGTCGGCCTGCAACCCGCGCAAGCAGCCGGCGACGGCGACCAACATGCCGAAGACGACGCTCTTGATCAAGCTGACGCTGAGGTCGGAGAGGCCGATGCTCGTCTGCGTCTCGATCCAGTAGGCATTGGGCGGAATGTCGAGCACGCCGGCCGACACGACCATGCCGCCGAAGATGCCCAGGCAGTTCGCGTACATGACCAGCAGCGGGGTCATCAGTGTCAGCGCCAGCAGGCGCGGCAGGACGAGAAATTCCACCGGTGCGATTCCCAGCGTCTCGAGCGCGTCGATCTCCTCGCCCGCCTTCATGTTGCCGAGCTGCGCCGCGAACGCCGCGCCCGTGCGGCCCGCGAGCACCACGCCGGTCATCACCGCACCCATCTCGCGCAACGTGCTCAGGCTGACGATATCGGCCACCCAGATATCACCGCCAAACTGCCGCAGGATGATCGCCCCGGTGTAGGCCAGCGTCAGGCCCACCAGAAAACTGCTCAGGCTGACAATGGGCACCGCCATCGCGCCGCACTGCTGCATTTCGGACAGGCAGTCCCGCCAGCGAAACCGGCCCGGGTGCCGCAGCAGCCCGCTGGCGCTCAGCGTGCACTCGCCGACAAAGTCCGCGAACTCGCGCGTCTGCCACCACAGGCCGGTGGCCGCCAGACCCACGCCCGCCAGAACATTCGGCGCCTGGCTGGCGGGCCGGCGCTTTTCCTGCGCTTGCGCCAGCTGGTCCGCAAGCCTTCGTACCGTCTCCGGCAGCGCGGTCGCATCGCAAGACACGCCCGCCGCACGGCACCACCCCTCCACTTCCCGAACAAACCGCACCAAGGAGCTGTCCCACCGCTCCAGTCCGTCCACGCCGAGCCGCACCGCGTGCGGGCGGCGGTCGCCCAGCACCTTCCGCCAGACCGGCAGCGGCTGGGTGATGCGCCAGACGCCGCCGAGGTTGACGACCAGAGCGTCCCCCGCGGGGACGGCCTCAGCTCGAGCGTGGGTTGGCACCGCAGTCATCCTCGTCATTTTCACCCGTTCGCAGCCACTTCACCAGAGTTTTTTCACGGCCGTCCGGCCGAACCGCCACGCCCCACGCTTGATTCTTTCCCCGCTTTGCGTGTCCTTCGTGGTCTTCTCTCAACTGCATGCGCTACCAGACCGCTTTGTTCGACCTCGATGGCACCCTGCTCGACCACCTGCCGGCCATCCACCGCAGCTACGCTTATACCCTGCCGCAACTGGGGCGGCCCGCGCCCACGCGCGAACAGGTCCGGCGAGCGATCGGTGGCGGGCTGGAAGACGCCATGCGCCGCTTCGTGCCCGAGGCCGAGCTGGCCCGGGCCTTGGCGATCTATCGCGCCTACTGGGACCGGACCATGCTTGACGGCGTTGAGCTGATGCCCGGTGCCGGGGAATTGCTGCGCATCCTGCACGCCCGGGGCTGCACGCTCGCCGTGCTCACCAACAAGCACGGACCTTCGTCGCGCCGGGTTTGCGAACACCTGGGCATCACTCCACTGCTCCGGGGGGTATTTGGCGCCCTCGACACGCCCTGGCTGAAACCCGATCCGCGGCTAACGGCCCACGTGTTCGCCACGCTCGGCGCCGATCCGGCGACCGCCTGCCTCGTCGGCGACTCGCCGTTCGACGCCGAAACCGCGCGTCAGGGCGGGCTTCCTGCTTTTCTCGTCACGACCGGCACGCACTCCGCCGACGAACTTCGTGCCGCCGGGGCCGGCCATATTTACCCCGATCTTGCCACTTTGGCCCGCGCCGTGTTCGCGACCGAACTCAGCGGTCCAGCCCCAACCGTTTTGTAAGGCATTGCGTTACAAGTTGCCCGGATGGGGGCGTCACCCGGTGCTGCCGGTCCTCTCGCTGCCATCCGTGATTTGGTGGTGGGAAGACCGCCGGTGGGCGCGGGTTGCCCGCATCAGAGCCGTCGGCTCCCGAGCTCAATCATCATCATCATCCACTTCGCCGGATCCGCTGCAATCGGGGCAGGAAATCGTGCCCGCGCCGTGGCATTCGGGGCACTCGGGGGAGCCGGGAGGATCACCCGTAAGCAGGACGGATTCAAGCTGATCTTGTTCCACCACTCCGCGACCCTCGCATTTCGGGCAGCTGATCGAGCCTTTTCCACCACAACGAGCGCAGTTGAGCATTCCGGGTCCTTTCGCCTTGGTCGGTTAGAACAATGAGGCGCGGTTCCCGCGCCTGTCAGGCAATTTCTCACCGGATAGGATTCGAATCAAGTCGCCCGGTCGGTACGAACGGCGCGCGGCGGGGCCGTGGGCCGCCTGGTCCCGCTCGCTTTTGACTCCCGTCGCCGGCGGCGCTTCCGCGCTTTCATTTATTCCAGCGGTGTTTATCCGTGGAATCCGTGGCTGATCCTCCTTCCCCCGGTTCCGAGTCGCTCGCCGGCGTCCTCGAGCGCATCATCTTCCTTAACGAGGAGAATCACTACACCATCGCCGAATTCCGCCGCGAGGACACCGACGGGAAGGTCACGATTGTCGGCGCCCTCCCGGGCGTGCAGTGCGGCGAGACGCTCCACCTCCGCGGCGAGTGGACCCGCCACAGCCAGCACGGCGACCAGTTCAAGATCGCGTCGTTCACCTCCGAGCTCCCCTCCTCCGTCTACGGCATCCGCAAATACCTCGGCAGCGGCCTCGTGCCCGGCATCGGCAAGGTGTACGCCAACAAGATTGTCGACGCGTTTGCCACCAACACTTTTCGCGTGCTGAGCGAGGAATCCGCCCGACTGCGCCGGGTGGCCGGCATCGGCCCGAAGCGCGCCGCCGCCATCAAGCGGGCCTGGGATGAGCAGCGCGCCCTACGCGAAATCCATATTTTTCTTCAGACCTACGGCGTCACCACTTCCCAGTGTATCAAGCTCGTGGACCGGTATGGCGCGCAGGCCCGGTCCGTGCTGCTGGCCGAGCCTTACCGCGTGGCGCGCGAGATCGAGGGGATTGGTTTCAAGACCGCCGACCGGATCGCGATCAATCTCGGATTCGCCAACGATTCCCCGCCGCGGCTCGACGCCGGCATTCTCTACGCGCTGGAAACCCTGCAGGAGGATGGGCATACCGCGGCCCGCGAGGCCGATCTGCGCGATTATGCGGCGGAGCTCCTGCAAACCCCGGGTGAGCGCATCTCCGGGCGGATCGACGCACTGGTGGAGGCGAAACAACTCGTCCGCCACCAGCCCGAGGTGGCCGCGCCAGCCACGACCCCGCTGCCCGGCTCCGCCTTCCTCCAGTTGCCCGCGAACGATCGCGCGGAGCAGAAGATCGCGGCCGTGGTGGCACGACTCACCCGGGTGGCCTCGGGGTTGCCGCCGATCAAGGTCGACGCGGCGCTCGACTGGGCGCAGAAGCGCGCCGGCTTCGCGTTTCACGAACTGCAGGCCACGGCCGTGCGCCGTGCGCTCACGCACAAGCTCAGCATCCTCACCGGCGGACCGGGCACGGGGAAGACCACCATTCTCCGCACACCCGTCGACATCCTGAAGGCCAAGCGGGTGCGCGTGCACCTCGCCGCGCCCACCGGCCGCGCCGCCCAGCGGCTCGCCGACACCACCGGCGGGTTTGCCTCCACGATTCACCGGTTGCTGAAGTATGACGCCGCCAAGGGCGGTTTCACCGTCAACGAATCGAGCCCGCTGGCGACCGATTTTCTGATCGTGGACGAGGCCTCGATGTTGGACGTCCGCCTCGCCGCCGCGCTGTTCGCGGCGGTGCCGTCGCGCGCCCATCTCCTGCTCGTGGGTGACATTGACCAGCTGCCCTCGGTTGGAGCCGGCAATGTGCTCAAGGATCTCATCGCCGCCGGCGAGCGGGGTGGCGCACCAGTCCCCGTCACGCGCCTCACCGTCATCTACCGCCAGGAGGGTCAGAGCCTCATCGTCACCACCGCGCATGCCATCAACGCCGGCGAGCCGCGACCCCCACCGGTCGCGCACGACCTTGCGGCCGTGTCGGCGCGCAACGACCTCACCTTCCTCGCCGCCGACTCCGCGGAGGATTGTCTGCAAAAGATCCTGGCGCTCTGCACCGAGTTCATCCCGAAGCACTTTCGCTGGCTGCACCCGGTGAACGACGTGCAGGTGCTGGCGCCCATGCACAAGGGCGTAGCCGGCGTGGCCAATCTCAACCAGCAGCTCCAGAACGCCCTCAATCCCGCCGAAGCCCCGCCCGCGGGCGACAGCCAACCCCGGTCGCCTGCGACCTTCCCGCCAAAATCCCGCGCGGTGCTCCGGACCGTGGGCGGCGAGTTCCGCCCCGGGGACAAGCTCATCCAGCTCCGCAACAATTACGACAAGGGCCTATTCAACGGGGACATCGGCTCGGTCGTTTCCGTCGATTCCACGGCGGGTACGCTGATCGCCGAGTTTGATGGTGACCGCCACCGCTTCGAGCGCGGCGATTTCGGCGATGTCGCCCTCGCCTATTGCATCAGCATCCACAAGAGCCAGGGCAGCGAGTACCCGATCGTGGTGATTCCGCTGCTCAAGGGGCACTTCATCATGCTGCAGCGCAATTTGCTCTACACCGCCCTGACCCGCGGAAAGAAGAAGGTGTTTCTCGTCGGCGAACCCGCCGCCTATATGATGGCCGTGCGCAACAGCGAATCGAGGCATCGTTGCACGCACTTATGCGAAAAAATACTAAAGATGATAAGCGGGGGCGGTTAATCCCTCCGGTGGGGCGGTTACGCCTTGTGCTCGGGCGGCCGAGTCCCGAGGCTGCAAGCATAAAGTCCTCGGTATGAAGCTTGCCCCCGCGGTTCGGATTACCCTCGCGTGCGCTGCCTATGGCGTCCTGCAGGTGGCGGCGGATTCCGCCGCGTTCACCTTCGAGATCACGCCCCATGTCTCCATCTGGTATCCGCCGAGCGGGCTGGCGCTCGCGTTGCTGACGCTCCTCGGGCCCCGCTTTTTCCCGGTGGTGCTGGCGGCCAATTTGTTGACAGCCTTCACGATCTCCGCGCTGCCCTTCTGGTGGCTGCAAGTGCTGGTTCCGGTGGTTGTCACCGCCAATTACGCCGGGATGGCCTGGGGCATCCGGCGGCTCATCGGGCCGGCGCCAGTGCTGCGGGACTTCCGGGAAACGGTGATTTTGATGGTAGCGACGATCGCGGCGCCGGTGGGCGCCGCGGTGGCCTGCGGCTGGCTGCTGCAAACCAACCATCTCGTGGCTCCCGGTCAGTTGCTGTCGTTCATGGGGCAATGGTGGCTGGGCGATGAAAGCGGCATCCTCACGGTCATTCCCCCCATCATGGTCTTTGCGGCCCCCTGGATCCACGGCCAACCCGGGCCCCGGTTCCAGCATTCCAGTTGGCGCCACTGGGGGGAGATCGCCAGCCAGGTCATCATCCTGCCGGTCTGCCTGTGGCTGATCTTCGGCTCCGGGTTGCTGTCGGATTACCACGGGTTCTACCTGTGTTTTCTCCCGCTGATCTGGATCTGCCTCAAACACGGACTGCCGGGGGCCACGCTGGCCACCTCCGGCCTGACCGTCAGCGGATTGCTCATGCTGCATTTCTCGCACGCGCCGGCGCACACACTCACGGATTTCCTGTTCTTCGACTTGGCTGCAGTGGTGGTCGGGCTGGGGCTCGGTTCCACGGTGACCCGCCGTGCCCGGGCCGAGGCCAATCTCGCCGCTAGCGAGGCCCGGCTGGACCGGGTCATCGCAGGCGCCCATCTCGGCTTGTGGGACCGCGACGTTGCTTCGGGGTACCTCACCTTCAACCGCCGCTGGGCGGAAATGCTGGGCTACCAGATCGAGGAGATCGAACCCCACGAGCGTTCCTGGCAGAGGCTGATCCATCCCGAGGATCTGGCCCGGGTGACCGAGGCGCTGAATGCCCATCTGCAGGGGCAGGCGCCATTTTACGAGATCGAGCACCGGCTGCACACCAAGGACGGCGGCTGGAAATGGGTGCTCACCCGCGGGTCCGTCGTCGAGCGGGACCGGGACGGACGCCCCCTCCGGATCTCCGGCACGCACATCGATCTCACCGACCGCAAGCGCGCCGAGGCCGAGCGGCTCCGCCTGCTCGAGATCATCGAGGCCACCACCGACTACATCGCTACCATGGACCTGGAGGGACGCACCATTTTTGCGAACGCCGCCCTCCTGCGCCTGCGCGGCCATCCCAATCTGGCCGCCGCCCGCGGCCGCCCGCTGTCGGATTATCACCCCGACTGGGCCGTTCGCCTGCTGTTCCGTGACGCCATTCCCGCCGCCCTGGCCCAGAACACCTGGCACGGCGAGACCGCGATGCTCGACGGGCAGGGCCGGGAGTTTCCCGTTTCCCAGTTGTTGCTGGTCCATCGCGACGCCGGCGGCCAGTCGGCGTTTCTGTCGACCATCATCCGCGACATCTCGCGGCAGAAACAGGCGGAGGTCGACCGCATGGAGACCGAGCGCAGGATGCTCCAGGCCCAGAAACTCGAGAGCCTTGGGGTTCTCGCGGGCGGTATTGCGCACGATTTCAACAATTTGCTCACGGCCATGCTCGGCAATGCCAGTCTCGCCCGGATCGGGCTGCCGGACAGCTCGCCGGTGCACCATTCGCTCCAGCAGATTGAGCAAGCTGCGGTCCGCGCCGCCGAGCTTTGCAAGGAAATGCTCGCCTACTCCGGCCGCAGTCAATTCGTGGCGACGCGCCTCGATCTGAACGCGCTGGTCGAAGACACCACCCAGCTGCTGCAGGTTTCGATCAGCAAAAAGTGCGCGTTGAAGCTCGAGCTCCACCGTCCGCTGCCGGCCATTCTGGCCGATCCCACCCAGATCCGCCAGATCGTCGTGAACCTGGTGATCAACGCGTCCGACGCCGTTGGGGACGGCAATGGCCTTATCCAGGTGCGCACGGGCCTGAGGCGGATCGACCAGCTGTACCTCGACGAGACGTTCCTGTCCCCCGACCTTGCTCCCGGCGACTACGTCTACCTTGAAGTCAACGACAACGGCTGCGGCATGCCGCCCGAGGTGAAAGCCCGCATTTTCGAGCCGTTCTATACCACCAAGTTTGCCGGCCATGGCCTCGGACTCGCCGCGGTGCTCGGCATCGTGCGCACGCACCGCGGAACCATCAGGGTGGACAGCGAAGCCGGGCGTGGCAGCACATTCCAGCTGCTGTTTCCCGCTCTTGGGAAGGCTGCCGCCACCCAGCCGCCGCCGGCTGATTCTGCCTCCAGCTGGCGCGGAGCCGGCCTGGCGCTCGTGATTGACGACGAGGAGACGGTGCGCGCGGTGGCCGCCCGCTTGCTGGAGAGCCTCGGTTTCACGCCGCTCGCCGCCGTCGATGGCTGTGACGGAGTGCGGATCTTTCGCGAACACGCGGCCGCCCTGCGAGTCGTGCTCCTGGATCTCACCATGCCGCACATGAACGGTGAGGAGACTTTCCGCGAGCTGTGCCAGATCGATGCCCGGGTGCCCGTGGTCCTGATGAGCGGCTTCACCGAGAATGGCACCATCGACCGTTTTGCCGGAAAAGGGCTGGCCGGCTTCATCCAGAAGCCCTTTGACCACAAACGACTGCAGGCGAAGCTCCATGCCGTGCTGACTGGCCCGCCTGATGGGGGTAACTGACACGTGGCCCGTGACAGGAAAACGGAAATCGACCGGGAGCGGGTGGGGATGGTGGTTTCTTGATAATTGATTCTTGGAACTCTGGACTTCGCGAGACTACCCGGCACGCTCCCTGAAAAGCTGGCGCCCCCGTCGCCGTGGTCTAGATCATGAGCCGCCATGAACGATCATCCGGTCCGTTGTCACTGCTTCTGCGCATGAAACGCCTTCGATGGATGCTGGCCGTAGGCGCCGCGGCGCTGGCGGGCCTGCTGGGGGACGCCCGCCTGGCTGCAGGCGAAATCACCGTCTTTGCTGCCGCCAGCCTGTCCGACGCTCTGCGCGACCTCGCCGCCCTGCACCAGAAAGCGACCGGTGACACCGTGCGGCTCAACCTCGGCGCTTCCAGCATTCTCGCCCGCCAGATCGCGGACGGCGCTCGGGCCGACCTGTTCTTTTCCGCCGACGAAGCCAAGATGGACACGCTCGCGCAGGCCGGCTGCATCGTTCCTGGCACACGCTGTAGTTTCCTCTCCAACTCGCTGGTCATTGTGGTACCGGCCGACAGCGGATTGAGCTTCGCCTCGGCGCGAGAATTGGCGACTCCCGCGGTCCGCCGGCTCGCCTTGGCCGAGCCGCAGACGGTGCCCGCCGGAATCTACGCCCGGGAATACCTTCAGAAGCAGCACCTGTGGGCGGCGGTCGCGGATAAGATCGTCCCAACCGAAAATGTGCGCGCGGTACTGGCCGCGGTCGAAAGCGGCAACGTGACCGCGGGCATTGTCTACCGGACGGACGCGCTTATCTCCAGACACGTGCGCATCGCGTTTGCGGTGCCCCCGGGCGAAGGTCCCCGCATTTCTTATTCGTTCGCGGCGATCGCGGGCGGCGGCAATCCATCCGGGGCGGCCCGTTTCGCGGCCCTCGTATCTTCGCCGGCTGGCAAATCAGTGTTCGTCAAGTATGGTTTCATCACCAACCCTTGAAACCCGGCAGCGAATTTTTCTGGCATGTCCTTTGAAGTCTGGCAGGTCGCTTGGTTTACCACGTGGGTTGCCGCCGCCGGCACGTTGCTGATCCTTCCGCCGGGAATCGCACTGGGGTGGCTGCTGGCACGGAAGCACTGGCGCGGAAAGATTTTGGTGGAGACCATCGTGACCCTGCCCCTGGTGATGCCGCCGGTGGCCACGGGCCTCGTGCTCCTGAAACTGCTCGGAAGGCGGGGCCTGCTGGGCCGCTGGATCGAAAGCCTCTTCGGGGTGGAGATCGTGTTCACCTGGCGGGCGGTCGTGATCGCCACCGCGGTGATGTCCTTCCCGCTGCTCGTGCGCACCGCCCGCCTCGCCCTCGAGGGCGTGAACCCGCGGTTCGAACAGGTGGCGCGCACCCTGGGCGCGGGACCGTGGCGGGTGTTCTGGACGATCACGCTCCCGCTGGCTGCGCGGGGACTCGTGGCCGGCGCCGTCCTGGCCTTCGCCCGCGCTTTGGGCGAGTTTGGCGCCACGATCATGGTGGCCGGATTCATTCCGGGCCGCACGGCCACCCTGGCGCTGTCCATCTACCATTTGGTTCAGCTCAGTCGCGACGACGAGGCCTGGGGCCTGCTGGCCATCTCGATCACGCTGGCGTTTGGGGCGCTCTGGCTCAGCGAAACCCTGTTGCGGAAAAAGACCCCGTGAACCTCGAGATTTCACGCCTGCAACTGCCGCTCTCCGACTTTCCGCTTGAGGTCGACGCCCGGCTCGGGGCCCGCATCACCGGGGTTTTCGGTGCCTCCGGCGCCGGCAAGACTTCGTTGCTGGAGGTCATTGCCGGTCTGCGCCAGCCGGCCCGCGGGCGAATCGTTCTGGATGACGCGGTGCTGTCGGATGCGGCGGCGGGCGCCTTCCTCGCCCCCGAGCGGCGCCACATCGGTTACGTCCCGCAGGACGACGCGCTGTTTCCCCATCTAAACGTGCGCGAGAACCTCCGCTACAGCCACCTCGCGGATCGAGATGGTCACCGGCCGGAAATCACCTACGAGCACGTCGTGGCCGTGCTTGATATCGACCACCTCGCGGAACGCCGCGTGGGTTCGCTTTCCGGAGGCGAACGGCAGCGGGTGACCTTCGGCCGGGCGGTGCTGGCTTCACCACGGCTGCTGCTGCTCGATGAGCCGCTGGCCGGCCTCGATGCAGAATTGAAGGAACGCGTCATCCCCTACCTGCTCACCATCCGGGAGGAATTCGGCATTCCGATGCTCTACGTCAGCCACAACCCGAACGAAATCGTCGCGTTATGCGACGAGGTGCTGCTGCTGGACCGCGGTCGGTGCGTGCGGCGCGGCCCCTGCGCGGAACTTTTCGTCGCCAGCGCGGCCCCGCATTACGTGCTCAGACCGGATTGAGCGAGCCGGGCCGGCTCGTGAATCATCTTTGAATTCACCGGCACCGGATGGTGCGTAGGGCCGGTGTCTTGCACCGGCCGCGATGGCCGCGGCGCCTGCAAGACAGGCGCCCTACGCCAACGGCATAAGGCTCGAACGGCGGAGCGAGCTCAGATAGGTCGCACCGATCTCCGGCCCAGCGGAGGTTTCTGGCCGCAACGCAAGTCCGCCACCCCGGGCAAAGGCAGGCCACCGTCGTATTCTTCGAAACTTGACCGAGGATGCTGGCGTTCCCGGCTCGCTCATTTCTTCCCCTCCGGCGCCGGACTGGGGGCTGGCTTCTGATCATCGAACGGCTTCGCGCCCTTGGGCAGCGTCTCGCGCAGCAGCGCCTCGAAGCGCGGATCGCCGCGCAGGGGATCCCAAACCGGGTTAAAGCGGAGGTCTGCGTGAAGGAAAAGCCCTGCCTTGGGATCCTTTAGGGCAGCGGCCAGTACGTCGATGATCTCCTCGCGCCGTCCGAGCAGGACGTAGATTCCGGCCGTTTCCACGGTGATCTGGCCGTCGCGCTGACCTTGCAGTTGTTGATAGAGCCGCAGGTCGCGCTCCGCGTCGTCGCGTTCGCCCAATAGGGCCAACAGGTGAGCCTTACGCCCTATCAGCGGCGGGTTGTTGGATTGAGTTGCCAGGCGTTCATCGATGAAACGGAGCGCGGCCCGCCAGTCGGCCTGGGCGGCCGCCGGATGGTTGGCCAGGTGATGGGCAAAACCGTTGAACATTGCCTTGGGTACCTCGGACCCGTTATACCAGATCCAATCGCGCGGCACGGCCCGCAGAATCTCCAAGACCTTGTCCGGCTCGCCACGAAAGAAACGGATCCCGGCGGCACGCGTGGCCGGTTCCTCCTCCAGCAGTTCGGAGGCCGGCAATTGGTCGATGGCCGCTTGGGCGGCTTCAAGGTCTTCCCGCCCGTAGACCTTAACGTGCGCCTTGAGCAGCAGCCCCGCTACGGAATGTCCTGACGCGATTGCGCGATCAGCGGCAGCCTCTGCGTCCGCCATCCGCCCCAAGTGATAATATGCCCAGCCCTCCGAGATCGGATCGTTTGCGCGGCGATAATACACGGCCGCTTCATCATCGCGGCCCTCAACCGTCAAGAGCCCGCCCTTGGCGTCGAGAACCCGCAAGTCACCCGGCTTTTCGTCCAACAATGATTTGATCAACCGCTCGGCTTCTGGACGAATGGAGGAGTCGGCCACGACCGAGCTCAACACACAGACTTGGACGAGCCGCGCCTCAAGAGAATCGGGAGCGAGTTTGAGGGCACGTGCCGCCTTGGTGCGCGCTTGTCCCTCGCGCGCGTCCGATCTGTCAAAATAGCAGACAAAATACCTCATATCAGTCAGTGCGCCGATTGCCCAGACTTCGGCATCGGTCGGGTCGAGCGCCTTCGCCTTTTCAAAAAGCTGCTCGCCGGTTTCCAGGTCTGCCCGGCTAACGTTGGGACCCCACAGCAGGGTCCGCGCCTGCTGGACCAGCTGCCGGGCCTCGGCAACCGGCGGGGTCAGCCCGGATGCCGGATTCTCCGGCTTCCGCCACGGCTGCCAGAGGGCAAGCGCCGCGGTGACCCCGATGACTACCGCTGCAGCGGCGAGCCAAGGCCAACCCGAGGCGCGCCGTGGCTTGGGAGTGGCATGGGGCTCCCGGCCCATGATCTCCGCGCCCACGGGCCGGGAGGCCCGTGCCACATCACCGCCCGCCAGCAACACCTTCACTCGCTCGACGAAGGCTGCCGGCATCTCGCCGCCCGGTAGGCGCGTCCACTGCACCTCGCGGAACTTGTCCGGCACGCGCGCAGAGGCGTCCGAAGTGTCATCGACCACGAGGGGCACGATGAACGCCACGTCCTCGGCCATGTCGTGGGTGCGTTCGACCCCCAGTTTCCATTCCCGCCGAAAATAGCCTTCGTCCCGTTCCTGCGTGTGCTGCGAGATCACCGGTACGAACAGCGCGCAGTCCTTGATCTGGCGGCGGATGTTGGCGTCCCACGCGTCGCCACCGCGCAATTCGCTCTGATCGAACCAGACTTCGATCCCGGCCGCCCGCAGCGCTTCGGCGATGCGTCGCGCCGCCTCGGCGTCTTGGGAGGCGTAGCTGAGGAAGACCGCACCGCGGGGCGGGGACCGCTCAACGCTCAACTCTGAACCTTCAATGCTCAAGGTCGTGCCGCTTTTCGAAACCGTATTCTGCCCTGTTCATTCGGCGTTGAGGGTTGGGCGTTGAAAGTTGAGCGTTGCCCGGGTGGATCCTCAGAACAGCGGCGCGTTGTTCTTCAGGTCGTTCACCAGCGCCTCGAAGCGCGGGTCGCCGTGCAGCGGGTACCAGGCCGGGCTGCCTCTCGCCACGTAGATGTTCTCGCCGTACAGCGTGCGCAGCAGCCGCGCCAGCTCGGCGATGGCCCGGTCCTTCTCGCCCAGATACGCCAGGCACGACGCCAGGTTTTGGCTGTAGGTGGGGCCGGCCACCGCGTCCGCGGACTCCGGCACCAGCTCCACTGCCTTCTGGGCGGCGCGCAGCGCCTCCGCCTTGTCGCCCAGCAGCGTGTACGCGCCGCTCAGTCCCGCCCACAGGTCGGCGCTGGCGGGTTGCTTGTCGAGCTCGGCCTTCATCACGGGCAGCGCTTGTTCGGCCCGGGCGCGGGCCGCCGCCGGGTCCCCGTGGGCCGCAAGCACGAACGCCGCGGTCACGTCCTGGCTCCAATGCGGTTCGCCGAAACCATCGAAGTACCGCTGCTGCTGGTCGAGCTGGATGGCCAGTTTCAGATCACTGGTCACCCGGGCCCACGTTTTGCGCACATAGAGGATCAGCCCCTCCTGCGACGGACCCGGCTTCATCCGCGCCAGCAAGTCCAGCCCCTCCTTGGTCGACCCCCGGGCAAGAAACGGAACGAGAGCAAGAAAGGCCGCGTCGGGGAGACTCTCCGGCTGCAGTTCGACGGCGTGCCGCTGCACGGCCTCGGCTTCCTCCCAAAGATGCAGCGCCTGCGCGAGTTGCTGAAGCGCGCGCACGTGGCGCAGATTGTGCGGGTCGATCTGCACGGCCCGCCGCAGGTTCGAGAGTGCCTCACCCCAGCGTCCCTGCCGGCGATAGATCAGGCCGAGCGAACCAAAAACCTCCGCGTCGTTGGGGCGCAGGACCGCGAGGCGCTGGTATTGCTCGGTGGCACGGGTGTAGTCGCGGTAGCCGTAGTAATAATAATCACCCAGTTTCTCGATCACCTCCGGCGCATCCGGCGCGAGGCGCACGGCGGTGTCGATCGCCGTCTTGGCCTTCGCCAGCCGGTCGGCGTGTGGTCCTGCTCGCCAAAATAAAGGTAGGCGTGAAACGCTCCGAGTTCCGCCCAGGCCGCCGCGAACTTCGGATCGAGCTCCACCGCTTTCTGCAGCAATGGTTCAATCTCATCCTGGTCCGTGCTGATGGCCCGTTCCCGCAGCTCGCGCGCCTTCACGTAGGCATCGTAGGCACCCAGATTGTCGGTCAGCCGGCGTTCGAGGAGCGATTTCTCCTGCGGCGAGAGCGCGGCCGCCATTGCGCCGGCGATCGCCTGGGCCAGCTCGCCCTGGATGGTGAAGACGTCGGTCAGGTCGCGGTCGTAGGCCTTGGCCCACACATGCTCGTCAGTGCGCGCGTTGATGAGCTGGCCGGTCACGCGCACCCGGTTGCCGGCGCGGCGCACGCTGCCCTCGAGCACGTAGGCGACGCCGAGTTCCTGCGCGATCTGTTTGATGGTTTTCGTCGTGCCGCGGTACTGCATGACGGAGGTGCGCGAGACGACGTGCAGTTCGCGGACGAGGGCGAGGTTGGTCAGGATATCCTCGTGGACGCCGTCGGCAAAGAACGCGCCCTCCTTGCCCTCGCTCAGGTTCTCGAATGGGAGCACGGCCACGGATTTCGCGTCCGCCTGCAGCGATGTGAAACGTGAGGGTGAAGGTGAAGAAGACGACGCGACGGGTGACGGCACAGGCTTGCGCGTGGCGAAAAACGCGCCCGCGATGCCGACGACCACGACGACCGCCAGCGCGCCCCAGATCCAGCCGGGCATGGCGGATCTGGCTGGGGACGCGACGCCCTCGTCGCGTCGAGCGGGACGAGGGCGTCCCGCCTCCATCGCCGGCTTGCGCGGCGCCTCCAGCAACCGTTTGACCTGCTCGACAAACTCCGCGCTGGGCACGCCGTGGGGCAGTCGGGTCCATTGAAACCGCAGGAACTCCTCTGGCACCGTGGCCTCATCGGCGCGCGTGTCGTCCACGACGACGGGAACCATGAAGGCTACGCCCGCAGCCATGTCGTGGGTGCGCTCGACCGCCAGTTTCCATTCGCGCCGAAAGTAACCCTCGCCGCGCTCCTGCGTAGCCGCCGAGATGACCGGCACGAAGAGCGCGCATTCCTTGATCTGTTTGCGGATCTTCGCGTCCCACGCATCGCCGCCACGCAGCTCGCTCTGGTCAAACCAGACCTCCAAACCGAACGCCCGGAGCGCATCGGCAATGCGGCGCGCCGCGTCCGCGTCGTCCCGGGCATAGCTGAGAAAAACAGCGCGTGGCGGATCCGTTGGCATGCGGGGCAAAGGGGCCAAAGCTGAAGCGAACCCGCATTTAGACACAGATAGGCAAGAACTTCAAGCGGGGGATGGATGCCTCCTTCGCAGTTGACAGCGCGTCGCCCGCGGGCGTCTTCTGCCGCCGAGCGATGAACGCTTCCTCGAAACTACCCCAGTTTCACATCGTCGGATTTTCCGGGCACCGGCAGCTGGCCCAACCCTGCGAAGCCGAAGGCGCCGTCAGGACCGTGCTCGAGGCGCTGCGCCGGGAAGGCCCGGGCGAATGGATCGCGCTGTCCTCGGCCGCCGCGGGCGCCGACACGCTTTTCGCCCGGCAGGCGCTGGCGCTCGGTCTGAAGTGGCACGTCCTGCTGCCCCTACCGCCTGCGGAATTCCAGCATGATTTTTCGCCCGCCGACTGGAAGCTGACCGAGGCGCTGCTGCAGGCGGCAGGGCAGGTGCACCTGATCGGGCAAAGCGGCGCGCGCGACGACAGGTACCTCGACTGCGGCATGGAGACGGTCAATGATTGCGATGTCTTCGTTGTCTTATGGAATGGCCTGCCCGCGCGCGGCAAGGGGGGCACGGCCGAGGTGGTCGCCTATGCGCGGGAGCTAAAGAAACCGCTCGTAATCATTGATCCGACGACATGCGAGGCGCGGCGGGAGAACTTCGAACGCTTCGCGCCTCACGACGACACCCTCGACTATTTCAACGCCCTACCGGAAGCGCCGACGGGGGCGGCTCCGGTCGAAGGCAGAAGCGAGCCGCCGGTGCTCCAGCTGATTGCCGTTTTTCACCGGAAGGTCGATCACGCCGCAACCCGCGGGGCACCGCAATACCGCCGGCTGATCGCCTTAATTGTGTTGTTCCACGTGCTGGCCACGCTCATCGCCGCGGCGGCCCTGGCTTTTGAATGGCATTTCGCGGCGGTGCCCTGGTTCAAGCTGTTCTGCCTCCTCGGTGCCCTCACGCTAGCGCTGGCGCTGCGTTACGCCGGCACTCACCACCACTGGGTGCACTGCCGCCTGGCCGCCGAAATCACGCGCTCCGCGCTCGCCACTTGGGGGCTGCCGCGCGCCACCCCGCTCTTCGCCGGCCTCGACCTCGCGGAAGTCCGGCAGCTTACCCGCACGCTGCAGATCCTGCACCGGCGCACCGCCTCGGCACAACCGGTGCCGATGGCGGAGTTCAGGCAAGCCTACCTCACGAACCGCGTCGACGACCAGCTGGCCTACTACCGCCGTCACCTCAACTGGGCGCTGCCGCTGCTCCGGCGGTTGCGTCTCGGGTTCTGGATTGCGACCGTGCTCGCCATTCTCTGCACCGCCGCCTATGCGCTGCACCTGGGCGAGCTGCCGCACGGTGCGGAGGAGCTGCTGTATTATTTTCTGCCGATTTCGCTGCCCGTCGTGGCGGCGGCGTTCATCTCGCTCGTCTCGGTGTACGACCTGCAGCGACGCGTCGCCCGGTATCGCGAGACCGAACACCTGCTGGAGTCGAGCCGCAGCCAGATTGCGTTCAGCCAGACCTGGACCAGCCTCGAGCGGATCGCGCAGAAGACCGAGCGGGCCCTGCTGCAGGAGGTGCTCGAGTGGCACGCAATCACGAGCTTCTCGGAGTCGCACTGAGGCGTTGGGCGCGCTTTATTCTTCGTCTCCGGTACCGGACTGACGGCCAGCCTCTATTCGAGTCGGAAACAGCCCTCGGAGCGCACACTGGTATTCGCCGAAATAACGGCGACAAACAAGGCGCATTCCTTGATCTGGCGCCGCATCTTGGCATCCCACGTGTCATCGCCGCGGAGTTCCTCTTGGTCGAACCACATCTCCACGCCGAAGGCGCGCAGAGCATCGGCGATGCGACGAGATGCTGCGGCTGGACCACGGCCGGTGCGTGCGGCGCGGCCCCTGCGCCGAACTTTTTGTCGCCAGCGCGGCCCCGCATTACGTGCTCAAACCGGCCTGAGTCGCGCTTTGACTGGCCGGACGAATCCTTGCACGCTGCCTGGTTCATTGGTCGGTCTTTCGAGCCATCATCCCGCCGTTCCGGCAACTCCCGATTATCATGCGCTCCCGAATCATCACCGCCCTGCTCCTTGTTCTTGCCCCGCTCGTGACGCTGCGCGCCGCCGCGCCCGCCAAGGTCGACGGTTTCACGTGGGTGCGGGCATTGGGGTCCATCGACGAATACCGCCTCGACGCCAACCGCCTTCAGGTCCTGCTCATGCCCGATCACTCGGTGCCGGTGTTCACCTTCATGGTCACCTACCATGTTGGTTCACGCAACGAGGTCACCGGCACCACCGGCGCCACCCACCTGCTTGAACATCTGATGTTCAAGGGCAGCCAGCACTATAACTATGATCTCGGCACCGGCTTCGACACGCTGCTCGACCGCATCGGGGCCACCAACAACGCCACGACTTGGCTCGACCGCACCAACTACTACGAAGAGGTGCCGAGTGACCACCTGGAACTCTCGGTCCAGCTCGAGGCCGACCGTATCCGCGGGCTCCTGCTGCGCGAGTCCGACCGCCAGCCCGAGATGACCGTCGTGCGCAATGAGTTCGAGCGCGGGGAGAACGACCCGGTTGAGGCGCTGGACAAGGAGATCACCGCGGCCGCCTTCGTCGCCCATCCCTACCATCACCCCACCATCGGCTGGCGCAGCGACATCGAAAAGGTGCCCATTGAGAAGCTGCGCAATTTCTACGACATTTTCTATTGGCCCAACAACGCCACGGTCACACTCATCGGTGATTTCGATCCCGTCACCGCCCTGCGCCTGATCGGAAAATACTATGGTCCCATCCACGCCTCGCCCCAGCCGATTCCGCAGATCTACACCGAGGAACCCGCGCAGCAGGGGCCGCGCCGCGTCATGGTCAAGCGCCCCGGCGAACTCGGCGTCGTCGGCCTCGCCTACAAGGTGCCCGCCGCGCTGCATGCCGACCACGCGCCGCTCGCCGTGCTGGCCGACATCCTCGCTGACGGCAAGACCAGCCGGTGCTACCGCGCGCTGACCGACCGAAATCTCACGATCAGTGTCGATGCCGGAACCGGCCTCACCCACGACAATACGCTGTTCAACATCTACGCCCGGCTCGCGCCCGGCGTCGGCCACGAGCAGGTCGAAAAGGTCCTGCTTGCCGAACTGGCCAGGCTGAAAACCGAGGGGGTCACCCCTGCCGAAGTGAACCGGGCCCTGAGCAAGGAGGCTGCCGCCACCGCCTACGGTCGCGACGGTTCCTTCGCCATCGCCAGCCAGCTCAACGAGGACATCGCCGTCGGCGACTGGGCCTACTATTTCACGCTGCCCGAGAGAATCAGCGCGGTCACGGTCGCAGACGTCAATCGCGTGGCGAAGGCCTATCTGCAGGAGGACCAGAGCACCACCGGCTGGTTTGTTCCCCTCAGCACGGACGCCGTCGCTGAGGAGACCGCGGCCGGACCGGTCAAGCCTCGCTCCTCCCGGCACCCGAATTATTACCGAGGACCAGAAATGGCTGGCGGCGCGGCGCCGGCCGGGTCGCGGTCCGATCGCGACGAAGGTGTCGCGGCTTCATCCGCCGCTGACCGGGCGGCGGGCGGGGCGCGGATCGCCCCGCGGGTTGCCCGTCGCGCCATTGCGAACATCGACGTGCTCACCATAAAAACGTCGCTCCAGGATGTCGTCACCTTCCAAGGCAGCCTATCCGGGGGCGACGTGTTCAACCCGCCGGGCCGATCCGCCGTGGCGGACCTCACCGCCGGCATGCTCGACAAGGGCACCACCAGGCACGACAAGTTCGCCCTCGCTCAGCAACTCGAGGATGTCGGCGCCTCGCTCGAATTTGGCAGCACGTCTCAGAACCTTGTTTTCGACGGCCATTGCCTCAAAAAAGACGTGCCGCTTGTGCTCGGCCTGCTCGCCGAGCAACTCCGTTCCCCCGCGTTTTCGGCTGACGAGTTCGCCAAACTGAAGAAGCAACTTGCCGGCCACTACCGCCGGCAGCTTGAAGACACCAGTTTCCGTGCCGGGCAATCCCTGGCCCGCTCCATCTACCCGGAGGGTCATCCCAACCGTCCGCCGGAAGCCAGCCAGTACCTCGCCGACATCGACGCCACGACCCTCGACGACATCACGGCGTTCTTCGCCGCGCACTACGGCCCGGCCGGCATGGTCTTCGTCGCCGTCGGCGACATCGACGATGCGGCGATCGAACGCACGCTGCGCGCCGGCTTTGGCGGGTGGATGGGGGGCACGGCGCCGCCGGTTGCGCCGAAAGTCGCGCCGCTCGCCGCCGGGCGCACGGAAAAGGTCGTCATGGCCGGCAAGGCCAGCGTGTCCGTGGTCATCGGACAGCCCTCCGGCCTCAAGTTCAGCGACCCCGAACGGGTGGCGCTCGAGCTGGGCACGCAGGTCTTCGGCGGCCACTTCTTCTCGTCGCGCCTGCTCGCCATCATTCGCAACCAGGAAGGACTGACCTACAGCATCGGCGCGCGCCTCGCCAACGACACCTATACTGATGGCGACTGGCGCATCGTTGGCACGTTCGATGCCAAGCTGCTCGACCAGGGCCTCGCCTCCACCCTGCGGGAACTCCGGCGTTTCACCGCGCAGGGCGTCACCGCCGAGGAATTGCGCGATTTCAAGACGGCCGTCAGCGGCAGCTACAAACTGTCGCTGGCAACCAGCGAAGGGCTGGCCAGCCGCCTCCTCGCCACGGTGCAACGCGGGCTGCCCCTTGGCTTCATCGACGAATATCCCGAGAAGATCGCGGCCCTCACGCTTGGTCAGGTGAACGGCGCGATCCGGGAATACCTCGATCCCGACAAGATGGTCCTGGTGGAAGCCGGGACGCTGCCCGCCACGGACGCGCGCCTGTAGGGCAGCAGTGCGCGTCTTGCGACCGGCAGGCCGATTCGTCCGGAGCCGGCTCAGAGCTCGAAGAACTTCTGCAGCCGGCTCATGAAGTCCGCCTTGTATTCAATATGTTTCGCCGTGATCAGGCTGGACCGGCTCTGCGCTGCGACGATGCCCTCGGTTTCGACTTCCCGATGGGCCAGCAGTTCGCTCAATTGTTCGAGCAATACCGGGAATTCCTTCAACAAGTTTGCGAGCACCGGTTTCGCGATTTCGACCACCTCACAGTCCGTGCTCGCGATCACGGTTGCCCGGCGCCGTTCCCCGGTCAGCAGCGACATCTCGCCAAAACAGTCGCCTGACTTCAAGGACGCGACCTGCGCCCTAATCCCGCTGCGATCCACCGCCACCTTGGCTTCTCCATCCATGAGAATGAACATCGAATCGCCGTTGGCGCCCTGTTCGATCAGTCTCTCCCCCTGACCGAAGTGCTGGACCCGACTCCGCGGCAGGAGCGCATCCAATTGCTCATCCGTAAGGGATCGGAACAACGGTTGCTGGCGCAGAATCGCGCGCGCCGCGGCGTGCACCTCTCCCCGCCGGTCGGGCGCGGGCCGTTCGATCTGCACCGTGCGGGTTGGAAACGGGATGCGCAATTCATGGCGTCGCAATTCATACCACACGTTCGTGCGAATCGCGTCACAGATGTCGCTGTATTGAGCATGGTCCTCCAGCCAGAATTTGATTTCGTACTCGATGGACGAGTCTGCGAAACTCTTCAGAAAAGCCTTCGGCGCCGGCTCCGGCAGGACGCCCCGGGCGTTCGCCGCCGCGTGCACGAGCACCTCCTTCACCCGCGTGGGCGGCGCGCCGTAATCGACTCCGAGGGACAGCCGCATGGCGTGACGCCGCGTGGGACGGCTCAGATTCGTGATCGTGATATTCGAAATCTGGCGGTTGGGGATTTCGATCATGATCTCGTCGGTGGTCTGCAAGCGCGTCGCCCGCCAGTTGATCTCCACCACCTCCGCATGCTGCTGGTCGACGATGAGCCAGTCGCCTTGGCCGAAGGGCTTGCCGATCTGCAACGCAACACCGGCAATGATGTTCCCCAGGAGATCCTGCAGCGCGAACCCGGCGATCAGCGCGGCGATGCCGGGAGCGATCAGCAGCCCGCGTACCGTTTGCCCGTAAACATACGTCAACACCAGGAACAAGGCGGTGGTCAAGATGGCCAGCCGGACAATCTCGGTGACGAACCGGGGCACGTCGACTCCCCGACCCTCTTTGAAATGCCGCTCCCACACGTAACGATCCACCAGAGCCATCAGGAACAGAGCCCCGAACGCGGCCACCGCGGTGATCAGATGCGGGAGGAAGGATCCGCCCAACCCACCCACCAGGGCCACCACCAGCGCGGCCAGACTCAGGGAAAACAGGTGGTACGACCAGCCCAGGCGGACCCGGTGCGTCCGCTTTAGTCGCCGGCCGATCAAGAACATCAGGCAGTAGATCCCGGGCAAGGCTGAGGCCAGCAGGATATTCCTGGAAGTTTCGCTAAGTTCGCCCATGGCGACAAGGGTAGGAAAATGCTGAGCTAGTACAACTCAGAGATTTTGGCAGAGCAAGCAGGGTATCTTCTCCTCCGGCTTCGCGCGAGCCCATTCCCCGGCACCGGGGTGCTGGTCCGCCCGTGCCCCCGCCCGTCTTTTCTGCGATTCCCGCCGCCACGATGATCGAGGGAGCCCCGCGCGATCTTTCGGAGGCCCGAAGCTGTGGAAGATGCGGGCTCGCGGGTCAGGCGTCTCAGCGCCTTGTTGATCGTCTCCAGGTCACACTTCTCAGGATCGTAATCCGCCCCGAGCCATTTCCGCCATTTGCGGCCAAAACCGGTCTCCGGGTGCCTGAGGCAATAAAGCATGTCCTTGTACGCCTCTGCCGCCGCAATCTTCGGGTGGCCCGGTCGCTGGCGGGCCCGATCGGGATGGAAATGCGCTCGCCCCGGCAGACCGACCAACGCCATCATTCCGCCGCCGTCAATTCGCCCCATCAAACCGGGTCCGCCATGTCGCAACTACCGCCGCTTTTTCTGCGCTTGAACCATGAGGTTCGCGGCCCGTTTGAATGGGACCGGCTGTGCGAGCTGGCCGAATCCGGAGTCATCACGCCCGCCACGGAATCATCCCCATGCGGCGACGGGCCGTGGACAGCGATCCGCGACGCGGGGGATTACCACGGAGTGTTCCCCCAGCGGGCACAACTTCAATTCAAGGCCAAACCGTTCGAGGAGGTGAACCGGTCCTCTCATCCACCCGTCGATCATCATGCGTTGATTGCGGCGGCCAACCGGGGCCGGCCGGCGCCACCTGCCGGGCGCCCGCCGGTCGCCGCGCCATCGGGTAACGAGGTCGAGGACATCCTCAGACTAAATCGCGAGCGCGAAAAGCAGGCAGGTCTGGACCAGTTGAAACCCGCGCCGCCGGGGCCGAACCGCCGCCGACGCGACTACCTGATGCTGCTGATTGGGGGCAACCTGGTAATTCTTCTCACTCTGTACGCCATCGGTGGCCTCGCCCTCGGCGGAGTGGTTGCGGCAGTTTTCACCCTCGTCATCACCTGGGCGTTGTACGGCATCATGGATAAATATTGAGCGGGCTGCCGGCCGACTTTATCTGGAATCGTCTAGTTGCGATAGGACGCGTTTTCCGCAACGCGCCCTTCCAGTGAAGCGCGAGGGGCGGCGGGTTAGGGATCCAGCCTTCGCATGAAGCTACGGCGGACAGGTAACCCGTCCTACCATTTGGTTTGTCTCTTCGCGGTCGGGGACCCAGTCCAACCCCGCGATCCCGTCTCAGCACCGCCCGAAGAACTCCCAGCATAGCACGGCCGCCGCCGCAGAGACATTGAGCGACTCGACGGCCCCGCTGCCTGGAATCGTCACCAGCTGCTCGCAGGCAGCCGCCACCTCGGGGGCGAGCCCGTGCTCTTCGTTGCCGAGCACCAGCGCCCGCGGGCGCGGCGCCGTGGTCATGGCCGATTTCCGTTCCTCGCAACCCGAGACCGGCCCGGCTCCCCGCACGGCCGCACCGACGACAAAATAGAACGGCCGCAGTGCGCGGATGAACTCCGCGAGCGATTTCACGCGATGGATCTGCACATGTTCCATGCCGCCCTCGGCGATGCGGTAGGCTGCTTCCCCGGGCAGCGCCTGTTCCGGATGCTCTGGAATTACGATCTGGCCGACTCCAAAGAACGCCGCGGTGCGCACGATGGCGCCGAGGTTGTGGGCATTGGCAATGCGGTCGAGCAACAGCAGCGGCGCGCGCACCTGCGCCCAGGCGCGCACGTCCTCCCGCCGCGGCGTCCGCAGTACCCGCGGCTCGATCACCGCGACGATCCCGCCGTGGTGAACCGTGCCGGCGACTTTTTCCAACTCCATGGGTTCGACGCAGCGGTAGATTTTCCGCGCCGCGGCGAGCGTCTGGCAGATCACGCCGATCCTCCGCCCGGTCGGATAATCGAAGTAAAGCCGTTTAATCGCGCCCGGATCCCGCGCAAACAGCGCCTTTACCGCCACCAGCCCGCACACCGTGTGTTCTTTTGGTTTCACCGGAAGACTACTTAGATTCACCCAATGACATGACAACAGTCATCGCGAGGCGCGCTCGGCGCGCCGTGGCGATCCAGCTGGATGGATTGCTTCGTCGTTCCGCTTCTCGCAATGACGGCCTTCGTCATTTTTTTGGTGACATCCAATGAACTAGGAACCGACCTCGCCGACCACCGTAAATTCGTCGCGATCGTGATAGAGATGCCGGAGGCGGAAGGTCGCGGCGTGCCGGACAAACGGCGAATCTTCCGCGCGCAGCTCGCGCAACAACGCGACCGGATCGACGCGGCCGAACTTCAGGTTGAGGATGAACCGGCGGCACCAGCGGTGTTCGAGCCAGGGTGCCACGAGGTTGTGCAGCACGTGATGCGGCTCCTCCACGAGATCGCACAGGAGCCAGTCGAAGGACCAGCCGGCCGCCGGGCGAAAGCCGAAGGCGTCCTCCCGCCGGTGTTCGATCAGCGGATGCCCGAACGCGCCGCCTTTGAGTGGACCGTTGTCGACCGCCACGACGCGGGCGCCGCGCCGGGCCGCGCTGTAGCTCCAGCCGCCAGGCGCCGCGCCCAGGTCGACGACTGTCTCCCCCGGCCGCGGCTCAGCACCCAGCACTCCGTAGGCCTCTTCAACCTTCAGGTAGGAGCGCGAGGGTGCCATCGCGTCGTCCGCCATCCGGCGCTGTCCTCCGAGCACGGCGGTGCGCGACACGAAGGCGCGATCAAACCCAGTGAAGACCACGAACATTCCGCGCGCCAGTCCGACGCCGCGGGGCGTGGCGGGCACCGCCAGCTTGGCGACGCGCGGAAGCTTGCGCCGCACCAGGTCCTGAAACGCCTGCTGGGCGGCACTCGCCCGCCGGGACAGGCCCGCGACGGCCGCCGGGCCGCTCCAGACGCTGGGCCAGGCGGTTTCGATGCGTTCGTCCCGCAACGACTCCGCAAAGAAGCCGGCCGCCTGCTGGGCCAGCGCATTGACGGTTTCCGCCCGGAGCTCGCCCGGCGCCGGCAGGATGAGATGGGCAAAGGCGAGGTCGGGCGTTGGCCGGTCGCCGGCGGCGTCGCAGCGGACCCAGCCCGGACCCTGCTCGCGCGGCGCCCAATCCAGCGCGGCGAGCTCACCAGCGAGCGAATCCTCAAAGCCGGCCTGACAGGTTGCCAACATTGCCGCCATTGCGGCCGACGAATCCCGGCGACGCAAGCGTGCGGTGGCCGGCACTCGCTATTCCCCTTCCGGGACTGGACCCGCCGCGGAAATGGGCTCTCAGATGTGGAGTTCGCAGCTGCCGCCCGCACAGGCGACCACCTGCTTTAGCTCGGTCAGGTCTTCTTCCTCGCGGAGCATGGTGTAGTCTACCGGCTGATAGGTCAGGGAGTTCCACTTCGCAATGTCTTCACGGGTGGATAGCGACTCGCGCGGGGCTTGGGCATAGGCCTTGTCGCCCTGGTCCTGCAGCAGCGCGACGCCGGTGAAGTGCTCGCGATTCTCCCAGATGAACTCGGCCACTTTCGGCCACTCGTCGCCCCGCACGGAGATGGTGCACGAAACGTTGTGGTGCAGGCCCGGGGAGAATTTCTCATGCCGGCGGCCCGCCTGCACCCAATGCCGCTGCACGAGCCGGACATACTCGAGATGTTTCACCGCCGAGAGGTCGTCGCGATAGATGCCGAACGCCGGTCCCTCCACCGGGAAGGTGATGACCTCGGTCCGGCCGTTCAGATCGTAGACGCTCGGCTCAACCATGTGCGGATTGGCGCGCTTGAAATGCTGGAAAATCGGGTCGTAGACGTTGGTCTGCACGCGACGGAAGTAGCGGATGGAATGATGCGGGTGCAGGCCACTGCTGGTGCCGAGCAGCAGGCTCGCGGTGCCCTCCGGTTTCACGCAGGTGGTGCGGGCGGCCGGGTTGATGCCCAGCGCACGGGCGACGACGGCGTTGACCACCTTCACGATGGTCGCGCCGGTCCGCAGCACCTCGGCATCGAGCAAGACGTCGGGGCGGTCGAGCACACCGCAAATCGACACCCCCAGCAAGGCCTCGCGTTCCGTGATCACGCGGGAGACCGGGGAGAGATAGTTGAAATTGGTGTAACCCGCCTGGAGCGTGCCGATGATCGCCGCGTGCGCGCAGAGTTCGTAGAAACGCGCGGGCGTTTCGGACGAGGCTGCCGAGACCGTGGTGAGGTTGCAGAATTGGACGCCGCTCAGCGTGTCGCCCTCGCGCAGCTCGCCGGTGTGGCCCAGCTCGCGCAGGCGCGTGATGGCGGCCGCATCGAGCTTGAGCCGCGGATGCAGGCCGATCTCCACGCAGGGGTTGGCGCCGTACTCGGGATCCTCGACAAAATAGAAGCCCGGCTCACCGAACTGCTTCTGCGCCTCGAACAGCCGGTCAAACTGGGCGCGGGTGGCGTGGGCGCGCACGATGACGGCCGAGTTGTTGCTCGCCGTGCGCTGCGGGTTGTCCTGAAACCAGTTGCCCGTCTTGGCCGCGATCATCTCCTCGTCGTCAGAGGAGAACAGGCAGATGGTCGCCGAGCGGCGCACGCCGCCCGAGAGCACGGCCTTGGCGGCCCACATGAGGATGTCATACGCCTCGATGGAACGCAGGCGGCGGCCGGCGGCGCGCTGCACGATGTGCTCGATGCGGGTGAGGGAATGGAACAGCGGCTCGGGGCCGGGCGCTTTGCCGCCGGAGGTCCGCAGCGGCGCCCCCGCCGGACGGACGGCCGAATAATCGAAGATGACGCGGCGGCCCTCGACCGCCGCCAGCATCAGCTGATGCAGCGCGTCGGCCCAGCCCTCGATCGTGTCCGGAACGAGAAAGGTCGAGACGGGGGCGTTGAAGCGCAGCGGCGCCAGCATGGGGAGTTTCTCCACGTGGGTCTTTTGCACTGAGAAACCCACCCCGCAGCCGCAGAGCAACAGGTAGAGCGTCTCGCGAAACGCATCCAGCCGGTCGATATAGGTGAACGCGCAGTTGTAAATGCGGGCGTGCTTCTTGAGAATCGCCTCGCCGCCAAATTGAAGACTGCGCATCGACGGCAACACTTCGCGCCGCGCCGCCGCGGCAAAGGCGGCTTGGATCGCCTCATGCAGCCGGCCGAGCCGGCCGAGCTGCGAAAGCTCATCGGAGGAAACCTCGCCGGCCGAAAGCGCCGCAAGCGCGGCATCACCCAGCGAGGCGTCGGCATAATGCGCCAGGTGCATGTCGCGAACCCGGTCGACGGCTTCCGTCCAGGTTTCGCGGCGACGCAGATCCGGCGAATAGCGGGCATAACGGGAAATGGCGATGAAGTCCTGCAGTCCGTTCGCAGAATGGGCGACGGGCAAGGCAGAGCTTTCCATGGTGGACATGGTGGAAGGTGGGTATGAAAGTGTTTCGGATCTGACCTGCCGCTAAGCGGCACGGGCTGCTGGAGCCTTGGAGGACCTACTACCTGTTGTGGTTTAAGTTATGGTCAACCACAACGTATTGGGCAGAGGTTATTATTACGGTTTCTGATAGGCATATAGTCGTGCGCGATAACGAGACCGCCTGTTCACCTAGGAGCCGTTTTGCTAAGACCGATAAGTCGTGCTTCTCGCCAAGATCATCCGCTATCTGAAATATTCCGGATACACTCCCACTGCAGCGGACGGCGGCAAGCGGCGCGGATGCGCGGCGGCGGCAACGAGCGCGCGACGCGAGGCAATCGGTGTCACTTTTCGAGCCATTATTTCCATTCCTTTTCGCTCTTTTAAACTGATATGGTGACGCCTGCCCGGTGCCTTCCCTATGAATCGTCGGTCAATTCTCTTCAGGTATGTGCGGGCTTGTCCATCCTCAGTCACCCCTTGAACCGTTCTCCGCGATGAAAACCCCCTCGAAGAAAACCGTCCTGCTCGTCGCCAACGGCGATCTGCGCCCGTCGGCCAATGAAACGTGCTGGCCCGCCCAGGCGGCCATGGAAAAGCAGCTCGCCGCAGCCGTCGCCCGTTTCGGCTGCCGGCTCGTCCGCGCCCATCCCTACAAACCGGCGCTGAAACACGGCTTCATCGGCTCCCAGAAGGAAGGCATGGAGGTGTTTGCCTCTCTCGATCCGCAAACGCCGCTCATCGTCGCCGAGGCGGTCTGGCAGTATTCGCACCATCTGCTGGCCGGGCTCATCTCGCACCAGGCGCCGATTCTCACCGTCGCCAACTGGTCCGGCACGTGGCCCGGCCTTGTCGGCATGCTGAACCTCAATGGCTCGCTCACCAAGGCCGGCGTGCGTTATTCCACGCTTTGGAGTGAGAATTTCGATGACGAGTATTTTCTCGCCGGTCTGAATCGCTGGCTCCAGACCGGCGCCACCACGCACCGGACCGCGCATGTGCGGCCGTTTGCCAAGGCCACCGTGCCCGCCAGGGCAACCGCCGCAGCCGCCCGGATCGCCGCCGACCTCCGCCGGCGGAAGGCAATCCTCGGCGTGTTCGACGAGGGTTGCATGGGCATGTTCAACGCGATCATTCCCGACGACCTGCTGTTTCCGACCGGGGTCTACAAGGAGCGGCTCTCGCAGTCGGCACTCTATCATGCCGCCACCCAGGTCAGCGCCGAGGAGGCGCGCGCTGTTTTTCAGTGGTATGTCGACAAGGGGCTCAAGTTCCACTTCGGCGCCGACGAAGCGACCGACCTCACGGAGAACCAGGTCCTCTGGCAGTGCCGAACCTACGTTGCCGCCTGCCGCATTGCCGACGAATTCGGCTGCGAGGTCATCGGCATCCAGTACCAGCAGGGGCTCAAGGACCTCCTGCCCGCCTCCGACCTGGTCGAGGGCACGCTCAACAGCTCCGACCGCCCGCCGGTGCGGAACGCCGCTGGCCAGGTCATTCGCGCCGGAGCGCCGATCCCGCACTTCAACGAGGTGGACGAATGTGCCGGGCTCGACGGACTCTTCACGAACCGCGTGCACCGCGCACTCGGCCAGCCGGTTGAGAACACCCTGCACGATCTGCGGTGGGGCGACTGGGACCGGAGCGGCACGACGAAAGACTACGTGTGGGTCTTCCTCATTTCCGGCAGCGCCCCCGCGGAGCACCACGTGGGCGGCTGGGCGGGCAGTGACTCTCTGCGCCAGCCACCGATGTACTTCCGCCTCGGGGGCGGCACGCTTCGCGGCATCGCCAAGCCTGGTGAGATCGTCTGGTCGCGCGTGTTCGTCGAGCACGGCAAGCTCAAGATGGACCTCGGCCGGGCCAAGGTCATCGCCCTGCCCCCGGAAGAGACCGACCGTCGCTGGAAGGAGACCACCGTCCAGTGGCCGATCATGCATGCGGTGACCTACGGGGTGTCGCGCGACCAGATGATGGCGCGGCACAAGGCCAATCACATCCAGGTGGCGTACGCCCACAGCGCGAACGAGGCCGACCTGGCGCTCTACACCAAGGCGGCGCTCGCCGCCCAGCTCGGTCTCGAAGTCCACTTCTGCGGCACCAAGGCGAGCGGCGCTCCATTCTAGGCAGAGAATTTCCGCCGCTGGCTTCCGGGTGGATTCTATTAGATTTCGTGTTCTTACCTTGATTGGTGAAACCGCGGAGCCGTGTTGCCGTCTTGATGAAGATCCGCGCCATCAGCTGAATATCAGTCTGGCGATTCTGCCGGGCTTAAGGATGACTGCTGGCGTGGATGACCGCAACGAACGAGCGACTCATTACCTCCCTCCGGCGCCGATATTGTAACTGGTAAATTCGCAGAAGCGTGCTATCGTTTCAACAAGATGAACAAAAAATTATTCCCCGGGTTACTGGACGCAGTAATGCAGAAGAACGGAATCAATCAGGTTCAGCTGCATAAACTTACAGGAATCGCGGTTTCGCGGATCAACAACTATCTTCAAGCCAAATACCGCACGATCAAGCCAGCCCATATCCAGGCGATCTGCGAGAAGGTCACGGGCGACAACCCTGAGCGGGCCGAGTTGGTAAAGACCTATTTGCTCGATCTGCTACCCGACGCCATGAAGAATGTCATTGAAATAAAGGCGCTTACCAGCGTCAGGGATTTCGAGGACTGGTATCTCCGGCGCAACCGCCTGCCGCGCGATTTTGCCGGCGAGTTCGAGGATCTTTATAAGATGTGCGTCTCCTTCCCCCGGGTCCGCGTCCGCACCGGCGACTGGATCCAGCTGATGAAGGAATGCTCCACGAAATAGGTTTTTGGTCCGCCGCTTGGTTTAAGTCTTTTCAGGCCCAGAAAGGACGCGCACCCTTAACGGATGCGCGTCCTTTTGGCGTTTGACAAGTTCAAGGGCTCCCTGAGCGCGCCGCAGGCCTGTGACCTTGCCCTCCGCGCCTTGCGGGGACGCCACCGCGACTGGCAGCTGGATTCCTGCCCGCTGACCGATGGCGGCGAAGGTTTCACCGAGATTCTCACCGCGGCGGCGAAAGGCCGGCGCACGCGGGTCGATGCGACGGGACCGCGCGGCGGGCTGGTCGCCGCCAGCATTGGATTGATCGCGCAGCAGCAGATCCCCTCCCCGGTCCGGCAATGGTTCGACCTTCCCGGAACCGCGTCAGAATCCCGTCGGCCGCTGGCCGTCATCGAGATGGCCGCCGCCAGTGGTCTCAACTTGCTGCCACCGGAGCAGCATGACCCGTGGCAGGCCACAACTTACGGCACCGGCCAGCTCATTCGCGCCGCCGCGGAGCTGAGCGCCGCCGGGATCCTCCTCGGCGTGGGCGGCAGCGCCACTAATGACCTTGGCTTGGGCGCGCTCGCCGCCCTCGGGCTGGAATTCCGCGATGCTGATGGCGGCAAGATCCGTCCGCCGGCTCCGGTTCATTGGCACCGGATCGCCGCGATCGAAGGCGAGGTTTTCCCCTCCATCCCGCCGATCTGCATCGCCTCCGACGTCACCAATCCGCTGCTCGGCCCGCGCGGAGCCGCGGCAATCTATGGTCCGCAAAAGGGACTGCGCCCCGAGGACCTTCCGCGAATGGAAGCTGCAATGGAGCGCATGGCCCGCCTGCTGGGCGAACATTGCCGGAAGTCCCCCGCCCTCGCCGACACGCCGGGGGTAGGAGCAGCAGGAGGCCTTCCGTTCGGGCTGATCGCGGGCGCCCGGGCGCGGCTCGCGCCTGGTTTTGAGCTGGTGTCGGCGTGGTTCGACCTCCGGGCGCGAATCGCCGCGGCGGACCTGGTTCTGACCGGCGAAGGTTGTTTCGATGTCACCTCGCTCTCCGGCAAGGGCCCGGGATCGGTGGCGACCCAGGCGCGGGCGCTGGGCAAAACGGTCCACGTGTTCGCCGGACGTCTGGGGGAAGGCGCGGCGTGTGCCGGCTGCCAGCTCCATGCCATCACCCCGCTCGGCTATTCGTTCGCGCAGGCGAAAGGCGAAGCACCCGAGCTGCTCGCCCGCAGCATTCAAGCCGCGTTTTGAAGACGGAGCCGGAACCCTTCCATGATCCGGCCTCTGGCGCGAGCCCACGATTGATTTGCGACCAGGAGGGGACAGGAAAACCGATTCCGACTCGACGCACCGTCTCTTCCCGCCACAGTGGTCCTGCCCATGGCCGCGACGCTTCGCCCGAGAGTGCTTTCCTCCCTCACCGCGACACTGTCGCTGCTGATCGGTTTCATCGGCTGCTCTTCGGCCGCGCGCACCTCCCCGCCGGCGAAGCTGGCAAAGGATTCGGCGCCGGAGACCGCGGTCACCGCCCAACTTCCTCCCGCCCCGCCCGCACCCGTTTTTCCGGTGATGCTCGGCATCGATGTGCTGGCAAGCGATGGCTTCGCCTCCATCAAGGGCAAGCGAATCGGCCTGCTGACGCATGCCGCCGGCGTTGATCGCCGCGGTGTCAGCACCATCGACGTCCTCCGGCACGCGCCCGGAGTGAAACTGGTCGCGCTTTTTTCCCCCGAACATGGTCTCAATAGCCTCGAGGAGGCGGGCAAGAATCTCCCGGATACGGTTGACAGGCACAGCGGCCTCCCGGTCCATTCGCTGCACGGCAAGACGCGGAAGCCCACCCGGGAAATGCTCAAGGGAATCGACGCACTGGTGATCGACCTGCAGGACATCGGCGTGCGCAGCTACACCTATGCCAGCGCCATGCGCTATGCCCTGGAAGGCTGTTTCGAGAACAATGTCGAGGTCGTGGTACTCGACCGTCCGAATCCGCTCGGCGGTCTCAAGATGGACGGACCTTCCATGGACGCTGACCTGGTGAGCTATGTCGGCGCATTCCGGGTGCCTTATATCCACGGCCTGACGATCGGTGAACTCGCGCGCATGGCCGCGGCGGCTCCAGGCGTGCTGCTCGTGCCCGAGTCGGTGCGCCTGAGAGGTCATCTTGTCGTTGTCCCCATGCGCGGCTGGCGGCGCTCCATGCGGTGGCCTGACACCGGCCTGGCCTTCACACCCACCTCGCCCTTTGTTCAGGATTATGCCTCCGTCGTGGGTTATGCCATGACGGGCCTTGGGTGCGAAATCGGTGGTTTCTCACACGGCGTCGGCCGTTCGCATCCATTCCGGGGGATCGCCTACAAGGGCAGGACGGTTGAGCAGCTGCAAAAAGAGCTCGAGACGCTCAGGCTGCCGGGCCTCGCATTTGCCAAGGTGACCGCCGCCGACGCCAGCGGTAAACTTGTCATGGGCGTTTACGTTGAAGTGACCGATTGGGATGCATGGCGGCCGGCCGACCTGAGTTTCTGCCTGATGCGGCTGGCCTGCAAATGGAGCCCGTCGAATCCTTTCGCAAACGCGTCTGCAGACAAGGTGTCGATGTTCAACAAACTGGTCGGTTCACACGCTTGGTGGAACGCCCTCCGGCGCGACGGGGCCCGGGTGGACGTCGAAGGCTTCCTGGCTGACTGGCGCCAGCGCGCGCTGGTTTACCAGCAGCAGGTCCGGCGCTACTGGCTCTATTCTGAATGAAGATCCCCGGAGTATGCTCCGGGGCATTGGGGCAAGCCACTTCATGTCCCGACTCATGGCTCTGCGGTTTCGTGCCACGGGTCTCCCGACCGGTCGTCCGGGTCCCCACGGGTCGGGAGACCCGTGCCACCTGCCATCCAAAACGAAGCGAGCTGCGGAGTATCGGACCCATTCCGAATGATGCCGGAGGGCTTGAAGTCCGGCAGGATGCCGGCCGAATGACCGCCGCCGCCTGCGCCGAGGATATTTTGAAGGGCTTTTCCACCCCGCGGTGTTATGATGTCCGCCACAAATCCTTTCAGGTACTGATATCACTCGGACTTACCAGCCCCGCGCCTGTCTTCGCTCTGACGAAGTGGGTGAGTTGCTGGCAAGATGACCATCATGAACTCTCCACCCGATCCACTTGACTCCCTGCTCGACCGTTGGCGCGAAACACCCGAACCGCCGCCCCACTTGGAGCGGGAAGTCTGGCGCCTCATCGCCGTCAACGACAGCCGCGCAGAGCGGCCCGGGTTCCTCGCTCGGATTGAAGCTGCGTTCCTCCGGCCGTCGTTTGCCGTCGCCTTCGTCGCGGCGTGCATGCTGCTCGGCCTTTTTCTCGCGGAAATGCGTCTCGCTCGCCTGCATGCCGAGCGCGGGGCGCAGATCGCCCACAGCTACCTGAGGCTGATTGACCCGCTGATCGATGAAACTGCGGTCAAAGTCGCCGCCCGCCGCCCATGAAACGCACCCTTTTGATCATTCTTCTCGGCCTGGCCGCCGGCGGGCTGGCACATGTGAGCTGGTTCCTATCGCAGCGACCCTGCGGAGACGGCGGGCTCGACTGTCAGCTCGATTGGATGAAAACCGAGTTGAGGCTTTCCGACGAACAGTTTGCCCGCATCAAGGTCATCCACGAGCAATCGAGCCCGCGCCTGCTGGCGCTGGCCGCCGAGGTGGCGCACATGCGGGAGGAGTACGATGCCTTCGAGCATGAGCGGACGACGTCAGGCCAGGTCGACTTTCTCGAGTTCGCGCATTTCGTCGAACAGCGCCGTTCCGTCGACCGCGAGTGTTTCACCTCCACGCAGCGGCTGGTCGCCGATGCCGCCCGCGAGATGACTGCCCAGCAGCGCGAACGCTATCTCGGGCTGCTGGGTCCAGTGCTCAAGGTTGGAGGTAATCTCTTCTTGAACTGAGACTCCCCGGGGCATCCCGTGAATCCTGAACCCGTCACCGACCAGGCCTGTCTGCAGGCTCTGCAGGGAGGAGAGGATTCCGCCCTGGGCCAGCTGATCACCCGCTGGGAGCGGCCCCTTTTCGCCTTCGCGTGGCGCTACGTGCAGAATCAGACGGATGCGCACGACCTCGTGGCCGAGACGTTCGTGCGTCTGCATCAGCAGCGGGAACGGCTGCGACCCGACACCAAGCTTTCCGCGTGGCTTTTCACCACGTTAACCAATCTCTGCCACAATCATTACCGCTGGCGGCGCCGGCATCCGACCGTGAGCCTCGACGCTCCGCTGGATGGTTCGGAGACGTCCACCCACGAAGCCGTGCCCGCTGACGGTCCCGTGCCGGACACCGCCCTGGAGCACGACGAAGCCTGTGCGGCGGTCCGCGAAGCCATCGATCGTCTGCCGCACGACCTCAAGATCACCATTCTGCTCCACCACTACGAGCGACTTTCCTACCGCGAAATCGGCACCATCACCGGTTGTTCCGAGCGCGGGGTGGAGACCCGCCTGTATCGCGCGCGGCAACGCCTGAAAGAGGAGTTGGCCGGATTTCTTCGCGAAACAGTGCAGGCATGAGGCCGCAAACTGACGCGCCTCCATTTCCACCCTTTCCCGCTGCGCCCTAGACGAAGCAGCTACGGCACCTGGAGGCTGTGGCGTCCCTTGTGTCAGCCGGCCAGCAACGAACTACTGAGTCGGGTTGAAGCTGAAGACCTGGGTGGCCTTGACCAGCACGGGGTTCCCATTGCGGGTCGGGGGCTCGAATTTCCACTGGCGCAAGGCGTCGATCGCGAGCGCGGTCAGCTGAGAGTCGTCGTACGGCGAAACCGACGGCATGCGGACCGCCCCCGCCTCCGTAATGTAGAAATCCACCGTCACTTTCCCGCGCACGCCCTTCTTGGCCAATTCATCCGAATAGAGCGGCTTCACGGTAACCAAGGGTGTGGGAATCCGATCCAATTCCCGCAATGAGCAGGGCCGGTAGGCAAAACGGCGTTCCGCGAAACTCAGGAAACCCTCGAGCTGATCGATCGCGCTGGTGGACACCACAACTCCCTTGGCCTCAAAATAGAAGAAAACGTCGATCGTGGTGCCCACTGGTGAGCCGCGCAGCCGGGCAGGCTCGAACTTCCACTGCTTGAGGGCTGTCACGACAGCGTCGGCAAACTCTGGCCGGGAATATCCCACCACCAACCATTCGGTGAGCTTGCCGTTGGCATCGTTGTTGATCACCACGTGTGCCTCTCCCTGGGTCACTGCCTTCTGCGTAAGTTGGTGAGGGAAAATAGGTTCCGCTGTCTGAATGATCTTCAACGATTGCCAGTCCGGGATGGGCACGCCAAATTGGGCAGAGGCAACGCTGGCCAAAAACAGCCCGCTGCAAACAAGCAATCCGGAAAATGTCTTCATGGTAAAGATTGTCCGGCAACCATAACACCACTCGCACGCACTTCCCTTCAGGTTGTTTTGCCGGCGACAGGGCAGTCACCATCCGGGGTTTCCTATTGCTTCGGGACCGCCGCCGCCGCAAAGCTCGGAAGTCGGTACCCGCTGCCAACCTCCAACCATTGGATTGCCTATGCCGAGACCTCTCACCCTCTTCACCGGTCAATGGGCCGACCTTCCCCTCGACCAGCTCGCTCCGCTGGTGAAACGCATGGGCTACGACGGCGTTGAACTGGCTTGTTGGGGCGACCATTTCGACGTCGATCAGGCCGCTCGCTCCAAGACCTATTGCCGGGAAAAATGGCAGTTGCTCGCCGACCACGGCCTGACCTGCCACGCGGTGTCGAATCACCTGGTCGGCCAGGCGGTTTGCGACCTCATTGACGAGCGCCACCAGTCTTGCCTTCCGCCCGATGTGTGGGGCGATGGCAAACCGGAAGGAGTTCGCCGCCGCGCCGCGAAAAAGATAATTCTCACGGCAAAAGCTGCCCGGAGTTTCTTCGACCTGCAACCCGGCCGGAAGGGCGTCAGCGCCATTCCCGCGATTGTGAATGGCTTTACCGGCTCGAGCATCTGGCACGCCCTCTACCCGTTCCCCCCCACCTCGCAGGATTTCTGGGAGAAAGGATTCCAGGATTTCGCCCGGCGCTTCGGCCCAATCCTCGACGCCTTCGACCAGCTCAACGTCAACTTCGCCCTCGAGGTCCATCCGACCGAGATCGCGTTCGATCTCGCCTCGGCCGAGCGCGCTGTCGCGGCTGTGGGCGGCCACCGGCGTTTCGGCTTCAACTACGACCCCTCTCATCTGGGCTACCAGGGCGTTGATTACGTGCGGTTCATCCGGGTCTTCGGCAAACGAATCTTTCACGTGCATATGAAGGATGTGTGGTGGGGCCATGGTGACGGCTCGGCGGGCGTCTTTGGCGGCCATGTGAGCTTTGGCGACGCCCGCCGCTATTGGGACTTCCGTTCGCCCGGGCGCGGCGACATCAATTTCGAGGACATCATTGTCGCCCTTAATGACGTTGGATACCGCGGACCGCTTTCCGTTGAATGGGAGGACGCCCGCATGGACCGCGTCCACGGCGCCACCGAGGCGGCGGCCTTCGTGCGTCGGATCGATTTTCCGGGCAGCGCCGTCGCTTTTGATGCGGCGTTCGACAAGAAGAACCAGTAGGCTGAAGCCGTTTTCCCATCATGAGTGTCAAGATCGGCATTATTGGCGCGGGCGGCATGCTGCGGTACCATGCGGCGGGTTTCCGCTCCGCCGGCGCGGAGATCATCGCGCTCGCTGACGTCAACGAGGACGCGGCCCGGAAGGCCGCCGCCCGCGAGGATGTGACCCGGGTCTTTGGCGACGTCGGCCGTATGCTGCGGGAATGTCCGGAGCTCGACGCCGTATCGGTCATCGTGCCCAACAAATACCACGCGCCGGTTGCCCTGCAGGCGCTCCGGGCGGGCCGGCACGTTTTCTGCGAAAAGCCGCCGGCGCTCAATGCGCGCGAAGTCCGCGCGATGGCGGCCGCGGCCGCCAGGGCGAACAAGACCCTGATGTTCAATTTCAACAATCGCGCCCGGCCCGAGGCGTGCGCGATGATGGACTACATTCGCCGGGGGCAGGTCGGCCGCGTGAACTCGGCCCAGGCGAAGTGGATCCGGCGCACCGGCATTCCGGGGTTCGGCGGCTGGTTCACCACCAGGGCCCTCTCCGGTGGCGGACCGCTTATCGACCTCCTGCACATGCTCGACCTCGCGCTCTATTTCATGGGCTACCCCGAGCCCGACTGGGTGCTGGCGCAGACCTTCCGCGATTTCATCGAGGACAAGTCCTTCAAGGGCCCGTGGGGCATTCCGGACGTGGTCAAGGGGGTGACCGACGTCGAAAGCGCCTGTCACGGCTTCGTGCGGTTGAAGACCGGCCAGGTGATCTCGCTGCAGATCTCCTGGGCCGAGCTGGTGAAGCGCGAGGAGGTCTCGGTGACCTTCCAGGGCACGAAGGCGGGCGGCCTCGTGCGGCGTTTGTTCGGGAGCGACGGCCTCGACCAGACCGCGCTCGACACCTGCGAACTGTACGTCCAGGAAAACGGCCGCTCGGTCAACCGCACCATCGTGGTGCCGCCCGACGAGTCGATGGGCCGGCTTGGATCCGCGGCCAATTTCGTCCACGCGCTGGAGGGCCGCGCGCCGCCGCTCAACGCCCCGGACCAGGCGCTGACCCTGATGCGGATCATTGATGCCGCCTACGCCTCCGCCCGCACCGGCCGGCCGGTGAAATGCTGAGCGCAACGACGAGAATCCGGACGGTCGCACCGGTGCAACCGTCCCCACCGGCCTGAACCCTGATCTCTTCTCCGATCCCGTGAAACTGAAACACAAACTGCGCATGGGCATGATCGGCGGCGGCCGCGGCGCGTTCATCGGCGCCGTGCACCGCATGGCGGCGGCGTTGGACGGCCGGATCGAGCTGGTCGCCGGTTGCTTCTCCTCCGACCCCGAAAAATCCCGGGCCTCCGGCGCCGACCTCTGGCTCGACCCGGCCCGGGTCTATGGCGCCTACGAGGAAATGGCCCACGCCGAGGCCGCGTTGCCGCCCGACCGGCGCCTCGACTTCGTCAGCATCGTCACCCGCAACGACACCCATTTTGCCGTCGCCCGGACCTTCCTCAAGGCCGGTTTCAACGTGATCTGCGACAAGCCGCTCGCCTACAACCTGGCGCAGGCGAAACAACTGCGTACCCTTGTCCGCCGGAGCGGCAAGGTGTTCGCGCTGACGCACAATTACACCGGCTATCCGATGGTGAAGGAAGCGCGCGCGCTGGTGCGCGCCGGTCGGCTTGGCCGGATCCTCAAGGTCGTGACCGAGTATCCGCAGGGCTACGCCATTGCCGCGCTCGAGGACCAGGCGGAAGGCCAGATCTCCAACTGGCGCATGGATCCCCGCATCGCTGGCGCCTCCAACTGCATGGGCGACATCGGCACGCACGCCGAAAACCTCGGCCGCTACATCACCGGGCTCGAAATCGACGAACTCCTGGCCGAGCTGTCGACCTTCATCCCCGGCCGGCCGCTCGACGATGACGGCAACTGCCTGATCCGCTACCGGGGCGGTGCCAAAGGCATCCTCTATGCCTCGCAGATTTCCAACGGCGACGAGAACAACTTGAATATCCGCGTCTACGGCACGAAGGCCTCGCTCGAGTGGTGCCAGGAGCAACCGAACGAGTTGATCGTGAAGGTGGCCGACCAGCCGCGCGAGATTCGCCGACGCGGCAACACCTACCTCTCGCCTGCCGCCCGGGCGAACAGCCGCACGCCCTTCGGCCACCCGGAGGCGTTCATCGAGGCGTTTGCCAATGTTTATCTGGCCGCGGCCGCCGCCATTGCCGCGGAGGTCGAGGGTCGGCGGCTTCCGAGGGATCTCGATTTTCCGACCATCGACGACGGCGTAATCGGCATGGCGTTCATCGAAACCGCGGTGAAGAGCGCCCGGCTTGGTGCGAAGTGGGTCAAGTTCCCCAGGGTGTGAGGAGCCGGCAGGCGCCAGGGTGGACTCGCACGTCCGAATCTGGCTGACTGCCGATTCAGCGGAGCGGCTTCCGGGCCTTGAAGAACTGGTAGACCGTCTTCCGCGGAGCGAGGTATTCCACCATGATCTCTTTTGACTCGCTGAGCCGGTAGATGACGCGAAAACGGCCGACCCGCAGTCGGAAGAAACCGGCGAGCTCATCTTCAAGCGGCTGGGTGTTTTGAAGGACGCCCCTGGCCAGGTCATCGAGCGCCCGGCGGATCTTCCTGCGCCTTTCGGGATGGCAGGTGCGCAGCGCCTCGACTACCTGGTCCGAAAATTTCACGCCGGAACGTTCTTGGCGTCGGTATAGCGAACCTCGCCGGCCTGCATGCGTTTCAGGTGGGCCAGAAAGCCGGAATCCGCCAGGAGTCCCTTCGTTTCCTTGCTGCGCAATTCGAACGGAAAGTCCTCCTCCGCTTCGATCTTGGCGAAAAACACATTGACGGCTTCGCCCGGGTTGAGGCCGAAACGCGAGAGAATCTTCTCGGCACGTTTGAACCGTGCCGCCGGGATGTGGGTGCGCAGATAGGCTGTTTTTGCCATGTGCCCAAAATTGCCCAAAATGGTCATAGGGTCAAGGGCGCGTTTCCGTTGCGCAGGGCCGCCTCCGGACCCGGCGTCACCGGCCATCCGGCCTGGCCTAGGCGCGGAAACCCCGCACTACTCTGCGCGCACGGGCACGCGGCCGTCTGCAAACTCGTTGGTGAGCCGCTGCCCAGGCTTCACCGCGGCGCGCCGCAGCACCGGCCGGTCGCGTTCGTCGTGGACGATCACAAAACCGCGGTTGAGCACCGACGCCGGGCTGGCCGCCTGCAGGCGTTTCCACAGGGCCAAGAGCCGGTGCGACTCAAGGCTGATCCGCGGATCCGGCGAACAGACGCGGTAGCGTCCGGCCGCCATTGTGAGCCGCTGCCGCTGCGCCTGCACGCCGGCGCGAACCGCGGCAACCGCCCGGTTGGCGAGGTCGTCGAGCCGCAGCTGGCTTTGTTCAAGGAGCGCCTGCGGCGACAGCAGTCGCAACCGGCTGCGCGCGTGGTCCAGACGTTCGTCGGCCCGTTCCACGGCGAGCTCGAGCGCACGGTCCATGCCCTCGGCGGCGCGCGCCGCCCGCTCGGCAGCGGCGACGAAATTGCTGGAGATCAGCTCGGCGGCGGCACTCGGAGTCTCCGCCCGGACGTCGGCTGCAAAGTCGCAAAGCGTGAAATCGATTTCGTGGCCCACGGCCGAGATGATCGGCACGGGACAGGCCGCCACCGCGCGTACCAGCGGTTCCTCGTTGAAAGCCCACAAGTCCTCCAGGCTGCCGCCGCCGCGCCCGATCACGAGGAGGTCGAAGAGCCCGGGCGCCGCGGCCAGCTCCAGCATCTCGATCATCCCGGCGGCGGCACCCTCACCCTGCACCTTGGCCGGCAGCACCACCAGCCGGCCGCGCCAGCCGCGCCGCTGCAGGATGCGGATGAAATCCTGCACCGCCGCACCGGTCGGCGACGTGATGAAGCCCACCGTGGCCGGCATTGGCGGGATGGCCGTTTTCCGCGCGGCATCGAACAGCCCCTCGTCGGCCAGGCGCTGCTTCAACCGCTCAAATTCCTGCTGCAGCCGGCCCAGTCCGTCCTCCTGCAACCGGCGGACGACGAGCTGATACTGACCGCGCTGCTCATAAACACTGATGCCCCCACTCGCCAGGACCTGTAATCCGTCACGCAGAACCACCGACTGCCGCAGAGCATCCCCCCGGAACAGGACGCAGGCCAGCTGCGCCCCGGAGTCTTTGAGCGAGAAGTAAACATGCCCGCTGGCCTGCGCCCGCAGGTTCGACACCTCGCCGCGCACCCAGCCCGGCCGGACGCCCTCCTCGAGCAGCACCTTCACGCGCCGCGTAAACTCGCTGACGGTCTCCACCCGGCCGCCGTCGTCGCTCAACTCGAGTTCAGCCTTCACGTTTCGCCAACTTCCGCCGGATCAGATGCACCGCCGCCACTGCCGCGACAATCACGCCAAGTCCCATCGCGGCCATTTTGAAATTGCCGTTCAATACCCCGCGGCCGAGGACGACGGCGCCAACCGCCCACGGCAAAACGCAGAACCAGGAGACGAGCATGTAGAGCCGGAACGGAACATCAGCGAGGCCAAGGAGGTAACTCTGCAGGAAGAAAGGCGGGCCCGGCGTCAATCGCACGAGCAGCGCGATCGACAGCGCATTGCCGGCCGTTGCGCGCGGCACGGCGTAGCCGAAGCGCCTGAGCAGTCGCTCGAGCAACGGCCGGACGGCCTGGCGCGCCATCCAGTAAGTCAACGCGATATTGACGGCGATGGCCGCGAGGGTGGCCGCGAGCACCCCGCCGAGCGTCATCTGGGCGGCGAAGGCCTCGCCGGCCGGAATGGTAAACGCCATCAACGGCGCCCCGATCACCGGCAGCACCGCCATCGCGCCGAAGAACACCCACGGACCGGCGCTTCGGATCATCGCCATGCCTTGATCGATCAACGGTCTCACCTCAATTCCCCGCAACACCAGGACGCCAGCCACGAGCACGACCAGACCGAGTGCCCCCGCCCTGATGAGCAGCTTACGTTTTGCCGCGGGATCAACCTCCTGCATCGCGGCAACATGCCTGCCGCCAGCCGCCAGCGTCAAGGCCGCAGACGCCGCGAAACCCGCCTTGCCGCCCAGCCTCCGGGCGGCTGTAATGGCGGGTGCCTCGCGAAGATGCTCGAGGAAAGCCTCGGGGCATTTGCGCAAGCCACTCTATGTCTCGCTTCATCTATCGTCAGTTCCGTGGCACGGGTCTCCAAACCCGTGTTCCCGTTCACCACGGGTCGGGAGACCCGTGCCACCTCCCGAAGCGAGCTTCGCCCCAACGCGAATGACCACCGCCCGTCCCGGCTCGCTGCTGACGAGGATCCCCGCTTTGCTCGGCCTGCTCGCCTCGGCCGTGTTTGCGGCGCTTTCGCTCTGTACCAACGCTGCCACCCGGTTCTACCAATGGCCGTGGTTCTTCTACTGGCAGGTGCTCCTGGTCGCACCCATCGCGATCCTCGTCGCCCGGCTCGTCGCTGGCGCGCGGTTGGCCCGCTTTGGTGGATGGCTGGACGGTGGTCTGGTGCTGCTGGCGGCGGCCAATGTTGTTGCGGCGATATTCAGTCCGTTCCGCCCGCAAAGCCTCAACGCAGCGCTGGTCCCCGTCGCCGCAGTGAGCCTAGCCTATCTCGGACTGGACTGGATTCAACGCGACCCTGTGCGCCGGCAGGAGCGGACCGCGCAGTTTGCCCGGACAATTGGATTGCTGATGATGCTGTTCGTCGGTGTTAGTCTGGGCCTCTGGCTGTTTGCGCGGGTGCTGCCGGCCTGGGGGGCCGGCGCCTCGCTGCCGGCCGCGCTGGCGATCCGCAATGCGGACCCGCTCGGTCATTCCGTCTACACCGCGGGCTTTGCCATTCTCTGCGCACCCTGGCTCGGAGTTCTCGGATTGACCGCAGCCCGGCGATGGCGCGGGCTCTGGTTCTTCGCCGCCGCCCTCGCATTGGTGCTGGTCCTGACCACGTCCAGCCGCGGTGGTGTGCTGGCCGTGGTCACCATGTTCGCCTGCGCCGCGGCAATCTGGCTGGCCGGGTCCTCGCGGGGCGGCGGCCGGCGCCTTCTGGTCGTGGCCGGTCTGCTGCTGGCCGCGGGGATGTTCGTTGGAGTCAATCCCCGCCTCCGCGGCCTGGTGATCCACGGAGGATGGAATGACCCGGCAGTCGAAAGCAACCGTCAGCGCGCGGCGATGCTTCAGGCCGGATGGCTGATGGGGCACGACCGCCCGTGGACTGGGTTTGGCCCGGGCACAGTCTCACTGGTCTACCCGCGGTACCGGGCACGGCTGTCGGGCGGGGTGGATGATGTCCTGCAATTGCACAACACCCCGCTGCAACTCTGGGCGGAACTCGGGGCGGCCGGAGTGCTTGCCGGGCTGCTGCTGCTCGTCGGCGCGGTCTGTCTGGCGCGCGACGTCTGGAAGCAAGCCGCGGACCCGGTAAATCGCCTACGCACGCGAGCGGTGTTCATCGCTTTTGTCGGCTACGCCGTAATGTCCCTGTTCGATTACCAACTCGATATCCCCCTGTTCGCCGCCACCACGATGGCCCTGCTGGTGGTATTGCGGGTAAGTTCCTCGGTGCCCGCCGGCCCATCCGTCCCTTCAGCGATGCCCTCCGCCGCCATGCGTCTGTCGGGCGCGCTGCTGCTGTTGGCGCTGGGCGTCATGCTGTGGCCGACCCTGCCCAACCTGCGCGCCCGTCAATTGTTCTCCCAAGCCGCCGACGCCCGTGAAGCCGGGGACAACGCCGCGTTTGTCGCCGGCGCCGAGCAGGCCGCCAGCGTGGCCCCGTGGGAGCCGTTTTACCTGACTCAGCTGGCGGCATATTATGGCGACGAATATCTGCAGGCCGGCACGGTGACCGAACGGACTCGCGCTGGCGACGAATGCCGTACGCGGCTGCGGCGTGCTCTCCAGATCGATCCCGATCAAGAATACTGCCATTTCAATCTCGCGTGGCTGTTGCTGCCGGGTGATCCGGCTGAAGCTGAAAAGCACTTTCGCGCCGCCGCGCGTCTCTCGCCGTATCGGGGAGGATTGTACCTTGGCATTGGTCTCAGCCTGCTCGCCCGAAACGACGACTCCGCCGTCTCCATGTTCGCCTTGGAATGGCTGAATGATCCGCAGGCGTTCACCTCGCCCCGCTGGGACGCACCGCCGTTGTCGGCCTTGCGGGGCAAGGTGGCAGATGCCCTTCAGCGGCTGGCCGCGCGCGCGCTGGAGCAAGCGGCGCTGGCCCCCGCCAGCCGGGATCAAGTGCGCTATGTGACCGCTCTCGCCGACTGGTGGCTCGGCCGCTCTACCGACACCACGGCACTGGTTCGATATAGTGCCCCCGAGCAGAGACACTTTTTCCAGAGCCTGGAGGCGATGGCAAAGCGCTCATTCACTCCTACGGAATCCAGGCTGCCGGAGCCGTGGAGACCGCTCTATGTCGCCTGGCGCGATGGCACGCTTCCCGCCGGTCTCGCCGTAGACCAGCCTGCTGCGATTGACGCTTTCCGCCGGCGCCTTGCCAGCGTGCAGGATTCGTTTGTTCGACTGCTGACCGGCCCACCCGGGCCGGAAGCCGCCCTGATTCAGTACGGACGGAACGACCGGCCGGGCCACAGCGTGCTTCAGCGGAACCAGGACGGGTTTCTTTTGCGTGACCTGTATGTTTATCCTGAGAGTCTCCTGGTAAGAAAATACGCCTCGTTTCTTTTCCCACCCAAAGGCTATCTTCCTGACTGGTTGCTCCGCCAATCCTCCGATTAGGAGTCTGGCGAAACGCAAGTCCGCCAGAATCCCGGCCAGGACATTTCACACTTCGATATGAACGCAACACAGGATGTTGGGCGCAGCATTCCAGGTTTGTCATTGCGAGGAGCGAAGCGACGAAGCAATCCATTCAGCTGGATCGCCACGCCCTCGTTCCTCGGGCTCGCGATGACAGAAAAGACCGTACAATTTGCGGGCGCGCCCTGATGAACAGTCTGACTCAAAAATCCTTCCGTCAGCGCACCCTGCCGGCCGTGCTGCTCGCTGGCGACACGCTCTGCGTGCTTGCGGGACTGCTCGTGGGTTATGGCTTGCGCTACCATACTTCGCTTGGCTCGACCTTCATCGAAGTGATCGGCGCCCGCCTGTCCGACTACCTGCCCCTGCTCTTGCTTGGTACCGCGTTTCTGATCGCCGCCTTCGCCCATCTCAATCTTTACGATGAACGCCTGCTGCTGCGCCGCTACCAGGCATTCAACATCATCGTCAAGGGCACCGCCTTTTGGTTCTTCGCCTACCTCGGAGTGTCGCTGGTGCTGAAGTTCGACCCACCGATTTCGCGCCTCTTCGTCATCTTTGCATCGGTGGCCGTGCTGGGGCTGCTCTACGCCTGGCGCAGCGTCTTCCATGCGCTCGTCGCGTCCTCTTCGTTGCGCAATCGGATCCAGCAACGGGTCGCACTGCTGGGATGGACGACAGACGCCCAGGCTCTGGCGATCGATATTGGTCGCACGCCGGCCCATCCTTTCCGTCTCGTCGGGATCATTGAGCTGCCCGGCACGGCGCAGAGTCATCCTCCCTTTTCTCAGGAGGTGCCGGTGCTGGGCGGATTCGCCGATCTGCCGGCGCTGCTGGAGCGCCATGGAATTGACCTGCTGATCGCGGCGCGCCTCGACCTGCCGCGCACCGAACTCACCCGCCTGGTGGCGCTCTGCGAACACGCTTACGTCGAGCTAAAGATCATTCCCTCGGTGTTTCAGATCTTCGTCTCCGGCCTCCGGTTGCAGACGGTCGGTCGCGTGCCCGTGCTTGGGGTCGACGAATTGGTGATCAACAAACTCTTCAACCGGGCGCTCAAGCGTGGAATCGATCTGGCCGGAGCCGCGGTCGGACTTGTCCTGTCGGCCCCGGTCATCGCCCTGCTCGCGGTGCTCATCAAGCGGGCTTCTCCCGGCGGGGGCGTCTTCTTCCGCCAGCCGCGTATCGGGGCCGGGCACCGGACCTTCACTCTAATTAAGCTGCGCAGCATGCAGCCCGACGCCGCGATGCTCGACCACGCGAACGTCAGCACCCAGTCCGGCGATCCGCGGGTGCTGCCGATCGGCGACTGGATGAGGCGTTGGAACCTCGACGAGCTGCCCCAGTTCTGGAATGTGCTGCGCGGCGACATGAGCCTGGTCGGACCGCGCCCGGAGCGTCCGTATCACGTCGATCAGCTGGCCGACACCATCCCGCACTACCTCCCGCGCCACCTGGTCAAGCCCGGCATGACCGGCTGGGCGCAGGTCAACGGACTGCGCGGCGGCAGCGCCCTGGAGCGGCGCATCCAGCATGACATTTACTACATCGAGAACTGGTCGCTGTGGCTCGACCTGCAGATCCTCGTGCTGACGTTCGTGCGCTGGCGCAACCCCGCGGCGTGACTGCAAGCCGAGGAGAATGGTCCCCGCTGTTTCAGACTCGCCACCGATGCCCCGGTTCGGCTGATTCCCGCAATGACCGCCCCCCTCGGTGAGGAAGCACCGGTGTCCGACCGCGGCCGGTTGCTCGGCGCGACCTTCGTGATCGGGACGTTTGCCATTTGCTTGGTCCGGCTAGTGGGCTTTGTGCAGGCCAACGCGGTGGACCTTCTCTATGAAGACCAGTGGACATTCCTGCAGCCGCTGTTCGAGGGCCGGGGTCCGTGGAGCTGTTTCTTTTACCAACATGGGCCGCACAGCTTGGGCCTGGGAGGACTGGTCGACTGGTATCTCTTCAACGCCACCGGCTGGGATGTGCGCGCGGAGGCGTGGGCCGCGGTGGTGGTGCTTGCTTTCGCCACGATTGTGGCGATCGCCCTCGCGGCCCGATTGCGCGGGCGCCTTTCCTGGAGCGACGCCGCGTTTCCCCTGCTCCTGCTGGGTCCGATTCACTGGGAGACCATGGTCTTCACGCCGAACCTGGCCCATTCGATCCTCCCGCTTTTGTTCACGTTGCTGCTCGCCTACGCCTGGGGGCCGGCCGGTCCGTTGACCCGGGTCGTCGTAGTCGGGGTTTTCGGCACACTGACTCTCTTCACCGGCTACGGCTCCTGCGGCATGCCGGTTTCCGTCGGCTTGGCGGTGCTGCTATGGCTGCGACCGGGGAAGGATGAGACGCCGGTGGATCGCCGCCAGTTGGTGTTGATTCTGCTCATGCTCGGGGTCGCGGCGGTGGTTTTCGCCCACGGGTATCACTGGGATCGGGGAACCCCCTGGCGTTTTCCGCTGCCGAACTGGTGGGACTACCCACGCTTCTGCGCGCTGATGTTTACGAGTCTGGTCGGATGGCGGGCGCTTTCAGCCGCGTCAGTGACGGCCGGATTCGTGATGCTGGGTTTCGTGGTGGCCGCATTCCTCGTCGCAGCGAAGGCAATCTGGCGGTGCCACGCCTCTCCCCGAACGCGGGCCGTGTGGATTCTGACCGGAACCTCGCTCCTGTATGCGGCGTTGACCGCAATCGGGCGCCTGCCTGTGAACCTGCAGGCCGCGTTCATGTGGCGATACATCACACTCATGATGCCCGCGGTTTGTGGACTCGCCCTCGCGATCGAGGGCTGGGCAATTTCCCGAGGAATCAGATTCCGCCTTGGATTCGCCCTGGGCTGGCTGTTGCTGGCCGGCGTGGTCTGGAGTAATTTCCGGCCGGAAGCCTACGCGGCGACCGTGGCGCGCGGAAAAAACCTTTGGATCGCGAGCTACCTGCGGACGCGCGATCTGAACGTCGCCAACAAGGCGGCGGACTCTTCGGTGTTCTCCCCGGCCCCGGCTTCACCGGTCATTGCCGGACGCCTTCACTGGCTGGAAAAGCAGCACTTGTCGTTCTTCCGGATCCCGTCGGACAAGCAGTGACGGGGAAGACGTTCGCGAATTCAGATCGAGGAAAGCTCGCCGGCTCGACCCGCAGACCATCTTGCTGCCGTTTGTCCGCTCGCACGATCCGGCTACGTGGAACTCCTCGCTCTCAGGTTCATAAGCGGCACGTCGTCGAGAATTTGTCATCTATTAGTTGACAAGTTCCCCATCATTTCCAATCCGCAGCGCAGACGTCCGCGTTAGATGGGCTTTACCCGGCGGTAACCGGAGATCCGCGCCCGCAGCCGGGCCAGCAGTTTCCAGGCGCCAAAAGCCAGCTGATATTTCCAGAGCACAACCCTCGTGTGGCGCGGGTTGAAGTGCTTGAGAAAAACATCGCGGTTGGCGTCAAAGATGGCCCGGGCCATGAGATCATAATCCTTGCCTACACTTAGACCTTTGAGATGCGTCATCTGGACGCGTCCGTCGTACACGATCCGGTAGCCTGTGCGGGCGACACGGATGCAAAGATCAAGGTCATCGCCGTACATGAAGAACGATTCGTCAAACAGACCGACCCGCTCCAGCACCTCGCGCCGCGCCATCATAAAGGCGCCATTGATTGCACCGACGCCGTAGGTCCCGTCGGCCGGGAGATAGGTAAGGTTGTAGCCAGCGAAAACCTTGTTACCCGAGAATGCCGCTGCCAGCCCCGTCGCGCGGCAGAAGCCGTCCCAGAGCGTCGGGATCGAGCGCCGGCACGCGAGGTCCATTTTCCCATCGGCTTGCACGAGTCGCGGGGAGATCAGGCCGATTTCCGGTTCCGCCTGCAGGCGCCGCAGGCAATGGCCCAGCGCCTCCGCGTTGCTGACGGTATCCGGGTTAAGAAACAACACACACTCGCCGGAGGTCTGCCGGAAGCCGAGGTTGTTGGCGCGCCCGAATCCGAGGTTTTCCGGTGCCGCCACATACCGCACCCGCGGGAAATCGCGCCGCACGATCTCGCCCGTGCCTTCGCCAGGCGAATTGTCGACGACGATCACCTCGATCGGTCCACCGTCTATCGCCTGCGGGAGCGACGCCAGGCACGGCCCGATCTCGTCGCGGGACTTGTAGGCGACAATGATGATCGAGAGCATGGACTGCACCGGCGAAGTCATTTCATCGCACCTTTTCGCCCGCGCAGCCCGTCCCATGTTCCCCGGAGCATAGCCCTGAATTTCTGCCACCTCTGTTCTTCAAACACCAGGACTCGGAAGAGGTTGTAGAGGCTGTAAGACAGATCGAAGGCCGCCCAGTGGGGAACGGCCAGCGCATGTCGGCGCCACAGGGCGAGTCGGTTCCGGGCAATATAATAATGCCTGAAGGCGGCATGGTGCGTCGGCCGGAAGTCCCGTCCCAACAATAACGCACTTTCCCGCGCCCCCAATCGATGCTGCAAGAACGCCCCGGCTGCCACCGCCACCTGGCGTCCCGCCCGGATGACCCGCAGGCAATAGTCGGTGTCAATGTAGTCGATGAACAGGCCTTCGTCGAAACCCCCCAATGCTTGCCAGGTGGCTAGCTCGATCATCGAGCCGGAGGTCACCAGCATGGTCACATTTCCAAGGTCTTTTCCCCGGCAGGGGGCCCGCTCAAAACAGCCGGGCCAGCGCGGATGCCGTCGAAGCCACCGGTACTTCCCGATCTCAGACGCTTCTTCCTGGATGCGCGGTCCGATCACCGCCGCGCGCGGCATGGCCAGATGCGTCGTCCATAGCGCCGCTGCGAATCCCGGTTCCGGCCGGCTGTCCTGATCGAAGGTCACCGCCCAGTCGAAATCCAAATTGAGCGCCTGCTTGACGCCCTGGTTCAGAGCAACACCCAGCCCGGAATTCCTACCGTTGGAGATCCAGACGCCCCCCCGAGCCTCAATCCATTGGGATAGCCGTACACAGGTCTCCATCGGACTGCCATTGTCAACGACCACCAGACACGCGAACTCCGAGGCGACCGCTTCGAGTCTTTCCAGGACAGCCTCATCAGGAAAGAACGTCACGACAACCGCCGCCACCGCTTTCATCGGGCCTGCCTTATCTCCGCGGTTCCGGCCCGCATTTGTGCGGGGTTCACCATTTGGCATTGCTTGGTTCCCCTTTCTCATGAATTGCCCCCGTGCAAGGGCAACCAACGGAGAACGTGCCCGCGGAACCAGCAATATGCTCGCTTGCTATACAACAGCACCCTCGTCCTGCGGAGCCACCGGTATTCTCTTCCGGAGAACTCCACGGCGAAAGGGTCGACTCTGGCCACCATCTCAAAGTACTCGCCGAGAGAGAACGCCGCGCGATCTTCGCGGAGGCAATCGCGCAAGAGTGCCAACCCAAACTGGGCGTAGCCCGTTCGGTCCAGTTGGATGGCAGCCAAGGCAAGTTCTATTCTTGCCGAACGCCTGGACGCCCCGAGGGCGCGCCAACCGAAAATCTCCCGAAGTTCCTCGTCGGCGAAACCAGCATAGTGGCGAAGAACCGACTCGGTTTCCCAGGCCAAGCGGGCCAGCGTTTCTCTCGAAGGAGCGCTGACATTCCGCTCTCCGTCGAGCACCCGGAAAGCCGTCAGTTTCTCCGGCATGACATGGATTTCAAATGCCCGACATAGCCGGATCCACATATCCCAATCGGGGAGTTGCCTTAGCAGCGGATCGAACAAACCCACTCGGTCATAACACACCTTCCGGATCATCACGGTCGGATGGCAAAGACAATTGCCCCTATAGAAGAACTGCTTCAGCCATTGTGATCGCGTCTGATTTTCCGTCGCGAATGCCTTCCAGAACAGGTGCCCGGGATTTCGGAACGCATGCCCCCGTTCGTCGACAAAGTGCGGCAGTCCGAACACGGCACCCACTTCTGGATGGGCGTCCAAAAACGCGACCTGCCGCTCGAGTTTTCCCGGCAGGAAGTAATCGTCGGAATTCAAGACGGCAATGTACTCCCCCTGGGCCCGCGTGATCGCGTCGTTTATCGCCACACAGGCGCCTTGATTCTCCGTGAAGACCCGCAGGCGAACCCGCGGATCGTCGGCCAATCGAATCGCCGCCACCGTGCCATCGCGGGAGCCATCGTCGGTGATCACCAATTCGAAGTCCTGATACGACTGCGTTCGCACACTCTCAATCGCTTCGCGCACGAAGGGAGCATGGTTATAGGACGGCATCACGACGCTGACTCTCGGCATGGTTGGTCCTCCGGTCAGTCAGCACCGCTCAAACAGAAACAATGGCTCATCAGGATTCACTCCATAGCGTTTGGCGTCGACAGCGGGCAAGGCTTGGTCGTGCCGCACGACACGGGAGACAAACCCTGCAGCGGTGAAAGAGGCAAATATATCCCGGCCATAGAGCCGTACGTGGTCCTCTTGTCCATAAAGCTGCAGACGCGTCTCCCTGGCGGTCACACCTGGGTCGGAAATGGTATGATCGAGCACGTTACTAAAGGGGGTTTGCAGGATGGCCAATCCCCCCGGTCGAAGGACCCGACACAATTCGGAGAGGGCTTTTGTATCGTCCGCCACGTGCTCCATGACATGATTCGCGATCACGAAATCGAAGCGGCCTTCAACATAGGGTATCGCCAGCATGTCAATTCTTTCGATCCCCGGAGCAGTCGGAGTCAAATCCGCCCGCACGTAACTCGCCGGCCCGGCCTGTTCGATCAGTGGTCCGAATCTCGGTTCCGGCGCAAAATGCAGAACCGCGCTCCCCCGTACTTTTTCGAAGAGGCCCAGCTCGCGGAAATAGAGCGCCAGGTGCCGCTCCCGGTCATTGCAGCCACAGGCGGGACACAGGTAGTTATCAAGGTCGCTCCCCACTACCCGCAAAGCCCTCATCAAGGGAGGCGCGGCGCGCCAACCGTCGCGGTACGGCAGGAAGCGTCCGACGCGATTCCCACACAACAGGCACTCCCGCCCGGAACCGAGCGCAATCCGCGCCAGAAGTTTCTGCGCTTTGCGTGTGAGCCTCCCGATCATGTTCACCCTCATTTGCGCATTAGGCCGGTTTCGCCGCAAACAAACTCCGGGACAGGCGGAACAGCGCCGGCCGGGACTCCGCACCAGCGAGTACGCCCGCGAGCGCCACGCAGGCCGTCGCCAGCCCTAAAGCCGCGCCCGTACCTATTCGTCCCAACGTTGCCACGTCAATCCGGCTGACAAGCGCCAGTAACGCCGCTTCGGCGAGCACGATCAGCCCGATATCACAGATCAGCCATCGCCACCATAGCGACCGGATCAGGCGGAAGTGCACGTAGGGAAGCCACAAAATGAGAAACGCGCAGTTTCCGACCAGCCAGACCCATCCCGTTCCGACTGCGCCGGCATAGGAAGCCGATAAATAGGCACCAGGAATCCAGATCGCGCCGAACAGACAGTTTCCGATCACATGCCATCGCACTTTTCCGTAGGCAAACTGCACCAGAAACGCCAATCCCAACAGCGTCACCACAGCATACCCAAGGGCGTAGAGTGGCAGCGGTCGAGCCGCCTCGCGCGCGACCTCCGCATTCCCGGTCCACGCCTGAAGCAATGGTCCAGCGAAGCAGGACATTACGCCAGCAAGAGCGAACACAATGGCGCTCGTGGCTTGCGTACTGGTCCGGTAAAGAGTCGTTAACTCCGCATCGCGGTGTTGCGCCGCCAAAATGCTGAATCGGGGCTGCAGGGCCTGGCTGATCGGTGCAGCCAACATGGAAATGGCGCTGGTCAACGTCACTGTGACCATGAAACAGCCGTAGTCCTTGAGCCCGAGTACCCAGGAAAGCACCAGCTTGTCCGTCTGACTAACCACAACCCACATTCCGGCGAGAAATGCCATGCCGCCAGAAAGCCCGAGGATATCTCCCAACGATTGCCATGACGGCGCCATTCCCGCCGTCTGCATGGGAAAGGCCCGGTAGAATAACCCGCCCATCACCACCAGCTCGAGGGCCGCCACGACTAATTGATAAGCGAAAAACCCACTCGGGCTTGTCGTCCAAAACAAGAAGATCGCAACCACACCGACTGATCGTAGTGTCGCAATCGTTACAGTCGCTAGATTGAGAGTCACCATCCGTTCGAGCCCGGCCAGCCCGCCCCGATAGAGCCCACCCCACCAGCGCAACCCAATCATGGCGCCCATGAAGGCCACCGACAGCCGCAACTCCTCCTGCCCAAGGTGTTGAGCCTTCAGCCAGTCTCTCGCGATCCACCCCGCCGCCAGGCACACGGCCAGCGCGCCCAAGATCCCGAGCCCACCGAAAGACCATTCCAAGGTGCGGACCATCGCGGCCGCCTTTCGCCCCTCCAGGACACCCGCCTGGAAACGCGAAAGCTCACGCGAGAGAGTTGGCGTCAGCCCCAGGTCCAACAATTGAAACCACGCCTGCAACATGGTGAAAAAGCCCACCAGTCCGTAGGCTTCCGCTCCCATGTATCTTACGTAAACCGGCACCATCACGAGGCCAATCAACGCTGCAAAGGCCTGCCCTATGTAGTTGGCCAGGATGTTGCGCCTGAGTGACATTCTGTGTGCGTCAGTCCGCCCGGCTCTGTAACCTCTTCTCCAGTTCGAGTAGATCCCGTTTGCGTTCTCGCACGCGCCGCACTGGCACACCGGCATACATGCCAAAAGCGGCGCAGTCGTGCTTCACGAGGCTCAAGGCCCCGATCGCCACCCCGTCCCCCAGTGAGACTCCGGGCAGAATCACGGAGCCGGAACCGACGATCACATGGCGCCCGAGGAACACGTCCCCCGTGGTGACGGCAGTGAACTCCGCCGGGACCATCGGATTCGTCATGGCCAGTCCAGAATAGTCGTCGTTGCTGGAATAGACCGCCACCCGTGAGGAAATGTTGCAGTAATCGGACAACACGATTCGCCCCGCGCCAATCAGGAGGGAATAGACGGCGATGTGGAGGTAATTTCCGAGCAGGATTCCTCCCTCGCCAGCCGATAACACGCAAAAATCGTCCACCCTCACATGGTTGCCAATCCGGATTGCCGCGCACCTGTAATACGAGGCCTTGTCGGACAAATACACTTTTTCCCCCACCGCCGCGAACCCCATCGCGGCAATCTGTTCGCGGGTCAGCCAGGCCATAGGTTATCCTTTGATGAGTTGAATGACCCGCTCCTGGTCCGGCACGCTCAAGTCCGCATGGATCGGCAGGCACAGGACCTGCTGCGCTACCCGGCTGGCCACCGGCAGGTTTTCCGCGGCGGCCGAAGGCAGGCCGCGGTACATGGGCATTTCGCTGACCAAAGGGAAAAAATACCGGCGGGCAAAGATGCCGTGTTCCCGCAGGCGCTCGTACAGGGCATCGCGGCTGCTGGCATGCTCGGGTCCGACGAGAATCGGAAAGTAGGAGTAATTCACATCCGTGTCTGCCGGTTCGGGCAGACACCGGATGCCGGGCAGCCCGGCCAATTCTGTCCGGTAGCGGCGGTCCACCGCCCGGCGCTTCTGTTTCCCGTCCTCCAGATAGCGCAGCTGCAGGAGGCCAAACGCCGCCTGAACCTCGTTCATCTTTCCGTTGATGCCAGGGCCGACTACGGTCACTTCGTCTGCAATTCCAAAGTTCTTCAGGTAGTCGATGCGCTGCTTGGTCTTTTCGTCCGGGGAAACAATCGCCCCGCCCTCAAACGTGTTGAACGACTTCGTGGCGTGAAAACTCAGGACCGTGAGATCGCCGTGCCGGGCAAGGCTCTTGCCATGATAGCGTACATCGAAGGCATGCGCCGCGTCGTAAATCACCTTGAGCCCGTAGCGGTCGGCAATGCGCTGGATCCGGTCGACATCGCAGGGATGGCCGTAACAATGCACCGGCATGATCGCCGTGGTGAGCGGCGTGATGGCGGACTCGATCCGATCCGCATCTAGATTGAAAGTTTCCGCATCGATGTCGACGAAAACCGGTTTAATGCCATTCCACAACAGCGAATGCGTCGTCGCGACAAACGTGAATGGTGTCGTGATCACCTCTCCGCTGATGCGCAGGGCCTGCAGGGCCACCACCAGCCCGATCGTGCCGTTGGCAAAAAGTGACAGGTGGGGCACCTCCAGATGCTGGGCCAGCGCGGCTTCCAGTTCGTTGTGAAAGGGTCCCGCGTTGGTCAGCCATTTGTTCTTCCAGATCTGCTGGAGATACGGAATGAATTCTTCCAGCGGAGGAAGATAGGGTTGGGTGACGTAAATCGGCCTGCTGGTAGGTTCCATGGCTGTTCAATCCGTCCCGGCGCGACCAGCGGCCGCCACGCCGGCGGCGATGCCCTTGCGCTTGGTGGGCTTCAGACCCGGCCGCAATCCAGGGGTCGAAAAAAGCTCCGCCATATTCATGAGGACTTTGTGGCATCGGTCTTCACTCTGGTCAACTGCCGCGTCAGCCTGGAAAGAAGCCGGCATTCCCGCCAACCGTCACCCCGGTCCCAGCCGGCGCGTCCGGCTGGACAATGCCACCTCTTGCTTTTGTTGCCCGGCAGGCGGCAGACCTTCCATGACATGAATTGGGCTCGATTGTGCTTGCGCCGCGTACGGATGCATTCGGACCAGCGCCAAAGCTCATCCCTTGACAGGATCTCTCCTGCCATACATCGGTATTACATGCCCGTTGCCACCCTTCGCCTCACGACCGCCGAGAAACGCCGCTTCAACGCGGAAGCCCGGCGCCGCGGTCTTTCACTCTCCGAGTACCTTCGCCGGGCCGGTCACGCCGAGGCCACCCGGGTCGATTGGAGGACCTTTTTTGCCGCCACGCCTCCGGTAGCCCTGCCGCCTCGCGCCCCCACCGACCTCTCCACTCGTGAAGGATTCGGAGGTTAGGTATCTGATCGATGCCGGCCCGCTCGTCGGCGCCTTTTGGCCCGCCGATCAGTGGCACGCCTGGAGCCGCAAGACCCTTTCTTCGGTCGGCGGACCCGTCTACACGACCGAGGCCGTTTTCGCCGAGGCTGCATATCATTTGAAAGCGCCGACCAACGCGCTGCTCCAATTGCTCGCCGCACTGGAGACCGGGTTGGTGCGCTTGACCCCCGTGGCGCCCGTTGATGCCGTCCGCGCCGCGGAAATCATCACCCGCTATGCCCCCCGCTCCGATTGGGGCGATGCTTCGCTCGTCATTCTTTCCGAGCGTTTTCCTCGCGCCCGCCTGATCACGGTCGACATCCGTGATTTCACCATCTACCGCCGGCGCAATGGCAGCCCGGTGCCTTGCATTGCGCCGCCAAGTCCTATTTGAGTGTTCGGTCGGCCCGCTTTGCCCCTCTCCTGAATGAAACTCTCCATCGTCATACCCTGCTACAACGAGGCCAAGACCATCCGGCAGATCGTGGAGCGCGTCCGCGCCGCCCCGGTGCCGGACAAGGAAATCCTCATCGTCGACGACTGCTCGCAAGACGGCACGCGCGAGCTGTTGGAGCGGGAGATCGCGCCGCTGGTGGCAAAAATCCTCTACCATGACGTCAACCGGGGCAAGGGCGCCGCGCTTCGGACCGGCTTTGCCGCGGCCACGGGCGACGTGGTCATCGTGCAGGACGCCGACCTTGAATACGACCCTCAGGAGTATCCGCGCCTGATCGGGCCCATCGCCGAGGGCAAGGCCGATGTCGTCTTCGGCTCGCGCTTCATGGGCGCCGAGGCGCACCGGGTGGTCTATTTCTGGCACATGGTCGGCAACAAGTTCCTCACCCTGCTTTCCAACATGTTCACCAACCTGAACCTCACTGACATGGAAACCTGCTACAAGGTCTTCCGGCGCGAGGTGCTGTCGAAAATCGCCATCAAGGAAGATCGCTTCGGATTCGAGCCGGAGATCACCGCGAAGGTGGCACGGCTCGGCTGCGTGATCTACGAAGTCGGCATCAGCTACTACGGCCGCACCTATGCCGAGGGCAAGAAGATCGGCTGGCGGGACGGCTTCCGCGCGTTCTACGCCATCGTGAAATACAACGTCTTCCGGTGAGGAAGCACCGCCTCATCCCCTCCGATCATGCTTCAATGGTTCGACGACAATCCTAGCTGGTATTGGTGGCTGGTCTGCGCCGCGCTCATTGCGTCCTTCGCCGTCATGCTCCGGCCGCTGGTTCGCGCGGACTGGAAGGACGTCAATCGCACTGACTGGCGCTGGGGGTGGGTCATCCTCGGCCTGCTGGTCGTGGGGCGCTGGCCTACTTGGTTTGTGACTCGCGAGTTCAACACGGACGAAAGCCAGCTCATCGCCGGCGTCATCACCCTGCGCCACGATCCCATGTTCTGGCGGTCGGTTGACGGTGTCACCGCGGGCCCACTGGACTTTTACGCCCTGATGCCCGCCGGCTGGATCCATGGGGCGGACGACTATTTTTCCGTCCGCCTCACCGCGCTCCTCCTGGTCGCCGCGGCCCTGGTGTTCGCGCACCAGGCCGTCGCCCTGGCGTTTGGCCGGCAGGTGGCGCGGACGACCGGCTTTGCCGTTGTCTGCTTTGAATCCCTGACGCTGCACGTCGACATCCTGCACTACTCCACCGAACTCGTGCCAGTTACCCTGCTGGCGGCTGCCGTCTTCCTGTGCGTGCGGCGGTTCCTCGAGGAGGCCGATTGGCGGTGGAATGCCGTGGGCGGCCTGATGCTGGGAGCCGTGCCACTGGCCAAACTGCAGGCCGTCCCGATCGCCGGCTTGCTCGGCCTGGGTTGGGTGGCCGGGGAGCTTTGGCTCTGGCGACAGCGCTCGCTGGACTGGAAACGAAGGCTCGCGGCGCTGTGCGCCGGTGCGGCCGCGCCGATCCTGGCATGCGCCCTCGCGCTTTTCCTGACCGGCCAGTGGCAGCACGCGTTGATTCCCTACTTTCTGCACAACATTTCCTACGTCGAGGCGGCCCAGTGGCACTTCAAGGAGGTCGTCGCCACCATCGCGGACAGCTCCTTCCCCGACGACGGCCTGTTGCTCTGCTGGCTGGCCGGGGCCGGTTCCTGGCTGCTGTTGACGCTGCCGCTTTCGCGCGCCACCGACCGCTCGAGCCGGCTGCTCGCAGCCGGCGCCGTGGGGTTATGTTTGACCAGCCTGGTCTGTATTTTCGTGCCCGGTCGCCCCTTTCCCCATTATCTTCAATTGCTGGTTGTGCCCTTGATTCTCGTCCTCGGCGCCACGACTGGCCTCGTCGTCAACGCCCTCGAGAATCACCGCTCCATCTACCGGCGCGGCCTTTTGGGCGCTGCGGTGCTCTGCACCACCGGGGGCTTGCTCTACGTGCGGGGCACCTACAAACACCCGTACGTGGGGATCCTGACCATGTACCAGGCCCATCCGCAGGGCACCATCGCCCGGGAGCTCAGAAAATACGCCCAGCCGGGCGAGGCCCTAGGCGTTTGGGGCTATCTGAACAGCGCCTATGCCGAGGCGGGGCTGCGCCAGGCGACACGGGATACCCATTCCGCCTCGGCGATTGTCGACAACCCGCAGCGCCCGTATTTCCGACGCCGATACCTCGCCGACCTGGAGCGCTCGGCGCCTCCGGTGTTTGTCGACGCGGTTGGTCCGCGCAATATCGCCTTTGAAAACCGGGCATTGATCGCCCACGAAACGAATTTTCCCGAGCTCGGTGCCTATATTCGCGCGCACTACACGCAGGTGGCCGATGAGAAGGGCTGCCGCGTCTACGTCCGCAACGACCGCCTCCCGGCCGCGCCCCATTAAGACCAGCGGTCGAACCGGCCGTCGTTTTCCCATGGGATCTGGCGGCTCCGGTGCCGGAGGCGGAACGTCGGATGGCAGGACGGCGTCGGCGCGATGATTGCGAAGCCGTTCAGGTCGTGGAGACTTTTGCCTCTGCCTGCCTGCGAAGGAGCCCAAAGGCGAGAAGGTAAAGAACCAGGGCCATGAGTGCCGTCGAGCGCAGGCCACCAAGCATCGAGTAGTATTCCAGGCACCCGCCAAGCACCGCACCGAGCAGGTTGGCGCCGAGCGACGCCGCTCCGTCTGTCGCGCGCGCCAGCAGCATGGGAACGATGATGCCGGCGAGGCCCACGGGCAGTCCGGTGATCAATCCGGCAAGAACTCCTTTTGCGAGAAGCGGCAGAGTCTGCAGCCAGCCGACCGGGAAAAAGCTGAGCAGGGCCACCGCGATGAACAGGACCACAAAACCCGGGAATGGATTGGTCCACCGGGTTCTCATTACGAGGGCGTTTGCCAACAACACCATGAGCAGAATGCCACCAAAGATGGCGGCATTGACGATCCAGGTTGAACCGAAAAGCAGGGACATGCTGGTCACGCCTCGCGTCTCAATCAGCATGAAGGCGGCGCCCATGAGGAAGATCGGCCAATCGAAAGCGGTGCCGCTCTTCCCAATTCCGAAAACCGGGCGGACGGTCACGGCAGCAAGGATCAGGATAAAGCAGAGCATGGTGGCATAGCCCCACGGGACTACTCCGGGACGAATGTAGAGGAAGGGCCAATCATCGCTCGTCGTTATGACAACGTCCATTTTCGACTCCGGCATCACGCGATGGCTCCGCCCGAGAACCGCGAAATCGATCTGCGCTCCGTCGCGGGGAACAATGAAGGTCGCCGTGGCATGCAACGGGGAAAGAACCGTATAGGGTTCGCGGCCCGTTGCCTTGGTGATGGTCCAGTAGATTCGGTCAAAAAACCACTGTCCAGCCACGCAGGAGAAGGCGAGCGAGAGGTGTCCGCCTTGGGCGACCCGGTTCCAGGCGGCGCGGATGCCTTCTTCGGTGTAAACGTAATTGTCCAGCCGCAGGGTGGCCATGGCGGATACCATTGCGTGCGAGTCGAGGAGACCGTAGCAGACGACGTCGTACTTCGCTTCGCGATTCTTGTCAAAAAAGGCCCGGGCGTCATCCACGACTGGAATCACCCGTGGGTCGCTGTAAGGCTTTTCGGGATGACGGGCCCGACCGATATCGATGATCATCCCATCAATATCCACGCTGGTCACTTGCGAGTAGCCATTGCGAAGGGCGGCCTGCACATCGTTGCCGGTCCCGGCTCCGACGATGAGCGCGGTTCCCCGGTGTCGGTTTGCCTGGAACGGAAGATCGTAAAGGTTTCGGAATTGTCCGAGAAAAAGCCGCTCTTCTTCCGTCAGTTTGGGCTCAGCGAGCCGAAGGTCCGAAAGATCGTGAAGGTACTGATGGAAATCGCGATTTACCTCGAGTTTCTGGAAGAGCAGCGAGGGGTCGTTTGACACGACAATGCGATTGTAGGGCGAGAAAACCGCGCCCTGAACGGAATAGAAACCGAGCGCCACGACCAGAACCGCGAGCAGTACGGAGGTTCGCGTGCGGACGAGAGCGACGAACGGGGCGCAAGCCAGGGCCAGCCAAACTGCCGGGCCCGCGTTGCACCAGGCGACCGCCGTGAAAAGCAGCACGCCCAGGAGGGAGCCCGTGAGGTCGGCGGAGTAGGCTTTCAACACGGGCAGTCGTGAAAAGAGATAGCCCAATGGCGCGCCGCAGCAGACAAAGATGAAAATAATAAGGCAATGGAGACTCAGGAAAACCGCCAGGTGGGTGGCGAAGACGGTGAAATTGGCGGGGATGACCTCACCGCCCCACAGCATGATGCTGTTATCAGGGAAGGTCATTCTTACGAGATTCAGCTTCTCCGCAAAAGCCATGGGGATGGCCAGCACGAGCAGCGCGGGAAGCGCCAGATGAACCAGGCCCGGCAAACGCTTCCCAAGGGCCACACCGACGCCCATGCCGAAAAATACACCGATGAGGACCACGTTGTTGAAATAGGCGAAGATCCGCACCTGCGACGACGTCCAGCGAATGATCGCCAGCTCAAGGGTCAAAATGCCGAACGTCACTAACCCAATCATCCATGGCGTTGAAACGCGCCGATCTGCCCAACGCGCGTCTGAAAGCACCTTCGGGAAGCGCATGCCTGGAAGGCCATCGGCTCTTGGAGCCTGCGGCAAGCGGTAAGCATCATTTTGTAGAATAACGAGTTCACGACCGGTCGTTGTGTATCATATTCCAGAGGAATCTGTTGCCTCATTTGAGGTCCGTACGTGATCCACCGCTTTCATCGCTTTCTCACATCCCCTATGCCGGAGTGAACTTCGACTATCGATTGAATCCTCGGTGTCGTCGCAACTCAGTCGAGACCGACCTTGGCGCTCCTGCAGGATGCCCCGGCACGGCGCTCCTCTTTATAACCAGCGGAGGCACGGTCGTATTCTGCGAAGTCCAGCAATTGAACTATTGCGGCGCGGTTCTCGCGCGCCAACATGAGGCGGCTTCAACCCCGCCTTTTCCCGCGCAATTTGGACCCGATGGTTAACCAAAGTGTCTCTGCAGATGATGGAGAAGCCGCCATCCCGCCGGCTGTCTGGGCAGTCGCCGTGGCGGCGGCGGTTCTGCCATTTCTCGCAGATCTCCCCATCGATTATGACCGGCTCGCCCCGGTCGCCGTGCTGCCGGCGCTCTGGCTTGGCCGGAAATATCGGCCCGCCGACCAGGGGAACCCCCAAGCGCGGAAGATTGACCGGGTGCTAATTACCGCCGCGGCGGGGGTGGCGATTCTATCGGCAATTCTCGGTCCTCATCCGGTTCCGTCGCTTGTCGGCTCCGCGTCCTGGGCTTGGATTCTGGCCGGCGCTCTTCTGGCCCGGCGACTGGCCGCCAACACCCGGGCCGTCCGGTTGATTCTGGCCGGCATCACTATGGGGGCCACGCTCGGCTGTCTGGTCGTGTGGGCGCAATGGGTGGAGGGGACCCCGATCAACGCGTTTCCTCACTACGGTCATGGGCGGCTGTTCGGACTCCATATGATGGTGGGAACGATGACTGCGCTGGCCTGGGTGGTTTTGACCCCCACCCACAGCGTTGCGCGCCTGCTGGGGTATGTGGTCGCGGTGATCAATTGCGGCGGGATGCTGTGGTCAGGCGGGCGCGCCCCGCTGGTCGGCGTGGCGGCGGGGCTTGCTCTCTGGTTTTGGCGCAGCGAGCCGGCCGAGCGGCGCGTTCTGATTCGCGGTGTGCCCCTCGTGTTTCTCGGCGGAATACTGCTCTCGTGCTTGCGGTGGTCGCCCGAGCCCTATCTCGGGTGGTGGAACGCGCTCGCCCGCACGAATGCAGCGACTTCCGTCGACGCGCTTTCTTCCACCCGCCTGAGTTTCTGGCAGGTCACCTGGCACGAGATCCTGAAGGCGCCGTGGATTGGACATGGGGCCGACTCGTACCGTTTCATTGTTCCCAAACAGGACGGCAACCAACCCCACAACTGGGTCCTGCAGTTCCTGCTCGATCTTGGCGTGCTGGGCGCCGTGCCTCTCGGTTGGCTGCTGCTTCGCCAGGCCCACGGAGGACTGGCTGGCAACCGTGCCGACGGGGACGCAGGAGCTTTTGCCGCCCGGCGGGCAATTGCCGGAGGATTGGTTGCATGCCTGGCCGCAGGATTGCTTGACGGTGTTTTTTATCATGCGGTCCTTTTGCTGCCGGCTGCCTTGCTTGCCGGCCTGGTGGGAAGCACCGGCGCAGAATCGACCGGCAATCCTGGCCGGACTTTCCGGCCAGGATGGTTGTGCCTCGTTGCCTCGGGCGCATTGTTGGGATTGCACAGTTATCTGGTCGCCTGCATGGCGTACCCGCCCGCTCCGGCCGGACCCGATGCACCGGCTGCGCGTCTGCTGCGAGTTTTCCCCAGCACCACCTTTGCCCTGCATGGCTGGCTCAACGCCTGGCGAACCACCCATCCCGACGTTGTTCTCGAATGGTCACAATGGGCCCAGCGAGAGAGCGACAATCCGTCGGAGTTTCATGTCTATGCGGCCGTGCTCTATTCCGAGAGGCGCGACTTTGCCTCGGCCCGCCGCGAGGTGGAGGCCGCCATGCGCACAGCGCACTGGAATTCACTCCCTAAACTGAGGGCGCTGCTGGCGGCCATCCGCGCCGCTGAGGCGCAATCCAGCTTACCGTAGCCCTAGAACGTCTACCGACGCGTACCGGACCCTGTCCGGCGCTCGAAGATCCACCCGGCCATCACGGCAGTTTGTGGAACCACTCGTCCGAAAACGATACATCCCGGAAATCAACTTTGGGATTCGCCTCCGTTAAGGGGTTCTTGGCGATGGCCTTGGCCGCGACGGCCCAGGCGCGCAACGCTTTTTCGTCAATTCCCACGATGCGGCTGAGGCGGATAACGTAGGTTGGCGCATAACGGATCTCCCGCACGGTTTCTAATCTCAGCGCCGGGCCGAAATCGTGGGCCACCACCGGAACAAGCCGGCCGCTCGCATAGTCGCCGACACCCATCCGCTGCGACACCAAACAGTCGCCAAAAGTGCCCTGCCGATAATGGTAGCAGAATTCCTCTATCCGCTCGGCCAGAATCTCGTAACTGAGGCTTGGTACGCCGTAGGCGAGCCACAGGCGGGGCATCCTCGGCTCGATGACGAACAGGTGCCGATCTGGGCGCGTCCGGAGATACTCCCGGTACCAATTACTGGTCTCGGCCGCGAAGTTCTCATGTGCGTAAGCCCGCCGGGCCAGCGTTGGCAGCGTCCACCAGCAGAAATAGAAACCCGTGACGATCACCAGCAGGCGCCAACGCCACGCCGTCGCCGGCACCAGCAGTGGATAGACAAACACCAACACCAGGACGAAGAGCAGCAGCGTTGGCAGCGACAGCCGCACGGTGAGCACTTCGTCATAAGCACCCCAGAAATAGCACAGCATCAGAAAGGCCTGCGCGCAAAGCGCGACGACGAATACGGCAAATACCGTTTCTGCCGGCCGGCTTTGGGCCATTTCGCGATGCCGCCGGTAGAGATACATCCAGAAGAACCCGAGGCCGATGATCCCGCCCAGCGCCACGAGGTGAGAATTGGACTGCGAATGATCCCAACTGAAGGAATAGCGCAGCGCCCGCCCAACATTCTCGTAGAAATAGGCCAGACTATAGACACCGTGCCCGCTCGGCCGGTCGGTCAACTGTAACAATTCCGGCTTGAGCCGGAATAGGTTGAATTGCAGCGGATAAATCACCAGCAGCAACGGCGCACACAGGAGCGGCCAAGGCAGCTCCAGCACCCGGTTCCTCCAGGACACAAACAAGATCGCCGCCGCCACCGGCACAACGAACAGCACCGACTCGTAGCGCACCTGGGCCAAGAGCACGCCGGCGAGAGCGAAGGCGCTTACAGTGGCGGCACTCGGAGTTGTCGCGTAGCACATGCCGAGATAGATCGTGGCCAGGATCATTACCAGGTTGAGCACCTCGAACCCCCCGCCAGCCACAGTCTGCGTCAGCAGGGGTACCGTGATGAAAAGCAAGATCGCACTGACGCCGCCGGCCGTCCCCGCAACGCGCTGAACCGTTAGGTAAAGCAGCCCCAGTAGTACCGGCGTCAGCAGGGCATTCAGAATAAACGAGTTCTCCGGACGGTAGCCGCTAAGATCATGCAGGGTCGCGACTAGAAACGGGAAGAACAGCGGCCGCTTGTCCAGGTCACCCTGCAGAAGCTCGAAATTGCTCCCCAGTTCGTAGCCGCGGCTGACCATCTGGGCCTCGCGCGAAAGATGCATCCGCTGCGATGTCGAAAGCTGCAGGATCTCGTCGTTCACCACTTTGAACCCGTGCGGCTCCTGCACGTGGAGCAGCGCCGACACCCCCACCAACAACAACGCGATCCTCCATCCACCGGCGCGCCAGCTCTCCACCACCTTATTCCAGCAAACCAGACGGACAACGGACCAGACGAACAATCCGAACGTTCCCAGCATCACGGCATAGCCATAATCCTGTACCAGATTGACCGCGACCTTAGGGGAGAAGGTCCAGAACCCAAGTTGGCAGGCCAGCGCGGCGATCAGTACGAAAAGTACCATTCGCGCCCGGGGCTCAGCCAACAGACTCCTCGGCAGAAGGTTCATGTTGAAAATCGCGCCTCAAAAAAGCAAAAAGCCGTCCCCACAACCAGGGACGGCTTGCAATGGCCCTTCAAGCCAAAATCAATTGGTAAATGAGATGTTCGGTTTGTTCGCAACGTTGCTGCCGGTCGCAACGATCGAAGCGTCCGTCTGGTTGTAGGAGGCCGGATAGGTCTCACCCGCGACCGTAGCGATGGTCTTGATGTACGCAGTAGGACCAACTAAGTCACCCCAAGCGGCAACGGAGACACCATTCTCCAGGAAATATTGCTGCGCGGCGGCAGAGAGCTGGCGAAGATTGTTGATGATGGTCTTCTCCTGCGAGGCGGCGCGAACCTTCTGGAATGCGGGAATGGCCATCGCCGCGAGCAGACCGATGATGACGACGACAATCATGATTTCGACAAGGGTAAAGCCCTTGTTTGAACGATTAGTTTTCATGGGATGATACGATTTGGATCTATTATTGGTTGATGATATGAATTTATGCTTCCCACTAGGGAAACAACCCTGGAGAGAACTGTACTTGCAGATGAACGGCAAGAAGGAATGCTCGCCAAGTCCATCAATAAACTGTGAAAACCGCGGCTGGTTGCAAGCTGACAATCCGATTCCGGGTCGAATACCCACGGTTGGCCGTCCGGATCACCTGGTGAAAATCCGGTGAATCGTGTCGTGACAGGTGTCTGGTCGCAAACAAGTTAGGCCGCGTATTCAATCTTCCATTGCACCTCTGCCGGCCAGCAGAGCGCGGTGCCACCGGCTTCTTCGCCGGTTTACGGCGCTTTCCGGCGAGACTTCCTGGTTGCGCTCTTCCGCTTGGGAACCGCTCGTTCCTCCAGCAACCCGGCCACCGGAATGTCGATGGCATCCCTCCAGAGCAGATCGAGCCGGTATTTCTCCCGGTTCTCCGCGGTGAATAGATGAACCATGATGTCGAACGCATCAAAGACCGTCCAGCCACTGCCCGGCCGGCTCTCCACCCCGACGATCCGCGCCCCCGCGGAATCGAGGACTTTTTCCATCTCGATGCGCAAGGCCCGCAAATGCGGCTCCGAGGTCCCGGTGGCCAGCACCAGGTAGTCCGTGATCGACGACTGCGCACGCACTTCCAGCACCCGCAAGTCCTCCGCCTTCTTGCCGTCGAGCGCGCGCACCAGCATTTTCAGCAACGTCAGGGATTTCGAGGCGGTCTTTTTGGGGGCGGAGGATTTTTTCATGCGGTTAGCGGTAAAGTTGGCGGGCCTCGATGTGATTGATGACCTTTTGCGGACAAAAATAGTGCAGCGATAGCCCCCGCCGCACGCGATCGCGCAGTTCGCTTGAACTGATTTCGATCAGGTGACCGTCACAGCGATGCAGGCGCAAGCCGGGAACGTCGGGCGTCGGTTTTGCCGGATGCCCCGGTCGCTCCAGGAAGATGAACTCGATGATTCGGGCCAGTTCCTCAATATCCTTCCAGAGGTTTATCCGGGGGAGCTGATCGCCGCCGATGATCCAATACAGCTCGTCGTCGGGAAACATCGCCCGAAAATGCCGCACCGAATCAATCGTGTAGCTCACCCCGCCCCGGCGGAGTTCGACGTCGGAAATCTCAAATCGCTTGTCCCATTCGATGGCGGCACGGAGCATGACCAGCCGGTCCTCGAGGCTGGATTGAACCTCCTTCGGCTTGAGCGGCGCTTGCGCCGCCGGCACCAGGATCAGCCGGTCGAACTGGTATTGTTCGTAGACGTCCTGCGCCGCCAGCAGGTGACCGAAGTGCACCGGGTCGAAACTCCCGCCTAAGAATCCGATCTTCAAGCCATTCGCCCGTCGTGCGGGTCAGGGGTTGATGCGGTTGCGGCAGTGACAGATCATGCGAGCTTGCGATGCCCACACTCCTAAAAGGGAATCCTCGGGGGGCAAGGTCAAACGCAGCGGTTCTCGAAGTGCCCAGGATGGGAATCGAACCCATACGGCCTTACGGCCAGGGGATTTTAAGTCCCCAGCGTCTACCATTCCGCCACCCGGGCAGGGGCTGTGCCGGCCATCATGCGACTGGACCGCCCGCAGGCCAGCCAATCCTTCGCCGCCAGGCCGTCCGCCTCAGGGCAGCGGTGACGACGTCTTGAAGCCGAAGGCGAACACCACGGCCAGCATGATGAAGGCGAAGCTTGCCACGTAGTTCCACTCCAGCCTTTCCTTCAGCACCAGGATCGCGAACCCGCAAAAAACCACCAGCGTGATGACCTCCTGAATGACCTTCAGCTGGAATCCGCTGAACGTGCCGTAACCGAGCCGGTTGGCCGGCACCATGAAGCAATACTCAAAGAACGCGATCCCCCACGACAGGAGCACGACCAGCCACAGCGGACGGTCGTGAAGGTATTTGAGGTGCCCATACCAGGCATAAGTCATGAACACGTTGGAGACGCAGAGCAGCAGAATCGTTTGCATAGTCGTCGAGATTCCCGGCATGGTGCACAAGATCGGGAAATCCGCAGCACCGAAGACTGCGGCCCAATGACCGGGCGGCCGGCGACCAATCTTCGCCCACCATGGGCCACCGGGGGCGGCTGGAGAATCTCTCTCGAAATAGCATTGAGCGGCGCCGCCTTCGGCCCAACCTTGGCCCCAACCCGGCATGAAAAAGAAGCCCAGCTACGCGGTCTATTTCGCCGGCGAGCTCTTCAGCGCGAAGCACCTGATCGGCAACGCCTACCTGGCCGAGGCCATCTTCGAGAAATCGCACGGACGCTTCCAGTGCGTGCTTCCGCAGAATATCGAACACCGCAGTCTTTCGGCGCAATCGGTCCGCGACCGCAACCTGCGCACGCTCGCGGCCTGCGACCTTGCCCTGTTCAATTTCGACGGCCCGGAACTCGACGCCGGCACGGTCGTTGAGTTCATGTTCGCCAAGTTTGCCGACATTCCGGCGGTGCTGATCCGCAGCGATCCGCGCCGGCGCAGCCCGGCGCCCGGCGGCAGCTGGAACCTGATGTGCAGCTTCTATCCGCGCACCGAGCACGTCATTCTGGACAGCCTCGGCCTGTATCGGAAGTTCGCCCAACAGCGACGCCTCCGCCTTGTCGACATGCACCTGCTCGCCGGCCAGCATAGTTCGGCCGCGGCTCAGGCGGCCTGCGAAGTGATCGCCGCCCACGCCGTGCGCGCGCTCGACCGCGTCCTTCGCGAGGAACCGGTGATGCCAAAATACGTGCGGGCCGAGGTCTACAACTGGCTGGCCCTCCTGCCCGGTTTGCGCGGCCCGGCCAAGAAATTGCGCAAGGAGTTGGAGCAAATCCTCGAACGCAAGGTCGACCGCGACCTCCTCTAGCGATTTTCGCCTTTGGGTTTACGATTGCCAATTGCTTCCCCGGCTCGCCCGCGTCTCGTCAGGTCGGATACCGAAGATCCAAACTTAAATCTCAAAATGGCCCTGACCGTCATCCAGCATCCCCTCGCCGCCCACGTGCTCACGCACCTGCGCGACAAGACCACCAAACCCGCGCTCTTTCGAACCCTGTGCCACCAGATCACGCTGCTGCTGGCGCTGGAGGCCACGCGTGATCTCGCCACGGAGGAGAAGGAGATCGCGACGCCGCTTGAGTCGGTGCTGGGCCGGGTGCTCGCCCGGCCGCTGGTCATCGTGCCCATCCTGCGCGCCGGCCTCGGCATGGTGGAACCGTTTCTCGGCCTGTTCCCCGATGTCAGTGTCGGCTATGTGGGCCTGGAGCGCGACCATGCCACCGCCATCGCGCATTCGTATTACTGCAAGCTTCCCCCGCTCGCGGGCCGGCGGGTGCTGGTCATCGACCCCATGCTCGCCACCGGCGGCTCCGCCGTCCAGACGCTTGACGTGGTCAAGGCCGCCGGAGGCGCGGATGTCGTACTGGTGTGCATCGTCTCCGCGCCCGAGGGCGTGGCCCTCCTCACGCAACGACACCCCGAGGTGCCCATTTTCACCGCCGCACTCGACCGCGAGCTCAACGCGGAAAAATACATCCTCCCCGGCCTTGGCGATTTTGGCGACCGGCTGTACGGGACGTGAACCGCCGCGGGTGCGGCAGGCCGGATCAGGCGCCCGCCAGAGCCGCCACGCCCGGGGAATCGCCCCGCGGCTATTTCCAGTTCAGCAGCAGCCGGGTATAGTAGGTGGTGTCGAGATGTTCGCGGCCGGGCTGGGGACGCCCGTCGTACTGGTTCGTCACGCCCATGCGCATTTTCCACAAGCTCGCGGCCATTGGCACCTCCAAGCCCGAGTCGTGCACGAAACGAAAGTCGGCGAAATCCGCGGCGTTGGGCAGGTACTTGATGTCCGTGGTGAGCACGGCCGCCCGGCTGAACTTGTAGCTGTGGAAAACGCCAAAAGCCAGAATAACCCCCTCGCGACTGCTCGTGGTGGTAAAGTTCTCATAGCGGTAACCAGTACCGATGCGACCGGCCAATTCCTCCCGTAGATCCTTGATGAACCGGTAAGTCAGACCGACGTCGGAGGTCGCGCGCAAATTGACTTGCGCAATCTCATCCCGCTGCAACTCGGACCGGGTGAACCAACCGAGTCTGTCATGGAAGAAGTTGGTGTAGTCCACCCCGGCCTTCGTCTCGTCGGTGCTTTTGGAGTTGTCAGTCCGCAAATAGTTATAGTCACCGTACAACTTGAGCGCGTCCTTCGGGCCGGTCAGCGTGGCAACAATGTTCGTGGCCACCCCGGAAGAGGAAGCGTTGCCGCTCTTGCCGGTGATATCGACGCCGATCTGTAAAGCCCAGCGTCGCCTCCTGTCGGCGACCGCCTTCTTCATCGCGATAACCGCCGGGTCTTCCCCCGCCGCCGGCCAGGTGGCCGCGATTTTGTCCACCCGGATGCGAGTCTCCCCGGCCGCGCCGGTGACCACCAGTCCGCCTTCAGGAGAACCGGCAACCCTTCCCCGCAGGGTGGTGCCGCCCTGCAGACGCACCGCCATGATTTCCTCGGTGGCAATGCCGGTGACCTCGCTTTGTTTGATTTCAAGTTTGCCGGCATAGTCAGTCTCCAGGAAGACCTTGCCATCATCGATTTTCGTGATCTTGCCCACCAGGCGGGCGCCCGCGCGCGTATCAACGACATCGGCGTGGAGCCATCCGGTGGGCCAGGCTAGGCTCAGCAGGAGACCAAAGAGCAAAATGGAAAGACGACGAAGAATCACAGGCGCGAAAAGACATTAGCGGACGTGCATGTCAACTGCCGGCTCCTGATCTTTGCGCCGTCGCGCTGGCACTCGGCCTCACCGCCATCTCGACAAGCCCGGCGCGCGCCTCCAGCCTCGCCTTCTCCCGGTTTCACCATGCCAGCCGACCGCTCCGAACCTCTTCTCGCCGACCGCTGGACCGACTACCAGCTCCTGGATTGCGGTGATGGTATGAAGCAGGAACGCTGGGGTCCCTATGTGCTCGTGCGGCCCGATCCGCAGGTTCTCTGGCCGCGCCACGGACAGGCCCCGGGCACACCGTGGGAGCGCTGGGATGGCATTTATCACCGCAGTGCGAGCGGCGGAGGCCGCTGGGAATTCCGGCAGCCGCTGCCGGAGCACTGGAGTATCCGCTATGAGCCGCTCAATCTCACCTTCAAGATCCGGCCCACCGGCTTCAAGCATACCGGACTTTTCCCCGAGCAAGCGGTCAATTGGGACTGGCTGTCGCAGAAAATCCGCGGGGCCGGACGCGCCGTGGGCGCGCTCAACCTTTTCGGCTACACCGGCGCCGCCACCTGTGCCGCCAGTGCCGCGGGCGCCAGTGTCTGCCACGTTGACGCCGCCGAAGGCATGGTCAAATGGTGCCGGGAGAACGCCGCGCTCTCCGGCCTGGCCGCGGCCCCGGTTCGCTATATCACCGACGACTGCCTCAAGTTCGTGCGGCGCGAACACAAGCGGGGCCGCCGCTACGACGCTATCATCATGGACCCACCCACCTACGGCCGCGGCGGCGGAGGCGAGTTGTGGAAACTTGAGGACCAGCTCTGGGAGCTGCTGGTGGAGTGCCGCCGCCTCCTGAGCGACCGGCCGCTCTTCTTCCTGATCAACGCCTACACCGCCCGGCTGGCCCCCACCGTCGTCATCAACCTGCTCACCGAACTGATGCATCCAGCGGGCGGACGGGTATCCGGCGGTGAAGTCGGCCTGCCGGTCGCTTCCGACGGGAAGATCCTCCCCTGCGGCATATACGGCCGCTGGGAGCCATGATCTCTGCACCAGCCTCTTCTTCCCCCGCGCCTCTTCCCTGATCCGTGATAAACTCATGCAGCCCGTGACCTCGCTTTCCGCCACCTACCTGGCAGCGGCTACTGATCTTTTGCGGCGCGCCAGCGAAACTAACCGCCCCGCCCTTCAGAAGCTGGGTCCGATTCTAGGCCGTTCTGTCGCCGCGGGCGGCATGATCCACACTTTCGGCAGCGGTCACAGCGAAATCATCGCCCGGGAAATCGTCGGCCGCGCCGGCGGCCTGGTGTGCGTGAGCAGCATTGACGATCCCACGGGCGGTTTCATTGAAACTCTTGCCGGTTACGGGACCAGGCTGGCCGAACGCTACGACCGCCGGCACGGCCTGCGGGCTGGTGAGACTGTGATTGTTGTCTCCAACGCCGGCCGCCACGCCGCACCGCTCGAAGTTGCCCACTTCGCTCAACAAAAGGGCCTGATCGTTGTCGGCCTCACCAGCGTCGCTGTGTCCCGCTCGGTTCCGGCCGTTTCCCCGGGCGGTCGGAACCTGCACGCCCTCGCCGACTACGTGCTGGATAACTGCGGTTTGCCTGGCGATGCCATTGTCGAAGTCGCCGGAGGTGTCCGCGCTGGACCGACCTCCACGCTCGTGGGAACGCTGCTGCTCAATTTGCTTTTCCTTGAGGTGGTCGAATGGCTCACGGTCAACGGCCACTCTCCGCCTGTCTTGCGCAGCCAGAGTTTGCCCGGCGCCGTGGAGCATAACCGGGCGCTCGCGGAAAAATACGCCGGCCGCCTCAGCCGCCCACTGGCATGACTCCGTCGCCACCCAAGCCCAGTGAAGCTCACCGGGGGCGCCGGGCAACCAGAGCGATTCGCTCCAGAACCTTGCTCCGTCATGCTTCCACTTCCGCTGCGGATGCCCAGTGGGTTGTTCCGGCCACTTTAGTGAGCTTGCTGATCCCCTCATGAGCTTCCGCATCGGAGTCGATGGCGGTGGGACCAAGACCGAGTGCATTTTGCTCGACGGGCTCGGCGCCGTCGCGGCGCGCCATACGGCCCCGGGCTGTAATCCCAACCTGGTCGGTCCGGAACGCGCGCGGGCAGTTTTCCTCGCAGCGCTTCGGACGATGCTGGCGAACGCCGGCGTCGGAGTCTCCCCGCCCGAGATCGCGGCGACCCTGCTCTGCATGGCAGGAAACTCCTCGTTTTGGGGGGAGACTGCCACCACCATGACCGGTTTCGGAAAGGTGACCACCGCGTCAGATTCCCTGCCCGTGCTCGAACTCGCCACCAGCGGGGCGCCCGGCCTGGTCCTCCACGCCGGCACCGGGTCGTTCGTCACGGCCCGCGCACCCGATGGGTCGGTTCATTATGCCGGCGGACTTGGCTGGCGCTTCGGCGATGCGGGCGGCGGGTACGATCTCGGCCGCCGCGGCATCGCCCGGGCGCTGCTCGAACTCCAAGGCTGGGCGGAGCGCACCGCCCTCGCCGAGGCCCTCTGCCAGCACACGGGGGCGGCGGACTACGCCGCCAATTCGCGGATCCTCTACTCCTCGGCGGACCCCGGCCCGAGCATTGTCGCGTTCGCTTCCCGTGTGGCCGACCTGGCCGGCGAGGGCTGCCGTCCGGCGCAACAAGTCATTGCCCAATCCCTTTCCGAACTCGCGGCGTTGGTGAACGCGGTGCTGCCGCGCCTGTTCCCGCTCGCCACTGCGGACGCGAGGGTTCCTTGCGGGGTGAGCGGCGCCCTCCTGAACCGTCCGCCCTGCCTTTACACGTTGCACGCCCTCGCGGCCACGCACGCCTGGCCCTTCCGGTTGCAGGCCGTCACCGAGCCGCCGATCGAGGGCGTGCGCCGGTTGCTGCTGAAGATGAGCTGAGATCCCCGGGACTGCGTTGGCCGCGAAGTGCGGGTTTGCCTGGGCGCCGCGCATCACTACCCTCCCCTCATGGCCGCCGACGCGGAGAACATCGCCCCGACACAGAAGAAGCCGAGCTACCCGGTCATCGACGAGCTCCGCTCCTACCTGCGTCGCTACCGGCGCGATCGCGATCTGCCCGTTACCTACGAACGGCTCCGCAACTTTCAGGAGACGGCGCCACTCATCGACGCCGACGGCCGCGCCACGCTCTGGGAGACCGTGGCTTATCACGCAGAGGAGATGCGCGTGCTCAATGAGGACCTCAAGCGCATCTACGCCCTCCTCAAGGTCGACGGCGACTTCTCGGTCATGACCCACCTGTACATCGACCGCATCGACTTCTGCTCCTTCGGCAACTCCCAGCCGTTCCGCATCCGGATTGTCAACGCCTACAACGACAACCCGGACTATTTCTACATCAAGAAGGCCGACGCCTCCCGCGTGTACGGACTGGAGCTCGAACACCTGCTCTCGCCCAACCGCCTCAGCTTTCTCACCTCCGGCCGCATGCTGGTCGAGGAGCACATCCCCGGCATCCCCGGCGACGTTTTCACCGAGCGCTGGCTGCACCACAGCGACTTCAAACCCATCCGCGTGGCCAAGGAGCTCGTGAAGTTCAACGAGCGCTGCTTCGTCCGGCTGCTGGGCGACATGCGCGCCTACAATTTCGTTGTGATCGTCATGCCCGACTTCGAGGACGCGCAGATCCGCATCCGGGCGATGGATTTCGATCAGCAATCGTACAACGGCCGAAAGAACTTCTACCTGCCGCAGTTCTTCAAGGAGAACCGGCCGCTGGCCCTCTACTGCCTCCAGCACCTTCGCTACGAGACCTCGCTGCAATACCAGCGCGAGGAACAGACGCTCATGCTCCAGCGCAGCGAGATCGCGGCCCACCGCCTCGGCTACCTGCTGCAGATCATGGCCCGGGACCGCATCGCGCCGGATGAGAAAGTCCATCAGCTCCGCGAGAGCCTGGCCGAGCACTTCCACTCCGATCATTACCTGCGCTGCCAGACGATGGGCGAGCTCGTGCGTGAAAACCTCGAGACCCTCCGGCGGAACATCAGCCGTCCCATCGCGCCGCCGGCCGGCCAGGAGGAACTCGCCTGACCCGGCCCGCACCTTTCACGGTCTCGACCGTTGCTGCGATCAACTGCCTGGCTCCAGTTCACCGACCAATCTTTTGTCAACTAAGGCGTGTCTTCAAAATGTCATTGCGAGGGGCCGCGCTGAGCGAGGCACTGAAGTAATCCAGCTGGATCGCCGCGGCCCGCGCAGCGGGCCTCGCGATGACACGGCGTTTTGAAGACACGCCCTAATAGTTGACATGTGGGTGGAGGCTCCCGGGAACGTCGGTTGCACCACGATTCTGGGCGCATTCATGGAGGGCGCTCTGCTGGCCAGCAGAGTCGCGCCCTTCGAATGGGGAGTAGCGGGCCTGCGCCTCTCCGATTCTCCCCAGATGTTCCGGCCAGCCTCTATCTTTTCTTGAGTTTCTTGAGCAGGGCCTTGGCCTCGGGACTGACCGCGCCGCAGCCTTCGTTTCCGCAGCCCGGGTGGCCGCGTTTCGCCAGCCCGCGCCACAGGAGCCAGCCTGCGGTCAGCGCGACGATTCCAAGCGCGGCGATGGTCTGTTGACCCGGGGTCATGGGCGCACTCTAGGCCAGTTGGGTCCAGTTGTCATTTTGCGGGGTGATTTTAGAAACCGAACGCGCGCCCGGCCTGGTACACCACCAGGCAAACCAGCCAAGCCGTGCCCGTCATGTAGGCGATCTGGAAAAGCGGCCAGCGCCACGAGTTGGTCTCGCGCTTCACGACGGCCACCGTGCTCATGCATTGCATCGCGAAGACGTAGTAGATCATCAGGGTGAGGCAGACGAGCGGGGTGAAGAGCGGCGCGCCCCCCGGCCACCGCGCCTGCCGCAGCGCCGTGCGCAGCGGCGTGGGGCTCTTGCCGCCCGCATCCTCGACCCCGAAGACCACTCCCATCGAGCTCACGAAGACTTCGCGCGCCGCGAAGGAGGTGATCAGGCCGATTCCGATGCGCCAGTCAAAACCGAGCGGCTTGATCACCGGTTCGAGCACCCGGCCCGCGGCGCCGGCAAGGCTGTGGGTGATTTGCGCCTGCGGTGTCACCGCAGCCGACGACTTGGGATAGGTCGTCAGGAACCACAGCAGGATCGAGATGCCGAGGATGATCGTGCCAGCGCGGCGCAGGAACAGGCCGGCCCGTTCCAGCATGTGGAACAGCACGTCCTTCATCCGGGGCAGACGGTAGGATGGCAGTTCCATAATCATGAGCGGCGGCTCGCCCTTGAGCAGGTAATTCTTGAACAGCCACGCGAAGCCAAACGCACCGAGTGTGCCCAGCGCATACATCAGCAGCATGAGTCCGACCTTGGCGCCCACGGTCACGCGGTCGTCCGGCAGCAGCGCGGCGATCATCAGCAGGTAGACGGGAAGGCGCGCCGAGCAGCTCATCAGCGGCGCCACCAGGATGGTTACCAGGCGATCCTTGGGGTCCTCGATCGTGCGCGTGGCCATGATGCCCGGGATCGCGCAGGCATAGGAGCCGAGCAGCGGGATGAACGATTTCCCGTTGAGGCCCACGCGGCTCATCAGCCGGTCCATGATGAACGCCGCGCGCGCCATGTAGCCGGTGCTCTCAAGCAGTCCGAGGAAGAAAAACAGGATCAGGATCTGCGGCAGGAACACCAGCACGCCGCCCACCCCGGCGATGGCGCCATCCGTGAAAAGATCGCGCAGGTCCCCCGGCGCCATCGCGCCCTTGACCCAGGCGCCGAGCCCGGCCACCTGCCCGTCGATCCAGTTCATCGGATACTCGGCCAGCGTGAAAATCGACAGGAACAGCACCGTCAGGATGCCGCCGAGCACAAGCCAGCCCCACAAGGGATGCACCACGACACCGTCAATGCGATCGGAAAGGGCCGGCCCGACCCGGGCGGCGCGCAGCACCACGTCGGCACAAAGCCGCGCGATGGCTTCGTAGCGGCTGTTGACGAGGATGCCCGACCAGTCGACACCCTCCCCATCCCATCGGCGCTTCCAGTTGGTGAGGATCGCGGACGTCTGATCGCCGAGGGGCCGGGAGCCCGCCACGCGCACCGCGTCCTGATCAGTCAGGAGCAGCAGTGCCTCGGCGCGGGCGATGAGCGCCTGCCGGCCGTCGTTCTCGATCAGCGAGGCCTGCAATTCGGACACCGCGGGCGCAATCGGCCCGGGTATGTCCCAGCGGTGTCGCGACAATGGCAGGTCGGTCCGGCTCATCGCTAGGCGGAGCTCGAGGATGCCCTTGCCGTTGGCTGCTTCGCAGGGAATGACCGGGATGCCCAACTCGTGCTCAAGGCGGGCGACCCGCAGGTTGAGCCCCGCGACTGCCGCCAGGTCCATCATGTTGAGCACGAGAATGGCCGGCCGGCCAAGATCCAGCACCTGATGGACAAGATAAAGATTCCGCTCGAGGTTGGTGGCGTCGACAATGCAGACGATGCGGTCGGGTTGCGCCGTGTCGGCGCGGCGGCCGAGGAGGACGTCGCGCACGATCGCCTCGTCGGGTGAGCGCGCGGCGAGCGAGTACGTGCCGGGCAGATCAATGACATTAATCGGGCGTCCGTGCTGCGAGTAGGTCGTGCCGACCTTTTTCTCGACCGTGACGCCCGGATAGTTGCCCACCTTTTGTCTTAATCCGGTCAGGGCATTAAAGAGCGTGCTCTTGCCGCAGTTCGGATTGCCGACCAGCGCATAAACGGGGGTTCGCGGAAGCTCCGCGGATTCTGAAAAAGATTCGCTCATCGCACGCAGCTGCCCGGACGATTACCCAGCGGCCAACGATCGGAAGGAGGGTCGTTCGCGGCTTCGTAAGCCAAGGAATCACTGATCATCGGCTGGTTCCACCAACACGTGTTCCGCCTCGCTCTTCCGCAGCGTCAGATTGTAGCCGCGCACCTGAATCTCGAGCGGGTCGCCCAAGGGGGCGGCGCGAACCAGCGTGATGGAGATGCCAGGCAGTACGCCCATTTCGCGCAGACGAAGAAAAGCGGGGCCCTGTCCGGGAAACCCGCGGACAGTGGCCCGGGTACCAACGGGAAGCTGCGACAATTTGAGGGTTGAAGCCATGACCGGTCCGGCCGGGCGCGAGGCGGAGCGACCGCTAAGCGTCGCCGCGGATCGGCTCCACCTCAATGTCTCCCGCCACCCGGTCACTCAGCGCCACGCGGGTTCCGCATAGCTCGCAGATCACCATTTGATTGCCAGCAATCTTCTGAACGACGGCCGACTCGCAGAAACCCATTTCTCGAAGCCGCTGACTGAACTCCGGTTGCCCATTTAGCCCAGTGACCCGACTTGGCACGCCGGCGCGGAGCTCAACGAGCGACAGCCGTTGCGGGCAGGCATTTCCGGGTTCGGGCGGCATAAGACTTGCCCAGAACAAACCGAACTGAGACTCAGTTTCAACTGAAATCACAGACAAAGCCAAACCTACATTCCAGCCAAATCTCATATATTATTATTGACCAATGATTAATAACTTATCGGCCATACGCCACCGCCAGCCGAACTTCAATTGCCCCCACAACCGTGGTGCGTTCCGATGCTGATTGTCGTCTCCTTTTCAACCTCTTCTGGCGGCAGTTCCTCCAATGGAGCAAAGCGTTCGGACGAGAAACCTAGTTCCTGCCGCCCGGCATGAAATGGATCAGGTGGATTATTCAATTCCAACAGCAGGAGGCCAACAGTGGCGGACTCGCCGCCGTTCACCACCTTCTCGCGGCCAAGAAACACCTCGCGGATGGTGTAGGTTTTCCCCTTTGTCGGAAGCTGGGCGTAGATCGCCCGGACGAATTCGGAGAACGTCGCGTCAATGCAGACGACTTTCTGGCCCTTGACCATGCGAAGCGATCGGTCTCGCGGACCGCTCAACGTTGCTGGGGCGGAGTTGACGGCTGTGCTTGGGGGGTCAATCCCGGCTGGGCCGCAGCCTGGCGCCGCAATTCCCTGCGGCGGTTGATCTCGGCCTCAAGGCTGCGAAGCTGCTCGGGGCTCAGCGACGGCGTGGGCCCGATCGGGCCGCGGCCACCCATCGGCATTGGCCCCATCTGGCCGGGCGCTCCCGATCCCATCGGCCCCGACCCCGGTGTCATTCCCGGCGGCATCCCGGCCACTCCCGGTGTCTGGCTGGAAACAACCGCCAACGGCAAGATCTTTGCCTCCTTCAAAGCCAGCTTGTAGGTCCGGCTCCGCCGTTCAACGGTGACCATCTCCTTTTCGGGATCGTATGCCTTAACGATGAAGTCATGGCCGGGTTCGTTCAGTCGCGCCCAAGTGCTCAGTTTCTTGGCGGGGTCGTAAAGGCTGAACTCAAAATCTCCGCCGGCCCGCAGAATGCTGCGCAGCTCAAGCGGGGAGGCCTCCTGGGCCGCCCCCGCGGAGGTGTTCGGTGGAAGAAAAGGAGAATTCTCCAGCAGAGTGGAGCCGGCGCGGATCGGCACCGCACCGGCAGCGATCGCCAGGAGCGGCAGGAGCAGGGACCGGATGGAGGCAAGCTCGCGCATAATCGAATACCTCAATGCAAATGACGCGTCGCCACTTCGTCAAGTAACGCCCGGAGCCTGCTCAAGCTCCGGCCAGGGTCCGTTTGGGGCAGATGGAGTGGCAGCGGCATGTCGGGTCGCCCCTATTTCTGCTCCAAAAGCTCAACCTCATAGCCGTCCGGGTCGGTTACGAATGCCATCCGCCGGCCGGCAGGAAAAGTCCGGCGCCAGTCGTCGGGCCAGATCTTCCAGCCTTTCTTGTCAAGTTCATCGCACTTGGCGATGAGATCCGGGTAGCCGACCGCGGTGTGCATCAGGTCTTCCGGCACGATCAGCTTGTAGCCCGGTTGATGGCAGAGTTCGAGCACGTGGGCGCTGCCGGGAATCTGCAGGAAGGCGAGCAGGTTGCCCTGCGGGGATTTTGGAATGCGCCGCACGCATTCAAAGCCGAGTTCCCGGTACCAGGCAATGGTGCGATCGAGGTCGCCGACCCGGATGCGGGTGTGGAGAAAAACAGGCATGGTGATCGGGATGATGGTTGGGATCGAGGCGGCAATCATCATAAACCCGGCGGCGCTTCCGCACAAGAACTACAGCTGGATTCTCTGTCGAACCGGAGGCGCCGGGCCGACCGCTACCGGCCGGATTTTTACTTGCCTTCAGAAATCGCGTTTTTAAGCCTGCCTCCCGCTTGCTGTCTGAGTCGTCTGCTTGGTGGATTGTCAGATGAACGCTGGTTCAGTGGTGATTCGAAACTCGACGGTCGGGAACGGGCAGAAGATGAGGCCAAGCCGTGTTCGACAGACACCACCCAATGAGCACCAAACTGTACGTGGGCAATCTGCCCTTCACCTCGACTGCGCAGGACCTCCAGGATCTGTTCAGTCAGGCCGGTACCGTCGTCAGCGTCGACCTGATCTTCGACAAGTTCACGGGCCGTTCACGCGGGTTTGCCTTCCTCGCCATGTCCACGCCCGAGGAGGCCCAGGCCGCGATCCAGAAGTTCAACGGCTTTGGGATGGACGGCCGCAATCTCACGGTCAACGAGGCGCGGCCCAAGGAGGAGCGCCCGCCCCGCCAGTTCGAGGGTGGCGAGCGCCGGGGCGGCTTCGGTGGCGGCCAGCGAGGTGACCGCGGCGACCGTCGGGGCGGTGACCGCGGCTTCCGCCGCTAACCTGCTCCCTCAGGATTTTCCCAGGCCGGGCACCGAGCCCGGCCTTTTTGTTGGCCGCCTCCCGGACCGCCAGAGTCGCCGCGGCGCGCCGCCCCGGGGAACCCTCGGGAAAGAAAACTCTTGCATGGAAACTTCAAATACCATTATAGTTTCCTCCGGTTCCCATGAATGCTTCCGTGGTCCTCGCCCCAACCGTCGCGGTCTCCGCCCGGGTCCGCATCCTCGAGGCCGCCCGCGCCCATCTCTTCGCCTACGGCTACAGCGCGCTGACCATGGACGCCCTGGCGCATGACCTCGGGATGAGCAAGAAGACCCTCTACGTTTACTTTCCCAGCAAGGACGCCATCATCACCGCCATTATCGACGGGATCGGGAAATCCATCCGCGAGCGCATGGACGCGGTGCTTTCGAATCCCCGGCTTAATTTCTCCCAGAAGCTGTGCGGGGTATCCGATGTCGTCGGCTCCAATCTCGCCAAGGCCAGCCCCGGCCTGTTGCATGACTTGCAGCGTTTCGCTCCGCAGCTCTACCAGAAGATCGACGACCTTCGGCAACGCAATGTGCCCTACGTGTTCGGGCGCCTCATCCGGGCCGGCCTGGCCGAGGGCAAGGTGCGCCACGAAGTGGATCCGGATTTTGCCGTCGAATTCTGGCTGCAGGCCATCCGCGGCCTCGTTCATCCGGATGTTCTCGACCGCACGCAGCTCACGCCGCGGCAGACCCTCGAAAAAGCCATCCACCTGTTCTTCGGCGGACTCCTCTCCACCGCCGGACGCAAAGACTATGAAAAACACCTCGCCGCCTGTGAAAAACATGCCGCGCCCTGATCGCCCGGTGCGCCTCGCCTTCGTCGTTGGTCTTGCCGCAGCCACGCTGCTGCTCGCCGGTTGCTCGCCGGGCAACAGCACCCGCGCGGGCGACCTGGTCCTCTCGGGCAACCTCGAGGTCACCGACGCCCAGCTCGGCTTCAAGGTGCCCGGCCGCGTCGTCGAACGTCTCATCTCCGAGGGCGACCGCGTCAAGGCCGGCCAGCTAGTAGCCCGGCTGGACGACACGGAACAGCAGGAGCAACTTGCCTTGCGCCGGGCCGAACTTGCCGGCGCGGAGGCCTCGCTGGCGGCGCTCGTGGCCGGATCGCGTCCCCAGGAAATCGCCGCCGTGGAGGCCACCCTCCGCAGCGCCGAGGCCGATCGCGACCGCGCCCGGCTCGACTTTACCCGTCAAACGGAGTTGCGCGGCAAGGATGCCATCGCCGATCGGGAACTCGAGGCGTCGCAGGCGCAGCTCAAGGTCGCCGAGGCCCGCACTGCCGAGGCCGCCGAGCGTCTCAAGCTCGTGCGGGAGGGGCCGCGTGCCGAGGACATCGCCCAGGGCCGCGCCCGGGTGGACCAGGGCCACGCCGCAGTCGCCCTGGCCGGTACCCAGCTGGACAACACCCGGCTGGTCTCGCCGCTGACGGGCGTGGTGCTTTCCCACAACATCGAGCCCGGCGAGTTTGTCTCCGCCGGCACCCCGATCGTCACGGTCGCCGACATCGCGCACGTGTGGGTTCGCGCTTATATCAACCAAACCGATCTCGGCCGCCTCCGCTTGGGCCAGAAGGTCGAGGTGCGCACCGACACCTTCCCGGACAAAACCTATGAGGGCACCGTCGGCTTCATCGCCTCCGAGGCGGAATTCACACCCAAGACGGTGCAGACGACCAAGGAGCGCGTAAAGCTCGTGTTCCGCGTCAAGATCGACCTAGCCAACCCTGACGACGAATTGAAACCCGGCATGCCCGCCGACGCGATCATCCGCGCCGCGCGGTAATCTTCCACGAGCCAGCTGTTCCTGCACCTTCCCTTTCACCCTCCCTTTCACTCTCACTTTCACTCTCTGCGATGTCCGCCATTCGCGCCACCGGCCTTCGTTGCACCTTCGATGAGCTTGTCGCCGTGGAGGGCCTTAACCTCGCCGTCGCACCCGGTGAGATTTTCGGACTGGTCGGACCCGACGGTGCCGGCAAGACGACCACGATGCGCATGCTGACCGGTCTCCTCCGACCGACCGGCGGCGCGGCCGAGGTGGCTGGCTGCGATGTCGTCCGCGACGTTGAGCGGCTGAAGGAGCAGATCGGCTACATGAGCCAGCGTTTCGGCCTTTATCCGGACCTCACCGTGCTGGAAAACATCGAGTTCTATGCCGACATCTATGGCGTGCCCATCCACGGCCGCCCGGAGAAATTCGAGCGGCTGCTTGGCTTCAGCAATCTGACCCCGTTCAAGCAGCGCCTCGCCGGCAATCTTTCGGGCGGCATGAAGCAGAAATTGGGACTTGCCTGCGCGCTCATTCACACGCCCCGCGTGCTCTTTCTCGACGAGCCGACCAATGGGGTCGATCCGGTGTCCCGCCGTGATTTTTGGCGGATCCTCTACCAGCTCGTTCGCGAAGGGGTGACGATCTTCATTTCGACCGCCTATCTCGACGAGGCCGAGCGCTGCAACCGGCTCGCCTTGCTGCACCAGGGTCGCTTGCTGGCCCTCGGCACCCCGGACGAGGTCAGGGCCATGATGCCGGGTGCCTTGCTTGAGGTGCGGACGTCGGCCCCTCGCCGCACGGCGCTGTTGCTGCGCGAGCATCTCGCCGGCGCCTCTGTCGGGCTCTTCGGCGACCGCGTGCACGTGGTCTCACGCGACATTATCTCCATCCAGGCGAGGATCCGGGAACTGGTCGCCTCCGCCGGCTTCGCGCTGCTCGGCCTGCAGCCAGTCGAACCGTCGCTCGAAGACGTCTTCGTCTCGATCACCGCGAATCCCGATCCGGCCACCAATCCTGGTTTGTCATTTAACAGATGACATCCGTTTCCTCCCGTGCGCACTGAGCCCGCCCAGTCCACCGAGACCGTGATCGAGGTGCAGAACCTCGAGAAGCATTTCGGAACGTTCAAAGCCGTCGCCGGCATCTCGTTTGCCGTGCGGCGCGGGGAGATCTTCGGCTTTCTGGGACCGAACGGTGCGGGCAAGTCCACCACCATCCGCATGCTGTGCGGCCTCCTCGCCCCCACCGCCGGCTCGGGGCGGGTCGCCGGCTTCGACATCGTTCGCGACACCGAGAAGATCAAGACGCGCATCGGCTACATGAGCCAGAAGTTCTCGCTCTACGACGAGCTCACGGTCGAGGAGAACATCGATTTCTATAGCGGCATCTACCGCCTGCCGAAGGCCCGGAAGACTGAACGCAAGGAATGGGTGCTGACCATGGCCGGCCTGCGCGACCACCGCCGTGCCCGCACCGCCGTGCTCTCGGGCGGGTGGAAGCAACGCCTCGCCCTCGGCTGCGCTGTGCTCCACGAGCCGCCCATCCTCTTTCTCGACGAGCCGACCTCCGGCGTCGACCCGAACAGCCGCCGGCAGTTCTGGGACCTCATCTACACGCTCTCCGCACAGGGCGTCACGGTCCTCGTGACGACGCACTACATGGAGGAGTCGGAATATTGCGACCGCCTCGGCGTTATTTATCGCGGTGAGCTCATCGCCCTCGGCCCGCCGCGCGAGCTGAAAACCCGGCACCTGCAGGAGGCCGTGCTCGAGATTGAGTGCGAGCGGCCCAATGACGCGATGGAGATCATCGAGCGCCTGCCCGAGGTGAAGGAGGCCGCGCTTTTCGGGCACGGATTGCACGCTGTGGCGCGGGCCGCGGAGGCCGGGCCCGCCGCGACCGCGATTCGCGCCGCGCTCGCCGGCGCCGGATTCCGCGTGGCCCGGGTCGAAGGCATCACCCCGACCTTGGAGGACGTGTTCGTTTCGCTGATCGAGGCCCGCGACCGGGCCAATGCGCCGCAATCGGAGGTCTCTCGATGAACCGGCGCCGCCTCTGGGCCGTGGCTCGCAAGGAAGCCATCCATATCCGCCGCGACCCGCGCAGCCTCGGCCTCGCGATCGGCATCCCGATGCTAATGCTGCTCATGTTCGGCTACGCGCTCACCCTTGACGTGGACCGCGTGCCGTTCGTCGTCTGGGACCAGAGCCAGACCGTGGATAGCCGCGAGTTTGTTGCGCGGTTCCGCGCGACCCACTATTTCGATTTTCGCGGCGCTGTCGCCAACTACGCCGGCCTGGAGCGCGCCATCGATGCGCGCGAGGCCGCCCTTGCGCTCGTCATCTCCTCCGAATTCGCCGGCCAGCTCGCCGCCGGTCGCGCCGCGCCCGTCCAGGCGATCGTCGACGGCTCCGACGCCAACACCGCCGCCATTGTCCTCGGCTACGCCCAGGCGATTGCCGCCGGCTTCAACCAGCAGCTGGCCCTCGCCCAGGTCCGGCGGGTCGCCGGCCGCGCGCCCCCGGCGTCGCTCGACCTGCGGACCCGGGTGTGGTTCAACCCCGACCTCGAAAGCCGCAACTTCATCGTGCCAGGGATCCTGGCGGTCATCATGGGCCTGATCGCCGCCCTGCTGACCTCGCTGACCGTCGCCCGCGAGTGGGAGCGTGGGACCATGGAACAGCTGATCTCGACGCCGGTGAAGCCGGCCGAGCTCATTCTGGGCAAACTCCTGCCCTATTCGGTTATCGGGATGGCCAACATGGTCATCGCCGTTCTCATGGCGGTGTTCCTTTTCCAGGTGCCGCTCCGCGGCAGCGTGCCGCTGCTGTTCGGCGTCGGCGCCATCTTCATCGTGGCGACCCTGGCGCAGGGCATCCTGATCAGCGCCCTCGCCCGGCAGCAGCTTCTCGCCAGCCAGCTGGCGATGGTCTCGACGTTTATCCCGGCGTTCCTGCTTTCCGGCTTCGCCTTTGCCATCGCCAATATGCCGCTGGTCGTCCGCGCGATCACCTGTATCGTGCCGGCGCGCTACTTCGTGGTCCTCGTCAAGGGGATCTTCCTCCGCGGCGTCGGGCTGGAGGCGCTCTGGCCCGATGCCCTCTTTCTGCTCGTCTTCGCGATCGTGGTTATTGGCGCCGCGATCGGCCTAACCCGCAAGAGGCTCGCCTGATTATGTGGGAACGCGTCGTCACCATTCTCCGCAAGGAATTCCGGTCGGTCCTTCGCGACCCGCGGATGCGGATGGTCATCCTCGGGCTGCCGGTGATCCAGACGCTGATCTTTGGCTATGCCGTCACCCTGGACGTCCGGCACGTGCGGCTGGTGGTGATCGACCGCGACAACACGGCCGCCAGCCGGGCGCTGGTGGCGCGCTTCACCGGCTCCGCGTATTTCGACACGATCGCCTCGACGCAGAACGAGGCGGAGGCTCGGCGGCTGGTCGATCAAGCCGAGGCGGCGGCGATCCTGCAGATCAACTCCGGCTACGAGGCCGACCAGCACGGCGGCCGCACCGCGGCCGTGCAGCTGATCGTCGACGGCTCCGACTCGAACACCGCGCGGTTTGTCGTAAATTACAGTGCGCTGATCGCCGCCACCGCCAATACCCAGCTGGTCCTCGATCAGGCGCTGCGGCAGGCGGGGCGGATGGTGCCTGTCGGCAGCGTGGATCTCGAGCCCCGCGCCTGGTTCAACGCCGATCTCGAGAGCCGAAATTACTACGTCCCCGGGATCATCGCGATGCTGGTGATGCTCGTCAGCCTGATGCTCACGAGCATGGCGATCGTCCGCGAGAAGGAGGCCGGCACCATCGAACAGATCATGGTCACGCCGATCCGCCCGGTGGAGTTCATTCTCGGAAAGTGCGCGCCGTTTGCGGTGATCGGCTTCGTTAATACCGCCATGGTGTCCGCGGTCGCGCTGCTTTGGTTTGACATCCCGTTCCGCGGCAGTTTCCCGCTGCTTTTGCTCGGCGTCGCGCTCTTCCTGCTGAGCACGCTCGGCATCGGACTGTTCATCTCGACGATCAGCCAGACGCAGCAACAGGCCATGATGACGACCTTCTTCTTCTTCTTCCCGGCCATGCTGTTTTCCGGATTCATCTTCCCGATCGCGAACATGCCGCCGGTCATCCAATGGCTGAGCTTGGTCGATCCGCTGCGCTATATTCTGGTGATCATCCGCGGCGTATTCCTTAAAGGCATCGGCTTTCGCGTCCTCTGGCTACAGATGGCTGCCCTGCTGGCAATCGGCCTCGTCGTGCTGACCTTCGCCGTAAAGCGCTTCCACAAGACCATTTCCTGAGCCCCCCTGCTTCTCTTCCCACCGTCCACGTGTCATGAAAACACTCCTTCCGTTCTTCCTGCTCCTCTCGCTGGCCGCCGGGGTAATGTCCGCCGCCGGACCCACCCCAACCTTGACCCTGGAAGACTGCCTGCGCGTCGCCACGGACGGTCAGCCGCTGCTTACGGCTGCCACCGCCGGCGTCGCCGCCGCCGGCGAGGCCGTTGACGTCGCCCGGGCTCCCTACTGGCCGCAGGTCGATCTTGGCGCGGGCTACCATCGCTGGCAGAAGCGGGCCTTCCTGCCGTCCGGACTGGTCCTGCCGGGCCACAGTCTCCCGGAGCTCATCGGCCCGCTCAACGACTGGACCGGTGGCCTGACCTCGCGGATGACGCTGGTCGATTTCGGCGAGCGCCGGTCCGGTCTGGCCGCCGCCCGCGCCCGGTTGAGCGGCGCCCAAGCGGACGCCGCCGCCACTCGCAGTGACGTCCGTCTGTCGGTGCAGTCGGCATTTTATGCGCTGGCGTCCGCGCAGGATCTGCACGACCTGGCCAAACGGAATCTGGAGCGCACTGAAGGCCATCTTGCACTGGCGCGGGCCCGACATGACGCCGGAGCCGTGCCCCAGGCCGACGTGCTCCGCGTCCAAGCCGAGGTGGCGTCGGCGCAATTGGAGCTGATCAACGCCCGGAGTCGTGTGCGCACCGCCGCTGGCCAGCTCAACACGGTCATGGGCCGCCCGGCCGAGTCACCGCTCCTGATCGCCCCGCCAGCCGCGGACGCACCGCCGCTGGCCACCACGGACATTGAAGCCGCCGTCAGCCAGGCGATCGCCCGCCGGCCGGAACTGAAGTCGGGTCAGCAGCACGTCGAAGCCGCCCGGGCCAGTGTGGATAGCGCCCGCGCGGCCCGCGCTCCCAAGCTGCACGCCGACGGAGCCTACGGCTGGAATGACACCGGCTTCCTCCCGGAGACGAAGGAATGGCAGGTGGGCGTCTCGGTCGACCTGCCCGTGTTTGATGCGGGCAGTCGCGCCCATCAACTCGCCCGCAGCCGGGCCGAGCTCGCCCGCGATCAGGCGGCCTACGACAGCCGCGTTCTGCAGGTGCGCCAGGAGGTCTGGGCCGCCGCGACGGAGCTCGAGCGCGCCCGGGACTCCATTGCCGCCAACGAGACCAATGTGCGCGCCAGCGAGGAAAGCCTGCGCGTGTCGCGCGAACGCTACCAAAGCGGCGCCGCAGTCATCACCGACCTGCTCGACACGCAGACCGCGCTGGCCAGCGCCGAGGCTTCGCTCGCCGCGGCCCGTTGGAGCTGCCTAACAGCCCGCGCTACCTACAACCGCGCAATCGGGGCCGACCTCTGAGCTGCCGGGAATGACCGCATTTTCCGTCGCCCGTTATTCTCAGGAGAGCGCGGCCGGCAGCCCCGCGTGGTCACCTTTCGCCCCGAACCGGGCGCTTCCGGAGGGCCAGCGCCAACCCGATCACCCCAATCGCGAGGACCGCCTCCACGACGTACACCAGCCAGAGAGGCGGCGTGAAGAGGACGGTGGTCAGCCGGTCGGTCATGATCATCTCGCCGCCGACCTTGCCCAGGATGGCCGCACCGATGTAGATGATAATCGGATACCGATCCATCAATCGCGCCAGTAGGTTGCTGGTGAACACCACGAGGGGAATGCTGAGGCCCAGGCCAAAAAGCAGCAGCCCGAGATGCCCCTTTGAGGCGCCGGCCACCGCCAGCACGTTGTCGAGCGACATCGTGACATCGGCCACCATGATCAGCCAGACGGCCTGCCAAAGGGTGCCCGCCGTACGACCGCCGGTCCTTCCCTGCTCCTCCTGCAGCAGCAGCTTCACCGCGATCCACAGGATCAGGAGGCCGCCGGCGAGCTTGATGTAGTTCACGTTCATCAGCTGCGCCGCCACGGCGGTGAGCGCGACTCGCAGCAGGACCGCCATGCCCGCGCCGAGCAAGATTCCCCACAGCCGCTGCCGTTGCGGCAGGGTCCGCACCGCCAGCGCGATGACCACGGCGTTGTCACCCGCCAGCACGATGTCGATCAGCACAATGCCCAGGATCGCGAGCAGGAACTGCCCGGGAGTGTGGGTGCTTTCCCATTGCAAGTCGGCATGCATGAAACGCGTTGAAGCCCGGCGGCAGGCCGCGCCGCTTCAGGCTTGGGATGCTCCGGTTCCCTCCAGCCGTCGTCAACCGGATACGACAGCCGCGGCTCACAGGCCCAGCAGGCTTCCCTGCCGCTTGAGCCAGCGATCGGCGGCGCGCCACGCGGGGCAGACCGCCTCAACGCGCGCCCAAAACCGGGCCGAGTGGTTCATCTCTCGCAGGTGCATCAGCTCGTGGTAGATGATGTAGTCGCGCACGAAATCGGGAGTCTGCACCAGGCGCCAGTTAAGCGAGATCGTCCCGCGCGCCGAACATGAACCCCAGCGGGAACGCTGGTTGCGGATGGTGACGTTCTTGATCCCGGTGCCGGTCTCGGCCGCCAGTTCCCAAGCGCGGGCCGGCAGCTCGATGCGCGCCCGGCGGCCGAACTGCGCCTCCAGGGCCGGACGCAGGTCGCCGCCGAGTCGCGACACGCGGAAAACGTCGGCGCCGAGGCAGACCATCGGCCGGTCGCCATCGGCGGCCACGCGGATCGCCTGCCGCCCGCCCCGCCAGAGTATCTCCGTGCCCGGCGTCCACACTTCCGCGGCCCGCGGCCGGGCTTGCTGCCGCGCCTGCACGCGCTCCAGCCATTCACGATGCCGCTCCACAAACCGCCGGGCCTCCCGCTCCGAACCCCGCCGCGGGATGGTCGCCACCGCGACCCCATCCCGCCGCAGGGTCAGCCGGTAGTGGCGCGCCCGCTCGCTGCGAACGAATCTGACGCCGGGCTCCGCCGCCCCGGCCGGTGTTTCCGAGATGCTCAAAGATCCCGCCACGGTTGGATGCGCACTTAAGCACTCCGACGAGGGAAGGCCAGCGTCAGTTTTGGCGGCGCTGGCGCAAGGCCTGCCGCAGGCTCGACACCGGTCCGGAATAGCCGGGCAGCACCACGGCGATCGCCAGCTCCTCGGCCGCGGCCACGACCTGCACCACCACCACAAGATGGAACGGCACCGGCGACCAATCCACGAGGAGGAGAGCAAGCGCCACCGGCATCATGACGGCAAACACCTTCGAGGCCAGCGTGTGGTAGGCCAGAATGCGCCGCCAGCGCACGAGACCGTAAATCACGATGGCAAAACAGGCGGTGAACCCGGTGATCAGCCAAGCCGCCTCGCGGTGTACCATATCGGGCCAGAGCATCCAGAGGCCGTAGGCCACGGCCGTCACGACCGCGTAATCGCCCCAGCTGTCGAGTTTCCGGCCCAGCTCGGACTCGGCTTTCAGCCGGCGAGCGAGGAAGCCATCGAGCGCATCGGTGACGAGGGCCAGGGCCAGCAGGATGAGAAACCAGGGTCGCGAGCCGGCGGTCGCGGTCACCACCGCCATCGCTGCCGCCGCGGCGAGGCGCAGCGAACTGATCAGGTTGGGCAGCTGCTTCAGCATGGCGGTTCAGAGCGGCACTATGCGCCAGTCGAGGCGGCCGGGCCGGATACCCAACCAGGCGAAGCTCGGGGGTGCGCCGCCGCGGGGCCGCGAAATGCAGCCCGGGTTGAGCCAGCGTACGCCCCGCCGGTCAGTTTCGTCCCGTGCCACGTGGGTGTGGCCGTGCAACACGACATCAGTTTCGAGGGGCGCCCTGGCGGGCGGGATGTGCACCAGCAGGAAGCGCAGGCCGTCCTGCTCAAACCGGATTTCGCGCGGCCAGCCGTGGTTCCAGTCGCAGTTGCCAAGCACCACGCGGACCGGTGGTCCGATCCCCTCGAACACGGTCAGCAGCTTTGGGTCGCACACGTCGCCGAGATGCCAGATCTCGTCCGCCGCGCGCAAGCGCTCCGGCAGGTCGGGCGGGCAGTGGTCGTGCGTGTCGGCCAGAACGGCGATGCGCATGCCGGCAGGAAGTCATAATCTCGCGGTTTTGGCAAAGACGGAGTGCGAAACCCGGGCCGATTTGCTAGGACGCAGCCGGGGCAACCCCGGCGTGGCCGCCCAACGGTGGATTGACGCGAATGACCCCGGGCGTCGTGCTGGGGGCACCCATGATCAAGGTTTTTGTCTCCGGCTGGTACGACATTCTCCACGCGGGCCATCTCCAGTTCTTCCGCGAAGCGCGCGCCTTGGGCGACCACCTCATTGTGTCCTTCGCCTCGTCCGAGGTGCTGTGGCAGCAGCGGCAGCGGCGCAGCTCGCTGCCTGACGAGCACAAGCGCGCCTTGCTCGCCTCACTCGGGGCGGTGGACGAGGTCGTCATCGGCACCGGGCGCGAGGAAGGGCTGGACTTCAAGGAGGAATTCCTGCGCCTGCGGCCGCACATCCTGGCCGTGACCGAGGATGACAAATACACCCCACTCAAGCAGGCCTTGTGCGCCCAGGTCGGCGCGCGCTACGTCGTGCTGCCCAAGACGCCGCCGCAATTTCCGTCGATTTCGACCACGGAAATCGTCCGCTGGATCCGCGCCCCGCAGGAGGCGCCCTTGCGCGTGGATTTTGCGGGGGGCTGGCTCGACGTCCCGCGCTTTGCCCGGCCGGGCGGCTATATCGTCAACTGCGCGATCTCTCCCACGGTCTCGCTGCGTGCCTGGCCCTACGAGCGCAACGCCGGCCTGGGCGGGAGCGGAGCCTGGGCGCTGCTCAACGGCAAGGACGGAGTCGGATCGGAGCTCGACCTCGGCGTGGGCTGGCAGGACCCGGCGGTGATCGCCGAGACGGGCCTGTGCGTCTGGCGCAGCGGCCCGCGGCCGGATTTGGAGCTGAAATCTGACGGCGCGTTCCTGCGCGGCCGCTTGGCGGTGTACTGGACGGGGCAGTCGCACTCGACCCCCGGCGTGGCCAACCAGGCGCGCGACTATGACGCAATTGCCCGGGCCGGCCAGACCGCCCGCGACGCCGTGTGGCGGCAGGACCTGAATCAACTGGCCGATGCCGTCCGTCAGTCGCACGCCGTACAGTGCGCCGAGGGCATGGAACCGCTGCCGGCCGATCTGCCCGGGGTACTCGCCTATAAGTACTGTGGCGGCGGCTTCGGTGGCTATGCTTTCTTTCTTTTCGCCGAATCGACCGCGCGCGACGCCGCGTGCCAACGCCCCGGTTTCCGCCCGATCGAGCCCTACGTCGCGACGCACTAACCAGCCCCGCCCCGCCTTTCTCCATTCTCGCTTTCCTCATTTCTTGCTTTCCCGCTTTCTCGCCTTTCCCTCGTCTCCCGCATGGAGCAGATCTCTGACTTCCTCGCCCGGCTTTTCACGAAGCCACCGTGGTACTTCCTTTCGTGGCCCGCGGCGGCGATGGTGGCGGGCACAATCATCGCCATCGCATTCGACAAGGCGGCGAGAACGCTTGGTGTGATTCCGCGGCGGGCCGCAGGCCTTCCCGGTATCATTACCTCGCCTTTCATCCACGCCAACGTCGCGCATCTTGCCGCCAATCTCCCGCCGTTCATCGTGCTCGGCGCCCTCGTGTTGCACCGCAACGCAGGGCAATTCGTCGAGGTCGCCGCGACGATTGCCCTCGCGCAGGGCGCGCTGCTTTGGCTGTTCGGCCGGAACGCCTCCCATGTCGGCATGAGCGGCGTGATCTTCGGTTTCCTCGGCTACCTGCTCGCAGTGGCCTGGTTCACCAGGACGATGCCCGATCTGCTCGTGGCTGGCGGCGTCATGCTATTCTACGGCAGCATGCTCGCCGGGGTTGCGCCGGCGCGCGCCGGCACTTCCTGGGAAGGCCATCTCTTCGGCCTGCTCGCCGGCCTCGGCCGGGCCTGGCTGGAGACAATGTGAATTTCCCTGGGGCCGCGGTGGCGGATCTCATGCCCCGAACAGGTCCACGGGGGTGAAGACGTTGACGCCGGCGGCCTGCAGTGCCGCCAGGGCTCGGTCCATGTCGTCGAAACGGAAGACCATGACGGCATCGCCGCCCGCGCGCATAGCAAAGGCATACATGTATTCGACCGAAATATTGTGGGTCTCGAGGACCCGCAGCACCGAGGCCAAGCCGCCGGGCCGGTCGGGCACCTGCAGCGCCACCACCTCGGTCGCGGTGGCCGCGTAGCCGGCCTGCTCGATCACTTGTTTCGCCTTGTCCGGATCGGCCGTCATCAGCCGCAGCAGCCCGAATTCGCCGGTTTCAGCCAGGGTGAGCGTGCTGAGGTTCACCCCAGCGTCGGCCAGCGTGCGGCACAGGGCCGACAGGCGGCCGGGACGGTTCTCGAGAAAGACAGAGATCTGGCGGATTTTCATGTTCTGTAGGAAGTTGAGGGTCGACGGTCGAAAGGCGAGGATCGTGACCCGAATGTCGAAGAGATGAGGAGGGAGGAACGTTCAGGGCCGGTTCGTTGAGCGAGTTCATCGGAGGCCGTGTCCGGGTTTTCGACCTTCGACGCTCGTCCCTCGACCTGGCTCGGGTCAGACGGGTTCGTTGCGGTTATCCAGGACGCGCCTGGCCTTGCCTTCGCTGCGGGGGATCGTGCCCGGCTGCACGAGGGTCACATCCGTGTGCAAGCTGGTGATCTGCTCGATGCTGCGCGCGAAACGCCGCTGTAGGCCCTCCATTTCGCTCAGCCGGTCACTCAGCATTTCACCGGTGACCTCAACCCGCACTTCCATTCGGTCGAGGCCGGACTTGCGCGTGAGCACGATTTGGTAATGTGGCAGACTCGCCTCGGTCCGGAGCAACGCGGTCTCGATCTGCGAGGGATAGACATTCACCCCGCGGATGATGAACATGTCGTCACTGCGGCGGCTGATGCGCCTGATGCGCCGGAGATTCCGGCCGCAGGCGCAGGGCCGCGGTTCGATCGCTGTGATGTCGCGGGTGCGGTAGCGAATGACCGGCATGGCCTGCTTGCTGAGCGTCGTGATCACCAACTCGCCCTCACTGCCGTCGGGCACCGGTTCGAGGGTCGCCGGATCCACGATCTCCATGAGAAAATGATCCTCAAAAACATGGAGTCCGCTCTGGCAGGTGCACTCGCTGGCCACGCCCGGACCGATGATCTCGGACAATCCGTAGATGTCGTAGGCCTTGATGCCGGAGGCCGTCTCAATGTATTGGCGCATCCGGTCGGTCCAGGGTTCGGCGCCGAAAACGCCGCGCTTCACTTTCAGGTCGCGCTTGAAGTCGATGCCCAGCTTGGCGGCGACCTCGATCAGGTGGATGAAGTAGCTCGGCGTGCTGCACACGGCGGTGACGCCAAAATCCTTCATCACCATGACCTGGCGTTCGCTGTTCCCGCCCGAGATCGGAATGACCGTGGCGCCGATGCCCTCGATTCCGCTATGGAGACCCAGCCCGCCGGTGAACAAGCCGTAGCCAAACATGTTCTGCACCACATCGCCGCGGCTGTAGCCGGCGGCATACAGGGTGCGCATGATGACCTGTTTCCAAACTTCCATGTCCTCGGCCGTGTAGCCTACCACGATGGGCTTGCCCGTGGTGCCGCTGGAGGCGTGCAACCGCACCACCTCGCTCATCGGCACGGCGAAGAGTCCGTACGGGTACTTGTCGCGCAGGTCGTTCTTGATTGAGAACGGCAGCAGGCACACGTCCTCGAGGCGGTGCACGTCTCCCGGCTTCGCGCCCCGGGCGTCCATGCGCTCGCGGAAAAGCGGCACGCGGTCGTAGGCCAGCGCGGTTGCCGCTTTGAGCCGCTGCAACTGCACCTCGCGCAGGCGGTCCGCGGGCATGTAGTCCAAGGCGCTTTCCGGAAAGAAAGTGCCGTCGAGGTCGTTCCAGAGGTTACGGATCATGAGTTTCTCCCCAGGTCGAAGGCCTGGTTGTTGGCCGCATGAAGCTTCTCGTTGAAATGCATGCGCAGGCTGGCACGCCAGGCCTGCTCGGGAAAGTCAAAATGCCGACTCAGGCGTCCCAGCAAGGCGACGTTCAGCGCCTTGGAGGTCGGCAGCTTCCCAGCGGGGATGTCAGCCGGTGCCAGCAGCACGCCGCCGGGTCGCAAGCCGCCCCGCACCACCTCCACCTGCGTGGGTTCCAGCACCACGAGGAAGTCGCAGGCGCCGTCGGGAATCATCGGGCTGTGCACCTCGGCGCCGAAGCGCACGTCCGACTGCACCGAGCCGCCGCGCTGGCTCATGCCGTGGACCTCGGCTTTCTTGACGGTGTGGCCCTGGCGGAACGCCACGTCGGCAAAGATATCGGACGCCCGGATGACGCCAGTGCCGCCGAGGCCGGCGAAACGGACGTTAATGGGAGAGATCGGGGTTGCGCTCATGGCGGTTCAGTCGCCCGCCGGGCCGCCGCAGCCGCAATCCGGGTCGCACGCGCAGGGAGGCGTTGCCGCGTCCGCGGCTTCGCGGGCCTTGCGTTCCTTTTCCCACGCGGCGATGCGACCCGCCGCGAGAATGCAGGGACTGCGGGCAATGAACACGGTCAGCTCGTCCTTCCGCAGCGCCTCTGCCAGGAGTTCCTTGAATCTGGCCTTCTCGCGGATGGGGTTGAGCGTGACCACGTTTGTCACCCCCGCGGCGCGGGCCATCCCCTCGTAGCTCACCTGGTAGGTGGCCTCGCCGTCGAGCTGGCGGCCGGTTCCGGGGTGCTCCTGCTGCCCCGTCATGGCGGTGGTGCCGTTGTCGAGGATGACCAGCACGTGTCCGGTCTCGGGCGGATTGTAGGCCATCTCGACGAGACCCGGCAGGCCGCCATGCAGGAAGGTGCTGTCGCCGATGACGGAAACGACGCGCTTGGCCTGCGCGCGGGGCAGCACATGCCGCAGGCCCAGGCCCATGCCGACGGCTGCGCCCATGTCGATCATCATGTCCATGGCGGCGATCGGCGGCAGCGCGGCCAGCGTGTAGCAGCCGATGTCGCCGGAGACGATGCAGTCGAGCTCCTTCATTACTTCGAAGCTGGAACGGTGCGGGCAGCCCGCGCACAGCTCCGGCGGCCGGCCCCGTGGCGGCTCGGGTTCGGGGCTGGAATCGTGCGCGAGGATGCGGCGCACGCGGTCGACATTGAGTTCGCCAAACCGGAAAATGGTGTCGTCCTTGGCCTCCACGGCGAGTCCGGCGGCCCGGCAGGTGGTGGCAAGCCACGGATCGTTTTCCTCGATCACGACACAACGCTCCACCGAGCTCGCAAAATCGCGGAGCGTTTTCATCGGCAGAGGATGACTCAGGCCGAGCTTGAGGATGCTGGCGTCGGGCGCGGCTTCGCGCACGTGGTGGTAGCTGATTCCACTGGTAATGACGCCCAGCGCCGCGCTCCTCCGCTCGACGCGGTTCGGTCCCTCCGCCTCGTTCCATTCCTGCAGATCCGCGAGCTTCGCGCGCAACCGCTTGTGCGCCGGCTTGGCGTGGCCCGGCACCATGACGCGTCCGGCAATGTTGCGCACGAATTCCGGCTGCGGAGCGCCCGTGGCCGGGAACAGCGCATCCAGGGGAAAGCGCGGTGTTACCGGGGACTTGGAGTGGCTCACGCGCGTGGTCAGGCGGAAGAGCACGGGAATCTGCCAGCGCTCGCTGACTTCAAAGGCCGTGTGCAGCAGGTCGTAGGCCTCCTGCGAGTCGGCCGGCTCAAACATCGGCGCGGCGGCGGCCTCGGCATAGCGGCGACTATCCTGCTCGTTCTGGCTTGAGGCCATGCCCGGATCGTCGGCCACCACCAGCACGTAACCGCCGTCCACGCCCGAATAGGTCATGGTGAAGAGCACATCGGCAGCCACGTTGAGTCCGACGTGTTTCATGGTGCAGAGCACCCGGGCCCGGGCAAAGGCGGCGCCGAGCGCGACCTCGGCGGCCACTTTCTCGTTGGGCGCCCACTGGGCCTTGCCGCCGAGCGCGCTGAAGCCCTCGAGAATCTCGGTGGAAGGCGTGCCCGGATAACCGGTGCCAAGCGCCACGCCGCAATGCAGCGCCGACAACGCCACCGCCTCGTTGCCGCTCAACAGCAGCCGGCCGGAGGGATCCTGGGAGGGGTGCATGGGAACCAGTAGAGAGTAGTTAGTATGGAGTGGGGACCAGCGGGAGAGGAATCGCCTGCGAGCAGGCTCCTACAACTCAGCCCCGCGAGGCCAGGTACGCGCGGAGGTTGGCCAGGCAGCGTTCGTTCTGGTCGGCCGTGCCCACGCTGATGCGCACGTGGTGAGGGAGGTTGCCGAAGGGCCGTACGATCGTGCCGTGGGCCTGCAGGAAACCAAACGCCTTCGCGCCGTCGGGCACTTCGACGAGGATGAAATTCGCCGCCGAGGGCACGGCTGCGAGCCCGAGTTCACGGAAGCCTGCTCCAAGCTGGGCGAGTCCGCGGCGGTTCACGTCGCGGCTGCGCTGGACAAAATCCGTGTCATCGAGCGCGGCGAGCGCCGCCGCCTGGGCCACCGCGTTGAGGTTGAAAGGCTGGCGGGCGCGGTGGAGCAGCGCCGCGATGTCGGGCCGCGTGTAGCCATAGCCGACGCGCAGACCGGCCAAACCATAGATCTTGGAGAACGTGCGCGTGCAAAGGACCGGCCGGCCCTCGGCGATGAGCGGCCGCAGGTCGGGCGCGCCGTCCTGATACTCGACGTAGGCCTCGTCGAGCAGGAAGAGCACATCCTCCGGCAGGCTGCGGGCGAAATTGACCAGTTCCGCCTCGGTGTGGGCGGTGCCGGTGGGGTTGTTTGGACTGGCGAGAAACACGACGCGGGTGCGCGGGGTGACCGCGGCGCGCATGGCGACCAGGTCATGCGCCAAGCCGGGCATGGCCACTTCAACCGGCTTCGCGCCCATCAAGAGCGTGACGAGCCGGTAAACTGCGAAACCGTGCACGCCCATCACCGCTTCGGTGCCGGGCGCCAGAAAAGCGTGGGCGACCAGTTCCAGCACCTCGTTGGAGCCATTGCCGAGCACCAACTGGTCTCGACCGACTTGCAGAATCTCGGTAAGTTTTCCAGTGAGGTCCCAACAACTGCCGTCCGGGTAGAGGTTGACCTCCCGCAACGCCGCCGCCGCGGCCGCGAGCGCCTTCGGCGAGGGGCCGAGCGGGTTCTCGTTCGAGGCCAGCTTGTCAATCCGAGCGGGATCAAGCCCGAATTCCCGGGCCACCTGGGCGATCGGCTTGCCCGGCTGATAGACCGGCTGATTCAGGATGTGGGATTGGGCAAAACGCGCGGCGTCCATGGGTTGCTGGAAAAATGGGCCCCATGTCTATGCCACCGGGCGGGAAGATGCAATGCTCGCGGCTGTGCACCGACTGGCTGGGTGTGCGACTGGAATCTGGCCTGACGTGAAACGGAGAGCGAGCTTCGGGCTGGAACATGTCTAGCATCTACGTCATCTCAGGCCGTTTTCCCACCTGCTCCGTCT
>Ga0182021_10000042_pt1 | contig 106038 bp, 101 predicted proteins | sample 612E3MmetaG_FD_120493 | JGI IMG/M metagenome (GOLD analysis project Ga0182021, IMG submission 120493) | Permafrost microbial communities from Stordalen Mire, Sweden - 612E3M metaG (Illumina Assembly) | ecosystem: Environmental > Terrestrial > Soil > Wetlands > Permafrost | place: Sweden... | reverse complement strand
TCACGAAGCAAGACTCTATTGCAGGTCATTCAGCCGAGTCCAGAATCAGACACGCTGACAATCAATCCATTTGTCATATCACTTGTTGAGTCAATAAATCCAGTGAACTAATCGGACCTGCGCGGTTGATTGTTGCGCGATAGCCGCAAAACAACTTCACATAACAAACGGCAAACCGCCGCTCGCAGTCTAAGATTGGCAGGCTAGTTCCATGCCTGAGTTGTCACAAAGCTATTTTGGGCCTGTACACTCGCTCAATGGTTTTTGGTGTCATTAATAGGCTCACGTGAAGCGAAGTCAAGTCTTGGTCACCAAAAACCACTGCGGTTTGCCTAAACGTTATGCGCAAGCACATTCATTTCAAACGTGTTTTGTGGCGCGCCAGATGAAGAAGGGGAAGCAACATTTATGATGCACATTCTTCGACCGTTCGTTCTTTTGTTTGCTAGTGTTGCCTTTTCAAGTTGCCTCCATGGGCAGGCTCTGAATGCACGGGATTTCGAGGTGGGACATCTCAAACTCAGATCGCCTATTGATTCTGTGCTTGCTCATCTTTCTAAGCCTCATGGCGTGTACAGGGATGGCATTTATGAAGACTACTTGGGTGCGTTCTACCTCACTTCAAACTACGATTCAGTCTTGGCCCGCCTCAGACAGTGGCAAGAATTCCGAAAGGATCTGCACTATTCAGATTATCTGACTGCTAAGTACCGAACCATGGTCATATGGTATAACAAGTTCAACAAGCTGGTGAAGGGATTTGATATTCAAGATTCGACTTTTTCCACAGCCCGTGGCCTCAGGGTTGGAGATCCTTCAAGTAAGCTCACACGGATCTATGGCAACGGGAGGCTGATCGCGCAACTGTCGACCGATGGTCCATACGATCTCTCCTTTCATGATTTCTCGCAAATACGGCTTTATTCATCCGGTGACTACCATCTTGCCTTTTTCATCAAAGACCAACTAGTCACGAAAATAAGCGTCTTCTTTTGTCTGACGCTCCACGAGCAAGATTGGAGCATGGGCTTTCTAAAGTTGAGCAAGCGTTTTGATGCTATTACCGCCAAGCTTGGCAAGCCAGACAGCACCACGCCAGGAGATTATGGGTGGACCGGATTCTTTTTTCCCAAACTCGTTCTATGGAGAGACAACGAAACCAATACTCTGTGTGCTATGGATATCTATGATTCTAGTTACGTCACACATCGGGGCCTAAGAGTTGGCAGTCCTTCCTCGGATGTTGAGAGGCTTTACGGCGATCGGGGTGAAGTGGATCCTGTCTTCGAGCGAACGGGACCGTACGATTCTGCCTTCCATGCGTACGACTTCTCCACGACATTTGTGTATGACCGGAATTTCTTTGTCGTATTTAGCAAAGCTCAGAAGGTGGTCAAGATTCTCATGTACGTTGGGGTGAACGATTAAGACATGCTCCACTCTCATTTTCTAGCGCCTATCAGAGTGGCGCCACAAAACACACCACACTAAGAATGTGCCTGCGCATAACAAACGGCAAACCGGCGCTCGCACACTGGATAGGCGAATGTGAAACTAAGGTTGGCCAAATGTAAAGTGCTCGCTCAATGGTTTTTGGTGTCTTTAATAGGCTCACGTGAAGCGAAGTCAAGTCTTGGTCACCAAAAACCACTGCGGTTTGCCTAGACGTTATGTGAAATTTTGGCGGGGCAAGGAGTTAATATGAAGACAGCGTTCTCATGTGTTGTTCTATGTGTTTCGCTCGCTTTCTGGATTTTTTCCCCAGCTTGCGTCTACGCGCAAGGTGTAGCCCAACTGGCCAACAAAATCGCCTTTCTTCGTGGCCAATCCGTCTGGGTTGCTAACCCGAACGGATCCCATCCTCACAAATTCACGAATGCTTCAGTTCCCATCGACGACTTCCTCTTTTCTCCAAGCCTTCGATACTTGGCGTACTCGGCAGTCGTCGGTTCAGCAGAAGAGCCCGGCCTCTGGGACACCACGGAGACCGCCCCGCAACGAGCGATTTGCTCTATTGTCATCATGGATTTGCAAACACAACGAACACTCAAGCAGACAGATTCTGATTGGGTCTACATCAACCGATGGCTTCCTCAAGATCGGTTTTTGTACCACACTTCAGACGGTTATGCAGTTGGTGATTCCTATATATACGATGCCCACTCGCGCTCTATCTTGAATATAGGCATGGCTAATGAGCGCGCTTGGGAGTCCGACTTCAGCTTTGACGGTTCAATGGAGGTGTATGTAGACGGCGAATATGTCAACAAGCATACTCGCTATGATCTGCATTGCGTCGATGCTAATAAGAGCACTGACAGAGTTTTACTTTCTAGGGACTTCCGAATAATGCAACAAAGAATCTCACACTCCACCAAAAGCATTGCGTTCCTTCAAGTTCAGGATCCCGAGGTTCCGGGCGCGAGTCATCAGCGCGACGATGTGCTTTGGCTCTACGATCTAAACAACTCCACATGTCTCCCACTGTACCGAGGTCCGACAAACTCCATGTTCGCTGGCGTTCAGTATCTTGAGTGGTCCTTCGATGATCAATATGTCGGCATGTTTTTCTCCGGAGAGGCCATCGTGGTGGACATTAAACACCCTTCTAGGACCGTGAAGACTGCGGGAGATCATTTCTCCTGGATAGGCAATGACAAATTAATCTATACTCGAAGTAAGTGTATTTACCTTTATGATCTCGCGACACGTTCAAGCAAGATGATTCTCAAAGACGCTGACCAAACCACTTTTCTACAGAAACCAAGGGAATGATGCTTTCACCGCCAAAACTCCACATAACAAACGGCAAACCGGCGCTCGCACACTGGATAGGCGGAGTTGAAACAGAGGTTGGCTAAATGTAAAGTGCTCGCTCCATTGCTCGCCGCCACAGCAATGAGGTATTGCGATAGTGGCGGCTCGCAACGGCGGTTTGCCTAAACGTTAGGCGCAAGCGCCGCACGCAAGGAGGATGGAAATGCCTTCGTTATACAGATTCACTACTTTTCAAGCTGTCGTTGACATGAATCAACGCAAGCAACTGACGCTCGTGTCTCCCTCCCTTTGGCTTGATCCCTATGAAGGTTATGTCTACGCTGCCGTCAAGACAGCAGAGGGCAGGAAAAGAGTGGCGGCGGAGTTGGCCAAACATATGCAGCCTGTGCCCGCTGAAGGCGCACTCCAGCTTCTCACAATCTTGGATTCCTTGTATTTTGTCCAGTGTTGGAGTAGGAAACCTGAAAGCGACGCCCTTTGGAGAATCTATTCACACGATAACATGTCGGTCAGGATTGAGGTTGATCAGGCTAGCTTCTCGCTACTCGAATATGTCTTCGTCGACAACGTCATCTATCTCCCAAATCTCAATCTAGAATCCGAGGTTCGAGAACTTCTATCGGCTGACGGCCTCAGCCTACACGGTCGTCGCGCTCTCTTGACCAAGCGTGACGCGTTCCAACACGAAGAGGAAGTTCGAATAATTGTCCAAGGTGATACTGAGAACATGACACGCGCGGCCACGCAACCAGGCTACGTCGAGCAATGGCAACAAGCATTGACCCAAGCAGTCCAGGCTGGTCAGATGCCTCCTACTGAGGCTTCTTCAATCTTGTCTCGCGTCAGAGACGAGCATGGCCCACCGCGGAAACTGCTGCGGAAATCGTTCGACCATGTGCCCCAATTTGTAAAGTCTCTGATGCTTCATCCGCTCGCACCGTCATGGTTAGACGATACACTCGCAGAGTATTGCCGTATTCATGGAATTCATTACCTTGGCAAGTCGAAGCTTTACGACTTCTCCATACAGTGAATTCGCTTTTCTTTGAGTGCGGCGCCTGCGCCTAACAAACGGCAAACCGGCGCTCGCGGGTAGAATGGGCAGGCTAGTTCCACGTCGAAGTTGTTACAAAGCTATGTTGGGCTCGTTCACTCGCTCAATGGTTTTTGGTGTCTTTAATAAGCTTAGTTGAAGCGAAGTCAAATCTTGGTCACCAAAAACCACTGCGGTTTGCCTAAACGTTATGCGCCACCGCCTTTGCTCTCAAGCGAGACTCACACTCACCAACCAATAACCATGAAAAGATCAACTCGGCTCTATATACTGCTTGTCATCCTGATCATCGTTTTGACTTGTGTCGCGTTCTTCGGCAAGCATTTGATTCTAACGTTCTTTTCCCCTGCGGCTCACTCAAATCATAAGGGTGTCATTGACCAGACGACGCCCGAAAACAGGGAAGCAATCAGACTTATGGGTATTCGGGACGCACAACTTGAAGCCTGGAGCAAGACGTGGTTTCACAACATGTTGCGCAAGAAATATGATACTCATGTTTCTGGTTACGATATTATCAAGACGCATGACTCCACAGATTCCGGCGAGAATGTCTACAGTCTGGTCATCTCAAGAAACGATTCGATCAAGTTTAGGACTGAAATCGGCGTCACAGATTCGATGGGAGTGGAATATGTGCTCTATCCATTAATTCCTAATGGCAGGAAGCAAGTCATTGTATTCGAATATACTGGTGGTGCTCATTGCTGCAGCATGTATTGGATTCTCGATCTTGCCGATACAATTCATGTTCTTTATCACAGCGACGAGGAGGAAACAGAAATCGGCGACATAGGCCGAATCTACGACATTGATAACGATGGTCGCTATGAATTCACCCAGTATATTCGCTCCTTTCACTACTTCGACAAACTCTGTGGTGCGTGCTCTCCCGGTGCGGATGCCATTTTCAAGTACTCTGACTCACTCGGCGGCTTCAGACTTGCTAATCGGGAGTTCCCTTCGGTCAACCTCGAAGCAATTGAGAAGAAAAAGCTAGATGTGAAGCAATTCCTCGACACCACCAGAGTTTTTAATCAAGAACTGTCTACGGAGCTCTTGGGAGTCACCCTCGATGTCCTGATACATTATGTGTACGCTGGCCAAGATAGCATTGGGTGGGCTCACTTTGACCGAAACTATGTTTTGCCAGACAAGGCTGAGATGAAAGCAAAGATTCAAGCCGTCTTCAATACGTCCGTCGTTTACCGGGATCTTTATCCTCAACAACGGCGGCGGCGCATAACAAACGGCAAACCGCCGCTCGTGGGCTAGGCTGGGCAGGCTGAAATCATTTCAAATATTTTACGACGCGAGGTTGGGCTCGTTCACTCGCTCAATGGTTTTTGGTGTCTTTAATAGGCTCACATGAAGCGAAGTCAAGTCTTGGTCACCAAAAACCACTGCGGTTTGCCTAAACGTTAGCCGCCATTCGCCTCTACCACATTTTGTGAGGCCACCAATGTCTCAATATTGCGCATCCTCCATCAGGCAAGTCGTTATTATCGCAACCATATTCGGCTTGATACATGCCTGCGGCAAGTCATCTCCCCAGGATGATGTGAAAAGAGTTGAAGCAAAGCGACTGTACACGGATGACTCGATTTGTGTCTTTTACTGGTACAATGAGGCCGTCGCAGCATCTGAAAACAACGTGATATCAAGCCTAATCTGTTCGAACTTCCCCGCCGAGTTCGTGCGGAAACTCCATCAACACGCCGCTCAATATCCACTTCTTGCCGACAAATTCAATGGTCTTCTCCGCACTCTGTCCAAGTGGCCCATCCGGATGTCCAGCGGCACCGTCTATATCGACACCTCGTCTGGTGTGATAGTCCGAGAATCCATCCAGCATAGCCGCTGGGTTACCTATGAGGACTACCTGACCGATCGCTTTCCAGACCTTCATCTCGACACCTTGATCGCCAGTTGGAGATCCATCCATTCTAACGCTCTCGACGTCGACATCGCTGTTCCAAGCTTCTATTCTGTCATCAAATCAGAAACCGATTCGACTCTCTCACTTCAGCTCGCATTTGTCGATACGTCCCAGCAACGACGCCATGTACCGTATATAGACGATCATATTGACTTAACCATCACCCGGAGTCTTCTCTCCTTTGATGTTGTTGCGAAAACCCACGGAATTACTTTGGACGAGGAGGCATCCGATGAGAACAATTTTCGTTATGTCACGCATCTCAACGGTGACGAGGTTGGTTGCATTGACCATCCTGACTCCAGCGGAATCCATCTAGGCTTCTATGATGGACTGTGGGACCGTCCGCACACATGGTTAGCAGATTCGATAATACGTTTTTCCTCGAACCGCCTTTCAAATTCGGTAACACTGTATGCTTATGGCAAGGAAAGACTCATTACCTCAGGCGGGTTGCAGCTGCTGTTTGATATTATTGAGTCGGTTAGAACCTCGCCGCGAAAGTAAGATTGTCGGCGAACGGCGGCTAACAAACGGCAAACCGCCGCTCGCGGGCTGGTGTTGGCAGGCTAGTTCCATGTCGAAGTTTTTACGACGCGAGGTTGGGCTCGTTTACTCGCTCAATGCCGTTGCTCACACAATAGTAGAGTGAAGGAGTTCGCAACGGCACTGCGGTTTGCCTAAACGTTAGGCGCAACGAGACAGTCTGAGATTCATCACTCAAGGATTCGTCATATGAGACCAATTTCGATATTTTCTATCGCACTTGTGATACTTGGGTGTGACTCTGGGGTTGCCCCCAATGATAATTCCTCGATGGTCATAAACTGGAAAGTCGACACCATTGCAGTTCAATCGGCTATCGTACAGTCTACGCTCCGGATCCGTGGAACAAGCCTCAACAATCTCTTCATTGTCGGGCATAATCATCGTGACGCTGGAATTCTGTTTCGCTTCAACGGAAACTCATGGAAGGCAATCAGCACTGCGCAACCTGGCGATGTTGTGTCTGATCTCCTTCCTCTTTCCGAGTCCAATGTTATTGCAGCTGGCTATGATGCTGCAGGCCATTCCATCATCAGCATTTGGAATGGCCTCGCCTGGTCTCGTCAGGTCCTGCCACAACCAGATCACAGACTCACTGCAGTGGGAGGCTCTCCAGAGTCCGGCATTTGGGCGGGTGGATACTCTCGCATGCTCTACCGCTTTGACGGCACAAACTGGAATCAGTCAGCATTCGATCCACTTGTCCATGATTCATCTCAGTTCTATGTCCACTCTATCATAAGCATCCCAGGGCGGAACAATTTCTTGCTCACCCATGATCGCGGTTACGCATCCAGCACCTGGGTCACGAATTCGGACAAGGTTTCGTGGCGCCATTTTTGGTCATTCGGTTTATCAGATTATGTCCACTCACTGTGGCCGCTCTCTTCCAACCTAGCTTTGATTGGTCAGCCATATGGACTGTTCAAGGCCTACGACTCGGGCGATTCGACGAATCTGGAGACAATTGATTTCCCAACTCCGATTTGGGATCTGTTTGGTACCTCAAACTCGGATCTATTCGCCGTTGGAGGCTCACACCTGTATCATTATGACGGCTCGGGCTGGACTACGCTTACCCTCCCGAACGCGTCTTCCATGCAACTCACTTCCGCTTGGACTGACGGTTCAACGATCGTGATCCTCGGAACGCCCGTCGGCATCAGTACAGAATTGATTGCTTATCGTGGTAGCAGGTTGTGGTTTCTACAGTCTCAGCAGATTGGCAAATAACTGTCTCGCTGCGCATAACAAATGGCAAACCGCCGCTCGCGGGCTAATAAAGGCAGGCTAGTATCATTTCAGAGTTTTCATAAAGCTATTTTGGGCTCGTTCACTCGCTCAATGGTTTTTGGTGTCTTTAGTAGGCTCACGTGAAGCTCGGTCAAGTCATGGATCACCAAAAACCACTGCCCGCCCGAACGACCGTTAAAAGCCAAACGGCGTTCGGTCGGGCGGGCGGTTTGCCTAAACGTTAGGCGTCATGGCCGCCCGCTGTGAGGAAACAACCAGAGGTCTTTATTCGGAGAGTTGTACTTTGATTCTCATACCAAGTGCTTTTGCATACTTCTCCAAAGTCGAGAGTCGTATGTCCTCGGCATGGTTTTCAATGCGGGAAATCGCTGACTTCTTCGTTCGTAGTTTCTTGGCGATGGTCTCTTGTGTCACTCCGGCTCGCTCTCGAGCTTCTCTCAACATGACACTAAACTCAAACGCCTCATATCCGGCCTCGAAGTTTTTCGCAAACTTCGCACTGCGCGCTTTTCGCTTCTCAATGTACCGTTCAACATCACTCATGGCTTTCCCTTCCTTTGTAGATATTCAGTGCGCCGTCGTTGCGCTAGTTCTACCTCCTGTCGAGGCGTTTTCTGTTGCTTTTTCTGGAATCCGCTTGTTAGGATCAACAACACAGGCCCGTCGAAGAATCCGAGCAGCCGATAATTCTTCCCACCAGCCTGTATGCGGATTTCCCAAAGCTGATCAGTGCCGACGAGCTTCTTCAGATACTGTTCCGGCACTCTGTCAAGTCGTTCAACAAGCCGAAGTACCCAAGCTACTTTTTGCGCGTGTTGGTCGGACAGGCTATCGAGGAATTCCTCGACCGGCTTTGTCCGAGACAACGCTTCATAGAATTCAATCACTCGCATAATTGAAGTTAACATATATGTGAACTAGATGCAAGCCGTGATTTCTCAAACTCAAAAGGGCGGGCGGCCACGAACGCCTAACAAACGGCAATTCCCGAAGGGATCCATTTGGGACCGACGCTCGTGGGCTAATATGGCCAGGCTAGTTCCATGTCAACGTTGTCACAAAGCTATGTTGGGCTCGTACACTCGCTCAACGGTTTTTGGTGTCGGTTGATAGGCTCAGTTGAAACTCGGTCAAGTCTTGGTCACCAAAAACCACCGTGGTGTGCCTAAACGTTGGGCGGCAATATTTTGCTTACAGCATGCAGTTCTAGCCAATGTCAGCAAACGCTCCTTACTCGATCTCTAGACTTCCCGGCGATCACATATCGGGGACACTCTAATGAAAACAATGATCCCTGGCCTAGGTCAGGATGCAGGCAAACCGGCGGCTCAAACCCATCCAGATTCTCAAACCTTCTCATCTACAACGAAAAAGGGAAGTACTCAGAGGCTGCTCTGGCTAGATGGGCTAAGAGGACTGATCATTGTTCTGATGGCTCTGGATCATGCCAGCTATTTTGTTGCAAGAGTCCACCCGGGGGAATTTTGGGGAGTGTCACTTCCTGTCTATGCGGATGCCGGACATTTCCTGACGCGCCTTGTCACTCATTTCTGTGCACCAGGATTTTTCTTCTTGATGGGTGCTAGCATGATCCTTTTCACCGACTCACGCCGCCAAATTGGGTGGGCTGACCGCAGGATCACTCGTTTCTTTGCTTTGAGAGGATTCATTCTGATTGTCCTGCAACTTCTTCTTGAGAACCCCGCTTGGGCAATCGGTATGTTCAGCGGCACAACTCACACGGCAAAACCGCCAGGTGGTGGAGAGATGATTCTTCTGCATTTTGGGGTACTCTATGCACTCGGGGCAACAATGATTTTCTGGTCCTTCCTCTTGCGATTCAGCTCTGCTGTGTTTGTGCCGCTTAGTGTCGTCGCTATTCTAGCTACCCAATCACTGATTCCCAGTGCTGATGACTCCGCGTTCCTTTACTCACCTGGGCTTCGTTTGTTGCTGATCCCTGGGCAGACAGGCATCTGGCAAGTGTTCTATCCTTTTCTCCCTTGGCTTGGAGTTACGGGTCTGGGATTAGTATTCGGAAGGCTAATTCGGCAAAATCGCAATCGAGCTTATCAAAGTGCGCTCATAGGTGGCACTGCTTTTCTCTTGTACTTCACTGTTTTGCGTACGCTCGGAAACTTTGGAGACTTTCACACTCACGGTAGCGGTTGGATTGACTTTTTCAACTTGACGAAATATCCCCCTTCTCTCGAGTTCATTTTATTGACACTCGGTGTTGACCTGCTGCTGCTCTTCCTCTTCTCAAAAGTTGAAACACAGCTGCGGGGTTGGGCAAAGCCCCTTGTTGTTTTTGGAAGCACAGCCCTCTTTTTCTATGTCGCACATTTATATCTGTACGCTCTCATGGGATTTGCTTTTCCAAACGGTACTTCATTCGGCGTGATGTATGCTTTGTGGTTCCTTGGACTTATCTTTTTGTATCCCATGTGTCTTTGGTACAGACGATTCAAGGCTCAGAAGCCAGGTGAATCGGTATGGAGATTCTTCTAGAATCAATCTAGATTCTGTTCTAGCTGCCTAACCGGCTGCCAACGTTTTCTTGATATGGGTTCAGACTTCGATCCTTGAGGCCTTGAACGCAAAACAACGAACGCTAGCAAACGGCAAACCGGCCCTCGCGGGCTAGTAGAGGCAAGCTAAAGTCACTTCAAATGTCCTACGACGCGAGGTTTGGCTCGTTCGCTCGCTTTATTTTAGTTGGTTCGAATATTATTTTGGACATAGTTGTTTTAACAATTGTAATAGAATTTATTCATATGTTCACAAAATTTCTACGGGCGAAGAAGAATCCAAACATATACGTATCCTCGGGGGATACCGTGACCAGAGAGCGCACGACTCCTGGTCGAGTCAGTCGTGCGCTGCTCGTCTTCAGCGCTCTCGCCATTCTCGGCTTTTGGCCGTTGGCCGCAGTAGTACTGTTTCAGGGAAATCTATTGGGTTTGGCGATATGTCTTTTCGTTATGGGGATCTCCCAAGGTCCGTTTCTTGCCGGATACGCATTTGCTCGTGCTGACCGAAAACAGTGGTGGCGGTGGCTCATCCTGGTCACCACTGGAATGGGAATTCTTGTGTTCATGTTGGTCGATGCAGTCAACCTCGACATCGATGGCTTCTTCGAGCTTCTTATTTTGGGAACAATGGGCCCGGCTATCGGACACACGATGATAACCACTGTCGTCGGGCCGCTCATCTTTGGCCGAGTTCTGTGCGGATGGGGGTGTTGGCGCGCTGTGGTGCTCGAGCGTCTTCCCGTCGGCAGGGGCTCGGGTCGGCGTAATGGTGTCTGGGTTTGGATGCCGCTTGTCGGCGTGGCCGTCAGTTTTGCGGCCGCAGTTCTGTTCGTGTTTGTGCCAAAGTCTCAATCCGGCGGGGCTCACGGATATATAGGTAGCAACAGTTTCTGGCCTGTTGCTGCTGGCGTTGCCGTTTACTACGTTGCATCCATTGCACTGGCGTTGGTTCTACACGACCAACGCGCGTTCTGCAAGTACCTTTGTCCCGCTGGATTCATCATGCGTTGGACAAGCCGCCCCGCGGTCTTCCATGTGAGTGCCCACGCCGAAGCGTGCAACGAATGCGAGGCTTGCACAGATGTGTGTCCGATGGACATTCCCGTTGCCGAGCGTGCAAGAATGGGTGCGCGTATCAGCAATGGCGATTGCATCCTCTGTCAGCGTTGTGTTGAGGTCTGTCCGGTCGGAGCATTGAAGACAAGTTTTAGAAGGTAATTGTAGTCCAACGGCCAAAAGGTTGAACGATGTGCCGCAAAACACAATCCACATAGAACTTTGCCTGCGCGCAACAAACGGCAAATCCCGAAGGGATCCTCCGAAGGAGTCCTTTGGTCCTTTGGGACCGGCGCTCGCGGGCTAGTGCGGGCAGGCCAAGATCATTTCGAAGTTGTTACAAAGCTATTTTGGGCTCGTTCACTCGCTCAATGGTTTGCCTAAACGTTAGGCGCCATGCAGCCGCACCTAGTAGTTAGTGTGCAGCAACTCAGGTTTTCATTTCCTCAGGGAGCATTGGCTTATGAAATCGCTACTCGTCTTTTACCTTGCATGTTGCTTCTTTCTCACTGAGTCTGGATGGCAACAACACGCGCAATCAGCTGACCCAACCCAGGTATCACCAGATTTCAGCTTCATCACCCTGGATGGCCAGAAAATTCTCTCTTCCAGTCTCAAAGGAAAAGTCGTCGTCCTGGATTTTTGGAGCACCGACTGCAATCCTTGTCGCAAATCCATGCCGCAACTGGAAGAATTCTATCAGCGATACAAGAACAATCCGAAAGTCGCATTCTACCTTGTCAACTCGGGATGGGAGCCGATTGAAAAAGCCAAGGCCTTCGCAACTTCCAAGAGATCAAGCTTTCTCTTCTTCTCCTGGGGGACGACATACGATTTGCCTTTCGTATACGACAATGGCAGCCTCACCTTGAAGGCATTTGGCTTCGATTCCAATCCTTCTACGGTTATCATTGACGGGCAATCCCGAATCCGAGTCAAGCACTCAGGATATATCGAGAAACTCAAGGATTTTCTTAGCCAGCAGGTGGAATCGCATCTTGCTGAGCGGTGACTCATGGAATTGCTGCACACCAAGCAGGCGGTCCAGAAGCAAACACGTAGCGGCTGCACAGCGGCTAACAAACGGCAAATCCCGAAGGGATCCTCCGAAGGAGTCCTTTGGACCTGTGGGACCGGCGCTCGCACACTGGATAGGCGAAGTTCAAACTAAGTCTGGCTAATTGTAAAGTGCTCGCTCAATGGTTTTTGGTGTCACTAATAGGCTCAATTGAAGCGAAGTCAAGTCTTGGTCACCAAAAACCACTGCCCGCCCGAACGACCGTTAAAAGCCAAACGGCGTTCGGTCGGGCGGGCGGTTTGCCTAGACGTTAGGCGGCATGCCCAGCGGCGGAAATCTCCAGTCGCTGCAATGCGATCATCAGGCAAGGAGACTTTGAAATGTGCATGGAGCGGCTGTCTATCCTGCTCAAGGCTGCCATGGTTGCATTCTGTTTCCTCTCTCTTTCTTGCGAGTCGAAACCGACTGCTCCATCATCTGATCAGGATACCACCTTCGTCAATGACTATCGGACGATCTGGCTGGCCACTAATGCTTCGAGGCTCAGGTCCGTCGATCCATCAGACCTAGATTTCTCTGATCTCCAAAGTCTCAAAGCAGCTGTCGGAAATTCGCGATTGGTCATGCTCGGCGAACAATCCCATGGTCATGGCAAGACTTTTCTGGCGAAAACGCGCATTGTCAAGTTTCTGCATGAAGAAATGGGGTTTGATGTTCTTGCATTCGAGAGCGGACTTTTTGATTGTCACAAGGCCTGGGAGTTTCTTCAGAACGGAGAAAACCCGGTGACTGCAGTCCGGCGCGGTGTCTATGCAATATGGACAATGAGCGATGAGTTTCAACCCGTCATCGACTACATCGGTCAAGCGGCTCAAACAAGTCAACCCCTTGAATTGGCAGGATTTGACTGTCAGGCCTCAAGCAGTGCCTCACAGGATTTCTTAACAGCAGACTTCGCCAAGTTCTTGACGTCCGTGAATTCGACATTTCCTGCGCGACCAGACTGGCCGTCATTTCGAAATAAGCTTGACAGCCTGACAAGGTACCTTTTCCTAGAAAACAAACTGTCTTTGTCAGAGCAGGCTGTGTTCATTGCGACACTGGACAGCCTCTTAGGCCAGCTCGATTCACTCAGTGCGACTGCCCTGACGCGCGAAATGACGTTTTGGCTTCAGGTTTTAAGAAGTGTGAAGGCAGAGGGACTATCTCAGTTTCGCACAGCGGAGGATCCAAACAACCTGGGGCCCGTCCTCAACATTCGAGACGCTCAAATGGCCGACAATTTGCTTTGGCTCTCGAACATCTGGTATCCCAAGCGCAAGATCATTGTCTGGGCTGCTACTTCACATGTGATGCACAATGAAGGTCAAATCGACACTATGGATCCGAGCTATTCGTATTCCGGCTACACGACAATGGGGGAGATTGTATGGCAGGCAATGGGTGACAATGCGTATGCCCTGGCGTTCACCGCGTACGAAGGTTCTGCGGGGCTCTACAATGAGAAACCTCACGATATTGGAAAAGCGAGCACTCAATCGCTGGAGAACCTCATGAGGTCGGGCAACCTTCAGAGTGCATTCGTTGATTTCCGCAGCCTTTCTCAAGGTGGCGAATGGTTGCGTGGGACAAATGTGAGCCAGCCCGTACACGACATTCCTATGCGCGCCAACTGGACTGCCGTGTTTGACGGAATAGTGTTTACACGAACAATGACTCCATGCACTGCAGCAAAACGCTAGATGCTGACGGAACATCCGATTCTGGCACTAGCGTATCTCTGAATTGTGTCGAGTCACCGCCGCTGGGCACGACCGCCTAACAAACGGCAACCCGGCGCTCGCACACTCCATAGGCGCAGGAAGTTCGGAGATTGGCTAAATTAGTAGTGCTCGCAACGGCGTGTTGCCTAAACGTTAGGCGCCATGCCCCGTGCCACCGGAGTGATCTCATGCTTGGTCCTCAATCGCTCCTGCGCGTCTGGACGCTGGCTGCCGGGGCGATACGTAGGCTCCCGCACTAAACCGACCAATATCGCGGATTGCAGTAGCAACTTTGAATGTGCCCACTCGTAGCTACTCAAGACAATTGGTGGGAGAACTAATGACGAATAGAATGCACGTTTTGCTAGGGCTGGGTTGCGCGTTATTGCTCGAGAGTTTCACATCGTTAACGTTTGCGGCTCAAAGCTCAGTGTCACTTCGGGGGCAAGCTGTAGCAAAAGAAATGTTTGTGCGTATCGGAGGCATCGAGCAATGGATCACGATCGAGGGGGACAACGGGGAGAACCCGGTCGTGCTTTTCCTGCACGGCGGACCGGGAGATGCTGATAGTCCCTTCGCCGACTCCCTTTACCGCGGTTGGGAAAGGGAGTTCACCCTCGTGCAGTGGGATCAGCGCGGCGCGGGCAGGACGTACACGAAGAACGGACCTTCGATTGAACCTACGATGACAATGGATCGAATGGTTCAGGATGGCATTGAGGTGGCTGAGTTTCTTGCTCACCATCTTCACAAGCCAAAGATCGTTGTGGTTGGGATTTCGTGGGGATCGATTCTGGGTGCATCAATGGTCCATGCGCGACCCGACCTCTTCTATGCCTATGTCGGCGTGGCTCAGATGGTGAACTGGATCGAGAACGTACAGGCCAGCTATACGCGTGTACTTGAACTGGCGCGGAGAGCTGATGATCAGCCAGCCATTGCCACTTTGACCGCTGTTGGCCCTCCGCCTTGGAACGCGATCTCAAAGTGGCCGCAATTTCGGAAATGGCAACGCGCATATCAGGCGAAGAACGTGAAGGTAGGTCCGCCGAACATGACGCGCAATCCGGCATACGATTCACCTGACGAGCGTGCCCAGTACGATGAGGCGGACGACTTTTCGTTCATTCATTTTGTAGGCTTGGACATGTCCGGTCCTCTCACGCACGTCGATTTGTCGGCGTTGGGGACGGACTTTGAGATTCCGCTTTTCATTGTCCAAGGCGAGCAAGATCTGGTCGCTGTCCCGTATCTGGCGCGAGCCTTCTTGGATCGGCTCACGGCACCCCAAAAAGAGTTCTATCTCGTCCCTGGAGCCGGTCACGCACCGTCGTCCGGTGGGCTTTCGCTCATTCTCCAAATTCTCCGGGAAGAAGTGCGGCCGCTCATCCGTAAGACGGAGTCAAGACCGCAGCCGGACGAGCGTTGAGGCAACGACTATCTTCTCCTCACAGATTGCACATCGATCGCTCAGCACGGGGCACGACCGCCTAAAGGTTAGCCGCCATTGCCGCTGCAGGTGGGCAAACAGGTCCGTAGCAATTGAGCGGGGTTATCGTGCAGAAGATAGCAGTTGCATCGAACGACGGATCGACTTCTCATCAACAAGCCGATCTGTCACAAACTTGTGCAGAATACTCGATATCAACGTTTGATATGGAATACCTTCTTCCTGGGAACGACGTTTTAGCTGCTCCAAGACCGACTCGGATATGCGAATATTCACATTTCGGGTCTTTCGAATCTTGTCCAGGATTCCTTCGAGCTTTGCGCGCTCTTTCTTCGAGATTGACTGATATGAATCAGCTTCTCGCTCAATCTTTCTCTCATATTTGTCGAGTTTCACCTTCATGGCTTCTTCCCTCCATATCTCTTGTGGAATTTCCGGCTCGGAAATGCCGTCTTAAGAACTACGTTCCCATCGCTATCGAGCACGAATGGTACCACGTGGACGTAACCGTTGACCGACATGATAAACATCCACTGCCCAGCCCGTTTCGGATGTTTGACGACATCCAAATACTTTTTCTCCAGGATCAGCACAGCAATTTCATCGAACGAGACTCCACGTTCGACCTTAAGCTTCGCACTTTTTTCTTCATCCCAGATCATGTTCACGATTACAAGATATCACATTATGCACACAATGTCAATTATCCATTTGCTAACAGCGGCAACGAACGCCTAACAAACGGCAAATCCCGAAGGGATCCTCCGAAGAAGTCCTTTGGACCTTTGGGACCGGCGCTCGCGGGCTAATGTGGGCAGGCTAATATCATTTCGAAGTTGTTACAAAGCTATTCTGGGCTCGTTCACTCGCTCAATGGTTTTTGGTGTCATTAATAGGCTCGCGTGAAACGAAGTCAAGTCTTGGTCACCAAAAACCACTGCCCGCCCGAACGACCGTTAAAAGCCAAACGGCGTTCGGTCGGGCGGGCGGTTTGCCTAAACGTTAAGCACAAGCAAAGCTTTTCCTAAGGCGTTTTGCGGCACAAATAATCAACCCAGAGAGCGGTTTTATCTGGAAACCATATGATCAATAGTTAGGCGACTGCTCATCACCGGTTCACAGGTCTTGAAAGGAGTCGTCGAATGATAGGGGTCACGAAGGAGCTGACATGAATCGAGCTCTGCTGCTTTTAGTTGTATGCTCGTCCTTAGTTGCTGTCGCACCTTCACAGGTCAGTCGGCCCGACTTCCGTCTGCAGGTTGTTCCGGCAACTGTGTACAAAGTCGACGATCCGGGAGGTGCTAGAACGTCGTCATTCGTGTTCAATATTGCGGTGATTTGTTCGACGGATTGCGAGCTCACCCCGATATCCGCCCGCGTGGAACTCTTCAGTGCCGGATCAAGCGTCGAACGACAGGATTGGACCACTGAAACGCTGGCAGAGATCAAACGAATTAGCTATAGGATCGAACCGAGCACCCCGCTCGCATCGCCTACGCGTGCGTATACGCTGCCCGAAGCATTTGACGTTCGTTTTTACTTTCGCCATCCCCGGGCATTGGCGATTGACTCCGCAATTGTCCGCCTAACAGTCGCAGATGCAAAAGGGCGTCGGGCGGAACAGACGTTGAGGATTCCGATTCGCTACTATCAACAGAAGACATCGCTCACCTTTCCCCTTCGTGGCAAGGGCATTCTCGGGCAGGACTGGATCACGAACGGCGGTCACGGCGGCTTTTGGAATGCTTTTGCCATAGACATAAGCGGCTTGCATTCCAACTATGCAGCGCAGCTCAACGATGCCAGCGAGAATGCGTCGGATGCGGGCTGGGGCCGCGAGATCGTTGCGCCCGCGGCTGGAACGGTGGTCTACGCCCGCGATGACGTACCCAGTAACCCGCACCCGGGAGAGGAGCCTAACTTCAATACTTGGTACCTGCCACTTCATGACCCAGTAATGGCGTATGCCGGCAATTGCGTGATCATCGACCATGGCAACTCCGAGTACAGCGTCATGATGCACATGCAACCAGGCTCTGTCACCGTCAAAGTGGGCGACCGGGTCGTCACGGGCCAAGTAATTGGCAGGTTGGGTAACTCAGGAGACGCATTCGGACCACACTTGCATTATCAACTTCAGTCAGGCCCACGGCTTTTTCAGGACCAGTCGCTGCCGTTCAGGTTTCAAAACGTCGATCTTCCACTCTCCCGCGGCAGGTACTTCGATGCAAAATAGATTAGCCCGCGGCAGTGTCGAGTGGCGGTGCGACGAATGCCGGCTAACAAGCGTTAAGTAATGAACAAGAGCGTGTGTATACCATCTATCAGGCTCTTCATTGTTGTGCCGCAAAACGCGATTGATATAGAACTTTGCCTGCGCATAACAAACGGCAAATCCCGAAGGGATCCCCCGAAGGAGTCCTTTGGACCTTTGGGACCGGCGCTCGCGGGCTAATGTGGGCAGGCTAATATCATTTCGAAGTTGTTATAAAGCTATTTTGGGCTTGTTCACTCGCTCAATGGTTTTTGGTGTCTTTAATAGGCTCAGCTTAATCTCGCCAAGTCTTGGTCACCAAAAACCACTGACCGCCTTCGCTAACGCTTCCGCCTTCACGTTGTTTCGGCGGACAGGTCGGCGGGTAAACAGTTTGCCTAAACGTTAGCTGGCATTGCCTCGCTAGTTAGCCAGTGATCAAGATTTAATCGAGAGAACATGATGAACAAGCACACCGGAGTACTCATAGTTGACGTGCAACTCGGGATGTTCCAGAGCACTATTATTCCTCCCGTACATGGGGGAAAAGAACTCCTCGCACGTATCGCATCACTCCTTTCCAAAGCACGGGCTGGCCAATTGCCAGTTTTCTTCCTTCAGCACAACGGCGGTAAAGGACATCGACTCGAGCCCGGGACTGCTGGCTGGCCCGTTCATCCAGCGATTGGTCCAGCACAAGGAGAGAGCGTTATCCAGAAGTTGTTCTCGGACTCATTCAAGGACACGCCATTGAATCAGCAACTCCAAACGCTGGGAGTCAGGAAGCTTATTGTTGCAGGAATTCAAACAGAGTTTTGTGTCGACACAACTTGTCGTCGTGCCTTCAGCCTTGGGTACGATATCACCCTTGTCAGCGATGCGCACAGCACGTGGGACACAGTCGTCTTGTCTGCAGATCAGATCATCGCGCATCATAACAAGACGCTCGGCGGTACATTCGTCACATTGAAGAAAGAAATCGAAATTCTATTCACTGAGTAACTCGGCAACGCCGCCTAACAAACGGCAAATCCCGAAGGGATCCTCCGAAGGAGTCCTTTGGATCTGTGGGACCGGCGCTTGCACACTGGATAGGCAATGTTGAAACAGAGTTTGGATGGATCCAAAGTGCTTGCTCAATGGTTTTGGGTGTCTTTAGCAGGCTGAGTTGAAGCGAAGTTAAGTCTTGGTCACCAAAAACCACTGCCCGCCTTCGCTTACGCTTCCGCCTTCACGTTGTTTCGGCGGACAGGTCGGCGGGTAATCGGTTTGCCTAAACGTTAAGCACAAGCAAAGCTTTTCCTAAGGCGTTTTGCGGCACATCTCATTAATCAAGACTCAGAGAGCGGTATTACGTGGAAACCATATAAACAATAGTTAGGTGTATTTATCGTTACCAAATAAGTAATAAGCACTGGGAGTCATTATGAGCAGTGACACGCAGAAGAATTCTGAAAACAATAATCATTTTGCACATAATCGTCGTCGGAGTTTTTTCTATGTTTGGATTGCCGCCTTCATAGCCATTTTGTCTTATATACCGGCTATACCAAAACTTCTTCCCGCCCATGTGCACCTACCGTATTCGATGAATACACTTATTCTTCTTCAAGTTGTAGTGTTTGTCATTTCTGCTACAATTTTTGCGGCTGTAGGAGCATTCCTTACACCAAGAATCGGTTTTCGTGCTTACCTTGCTGATGCTTCAATAACGAAGAATATCTTCTGGATAGTACTGAAGCGACAATTTCTTTATGGCGCCCCAATAGGTCTTGTAGGTGCCATTGTTGCTTACTTCATAGCTCCTGATTTTATCTCTTATCTTACGATGGTCCCATTTCTCACACGCCTGTTTGGTGGTGTTTTCGAAGAAGTGATCATGCGTTGGGGCCTTTTAACAATTATAGTGTGGATATTGTGGCGCATTGTTCAACATGGCATAGGAATTCCCAGAGAATTACTGATTTACTCTTGTATATTTCTAAGTCAAATTCTATTTGCTTTTGCACACACTCCGGCTTTAATAAATTTTGGCATAAATAATCCAGCTTGGTCAATATTTACGATTTTCATTGTCTCTCTCCCGTGGGGTTGGTTATTCTGGAAACAAGGATTGGAATCAGCTTTTATAGCACATGCGAGTTTTCATGCATTCGTCGCCCTTTTTGTTGCAGTTAAGCTTTGAGTTATTGAAAGTTATCAGCATGAACTTGTTTTGCTTTCTACCATCATTTGAAAGTTTGCAGTGCCGCAGCTTTGGTCGCCGCCACAGCAATGAGGTATTTCGATAGTGGCGGCTCGCATCGGCCCCGACAAACAGCTTCGGGGTGAACGGTTTGCCTAAATGTTTTGCGCAAGCAAAGGTTCTTTTCGTGAGGCGTTTTGGCGGCACATCTAATCAACCCAGAGAGCGGTGTTATCTGGAAACCATATAAACGATAGTTGGACAACTCAACAAATTGGAGAATGAACCGTGGCGCTAAAACCAAAGAGAAGTGGTCTCGGCCTGAATCGAAGGTCTTTCGCCGGCAACAACGTCAAGCCACGCAAATCGGCCATCAAGTCCAAATCCCCGGCTCTGAGGAGCAGTGAGCAAGCCACCGGCAAACCCGCTTCCCGGCTCATCGACCAGCGGATCCGCGACCTGGGGGGATGGCGCGGGGAGACCCTGGCCCGCATGCGGGCGCTGATTCTGGAAGCCGACCCCGAGGTGACCGAGGAGTGGAAGTGGATGGGCACTCCGGTTTGGTCACACGACGGGATTGTCTGCACCGGGGAGGCTTACACGAAAGTCGTGAAGCTCACGTTCGCCCACGGCGCCAGGATCCCAGACCCATCGCGCCTCTTCAATTCCAGTTTGGAAGGCAACACGCGGAGGGCGATCGACATTCACGAAGGGGAGAAGGTTGACGCGGGCGCGTTCAAGGCGCTCGTAAAGGCCGCGGTGGCTCAGAATGGCCCGCCGGTGGAGAAACGGTAGACCCTTTGTTGGCTCTGTTTTTGTGCCTCAAAACGCGATTCAAATGGAACCTTGCCTGTGCATAACAAACGGCAAATCCCGAAGGGATCCTCCGAAGGAGTCCTTTGGACCTATGGGACCGGCGCTCGCAAACTGGATAGGTGAAGTTGAAACAGAAGTTGGCTAGATGTAAAGTGCCCGAACGAACAACATTCGGCCAATTCATCGTTCGGTCGGGCGGGCTCGCAACGGCGGTTTGCCTAAACGTTATGCGCCACGAAGCCTGATCGACAATCAAGCAGCCTCAACAGACTGACAGCAGAAGGTTCATTGCATGAAACAAACTGTGACATGGTTCGCTCGAATGTGGACTATCGTTTGGAAAACAGGGCTGTTCTTTATTCTGTGGGGTCTTCTACTGGCCCCGTTCATCATTCCATTCGCCGCCAAATTCGAACTGCTCCAGCAGACGCATCCACTTCAGCTACGGCTGTTTGTGGAGGTTTCCGGCGCACTCACAATCATGGCAGTCTCTTGGTTCATGGTGCGTTTCATTGATCGCCGGTCGTTCATAAGCTTGGGGTTTTCTACTGACCATTGGATCCGTGATCTTCTTCTCGGATTCAGTGTCGGTACTGGTTGGCTGGCGCTCTCGGTGGCCATCCTATGGTTAGCTCACCTCATGCAGGTTCAACCTGCTGTGGTGATGTCAGGATCATTTCTTGCATGGACGGCAACTGCCCTGATCATCAATACGGCGACCCAGGAAGTGCTTGCGCGGAGTTACATCTTTCAGACAATACGATCTCAGACGAATGCCACGATCTCGGTGATTGCGACCGCAGCTTTGTTCATGGCCTATCACGCGGGAGCTTACCATGGCTCATGGCTACCAGCTTTCAATGTCTTTCTTGCAGGCATCCTGTTTGGCGTGGCCTATCAGCTGACGGGCAATTTATGGTTACCGATAGGGATTCACTTCATCTGGAATTTTTTGATCGGTCCGGTTCTCGGGTTAACCGTAAGTGGAAACGCTCAAGTCTGGAGCCGCTGGCAACTGATGACCGTCCAGGGCCCCACATCCTTGACAGGCGGCGCTTTTGGTTTGGAGGGCGGCCTTGTGGTGACACTCACTACACTTCTTGGCATTGTGGCGCTGTTCATCTTTTTCCGTGGGCGATCGGCTGCGTGGCGGTTAACAAACGGCAAGCGCAACGCTTGTTGAGATGACGGTTCTCATCGGAGATCCTCAAATGAGATTCTTAGTCGGAACCCTATTATTGCTTGTCACCACTTACTCAAGTGGCTTTTCACGTGGAAATCAGATTGATACGCTGATGAAAACATCAGCCTGGGTTTTGTTTGCTGACGCCGGCCTTTTTCCTGCAGCGAATGGTGAAGGTGTCGGATGGTATCCCTCCTACTCAGTCCGGGCAGCTATTGGCAGACGCAGTTCAATACTCTCAACCTATCTTTTCCTTGACTACTACGATTTCAACCTCAGTGAAGCTGGTGGGTTGCACGAATACATCGAGAACGGTGCCAAGAGACACGACATTGCAGTCTATTCGGCTCTTTCACTTTATCGAGTTTTCTTTATTGGCGCCGGCTTTCTCTACACACATTCGGATCATGTCACCATAACGTCGATTCTCGGCGACTCCCCTTGGACCGGAGGTGACATCAATGGTATCCGCTTGTTTTGCACGGTTGGATTAACATGGGACATTCAGCTCACAGAAAACATCACGCTTCCATTTGGCCTTTACTATAGAAACCCTAGTTACTATGCTGTTAATGTTCCTATTGCAATCAGAGCGGGCATGACCGTACGCATCTGGTAGAGGAGACTATTCTGAGGAGCTTTGGCCAGACGATACGGCTCAACAAGCGCGGCGCCTAACAAACGGCAAATCCCGAAGGGATCCCTTCGCCCCCGACCAGAAGAGTGTCGGGGTGGGCGGTTTGCCTAAACGATAGCTGCAATGGCGCACCGCAAGGTTTGGGGTTAATCAATCATCAGGAGGAAGGTAATGTCTCAAGATTCATGGTTACTCGAAGTTCTCAGATGTCCACAAACTCACGATCTCCTGCAGCAGAAGGGCGATCTGCTGATTCGACCGGATGGGCAGTCGTATCCAATTATTCGTGGGATCCCAAGCCTGGTATTCCCAGCGGCTTCAGTTGGCGAAGACGCCAAATGGCAGCGATTCTATGATTGGTATGCTCCAATCTATGATTTCAACGAGAGGTTCCTTGGTCACATCTTAACCGGGTTGGACATTCCCAAGGAGCGAGTGCAACTCATTTCACTTCTGGGTCTCAAACGAGGCACGAGTATTTTAGAGGTATCTCCCGGCCCTGGAGTCTATCAGAAGCTCATCCGCGGACACATTGGCAACCAAGCGCGGTACGCGGCGGTCGACTTATCGATGGGCATGCTCAACCAATGTCAAAAACGAAATCAGGAACTCAACGTTGCTCTGGTACACGCGAATGCTTCACATCTGCCGTTTGCCGATGAGAGTTTCGATGCGCTCTTCCATTTTGGCGGAGTTAACTTGTTTGATGAACCGGAAGGAGCTTTGGCTGAGTTCGTACGGGTCGTGCGAACCGGAGGAATTGTCTCCTGGGGAGATGAGGGTTCCTCTTCATCCATTCCCGACGGATGGAAGAAACGATTTCTCACTCGAATGAATCCGGGTTACCTGAAGCCGCGACCGCCCATACCAAAAGGACTCTCAAATATAAAGCAGCTCGAAGTTTCCGGCGGGTATGGTTACTTGATTATCGGTAACAAGTCAACCAGCTAGTTGAACGGTGCGCCACTGCGGCTAACAATCGGCCCGCCTTCGTTCGGCGACGGTGGGTAAACAAACCCGCATGTAGCGTCGTTTCACAGGCCCTGCTTACCCGACCATAGCTAGTTCACCAATGTGGGAGCGCGGTTTGCTTCAACGTTAGGCGGCCTGTTGACAACTAAGAGGATTATCGAAGATGATGCAGCTATCACAAAATAGATATTTCATTTCGGTCGACACTCATCGACGACAATCCCTGAATGGTCTTCCTTTAGCATCGTTTGGCAGAAGAGCCGCTGCTTTCACCATCGACTTTGGTATTGTTGCCATCGTTGTTGGCTTATTCATGTTACCCGAGACTTTAAGGTCAATGGCAACGACAGATGTTTTCAAAATGGACATCAATCCTTTCCATGGCTGGGAACTCCTAAGTCTTCCGCTCTACTTTGGGTTGTGGACATACTTCGGTCATGGTCAAACGCTGGGTAAGAAGTTGCTGAAGGTCCGTGTCGTCTCCCTTACGCATGAACGGTTAACTCTGTGGCATTCTATTGAACGTTCACTGGGCTATGGTGCTTCTATTCTAGAGGGAGGGTTCGGCTTTCTGCAATATTTTATTCATCCGAACAAGCAGACTGTTCACGACAGGATTGCTGAGACCATTGTCGTCAAGGTCGAGATAGCTACAAGCCTGGATCCATTGAATAATAAATTGAAATAACCGCCGCCTGACCATTGGCGAACCCCGCGTAGCAAGGCAAGCCGGCCCACCACAAAGACGGCGGGCAAGCTAGCTCTAAGTCGAAGTTGTTAAGAAGCTATGTTGGGGGCTTTGAAAGTGACCCTAGGAGGTTGTCATGAAACATGCCGTTGAATTATTTTTGAGGATTTCCCTTTTGGCGTTCACCTTGTTTATTTGGCTGTGGGCGCTCAATCAACCGCTTTCAAATACAATGAATCTCTTCATCATTGTGGGAGGTGTATTGTGGGTATTCCCAATCGTTTGGCTCGGGAGGATGATTCTCGACAGAAAGCCAACACCGAGCCGCGCGGTTTGGATAACCACGTTTGTCCACTATGTCATGGGGATTCCATTCGGCGCAGCCCTCATTCAAGCAATAACCACTCATCAAGATTGGTGTGACTGGAAGATTCCCATACCCGTTGAAGTCGGCTTGTTATTAGTCATTATTACGGGGGCAGCTTGTTTACTGACAGTGGTAAACCTTGCCTTGAAGGGGCTCGGTGCGCCATTCGCGATTGCGCTCAGCAGGAAATTGGCAGTAGATTGGTTGTATGCCTGGACGCGTAATCCCATGGTGCTTGCAGCTCTGGCTTGGCTCCTGTCATTGGGAATCTGGTTTCAGTCTGCACTGTTTGTGCTCTGGGTACTCACCTTGTTTGCTCCGGCAATACTTTTCTTCGTGAAAGTATATGAAGAACGAGAGCTGGAGATTCGATTTGGAGCATCCTACCTGGAGTACAAATCCAGAACGCCTTTGTTGTTCCCAAGAAGACCAACGGGTTGAACGATGCGTCACCCAACAGGTCCATCCAGCCGACGAACTGCGCGAGCAGCTGACGCAGGATGCTGAGCGACATGTATGCAGGAAGGGTACATAATCCTGCTTGTTTTTGTTTCGTCCCGCCACCACGGGAGGTCGTCACATATCGGAGAAAGCACGTTCATTCAGCACGAAGCAGTGCAGCCTTTGGAATTCGACGGGCTGAAGATCATTGATTACACGGCAGGACGAGACACCAGATCCTCTCTTGCTGAGATAACAGTTCCCGCCGGTGTCCGTCACAGGTCCTCTTGGTCGAACAGGTCGGACAAGTACTACTATGTCGTTGAGGGGAACATCGAATTTACGCTCAATGGCGAATCCAAGAGCCTGTCATCCGGCGACATCTGCGTAGTCCATCAGGCTGTCCGCTTCAGCTATGTGAATTCCGGATCAAATGACGTGAAGTTGATCCTGATACATACACCGAGTTTCAAGTCGGAATGTGAAGTGTTTGAATAGCAGCACGTGGAAGTCCTGTTCAGGAGACTGCCAGGCCACGGGAATCGGCGGAGTGGGGCCGCTGGCCGCAACGTCACCCGGCAATGACCGTTAGCCATATGCTAGGCGTAACCATGTTACGAAATTCACAATTCATTGGAGGTTGGTCATGAAACACAATCTCGTAGTGGCTTGCATTACTTGCCTGTTTCTCTTTTCCAGTTGCGCATCTGAACTTGTGACCATCCAGAATCAAAAGCGCATTGCTCAGGTCACTTCGTGGCAGTTTGTGTACTCTTCTCGCATTACCGCACCAGCCATCCAGTCCGAATCAAGCAGAAACCCTGGACAAGCTAAAAGCGAGCTCGAATTTCCTCAGACCATCTTCAATAGGCTCCAGAACCGGTTCAATGTGCCTGTCACTAACGACACTTCCCAGGTTCGCGCCCAGATACGCTTGCAAGCTGTGATGCTTCCGAGTGGAGTCATCAAGTGCCTCAACGTCGCCCTTTACGATGTCGACAGCCAATTGCTTGCAAAGACTGTCGTCCCTAACGATCGCGAACAACAGAATTCGTTCACTTATGACGACAGCTTCGCACAATACGCCACTGACAAGATAGCCGAACTCCTTAACGTCCAGCCAAATCCAAGACGATGATCAACAACGAAGGTTGTACTCGGCCTGCATTTGCCCACAATTGGGGCACGCACGGCTGCGCTCAACGACCGGCAACAAATCACCGGTGAGATTTGAGAAATCACAAAGACTGCCTTATCTTGCTGTCCGTCAGGCAAGGTAAACTCCATGATCGTTGCGCTTGCGTTGATCGTTGTCCCCTTTATCTTGAGGGGTCTTCTTTCAGCCGGAACTCCACGTGTCCTTTTGACGGAAGGAAGAGATCCAGCAAAAACAATTGCCGTGCTTGAAAAGCTCAGTAATGTTGGAAGTGACTAATGGGTAGGCGACTTAGACAGAAAGAACTGCTCGAGGAAATCCAACTCGAACGCACAATGCTGGAAGAGACACTCGCCTCAGTTCCGATGCGCCTGATGACGAAGGCGGGCGTGACCCGCGGAGGTTGGTCGGTCAAAGACATCCTTGCTCACCTCGTCGAGTGGCAGCAGATGAATCTCGACTGGTATGCGGCGGGGCTCCGCGGAGAGAAACCCGCAATGCCTGCACCGGGATTCACATTGAGACAGATCCCTCGTTTGAATGAAATAATCTACCGGAAACACCATCGCCGATCACTCAGGGCGGTCCTGCACGACTATCGGTCATATCATGAGCTTCTCGTCACCCTCATCAGGACTCTGCCAAACAGAGACTTGATAACGCTGGGTCGGTTTTCATGGACTGGTCCTTCCTGGACACTGAGTGATTATCTTCGCGCGAGCACGGCAGCGCACTACTTGTGGGCGCGCACCCGTATTCGCCGGTGGTGGAGGAAACAACCAGAGAACAACCACCTGCGTGTCAAGCGCAAGGTCAATCGTATTTCGACATCCTGAGGAGTTCGGCGGGTAGACGGTTTGCCGGAACGTTGGGCGGCACGCGGGGCAACGAATTCTTAGATGATGGCTGAGCATGGCTCTTCACGAATCGGATCGTGCATGTTGGAGGACATAGAATGTCTGAAGTAAGGTTCATGGTCTACGACGGCAAGCAAGTTTTGCTGATGGATTTTGCCAGCCTCGCCGAGGTGGAATTACTTCCCAAGTTGGTGGACGAGTCTATAGAGTTGGTGAAATCCGTGGATGCTCGTCGTTCTGTTCTTGCTCTCATGGACCTGAGCAACACGCGCATTAATCGAGCTGTCATCGCTTCTCTGAAACGTCTTTCCCAAAACAACGGCCCATACATAAAAGCCATCACATTTGTCGGATTGAGCCCCATGTGGGCGTTCGGTGTCAGTATACTGTTGCGAGTCACGAAGCGAAGAAATCACAAGGTCGTGCGAGTCCGAGGCCGGGCGCTCGATTGGCTGGTACGTCAGTAGTGTGACATCTCAGAATGTCTGGGCTGAGCAGTTGCGTCGCTCCACTGGAACGTGAATCCGACAATCCAGGGTGAACACTGAGGCATGATCCGATGACCGATCGACAGTTCTTATGGGGCTTATCAAACGGAATCATCGTCCTGGCAGTTGCGGGTGTGTTCTGGCTTGGATGGGGTTTCGGTCCGCATCTTGGAAATGGTGGATGGATCCTTCCTGCCGTGTTTACGGTCGTGGTGTATGGCACTTGCGGTGCGATTGTTTTGCTTGCGGTTCGGCTAAGACACAGAGTCGGGTTCAAACGTGCTGAACTCAAATACGGCGATGAGCGTCAGCGCGCTGAATCTCACAAGATCACGGTTGGGTTCCGACGTATTGCTATCACACAGGGCGTGTTGGTCGCTCTCGGAGTACTGTTGTGCTTCTGTCTGGGGCATGAGGACCTTGTGGCGCCGTGGATCGCTTTGATCGTGAGCCTCCACTTCATTCCTCTCGGGCGAATCTTTCATGTCCAGGCGTACAAGTTCGTTGGAATAGTGGGATGTGCAATTTCGATTGCGGCCTTTTCTCCGGCGTTTGGAGTTGACAGGCTGATTTTTCTCGGAGGCGCGATGGGGCTGCTTCTGTGGCTTTCAGCTGTTTATCTCGTCCGTCGCGCGGACCGAATCGGTGCGAAGGCTGTTAGCGAGCCCTGGAACGTCTGATTTTCTGACTGCAAACGCGCAAAAGCGTAAGCACTGCAAGTCGGAAGATCTCTTGCACAAGATAATGGGAAGTGATTACCTTGAAACACAGAACAAGGTCCGCATCGGCTTTGCCACTTGCCCTCACTTGATCCGGAGACATTCACCTCATGGACAATGGCTTCTATATTTTCCTCGCCCTCTTTCTTGTCTCTCTGATTGTCCGAACGGGTTATGAACTTCTCAAAGAAGTCGGAAAGGTGAAACCGGAGAACAATCTCGTCTTTGCTTTCGTATTCGCTTCGATGTGTGTTCTCTGGTTCAGTTGGTTTGGCCTCTGCCCGTTGGATCCATTCCGAATCAACGTGCCGGATCTTGTACGATGGGGCGGTCTTGTACTCTTCGTCGCCGGATTGATTCTTGCCTTCGGTGCGCTGTTCCAACTACGGGGTGTAGAGAACATCGACCATCTCGTCACGAGTGGTTTGTTTGCGAGGCTCAGGCATCCGATGTACACCGGCTTTGTTCTTTGGATCCTGGGTTGGAGCATCTATCACGGCGCGATCGCCAGTCTCGCCGTTGGCCTGATGGGCATCGCGAACATACTGTACTGGAGGCGACTCGAAGACGCAAGGCTGTTGGCACGGTATGGAGAAGCCTATCAACGATACCGTTTGGCAACCTGGTTCTAGAATGTGGACTTCAATATTCCCCCCAGCACTATCAACAGATGTCACCTGAGGACAGCGTGAGATGAACTCGAACGAAGTGCACTTTGACCGTAAAGAAGTTGTCCCGGATGACTTGAAACTGAAGAAAGCTCTTGGCGACACCTACCTCGCTTACAGGGAGATTCTGGCGTTGGTCGAAACCTTTCAGGCGGAGTGGAAGTTCTATGGGGCGAAAATCGGATGGCAACTCAAGATTTCGCGAAAGGGAAAGGCGCTCTTCTATCTCACGCCGCAGGATGGTTCATTTCGGCTGGGATTTGCGGTGCGGGAGAAGGAGAGAGAGATGTTGCTGAATTCGAAATTGCCGGTGAATACGAAAGAGTTGTTGGCAGCAGCGAAGAAGTATCCTGAAGGATATCCATTGCGGTTGCAGATCAAGAAGGAGGGTGACATGAAGGTGGTGTGTCTGGTTGTCGAAGTCTTAAAGGCTCTGAGAACGTGATGCGTCACTTTCGCCTAACGAACGTTGAATCCACTCCGACCACCGCGGACAGTGTAGGCGGAATCGCAAAGCATGTATCCACTGATCCCGGAGCATCATCATGAACGTTGGAGACGTCTTTGCCTGGAAACGCACATTCACAGAAGACGAAATCCGGCTCTTCGGGAAAGTTTCCGGAGACGAAGGCATTCATCATATTCAGACCGATGAACATGGCCGGTTGATGGCTCAAGGACTCTTCACTGCAACGCTGCCTGCAAAAATTGGCGGCGATCTCAATTTTGTCGCCCGAGAAATGACATTCAACTTTCTCCGACCCGTGTATGAGAATGATACCATTGAATGCCAGGTCACCATCACAGATCTTCGCGAGGTACGCGAGATCATGAATGCTTCCTCAAGCTGGCGATGCTTGAATCAACGCGGTAAAGAAGTGATGCGGGGACACGCTACGGGAATCATTCGTCGGTAGGGACGCAGTCCCTTTGAGACAAACCACCATTATCAAGAGACGTCGCACCATGGCCACTATCAACACCTATATCTCCATGCTCCGCGGTATCAATGTGAGCGGACAGAAAATGATCAAGATGATCGAACTGAAGGCGTTGTACGAGTCACTGCGTTTAACGAACGTGGCAACATATATCCAAAGCGGCAACGTCGTTTTTCAGTCAAAGAGCAACGATCCAATCTCTCTGGGTACATCGATAGAAAAAGCCATAGAGAAGACCTTCGGATTCGCGGTATCCGTTGTTCTCAGGCGCCCTTCTGACTTTCGCCGAATCATCAACAAATGTCCGTTTTCACAAATCGAAATGGCCGATGAACGAAGGCTCTGTGTGGTTGTTCTCAAATCTCAACCTGCGTCATCGCATATCAAGGCGATGCGGGCGGCAGCCGCCAAGAGCGAAGATCGGTACGCGATTGCTGGCAACGAAATCTACCTGTATTGCCCGAACGGCTTTGGTAAGACCCTCCTCTCAAATACATTCTTTGAAAAGCAATTGAAGGTCACGGCTACCTCGCGAAACTGGAGGACGGTGCAAGCCCTCCTCGCGATGTCCGCCGCGTTAGAACAACCAGATGCCTGACATTCATCCTGCCGAGGTGTGTTATGACTCTCAAGCACCTGTTCATCATCAATTCTGTCATATCTAGAAATGAAACGCCATTGTCTCGGTGATGATGGAGTACACCCGACTCGAGGATAACAAGAATCTCTGTGGATGAATGAAGAAAAGGACACATGCTATGTCAAAGAAAGTACCGATCAAGCTTCGAAGTGTCCAGGAGACCCTGCTTCTTCCATTGTGGGGGCGGGCAGTCGAGACGCGAAAACGAAAGCCGCTGCTCGTGGACACGACGGCGATGGAGATCATCGACACAATTGACTACGATTTCACGACCATCGCGACGAACATCAGCCTTATCACCCAGTTGGCCTGGATTGCCCGGAGCCTCCACGTTGATCGGGTAGTCAGGGAATTCCTCGAGAGACATCCGCGCGGAACGATCGTGAATATCGGCTGCGGGTTGGACACCACCTATGAAAGAGTCGACAACGGGAGCCTCCTCTGGTATGATCTGGATTTGCCTGATGTCATCGCTCTGAGAAGACAGTTCGTGACTGATGGCGAAAGGCGCAGACATATTGCGTCTTCTTTCCTCGATGACGCGTGGTTTGCGGAGGTCAAGGTGGAGGATTCCATTCTGTTTATTGCAGCAGGGGTCTTCTACTATTTCGAAGAAAATCAGATGAAGCATTTCCTGTCAAGACTTGCAGGGTTGTTTCCGGGCGGCGAAGTATTTTTTGATGCGGCCTCTCCCCTGGGCATGAGGACTGCGAACAAGGTGGTCATTCAAGCCGGCGGCATGGATCAGAATTCATTTCTCAAGTGGGGAATTCAGAGTGCCTACGACATCCAATCCTGGGATAGCAGAATCAGGGTCGTAGAAGAGTTTCCCATGTTCAAGGGGATGAAACGGCGAGTGAGCTTCAAGGAAAAGATCGGCACATGGATGTCCGATGTCTTGAAAATAATGTTCATGGTTCGTTTGGTCTTTCAGAAGTGAATCGGCAGAAGTGATCCTTCCAAAGGTGCCTTCATCTCGCCAGCGCTTTTTGCCGCCCAATCGTTGCCCGATGAGCAGCCGGCCTCCAAAACCATAGCTTCCCGCCGCCATCGCCTTCAATGGTCCAGGCCTACAAACCTTCTGCTTTCGTTTCCGCATTGCTCAGTGCCCCCGTTTCGTTCTGTTATCTTCCTGTAGGAATTCGCCAAATTGAGCCGTTTTGAGCGATTTCGCGTTTGTTTCTCGCGGCGGGAACTTACTACGAACATAAATAGTTTAAATATGAAATATCTAACTACGAACTATCTGAAGCGGAGATGTGGTGATGAGGACGACGGAACAGTACGGAAGGAAAGCCGATTTAGCTCTTACAATGTGGGTGAAGTTGGTACGCGCAAGCACCACATTCGGACGCTTGACCGGAAAAGATATTGAACAGCATGGCTTGACCCAGCCGCAATTTGGCGTCCTCGAGATGCTTGGTCATTTGGGTCCCTTGACCATCGGGGATATCGGCAAGCGAATGCTCGTCACCGGCGGATGCGTCACTGTCATTCTCGACAATCTCGAGAAGGAGAGCCTGGTCGAACGCATGCGAAGCAGCGAGGATCGCCGCGTGATCAAAGTGCAACTGACCGACAAAGGCGAATTGACATTCAAAACTATATTCGGAAAGCACGCTCAAATGGTTGCAGAACTTGCTTCCGTGCTCTCCGAGGAAGAACAACTCCAACTCTCAACATTACTCAGGAAACTTGGCCTCGCACTGAAAGACAAACAATGACATCTCAAACCGAATTGCACAAGACAGACATCGTTGCACCGGCACGCCTCGACACACAGGCTTCTATTCACGAATTGCTTGTGAATCGCAGAAGTCCGCGTGCATTTTCAGAACAGCGCATAGAGCCCGCGAAACTTCTCAGCTTGCTGGAGGCAGCCCGTTGGTCGCCGTCGTCGGCAAACGAGCAGCCCTGGCGTTTCATTGTTGCGACAAAGGATGACTCACGTGTTTTTTCCGTCCTCACTGAATCGTTGGTGGAAGGCAACCGGCGTTGGGCAGAACGAGCTCCACTTCTCATCCTCGCCCTCACACAATCAACGTATACGAAGACGGGCACGCCCTATCGGCATTCATGGTACGACCTCGGACAGTCCATAGCGCTTCTTTCCGTGCAGGCGTCAGCGCTTGGCCTTGCGGTTCATCAGATGGGGGGCTTTGACGCTGAGAAGGCTCGGCAACTCTTGTCAATCCCGGAAGGATTTGAACCTGTTGTCGTGTTTGCTGTCGGCTATCCCGACCAACCGGCAACTCTGCCGGAACATTTGCAAAAGCGCGAAGTAGCTCCGCGTTCAAGGAAGTTGTTGCAGGATTTTGTCTATACGGAGGAATGGGGAAAGCCCTCATCTCACCTGCAGACTCAGAGTTCTCTACTCACACCACCATCAACAAACTGAAGGAAGACCATTATGGAATCTATCATTTTTATCATCGGCCGCGTGTTGCTCGGCGGCTTCTTCATCAACAGTGGCATCAGTCACTTCAAGGGCATTGCCATGATGTCGGGGTATGCACAAATGAAAGGTGTTCCGTTGCCAAAGGCCTCTGTCGCTTTCAGTGGAGTGCTGTTGCTTGTCGGAGGATTGAGCATTCTCCTCGGCGTGTATCCTACCGTTGGAGTCGCAGCGCTCGCCATCTTTCTTCTTCCTGTAACGTATATGATGCATGCGTTCTGGAAGGTGCAGGATCCGATGGCAAAGATGGGCGAGATGGTGAACTTCGCGAAAAATATGGCGTTGCTCGGAGCAGCATTGACGTTGCTTGCAATTCCGCAACCCTGGACAGTGAGTTTGTTCTAATAACGGAACAGCTGACACCGATGAAGAATCCCAAGAGAGAATGAGACACTATGGCCCAGTACATAATCGATATATCGCTTCCTGCGGACCCGAACACGGAGTTCTTTGCCTTGATTCCGCGTCAGCAAGCCCACATCGAGAAGCTCCTCGAACAAGGCGTCGTTATGGGATATTCCCTTTCCCTTGATCGCTCAAAACTGTGGATTGCCATGAACGCTCACGACGAGCGCGAAGCTGTGGAGATGCTTACGGCATTTCCGCTCTTCCAGTATTTTGAGCCAACGATCTATCCATTGATGTTTCATAACACTTCCTTGATGTCCCTCATCAAGGTCTCTATGAACTGAGGAATATGGCAGTGAAATCCAAATCTCAACGCGCCTCATCTTTGATAGAGGTTTCAGACCGGTTGCCTGACACTACTCGAATCGAGTATGCTCAGTTTCTGGTGCCGGATGTGAACAGTTCGCTCCATTTCTATAGAGACTTAGTGGGTTTGACGGTAACCGGATCTCGCGGCACTACGACAGCCTTGTCTGCTTCAAAGGATGAGACACCTCTTGTATTATTGACAGAGGACCGGACCGCTCAACCGCGGCCAGCCCGTTCCGCCGGCCTGTTTCACCTTGCGCTGCTCTATCCTACACGGAGAGACCTGGCTGCAGCGTTCATGCGACTTCGGGAGCATGACTGGCAACTCCACGGTTTCGCGGATCATGGCGTCAGCGAAGCTCTGTATACGGCAGATGGGGATGGAAACGGAATCGAACTTTACATCGATCGCCCCCGCGAACAATGGCCCACCAGAAATGGCGAGTTGGAGATGGTGACCGAGCCGTTGGATCTCGAAAACCTTTTATCAGAGCTCAAAGGCCCGTTGCAGCCACAAGCGGGGAATAGACTCACGATCGGACACATCCACTTGCAGGTCACAAGTCTGTCGTCTGCTGAAGAGTTCTACCACGAGACGCTCGGATTCGACGTTACACAACGTTCATTTCCGGGAGCACTTTTCGTTGCCGCGGGGGGATATCATCACCACATCGGACTGAATGTGTGGAATAGCAGAGGGGGATCGCCGTCGAAAGACGGGACGGCAGGACTTGTGCGGTTCGGTCTGCGTCTCGGGTCCAACGACGCGGTGCAATCTCTCGCGCTCCGCCTGAAGACCACACCATATTGGTCGCAGGAGTCGGACCGAGGACTCTTGGTTCACGACGCTGACGGTATCCAGATAGAAATTGTCTAACAATTCCATTATCGAATAATTTTACGTTGGAGGTAGTATGAAACAATTCATCCTCTTCTTTGCACTCACCATCCTCGGCGCAGGGTCTCTCCCGGCGCAGAAAACCGGATGGACGCTGGACAAAGCGCATTCGAGCATCGGCTTTTCCGTGCGTCACATGGTCATTTCCGAGGTGACTGGAAATTTCAAGGACTTCGACATCAGCTTCACATCGTCCAAGGACGACTACTCGGACGCCATCGTCGATGCATCGATCAAGGTAGCCAGCATCAATACGGACAATGAACGGCGTGATGGGCATTTGAAAACCGACGACTTCTTCAACGCCGAAAAGTTTCCACTCATTAAGTTCAAAGGTACGTCCTTCGAGAAGGTCGGAGAGAACAAATACAAGATCATCGGCGATCTGACTGTTCGCGACGTCACAAAGAAAGTGTCCTTCGACGCCGTGTACAATGGAACGATCAAGGCGCCGTGGGGTGCCACCGTCAGCTCATGGAAAGCAACGTTGGCCATAAATCGATTCGATTATGGTCTGAAGTGGAATAAGGCGATTGAAAGCGGAGGGTTGATTGCTGGAGACACCGTGACCATCACCCTCAACCTCGAATTGAACAAGCCGTCGGCGTAACCACCGATTGCTTCAAACAGCAAGGCCCGCTCCCTTTCCAGGAAGCGGGCCTTCTTGTTTCTATGAAGACTGACGGCTCGTCAGACCTTCAGGATGATGTTGTACTTGTACATTACCCAGGCGATAAGATAGAGCCCGAGCATGAACGCCACCGAATGCAGGAAGGAGGCGAACATCGGATCGCCGATCCACAGAAAGAATGTTTGATAGTACCATGTTTTCAGAGCGATGGGATTCCCATCTGCACCAGTCCACTTGATGAGCACAGTGAGTCGACCGACGAGTCCCGCAATCGCGAACATCGTGATTGCATTCAATCCATAGATCTGGAACGGCTTGGTCCATCCCTTGTAGCCCTTGACATCGATGATCCAGTAACAGAAAGCAAAGATGTTCAGCGCCAGACCAGCCATGAACACCGAATACGTGCTCGTCCAGATGTTCTTGTTGATCGGCAGCCAGTTGTCCATCAACAGGCCCATGAAGATCAACGCGTTTCCGAATACGAACATCCACGCTGTCTTCTCTTGTGGTGTTCGTTCCGATCGGATGAAATGTCCGGTGAGCACGCCGAAGAGCGTTGTCGCAATAGCAGGGAGCGTGCTGAAGATTCCCTCCGGATCAAAACCGGGGGCGGGAGCAGCGATCCATGTATGTCCGCTCAGGAGCATGGAATCAATATACCACGCAAGGCTTCCCTTCGCCTCAAGAACGCCGGCTCCAAAATCTGGGACCGGGACAGTCTTGATGAGAATCCAATAGACCACGAGGAAAATGATCGTCCATCGAACTTGCCAGAGACGGCTCGTGTAGAGAACAATGGAACCCGCAATAAGATAGCAGACGGCAATTCGCTGCAAAACGCCGGGAATCCGGATGGCTGCCCAACTGAACTGGTGTCCGAAAATAAGGCCAAACGGAAAGCCATTGAGGAACAAGCCGATGGCAAAAATTGTCAAGGCTCTCTGGAAGGTGTGCAACATCAGCTTGTTGCGATCGGCCCCTTGTTCGACACGTTTCGAAAAAGAGAACGTCATGGCAACGCCGACGATCCAAAGAAAGAAAGGAAAAATGAGATCCGTGAAGGTCCATCCATTCCATGCCGCATGTTTGAACGGTGGGTAGATGGAGGACCAGGAACCGGGATTGTTGACCATCATCATACCAGCGACGGTGGCACCACGGAACACATCCAGGGAAAGCAAGCGGCCGCTGGTTTTGGCCGTAGCCGATTGTGTCATGGGAAGCTCCTTGAGTTATTCAATCTTTGAACGACGATCCAGAGCAGTAAATGCAACTCACCAACAGCTCCGTTGAGCCCGTGTTTCTACCCCCACGATGTACCTGACCTCAGAAAGAACACAATGATCCAACCCACGAGGAGTGCAACGACGATGAGAATGCGGAGTTTCTTTTGTGAAGACATGGAGAATTGTTCAGTGAGATTTTGTGCTGAGAAGATAGGTACTTTTATCGGGACAAGCAAAATGCAAAGTGCATCGGCACGGCATCAGCGGCTCTTTCTCTGCAATTCCGTCACCGTGTGCGTAAATGCGTGAAGCGCTTTCCAAATGAGCTCGACAAAATCAGCCCGACACGAAGATCTCTCCGCTCCTGCAGAGAGAGCTTCGTTCAGCGCTGATCGACAGGCTCTGCATGGAGGGTGAACCGACGAACCTGCCCGAAGACCTGATAAAGCTTCGTTTCCACTTCTGCGATGATTTGATGCACCTCCTCCAAAGTTCTTGCACTGTCCATTCTGCAGGTCAGGGTGATGTGATAATCGGAGGCATGCCGCAAAACAGAAATGTCGGTGCACGCGAGGATGCGTCGATCACGAAGAACGAGCTTTTCAATGGCAGCACAGAGCGCACGTTCATCCCGGGTTGCGTGCATGGGTTCTCCCGGGTCGGCGAGGTACTCTTCAAGGTGAATTGTCACTTTCTCGACCGAAGGAATTTCCCTCCGGATTTGCTCCTCGATCTTGGAGGCGAGCGCATGAGCTTGAACAAACGTGTTCCCTTTTTTGTATTCCACATCGAAGTCAATAAAATACCCACCGCCTGAGCGATGGACTTCGAGATTGTGCGGCGGTGGAAGTCCTTTCTCGATAACGATCATCCGAACCCTATCGAGGATCGATTCATCTTCGGTCTGCATCGGCTCCGGATGAACCGTCATGTCGACCTCAGGATGTACTCCCTGGATCGTTCGCTCAATCTCGTCCACAACGTGGTGAGCCAGTGCGAACGGCATCGTCCGCCGAAGTCCTACGGTAGCATCCACAAATGCTTTCGACCCCGACATGCGAACGCGCAACAACCGCACTTCCTGGACCCCATCGACCGACTTAATCTTCTCTTCAATCTGTTGTGCCAGTCCGTCGGGGACCCGATCCATCAACGCATCGATGGTGCGACGGCCAAGCCGGTAACTGACCCCCAAAACCATCACGGCAACAGCCAACGCCGCCACCGCATCGAAACTGATATAGCCAAACGACACAAAAACTAATCCGGCGAGTACAGTCAACGACGACCAGATGTCGCTTGAAAAATGAAGAGCATCCGCTTCCAGTGCCTGGCTCTTGTATTTATTCGCCACTCGCTTGAGTGCACGAGATCGGCTGAAGTCAACTGCAATCGAAACAACAACGACGCCAAAGCTCCAGATGGTTGCCTCGACATGAGCAGAGCGTGCGATGAGGCGGCCGACTCCTTCCCAGATGATCCATCCGCAGGTCACGATCAGCAGGATCGTCTCGAACAAGGCGGAGATGTTCTCCATCTTCCCGTGTCCATACTGATGATCTTTGTCCGCCGGCTTATCGGAAACGCTGACGGCAATGTAGGTGATGAGCGCCGCGAGCAGATCTAACCCTGAGTGTGCCGCTTCGGAGAGAATTCCAAGACTGTTCGTGGAAAGACCAACGATCAGTTTCATCCCTGTGAGGGCAAGACCGGCGATCACAGAACTGAGGGCAATCGATTTCTTTTCACGAATACCTGATGCATCCATTAGTGTATCATCTCAAAGGTTGTCGTTCCGATGGGATACTGTCTCCACTCTTTGTAGTCGAAGTGCCACCATTCCGATTCAAAGACTCTGAACCCTTCCGCTTCCATGGCCTGCCGCAGCAGACGGCGATACCACCGCTGGAGTGATGTTCCTCCCGGATATTCCGGATAGGCCCGGTGGGAAAACTCATCGTATCCACTCACCATCTCGACAGCCTGCCCTGTGTTGAGATCATACAGCGAAAGATCGACAGCACACCCCCGGTTATGACGGGATCCCTTCGACGGATCTGCAACAAACTCCTTTTGCGCGACCGGCGTTGCATCCCAAAACATCTTGGTGACATACCAGGGACGATAAGCGTCATGAATCAGCAATCCATAGCCCATGAGCCGCAGTGAGCGGTGCACGCGCACCAAAGCGTCGGCTGCCGGACGCTGAAGAAACGCTCTCGCCTGAGAATAGAACTTCTCCCCCACGAAATTGTTCGTCGACGAATACCGAATATCGAGATGAATGGTCGTGTCGAGACGCGTCAACTCTACGAGATCCGGCGGGAGGAATTTGCCTTCCTCTTTTGGCGGAGTGGCCCGCAACGCGTCGTTCCGCAACATGTCGACCGGTTTCAACGACTTGATGCGAAAGGACATTCCATGTTCATCTCCAAAGAACAACCGTTGGTGTGTTCTCCCGCCGGCTTCAATCGAGATCCCGGCGCCGTCCTTGTTCCTTTTAAAAATACAGACTTTTTCATCATACGGCCAGTCCGACTCCAGCAGAAAAGCGTCATTTCCGATCAGATTGAGCCGATAGCGATGATTCAATTTCGTCAGGAGGAAGAGATTCCTTTCTCGTTCAAGAACGCACAGTGTATCGTCACCAAGTGTATACTCACCGACAAGCCCCTTCCATTGCGCCGGAATGTCTAATGGTTTCGCCTGACTTCGTTCTTCCTGAAAAACTTGAGAAACCTCACCTCTGACCCGGGAAGGCGGCGCAAGTTGCAGACAGCTCACCACCAGAACGATGGCAATCCTTGATGTGACGTTCAATCTCCCAATCCGATATTGCTTGGTATCCATGGTTTCAGAATTTCAGCACTTCGCGCATTCTCTTCAGTAACGGTTGGATTTCTGCATCCCAGTACTGCCAGCTGTGTCCTCCCGGAGTCTCGTGGTACTCATACGTAATTCCGGCTCCACGCAGAAGATCTGTAAGGGCTCGGTGGGCAGGCAGAAAACTTCTGTACCCATCTTGAGTTCCCATCGCCATGTAGAGATACGGCATGGACTCCTTTGATGTTTGGCGATAGAGGAGAAAGAGATCGTAGGTGGTCCGCGCGGTCCCGGACTTGTCCCCGAACGCGTGCCGGAGGCTTGGAAACAGGGAGCGTTCAGGTTGACGGCTCGTATCGCTCATCCCCCGCGGGAATGTGATCGCCCCGCTGAGCGAACCGGCAAATCTGAATTTCGCCGGATGCCGAAGGGCAAGCATTAACGCGCCGTATCCTCCCATGGAGAGACCGGCAATTCCCTGCTTCATGGTGTCGATGGAATATGCCTTCTGGATATAATTCGGCAGATCATTGACCATGTAGTCTTCAAACCGATCGTTTGGCTCCATTGCCGAGTTCACGTACCACGAATTCTCTCCATCCGGCATGATAACGATCATCGGAACATCGCGGACGTATTCTGCGATTTTTGTCTTCGCACACCAATTGTCGTAACCTCCGCTGTATCCATGAAGAAGGTAGAGAACAGGATAGTGTATCCGCGGATCATACTTTGCCGGCATCAGGACGGACAACTTCTTCGTCCTGCCGAGGCTCGGCATATAGAAACTGTCGACCCTGGCAATCGACTGCCCCAGGAGATCGGAACCCGAAAAGATCAAACACAGGAACAACGCACATCTTACAAAGCATAGGTTTGTTTTCATAGGGATGTTTTGATGGTGTGATGATTAGAGCATACCGTGACGTTTCCGAAGAAACCATTCAAAAGCCAAAAGGAAAATGAGGAAACCGAGCATCCAGTCTTTGTTCCACAATTCCAGTTGTTGTGAAATACTCACTTCACGAACTTTGAACTCGGGGAGCGATGCGAGATCCTCCGGGAGCCGTTGAAGATCCTCGGGTTCATAGTATCGTCCTCCCGTGCGCAAGGCAATCTGCCGGAGCAAATGCTTATTGGCTTTTGTGTCGAGATACTCTGCGTTCAATCCGCCGACAGAGAACGTCCCTTTCTCTTCGGCGATCTGCCGGCCGCCGCCTGCAACCCGTGCAGCGTAGTTGTAGTCGCCCTCGGGCAATGGATCAAAGGCCCCCTCGAACCGTCCGTTTCCCAAGGATGTGAGCGTGACCTGGCTTGATTGGCCTTTCTTTGTCACGGAGAGAGAGATTTCCGCTGCATCCATCGGCTTGTAGTTGTCATCGTAGACTTGTGCCGTAAACTCCACGGGATCTGACCCGGCGAAGACTTCCTTCGAGGGGCGAACCTGCACAGGCCTTTCATCGTCGCGCGTCACCAACCAGCGGACACTGTTGCTGATAATATTGTCGAGAAGTGGTTCCGCCCCGGCGATCCCCTCCGAGTAACTTTTCCAGCGCCAGATTCCATAGCAAGCGAGAGCAAGAGACTTCGACCGATTCACACGGCGACTGAGAAACAACGGGTCACCGGTCGTGACATTCTGAATCCGGGCACGGGCAAGAACTTCCGACTCGGGCTTTGCATGGAAAGATGCTCCCACCGCAAACACCGGGGGCAACTTGGTCCAAACATCGGCAATCGACGATCGCAGAATCGGGTGATTCCGCTGATCTTCTGACAACGCAAAGAACAACTGCGCTTCGTCTTCGGATGATGCCGGAACGACAAATGGCAGATACGATTCAAGAATCTTGAGTTTCTGAAAATCTGTCGAGCGACTCGGAATAAAGAACAATCCCTTGCCGAGATCCGCCGCACGGGCAATTGCTGCAAGTGCAGTTCCCGAATCCCCGACCTTGGGATAGCCGATGAGAATCACACAGTCTGCATCCCGCAGGTACTGATCGGTGAGCGGCCCTTCGTAGAATTGTCCGTTGCCTCGTCCGATGTACGTTTTCAAATCTACGTTCTTATCGTCTTGAAGCGCCTCTCGAATCGCGCTGACATCCGGGCTGGGAGCCCCGGCAATGAGAACCACCTGCATCTTGCTCTTGAGCACCTTGACGAAGAACGACGATCGGTTGTTCTGATAGCTGATCTCTCCTTCAAGGTGAGAGACGTCGACTGCAAACTTCTGTGTGCCTTCGTGATCAGGAGTAAAGGAAAGCGGGACATCATACTCTCTGGTACCCGGCTCGAGCACAATCGTCTTGCGGTCAAGTGTTTTGCCCCCTTCGAGGAGTGTGACCTCAACGCGATCGTTCGATGCACCTGAGCTTTTGATCGTGGCGTTCACCGGAACCTTATTCCCGACGTAGCTGATGGTGTTGGCAACGACCTTGCGGACAAGCACATCATGCGGTTCGCTGCTGTCCCCAATGCCGACGGCGAATACCGGTATTCCCAGTTCCTCTGCTTCATACAGCGGGCTGGGTCCGGTGGTGACCGTTCCATCGGTGAGTAAGAGAACCCCCTGCAGGTTTCGTTCGGCCGTCAGAGCTTTCAATTGCTTCAGGGCTCCGCCGATGTCAGTTCCCTCTCCCGCGAAAGAGAGCGAATCTCTGGAAATCGTCTGAAGCATCCAAAGCTTTGTATCGAACGCCCCGTAGAGAATTTCGCTCTTCGACGATACCTCTTTGAACACCGGCGAATTGAGCGACTTCAACAACCGTTCCTTCCGATCGCCGGCCTTGTCTTGAATCGTCATACTCTTGGATTGATCGACAAGAACCGCGAGAATCGGCTTCTCAGTGCGATGATACACCAGAGAGAGAAGAGGTTCTCCCAGAAGCAGGAACAAAATGAAGAGGCTCAAGCCCCGGAGGGTTGTCAGAGTCAGCCGGATGAAGCGGGAGACGGGTGGAAGTGTGACCCGATAGGAAACGTGCGCGAACGCACCGGCTCCGATCGCCGCCAGGAGAATCAGGAACGTATGGAAAGACGTGGCGAGGTGCAGATCGGGCATCAGTGTTTATCCAGACCTATGAGAGGCAAAGTCTACTTAACGTAGACAATCTTCTGCGAAAGCGCGGCACCCGAAACGTTCAGCCGGCAAATGTAGACGCCTGTTGCCACATGGTTGTTCGCATCGTCCACGCCATCCCGCCAGTAGAACGTGCTCACACCCGGAGTCGATTTCCCCTTGTAGAGTGTGCGAACCTTTTGCCCGAGGACGTTGTAGATCGCGAGTTCCATTTCCTGTTCTGTCGGAGCATCGACGATGATGGCTGTGGAACCGTTGAATGGGTTCGGATAGTTGTTATGAAGAACGAACCGTGTTGGGATAATGCCGTGTCCGTCGTTGCTATCGGCTGTCGTGCTCTGAACTGCCTTCAAAGCGTCGACCATTCCCCAACCAAAGAAGTTGTTCGGCCTGGTTGTCATGCCAGCGGCGATGTTGTAGAGGGGCTTTGCGGTTTGCATCAACACATTGCGAACCTGCATGGGAGTCCACGTTGGATGTGCTGAAAACACGAGGGCAGCAACCCCAGCGGTTAAAGGTGTAGCATAGGAAGTTCCATCTGCACTGTGATAGCTGCCGGTCCCACCCGCCACATACACACTCACACCCTGGGCGACAACCTCCGGCTTTATTCGACCATCGGACGTTGGGCCCGTTGAACTGAAACCCGCAATGGTACCGTCACTGTACACAGCACCAACAGAGACGATACTGTCCGCATCAGCCGGCGCAATCAAGGTGCCTGTGTTTTTCGTGCCGGACTGGTAGTTTTGTTCATTTCCCATCGCTGTAACGAGCAGGACTCCTTTGCTGGCTGCAATACGCGCCGCTTTCGTCGTCGTGGCAGTCCTGCCATTCATGTCTTGATAACCATAATCTGGCGGAACCGTGAACACGTTGTAGCCGAGGGACGATGAGACTACGTCTGCTCCACCGCGCTCCTCCCACTCCAGGCCTGCTACGTAGTAATCCTCTTCGATATGGAAATCCGATGAGCCGCTGCTATCAACTTCCGTTTTCGCCAGGATAAACGAAGCCCCATAGGCGACACCAATCAATTGTCCGCTGAAGAAGCCTCCAAGCACAGAGAGTGTTGTCTCGCCATGATCTCCTTGGCCAGCGTACTCTCCCGGAGCAATGCTTGTGTTGCCGTCTCGTTGCACGAAGTCGGAATCCGCGATGACTTTGATAACCTTCAACGCCGGATGGACAGTGCGATAGTTGAAGCCGTCATCCAGCATGCCAATGATAACTCCGGTGCCGTTGATGCCGAGACTATGCACACCCACGACGTTTATATTGGAAAGCTGAGTAAGTGATGGACCGTAGCTGAGGTCGGCGGTGGATGCTCTTTTGAGCAAGGCTTGCGGTGCTCCGGACTCGATAACTCCCGGTTCGCGTCTGACAAGAACCGCAACTGGTCCAACGGAAGCAACGAATGGAAGCGAAGAGACCACAGATTGTTGGACAGGCGTTAGTTCAGCTGAGACAGCATTGAACCAACGCGACATCGAACGGATGGTGATGCCAGAAGCCCGGAGTTGATCGAGATAGTTTTGATTGACCGGGAGATCGAGTTCGTCGATGAGTTTGTCGGCAGGGAGAACCTTGGCGCGCCGCCAGAGTGCGTGATCCGAGATTCCCAGGGCCTGTGCGCTCAGAGTCGACAGATCAACGTGAGGGCCGCGGTCGCGCAGCGTGATCCAGTACCGCTGTGCCTGTTGAGCAACCGCAGACACACTGAATCCAACCATTAGAAGCGTGAGCCAGAGAGCTGCCGCGCCCTGCCGCTTTCCCTGTTTCATGAGCTCTCCTTCAATGGCGCGTCCACCATCACGACTCGGCCACGAGTCTCTCGATAATCTGAATGGCAGAGACCCCCTCTGCTTCAGCATTGAAGCTTGTGACAATGCGGTGCCTGAGCACGGGCGCTGCCAGGGCTTTTATGTCTTCGATATCAGGTGTATGACGACCGGAGAGAATCGCCCGGGTCTTTGCTCCGAGGATAAGATACTGTGAAGCGCGCGGACCGGCTCCCCACCGTATCCAATTTTTGATATAGGAAGGAGATCCCGCGACGGCTGGTCGGGTTCGACTCACCAGCGTCACGGCGTACTGGATGACGTTCTCGGCCACCGGCACGCGCCGCACAAGATCCTGAAATCCGCTGATCTCTTTCGCAGTAAGAATTTGTTTCAGGTCGGGTTTGTAGGGACTTGTGGTGGATTTTACGATCGCAACTTCTTCATCGAACGACGGGTACTCCAGCCACAAGTTGAACATGAACCGATCGAGTTGAGCTTCCGGGAGCGGATAGGTTCCTTCTTGTTCGATGGGATTCTGGGTCGCGAGCACAAAAAAGGGCTCCTGCAGCATGTATGTCTGGCCTGCAGCCGTTACATGGTGCTCTTGCATTGCCTCGAGAAGCGCAGCTTGAGTTTTGGGAGGTGTGCGGTTGATCTCATCCGCCAGGAGAATATTTGCAAACACTGGTCCGTGCACGAACTTGAACGACTTCTGCCCGGTCGCGACGTTCTCCTCGATGATTTCCGTTCCGGTGATGTCGCTCGGCATGAGATCCGGCGTGAACTGAATACGGCTGAACTTGAGGTCCAACGCCTCTGCGAGGGTCTTAATCAACAGTGTCTTGGCCAGGCCCGGGACTCCGATGAGCAGGCAATGTCCCCGCGAAAGCAGAGAGACGAGCAGGTGCTCGATGACCTGTTCCTGTCCCACGATGATCTTCGCGATTTCCGCTCGAATGTCGTTGTATGCTTTGGAGAGCCTGGCTACCGCTTCGACGTCATTCATGAGTCTCAGAGCCTGTTAGCGTTGACGGATACACTGCCGTAGAGAGTCCATGGTGCTCGACCGTTACTGCTGGGTTCGAATCTCACAGTAGATGTTTTTCTTGAGTTCTTCAATCCAGGCGGCATTGATCTTGTTGCGCTTGACATACAGCGCCATTTGCTCGACGCGCCTGAAGTCATCCGTGAGGTTGGCGGCATGTCCGGGAACGCGCTTCTTCAAAAAGACGATTTGATAACCATACGAATTCTTCATCGTGATACGATGGGGCAGACTGATCTCTCCCGGTTTCAGATCTTTGATCACGGACGAGAAATCTGCTTCCAACTGGTCGACAGAAACCTGACCGAGGTCGCCGCCGATGGACTTTGTGTCCTCGTCCTCAGAATACTTGCGCGCAAGCTCGGCCAACGATCTGCCCTGTACGATGCTGTCGCGCAGAACATTCAAAAACCGAATAGCGGCAGAATCGCTCGCAGGTCCTTTTTCTGTTCGCAGAAGGATGTGCCGCGCATGAACCGATTCGCCTCTCCGTTCAAGCAGCTGGACGAGGTGAAATCCGAATTCCGTCTTCACGACCGGAGAAATTTCTTTTTCCTTCAGGGCGAAAACAGCTTCTTCGAATTCCGGAACGAACGCGAGACCTCGTTTCGCCCAACCAAGATCGCCCCCCTTGGCACCGTTGGCGTCCTGGGAATATCGCCGGGCAAAATCGCCAAAATCGCCCCCCGCAACGATGCTGTCGCGAATTGCACTCAGCTGAAGCCGTGTTTTGTTCTCGAGGGTAGTATCCGCCTTGGGAACAATAAAGATATGACTGAGTTCGACCTCTTCCGGCACTCTGGGGAGACTGTCTTTATATGATTCGAAAAACTCCTCAACTTCCCTCCGGGCAACGAAGGAATTCGCCTCACGTTGCTGGCGAAGTCGTTGGACCAAGAGTTGCTTCCGCATTTCAGGGCGGAATTCTCTCTTCATCCTGGAAACCGGCTTTCCATAGACCTTCTCCAGCTGCTGTTCCGACCCCGCTTGCTTCACGAAATTCTGGAATTGCTGATCCAGGGATCGGTTGACTTCGTCTTCCGTCACATTGACGCTATCAAGGATCGCCTGGGCGAGCATAAGTTTTTCCGCGATAAGATTCTCCAAAACCTGGCGGCGCAACTCGGGGGATTTTGGATCGAGTCGATTCTGAAGAGCAGCATACGTGATACGTTCCTGGACGTCCGATTCGGTGATGATCTCCTTGTCAACCACGGCAACAATCCGGTCAACAACATTCTGTTGCGCCTTCAGCGGGTGGAGCGCAATCATGGACATGAATACTATCCGCGCGATGGTTGAAACGCATGATGACTTTCGACCCTTCATTGCAGCTTCTCCTATTTCACAGATCGTGATAAGCTCGTATCGGCTTCGTCACTCAACATGAGCTCTACAGCGTGCTTCGAACGCAGTGTTTCGACAAGCGTGGTGAGCGCTCGTCGGCGGCGTTCAATCGTCAACCGGCTGCGGATCTCGTTCTCCACGTATGCAAAATCTGCAACTTGTCCCTGTCGACCGAACTTCCAGACGATCAGAACGTAGCTGCCTTCGTTCGTACGAATGGGGAATGATGTCTCCGGTTTTGCAGAGGCCGCTGCGACGCGCCAAAGCTCAGCAGGCAGCAACGTGCTCTGAGTATAATAGCCGGAATCGATTCTTGCGAGAATTTGAGGCGACTGCTGGGGATCCGCCAGCACTTGACCGACGGCTTGCCTCCAGGAAGCACCCTTCAGAACTGATGTGCGAAATGCATTCGCCGCATCGCGATCTCGAAAGAGAACATAACTGACGAGAGCCACGTCGCCAGAATATGTAAACTCTTTGCTGTGGGCACCGTAGTATTGAGAGACTTCCTCTGCTGTGGAGGCCTGCAGTTTGTCCGAGTAGATTTCCTCCTGCAGCAGAGCGTTGATTGCCAGTTGCCGGTGAGCGTCTTCAAGTTGAACACGTGCCGTTTCTGTGTTGTCCAATCCCCTTCGCACTGCTTCACGATAGAGAATTTCGTCATTGATCCAACGGCGCGCGTATTCTCCCACCTGTGCAGCAGTCACACCCCGCGAGGAATCCAATCGGGCCCGGACATCCTCAAGAGTCAATGTCCGGTCATCGATGCGCGCCAGCGGCTGCTGCGATGAGTCCCTTCGGCCGCAGCCGGCAAACAACAGCACACATACCGTGAGAACAAGGTTACTGATTCGCAACAGGTTTCCTCTTGAATGCTTCAGAGAGAGCCTCTTTCCTGACGACAATCGGATAGCGGTTTCTCAGTTCCGTAAGCCACTGTTCCTCCCGGATTTTGGAGGCTTGCTCCTGGTACGCGCTGAGGAGCTCCGGCGTTGCTTCTGCAAATGTCTTCGCATGAGCGCTGTCTTTCGCAATCACCTTGACAATCGCCCATCCGGTGGCGTACTGGAAGGGTACCGATGTGCTGTCGACCGGCGTTGAGAACGCGCGTCGCGATGCGTCGTTTGTTTCCACGGGAGTCAGTTCCCATACCCCTTTCTTTTCCTTGTATCCAGGGCGCATAGTGTACCGTTCGGCGACTTCGTTGAAATTCTTCCCCGACTTGATCTCGTTGTACGCAAGACTCATCAGGCTGTCCGTCGTGACGTAGACCTCGGAGAAACTCACGCGCTCCGGCCAGCGATACTTGTCCGCGTTCTCGCTGTGGAAGACCTTGAGGAGAGAGTCGTTGACGACAATCTTCTTCCAGATCTCGTCCTGCTCGATGCGATACAGCAAAATCCCATCCTGATATTCCTTCAACAGATTTGAGAACGCCGGATACCGTTGCGGCACGAGCCGGGCATTCTCTTCAACGATCTTTGCCTCCGCCATCCGGTCAACCATATGACGCACATTCTTCGGGTAGAGGAACAGCGACTTGAATTCTCCCGAGCCATCGACATGCTGGACAAAATCATTTATGGTGTACGGCTTGTCTTCACACAGAAAGAGGACTTTTGTTTTGAAAGCGCTCTTCAGTGTGTCACTCCATGTCGGCACGGACGGTGTGGAGGTCGTGTCAAAGGAGTGTGCCAGGCGGTCAACCATCACCTCGTCAAAGTACAGCCGGTATCGAGTCTTGAGATTCCGAATGTAGATTTCGTAATCCAAATTGTATCTCGTCTGTTGATAATGCTGCCGAATATCCTTCTCGGCTTGCTCGAAGGGTTGTATGCCGCTGTACCCGAGTATCTTGAAGATGTGATAGCCATACGAAAGCTGCATCGGTTCGGCGACGGAATCAACCGGCGTGGTGAAGAGAACATTCTCGATGAATTGTGGAATCTTGCCGCGGTCAAAGAAGCTGAGGTCCCCGCCTTTTTGACTGCTTGCCGGATCCTGGCTATACTTTTTCGCTGCCGCGCCAAAATCCATTCCGCTCTTGAGCAGTTGATAGACCATCTGTATGGAGTCGCGAACCGCGAGGGTGTCCGGACCGTTGAATCGCCACATGATGTGGGCAATGTGCACCGCTCCTCTGTTCGGTTGACGCTCAAGGACTTTGATGATGTGGTAGCCGAACTGAGAACGTATCGGGACCAAGGTATACTGACCGGGTTTGAGCTGGTAGCATGCGTCTTCGAATTCCGGCACCATTCGCCCCGTGGTAAATATCCCCAGATCTCCTTTGGACACAGCGGCGTTCGGCTCTTCAGAAAACCGAGCGGCAAGTGTGTCGAACCTGGTCGTGGGAATGAGAGCGATAATCTTCATCGCCCGTTTGTAGGCTTCTATCGTATCGGCTGGCAAAGCGTTGGGGTCGAGCTTGATCAAGATATGACTTGCATGGATTTCATCGGCGCTTCGGGCGTACAATTCCTTGATATGAGGATCCACGATCTCTTTTTCCAACATGTACGACGTCGCCACCGCGATCTTGTAACCGTCCATTTCACTCTGAATAGAGCTATCCGCGAGTAGTCCTCTCTTCGTCGCTTCCATAACTTTCAGGCGAAATTTCACCAGCAGATCGAGAAAGTGCTCACGTTCTGCCTGTGTGGAAGCAACGCCTTTGTCCCAACCACCATTGTTCTTTGCGTAGCTCGCTTCGAAGTCCTCAAGTGTCAGGGGCTCCTTGCCAATGGTAGCCACGACAGCCGGACCGGATCCCGCGCAACCCGCCAAGAGCAATCCCACTCCGAGACTCATCCATATCAACTGAGAGAATCTATGCATAGGTTGAACTCAAGCCTCCAATAGTTATGTTGACTACAGTCTATAGACGAAAAAAAACGGCGCAAGTGCGCCAGAACGTTGAAAATTAACCAAATTTGAAGCGCCAAGCAAGGGATTATTACCCCTGGCAGGCCTGAAACAGGCGGATTTGTCACTCGTGCAGTTCTAGCGACCGGACTTTCTGAGGTCTTGCATCCGTTTGAGGATCTCACTCGCTCGCCAGCTCAACATTTCAAACCACTGTGGCGACGCGGAACTCTGAACGAGGTACTTCTCTCCCTGCTTCACAAAGAAGAAATTCAACTGCGTACCGGCATAGGCAATCTGCGCGGTAATTTTGGGCGGGCGTTGTGCGAGCGTGTCGACAAAATCGTCAGCCTGAACATTCGAAAGCGACGAGATCAGACCGTTCACCACCGATTCCTGTGCAAAGTCCTTTCCGATGGTCCATGCACTGTCTTTGAATGCGAGAACAAATGTCGTGTCCCCATATTGATAGCGAACCGCTTTGATATTGTCCCGGGATGTGGTGAAGATGGTTTTGTCGCGCCACTCCTTCACGGACCGTGAGAACACAGAGGCGGACGCTCCGCTCACGATGAGAACGTCGTTCGACCCTGAGCGACGGACATAGGTCTCCGAATAACTGCTTGTTGACTTTCCAACGACAAAAGCAGCTTTTTCTATCCCCTTCTCGTATATCGTCACACGGGTTCCGGCTGAGTCAACCTGAAATACCGATTGCTTCTCCGGTTTGTTCGAAACGACATTCTTCACTTCCAGACTCTTGCTGTCATGAAGAAACCCCGCCACCATCTGCTGGTCGGCACGATAGGAGACCGGTGACTGAAGATACCACTCCACGCCGTTCTTCTGGAGAAGGATGGAGCTCGATACGCTCTTGATTTCTATTTTGTCAACAGCAATGGAGTCGATCGCCGCCAAGGCCACGCCCGTCTCGGCCGACGAACTGCGTTCTCCGGGTTTCTGCATAACAAGGACCGCGATGGCGATAAGGACAACGAGAAGGCCCGCGAGGAGCAAAGTGTTCCGCGTCATGAGACCTGTGCCTCCATGAGTTTCTTGAACGCAACCCGCCGACGCCACCGGAGCAGTCCATACAAAACAATAAGGAGCGGCGGTGCGATGAGATTGGTGTACTTCAACATCTTTTTCGATCCGTCGGAGATCTGATCCAGCGGCGGTGTGGCAACATTCTTCGAGCGGATGGTAATCAACCCCGCGTCGTCCGCGAGGTAGTCGATGATGTTTGCAAAGAACGTAATGTTGCCGCGCGTTCCGAGGAACTCATCCTTCATGAAGTCACCATCGCCGACAACGATAATCCGGGTTTCAGGGCTCGTCGTCAAAACCGGAGAAGGCTGCTTGCCGGCAAACGCACTCTTGAACGAACCGTTGACGATGATGCCCAGGGGAATTCCGGATTCGGCAAGATCGGCCGGAGTATAACGCTGAAATGGATCGATCATGAAGAATCCTGTCTGCCGACCGCTGCGCTTGGAAGATCGGATAAGAACCTCCGCCTTCAAACCCTGGGCCGACGCGTTCCCTGTATCGATCGAGCTCACAAATGGAAACACAATGCCTTGAAGGTCTTTGACAATGGGATTGTTCGGATCAAAATCCGAAGCGATGGGGATGTATGGGAACGGTACCTGACTCTGGAACGTCATGCCGCCTTGCTGTTGCATGACGGAAATGTTTGCACATTGGACGTCCCGAACGAGATCCGGGTTCACCCGCGCACCATAGTGCCGCAGCATGTCATCCAGACCCAGGTCAAGCGGTTGACCCATGCGACTCTGCAGGTTGGCATTGATGCGATTGAGAAGAAAGGCGATTTTGCCGCCCCGCATGAGGAATTGGTCGATCTGGTACTTGGCGCTATCCTGGAACCGGGTCTGAGGCGAGATGACAAGGAGTGCGGCAACATCGTTCGCCACCGGCTCGCCTTTGCTGAGATCGACGGTCACAAGATCATATTGAGATCCGACAACCTGACCCGCCTGACGCAAGCTCGCCGGATCCGGTTCTCCGTGTCCCGTCGTGAAGCCGACTTTCTTTTTTGCCTTCGCAGTAAGGCGTTTCAACGTACTGCTGATGTCATATTCCAGGGAGCTCAGGTTTTGTACGACCGGAATCACTTCTTTCTTGTCTTCGTACAACATCACGATGCCGAGATAGGCACGTTTCACTTCCAGCTTGTCCTCATTGACGACCTGTACCTGCACAGGAGAAATCCCCTGCTGCTGGGCATCCTGCTCCCCCTTCTCTCCCTGGGGATTAAGGAACTCGTACTGCAGATTTCCTTTTGCAAATGCTTTGTATTCGTTGAGTATGTCAAGGACAGCTCGACGGTTGTTGTTATACGGAGAAGGGAGATCTTCCGTGAAGTACGCCTTCACTGTCACGCGATCGTCGAGTGATCCGATCAGTTTCTTGCTCGCATCCGACAACGTGTAGACTCCCTGGGCCGTGAGATCCAAACGGCCGAACAACCGAATGGAGATGAAATTAAGGAGGATGAGAATCCCCGCCACGACGGCTAGACGGATGAAGATTTGAATTTTCCGATCTTTCATAGTTCAGTCACGATTGAGGTTTCCAATAATCAGAGCTGGTTGGTGAAACGATTACCACTTCCTGCGTCCGAGCGACAGGACCGTGAGATACAGCATGAAGCCCAGCAACGACAGGAAGTAGATCACATCACGGCTGTCGATGACTCCGCGAGTAATATTGGCGAAGTGGTAGTCAATCCCGAGGAACTCCACGATGCTCGCAAGGGATTCCGGAATATAGATGAGGACTTTGTCCAGCATAAACAGGGCAAACACCATCACAAATCCGATGATGAAGGCGATGACTTGATTCTCCGTCAGACTCGAGGCGAATAATCCAATGGCAACATAGACGCCTGCCATCAACATCAGTCCACAGTATCCGCCAATGACCGGGCCATTGTCGATCTTCCCCAGCATCGCAATCGTCACGTAGTAGACGAGCGTAAGGAGAAGAGCGATCCCGATCAACGCCCACGCCGCCAGGAATTTTCCCAGAACGATCTCGACATCGTGCAGTGGTTTTGTTGTCAGCAGTTCAATGGTACCCGATTTCTTTTCCTCCGAAAGTAACCGCATCGTGATCGCAGGGATGACGAAGAGAAATATGGCAGGGACCATCTCAAACATCAGCCGCAGCGTGGCCATGTTCGCGAGAAAGAGATTGCTTGTGTGAAACCAGCCGACGATGGCCAGAAACACCACGATGACAACGTAGGCAATCGCCGAGTTGAAGTACGATTGCAGCTCTCTCTGAAAGATCGTGCGAATGTTCCGCCAAGCGGCGGAGAATTGATCTAGCTTGATTGCAGTTGTAGAACTCATAAGTTTTCAGGTATTTTTGTTTGTCCGGCGCTTTTGCGCAGAATCGATCCTTGTTATGCTTGCGTGAGCTTGTGGAAGACTTCTTCAAGGCTTGTTGCCTTTTGCGACATCTCGAGCAGCACCCACTTCTCCGATACGGCTAATTTGAACAGAGCCTCGCGGATGTCGACACCCCGCGCCGAGAACACGGAAAATCTGTGGATCTCTCCGTCGACGGACCCATACTCCACAGACTCGACGCCGGGGAGCGCTCTGATTTTCGGAAAGATGTCTGTCATCGCGTTGGAAACGGCCGCTTTGAGTTCGAGATTCACGGACTCAGAGCCGTGAAATTTCTGCTGCAGTTCGGAGGGCGTTCCATCTGCCACAATCGTCCCATCGTTAATGATAATCACCCGATCACATGTGGCCTGCACCTCTGACAGAATGTGTGTTGAAAGAACAACTGTTTTCGCCCGACCGAGTTGTTTGATGAGGTTTCGGATTTCGACGATCTGATTTGGATCGAGACCGCTTGTGGGCTCATCCAGAATCAGCACTTCCGGGTCGTGAATCATGGCTTGTGCTAAACCCACGCGCTGGCGGAACCCTTTCGACATCTCGCCGATATCCTTGTGTCGGACGTCCTTGAGACCGCACACCTCTATCATCTGTGTGAGTTGTTGTTTTGTCCGGGCGGCGTCCAGGCCATGGAGTCGCGCAGCATATTCGAGGTACTCTATCACATTCATGTCGAGATACAGCGGATTCATCTCGGGCAGGTATCCAATTTTCCGTCTGACTTCGAGCGAACGATCCGCGACAGAGCAACCGTCGACTTCCACTGTCCCGGAGCTCGGAGGCATGTAGCAGGTGATGATCTTCATCGTCGTGGTCTTGCCGGCTCCGTTCGGACCCAGAAATCCGAGAATCTCGCCTGTCTTCACATCAAACGAGATATCGCTGACTGCTTTCTCATGACCATAAAATTTGGTCAGATTGCGAACTGTAATTGCCATGGGTGCTCTTTAGTATGTAATGATGAACCAAGAAGTAATGAAAACCGCAGACCTCACGAGGTGCTCCCCACCGAAAGCGGCGGTGCAATTGTATAAAGAAAGTGGGAAAAAATCAAGAATTCAGGGAAAAGAGTTGACTCAGAAAAGTTCTGGCTGGAGGGCGCACGTCCTGCGAAATTGGCCGGTAGACAGAGAGAGCACGGTTTTACTGAGGAGGAAACGCCTGCAACTGGATTGAAACAGTTGCTCTATTGTATCGGCGATCTGACCTTCTCCGTTGAGCCGGACGCCAAAATCAGAACAGGTAAGATCGCCATTGCGGACATCGCGGATGCGGTTGAGAATGGTGGATGCTCGATCCGGCAACTCCCGTCGAAGCCAGTCAAGGAAGAGATCTTGTACGGCATACGGAAGACGGACCATGGTGTAGGCAGCGGTGCGTGCACCACGATCCGAGCTCTCCTCAAGGATGGATGGAATCTCGACATCGTTCAGTCCGGGAATGATCGGGCATGCGTTGACCCCTACGGGAATACCCTGTTCAGACAGAACGCGGATTGTTTCCAGACGCTTCGCGGGAATGGATGTTCGAGGTTCCATTCTTCTGATGAGGTCATGATTCAGCGATGTGATGCTGATCGTTACGACCACGAGGTTCAACGCGGCGAGTTCTTTCAGAATGTCGACATCACGTTGGATGAGTGCGTTCTTCGTAACGATGGAGACCGGATTGCGGTGTTGCAGAAAGACCTCGAGACACTGACGCGTGATCTGCAGTTTTTTCTCAATCGGTTGGTAACAATCCGTGTCGCCCGAAAGCATGACGGTCTGCGGCAGCCACGACTGTCGATTGAATTGCTCATCGAGGAGTTTGGCCGCATCGGGCTTTACCATGATCTTTGTCTCGAAATCAAGTCCGGAGGAAAACCCGAGATACTCGTGCGTTGGGCGCGCGTAGCAGTAGATGCAACCGTGCTCGCATCCACGGTACGGATTTATGCTATACGTGAAGCCGAGGTCCGGACTGTCGTTCTTCGCGAGGATCGAACGGGTGTGGTCGATGTAGAATTTCGTCAGTATGCTTCGCCCTTCTTCAGGGTCTTCGAAGTACTCCGCAAGATCCGTCGGAGCCTTCTCCGTCGCAAGCGTTTCGAACCTGTTCTTCGGATTGAATGATGCGCCACGACCTTTTGCAATCTTGCCGGTCATTGTTCCTTCTCCTGCTCGGTGCGCATACGGAACAGTGGAATTTGTCTCGCCGATTCCAATGAGGCCGCGTGAAGCTGGCGTGTGCGCCGGCTCGCTTTCTTGGGCGCCGGTGGCATGAGGCCAAGTTCGTCTTTGAGCGACTGGACATCATAGCCGAACGGAAAGAGCAGTGTCTCGGCGGCTTTGAGCGTGAGCTCTGTGTACTGTTCGATATCGTATCCGTCTTCAAACGCGTAGAGGGCAAACGGTTTGGCTTTTTCCGACCTCTTCTTTCCCGATTGATCGATGATGATGAACTCGATCGACTCGCCGGCCGCGAGCGGCACACCCATCTCCTGCACCAGCTTTGCCACAACAGCACTGATGCTGTTGTTGGTATACTCGTCTGCTTCTTTTGTAATGTGACGGCGCAGAACGAGATCCATCGGGTTTGCCTTCCCGCTCCGCAGCAATGCGACAGCGCCGCGCACAATCTCCAGCAGATCAGGGGCCAGTGCGCGCACTTCTTCAACGTTGCGCGCCCCCGACATCCGGTTGAGCATCTCTGATTGCATGGTTTTGATAAACTTTGGCGTATCACGCCGGCGAGCTTCGATGCCGCGGATCTTGATGTCACCGTGCTGGTACCACCCGACATATCGGTTCGCCGTGGTGATCTCAGGATCCATTTTTGAGGCCGGGAACAAAATCCAGTTGTAAATCCCTTCCAGCGAGATGTCAATACCCACCCGTCGCGAAATGTCCCGTGCGAGAGCTTCGTAATCGCTTTCGGTCGCCCCTTCTTTCTTCAGCCACACGCAGTCGATAATCGCATGAAGCAGGTGAAACCCGTGCTCTTCCGCAATTTCCTTTGCCATGAGGATGGCATCACGGGAGAACGCGTTGACCGATTCGTGCGCCTCGATCTTGCCGAATCGGGCGTTTTTGTACCCGAGATATCCAAAGCAGCTCACGAGCATCCACTTCAGCGCATTCTGGCGGCGGTCGTACTTGCGAAATAGAATTTCGTCTTTTCCCTTATACTTTTTTTTCATCGCTTTGTAGTACGCCCGCTTCTTCACAACGTCCCGCAGCGTTGCCGGCACAATACCTTCGCGCTTCTCGCAGATCGAGTATCCGAGCTCGGGAACGCTCTGGTTGGTGCAGCACCGACAGTTCACCGTTTCGGGTGAGACATTATGTGTCACCATGATGGTCGGGTACATCGACACGAAATCGAGCTCGGCAATTTCTTCGTGATATCCCAAGGGCGGATTGAAGATGAGACCCCCGCGATCGGCAAGCAGGAGTGTCGCAGCCGATTTGAAATCTTCCGGTTCACGCTTCTTGGACGGGATCAGAATACCCTTCTGGTATGCCCACGACAACTGAAGCGATGACATGGATGTGCCGATGCTCGCACGCCCCTGACGCTGTCCGCACATTTGCGTGAGGCGCGCCATTTCAAAGAGACCGTCGAGATCCGCTTCTGCCACTGTCATGGAGTTGGCGGCATCGATGTGCCACCGGCCGGCGAGTTCAAACGCTCCGTCTTTATGAACGATCTTGCCGTACTGGAAGAAGCTCGATGCCTTGGTTGTCACATAGTTTGCCTGCTCATCGCGGTTCAGGAGAAGCGGAACTTTGTACCGCTGCGACATTGCCGTCAGTTTGGGCATCAGGACCGCGTCGCCGTAATCCGTCAGAATGATGTCCGGGTCACAGCGATGCAGGTGCCAGTTGAGCGCTTCCAGGACTTCCTCCGGAGTCTCCTGCTCGAGAGAATACGTGCGGTCATCATACGTTACTTCGAGCTGAAGATGCTTCTGATATTTCGGCGGCACGAAATCGTTCGCATTTCTCAGCAACAGGATAGAAAACGGGGGGAGCTGGTACTCTGTTGCTTCGCGGGAATCGTTCAGCGCCCAACCGACCAGGGCACCTTGATCGTCGAGCTCATACTCGCCAAACGCGAGTGGAAAGAGTTTTGTATGGTAGAGAAAGAGTTGTGCGGGAAGGATGTCTGAGTTGAAGAACGCAAAGTGCGGGAAGTACCGCTCGTAGTACCAGACCACATCCCGGAACCGCATGGGATCGTGGACGTGTACTTCGAGGACGTCCAGCGGATCACCCGAATAGATTTCCGTCTTTACTGTCCGTGTGATTGTCACGGGAACAGGGCATTGAGCGGCAAGATTGTCCGCACGCCGGGCATCAGACAAACTCAAATGCAAAAAAAACGATGGCGTAAATTTGTAAAAGCTGCGGCGCCTGTCGCCATTCTGATCGATCAGCCAGAGCGTGATGCCCTGAGGAGAGGGGTAACAGTCGAACAACCAGCCGGTGAGCGTGTGAGCCATGACTCTGGTCCTTGCGAGAAACTGTTTTGCTGCACCATCCCATACATCGAAAGGCTTACTGTCATTTCGATCCCGATGTTTCTCAATCGGGAGAGAAATCCAATTCCAATTTTCAGGATTTCTCAGTCTCCCGACAAGTCGGGATCCTTCGAAATGACATCTAAGGATTTCGGGACGACCTCATGGTAGATGCAGCCGCTCTTCCAGTCGGACGATCCTATCCTGCATTTGCTTGATCAACTTCCGTTGCTCGACTGCAATGGACACCATGATGCTTTCAAACGGAATGGTTCGCATCGCATAAAAGTTTTCCGCAAGGTGAAGCTTCGCAGCGCGGAACACATCGTCAAACACTTCCTGATCTTCTTTGCGAAGTCCCCGCCGGTATTTCGACCAGCTTGCCAGTTCGCTGTCGATGATGTTTGTGAATGTTGGGACCGTGCGCCCCATGAGCGATCACTCCTTTCCACCGCATACCACTGAATGTCCGCGTGATTACTGCTCGTCTTCAGCAAACGTCAGGAGAAAACCATTGTTGTCTTTGATCGAGAATTCGGTCGCTCCATAGAACGTTTTCTCGAGACCCTGAAGAACGGTGATCTTGTCTTTTACACTGTCAAACAACGATCTGATGTTTTTGAGTTTGATGTACAGCAAGAGTGAGCCGCCGCCTGTTCTGCTCACGTCGGGCAGGGTGTCGCCCAGACTGGCAAACGTTTGGAACATAAAAGAAACGCTGCCGCAGGTCATCATCACCCACACGAAGTCCCCGGTCTCGGGAACCGTCATCACGAGGTTGAAGCCGAGCGTTTTATAGAATTCAATAGTTTCGTTGATGTCTTTGACGAACAGGTTTGGCGACAGACTTTCCATCGGAGTTTCCTCCATTCGGTAATGGTGTGAGAGAGGATTTGACAGTATGTTGAAGAGTGTGCTGTTGGGATATTCCACCCGGTTCCAGTATCAACGACGGCTTGTTCTTCTGATCCGCCGTCAACCGGTAGATGGTATCCATCCCGGTCTTGAGTGTCGTAAACAATTGATTGCGCTCCTTCGGCAGGACATTCCATTCCGTGCACACCAGCAACACGGAGGCGCCTCTCCGTTTGAGCTCCTGCAGTGTCCCGAGCAGCCGCTGGAGGATCTGTTGCACTTCGCGGAAGGAAGCTTGTTCGTCGTAGAACGTATCCAGCAAACCGAAAATCATGGCAACGTTCGAGCCGATGGATTCAAGAAACAACGGCAGGCGGTTGCCGACGGCTTGTTCCATCTGATAACAGGTGAAACCGCGGGAGATGTAAATCCGGTGGAGAAATTCATCCGGATCGATGTGCCGTTCCCGGGCAAAGCGCGACAGAAGATGCACGTTGAACCGGTTGCAGCCATCCACCACCGCGACGGATGTTCCCTGCGTCATTGCGTACGCTGCCATCCGAAGTGAAAGCTGATACACAAGATGATCGCCATACAAAAGACACACCTTCCCCGGCGGGGCAACAAACGACTGCACCAGGGACTGCGAGGAAACCTCCCGAACAACTGCAGATGCGCGCACCGGCGTCATTGGATTCTCGGAACTGAATTTCATATTTTTCAACCATCACGTTTTCTGGAGGTTTTTGTATGTGCGGTCGTTACGCTCTCATCGATGGGAAGAAGGTTCTCGTCTCCTTCACTGCGCTGAACAAAACGAAACCCACAGAGCAGGCGTTCCGGGAACTCCCCCGGTACAACGCTGCGCCCATGCAGCGACTCCCTGTTTTCGCCGTCCGGCATGACGAACTCATCGTCGAACCCATGCAATGGTGGCTGATTCCGCACTGGTCGAAAGACGGAAAGCCGGGATTCTCTTCCTTTAACGCCAAAGCGGAGACGCTGGATCAAAGCAAACTGTTCTCGCCGTACTTCAAAGGCAGCCGCTGTCTTATTCCTGCTGACGCGTTCTACGAATGGCAGCGGGCAACAGTGACACAAGAGGTTCGCGGTGGACAAAAAAAGGTTGAAGAGAAACATCCCATGTGCGTTCGGATGAACGACGACGCCCCGTTTTTGTTCGCCGGACTGTTCTCAATCTGGAAAGATGCGGAGGGGAACGAACACCCCACCTTCACCATCATTACCACCGAACCCAACGAGTTGATGGCCCCCATCCATCGCCGCATGCCCGTCGTGTTGCCCGAACAGCACATCGAGCAATGGCTCGACCGGTCGTATAAAGACACCGACTCTTTGAAAAAACTCCTCGTCCCCTATCCCGCTAAGAAAATGAAAGCCTACCGCGTCTCTTCTCTCGTCAGCAATCCCCGCAACAACGCGGCAGAATGCATGCAGCCAGTGGAAAGCTAGCAACGCCTTACTTACTCAGATCACATGCACAAACTCTAAATCCTAAATTCGAAATCTCAAAGAAATCCTAAACATGAAAATCGAAAATCAAAACGAGAACTTCAATTTGAGATTTGAAGTTTAGAATTTCGTATTTGCTCTTACGCCACCTCCGCAAACAACGGATGCTGCACGTTCACCGATGCGCTGATCTGCTTCAGCGACGGAAATACCGCAACGAGATTTTCCGGAACAAGGACACGCTGCTTGTGACGCACCATGTGTCGAAGTTGAAATCCATTCACCAGTGAATTCGCCTGCGGATCGTTGTGGAAGACCACAAACGTCGTGCTGGACCGCTGCTGCATCTGCTCGATGAGCGTGAGAAGATGCTCAAGTTCCCGATCTTTATAGAGATAGTGATACCGGTCGCTGACAAGATAGTTTCCGCTGTGATGTTTTAAGAACGGCCGGTCCCACGTCATCACATTTCTTCCCATCATACGGAAGTATGCGGCTCCGTTCCACGACTGGCACGTCAGCGGCATATGCTGTTTGATGCCCGGAAGGTCGACGTTCACCAGGTGCAGTTTGTTCTCCTGGAAAAAATTATACATCAGCGGACTGTTCCATGAGTTATGCCGGACCTCAACAAACAGGCGATGCGGCTGGAATGCCTTCGCGAGTTGCATCAGATACATCCTGCGTTCGTTGATGTTCGTAAAGGAATAGGGGAACTGGATGAGCAGGCCGCCCATTTTCCCTGCTGCCGCCAGCGGTTCAAGAAGACCATGCACAGAGCGCACATCGCTGTAAGCTGCTGTGTAGGTGTGGGTAAAGCCCTGGAAGAGTTTCACCGTAAAGATAAAATCCTTGTTCCCCGAAACATCGTCCAGCCAACGACGCGCATGATCGGGACCCAACGATGTATTATAGAAGGTAGCGTTGACTTCAACGCTGTCGAAAAACTGGCTGTAATACTCCAGTTTCCGAAAGCCCTTCCTGGGCCGTGGCGGATAAAAGACATTGTTGAACGGCTCCAGGTCCCAACCCCCCATGCCAATAGAGACGCTACCGCGATTGACTCCCATAGCCCACCTCCTTCTCCTAAGCCCGAGCCACCTCGAGCGCCCCTGCTTGAGGTTGGCACTCCCCGTGACGAGCATGTATTGGTTAATCCCTCTTGACAGCAACCGAAAAATTATCTATCTTTGCCTCACCCAGCATACGACATTTTTGTCGCCTTGTCAAGAGTAAAATTGACAAAAATGTCATGTGCTGCAATCGGGCGCAAAGGTGCAACGCCCAATCACAAGTTAACCGATCAACCAATTAACAAATGAACCAGTAACGAACAGTGCCCTTGTTCCAAGGATAGAGCCATGAAGCAATCCATTGCACAACGCATGCGGCAGGCGCGAACAAAGAAGGAAATGGATCAGGGTAAACTTGCGGCAAAGCTGGATGTCGCGACGCGCACGGTCCAACGATGGGAAAAGGGCGAGCAGGTTCCCGACAGCAATTATCTCATGCGCATCGCGAAGGTCACGGGCGTCACCCCCCATTGGCTGCTTACCGGTGAGGGTGATCTCTACACAAAGTCACCGGCGGAGTCCAAAGTCCTTCCTCTGCCGACGAGCCGCTATAAACGCGTTGAGCTTGTGTCTCTTCCCCTTCTCTCATCTGTTCCCGGAGGAGCACCAAGTCTCATGTTCCACCCCGATTACGTTGAGAAGTACATCACGGTCGACGATATCAAAGACGCCAACGCATTTGCGCTGGAAGTGAAGGGGAACAGCATGGCACCGCGCATCGAAGACGGTGACATCATTGTTGTCAGCCCAAAGCTGGAGGCGCGTACGGGTGATATTTGTGTCGTACGAGTGAATGAGGAAGATACCGTGAAGCGCGTGAAGGTCGAGGATCATTACCTGCATCTTATTCCGCTGAACCCCGAATACGAACCTATGATGGTGAAGAAGAAAGATGTGACGTTTCTGTGGCGGGTGGTGAAAGTGATCAAGAGCGTCTGAAGACACTCCTCGGCACGAAGAATCCCTCTCCGAAGTGCCTTTCCTGTGTTACTTCGTTTCGGCCTCCGCATCCGTGGCCGGCGGAGGTAACCGTTTGATCCGAATCCTGTCGATCACACGATCAGTCACCTGCTCGACAATGAATTCAATTCCATTGAACTCCAATCGTTCTGCGGCGATGGGAATGTGACCGAGCTGTTCCAGGACAAATGCACCGATCGAAAGAATGTTTTTGGGGGACAATTCCTGATTGATCAGCCGTTCGACCTCGTTCGTCGTCACGCTCGCATCGAGAACATACTCGTCATCACTGAGTTTTGTGATCTCCGGTGCCTCACGATCATATTCATCCTGAATCGGACCGACCAATTCTTCGAGGACAAGTTCCAGGGTGATCAATCCTGCGGTGCCTCCGTATTCGTCGGCGAGGATGACCATGTGTGTCTTCCGCTGCTGTATCGTCTCGAGCGCTTTTTCCAGGCTCGCGGTCTCAGGGAGAAAGCAGGCATCACGCAGTACCGATTCAATTGTGAACATCGGACTGTGATCGCGGTCCAGCCTGAAGATGTCCTTTGTGTAGACGACACCGATGATATTGTCAATCGTGTCCCGATAGACGGGATACCGGGAAAATTTGTTCGTCCGCATGATCCGGAGATTATCCTCCGGGGATGCCGAGATCGACAGCGTCACCATTTCGGTGCGGGGAACCATGCAGTGGCGGGCCTGTTTCAGCCGAAAATCCATGGCGTTCAACACCATGTCTTTTGCTGCCTTCGATCCTATTCGATCACGAGCCAGGATTAACCGCAGTTCCTCTTCAGAATGCGCCAGTTCCGTGCTGCCGGACACGCGGATTCCCACCAGGCGCAGAATGCCATTCGCCGAGGTATTCAAGAGCCAGATGAGGGGCTTAAAGATGGAGAAAAAGATTGAGAGCGGATAGGAAACCCACAGTGCTGTCGCACTCGTTTTCTGAATCGCCAGCCACTTCGGCCCCAATTCCCCCAGAATGATGTGAAGAAAAGTGATAAGCGAGAAGGCGATGGCAAACGAGATCCATTGAATCAAGTGCTCGTTGACCATTCCAAAGTGTTGAAAGAGAGGCAGCAACTCATCAGCCACGAGAGGCTCTCCGATCCACCCGAGTGCAAGGCTCGACATCGTAATGCCCAGCTGCGTCGCGGAGAGATAACGGTCGAGATGCGTTATGATATCGCGTACGACCCGGGCACGCCGGTTTCCCTTGGCGGCAAGCGGCTCGATTTGCGTCAGTCGCACTTTGACGATGGCAAACTCTGTCGCGACAAAGAAGCCGTTGAGAAAAACTAAGAACAGTACCAGGAGTATGTTAAGAATGTATTCCAAAGTGAGCGCGTGTTGTTTTTGTGATGAGAACCTCGGAATCAGAAATCAGGAGTCAGAATTCAGAATCGCTGGGGCAAGATTCTGAATCCTGTTTCTCTACCTCCTCAATTGTTCCGAGATCCATTCCAGGTATGCTTCCATCTTTCCAAGAAAATTGAGATAGGCAGTCGACCATTCAACAGGATTGGCTGGCTGAGATTTGCCGAGACATTCCTGGAAGACCTTTGACACAGACGTTGCGATGCGGTGCTTGCTTTCCTCCACCACAGCTTCCATCGCTGATGAATAATACGCACGCAGACTGAAGATATCCCATCGCACTCGTGCTTCCGGCGTATGCTTTGCGAAAAACGAAAGATCGGTTTTGCCCGCACCAGACATTTCGTAGATCAAAAGATTCCACCGTTCCATAATCTTCCGGAACTCTTCTTCATTCGTACAACCATCGGTGGGCAAGTGTGCTGTCGCTTGTTCTGTTGCCAGCGTGTTGCGAAACAGCAGGTCGCCACCGACGAATTGTGAAAGCAGATTGACGTCTTGCCGCATGCCCAGCACACGGTGGGCTGAAAAATAAGTTTCCTGTTCGAAGTTCCTCGCTCCTGAGAGTTGCTGCGATGGCTGGCGAGCAATCAATTTCATCCGCAATTCCAGGTCGGCATCCCCTCCACCCACGCTGTCCGCGGGGCGGGCCAACTTGTCCGCTGAACCGCCGGCGGCATGGTGCAGACTGATGAACCGTTCCCGGGAATCCCAATCGAGTTCGTCAAATTGTTTCGCCGTGGCAGCAAACGAGGGAAGCGAGTCCGCCTGCCCACGGAGAAGCAGAAGAACTTTGGTCAACAATCGATCACGGTACACGGAGTTGAAATGCGAAAAATCCGCCACAACATACAAGTCTTCTTCCACACTGGAGAATACCGCATTCAGCAATCGCGCGACGCGGTGTTCACCGACCTTCTTGTCATCCAGCTGCCGCATGGTGTAATCCACCCCCGCCATGGTGGTATCAAAGATGATCACTTTCTTCCGTCGCCCCTGAAACATCTGCGGCGTTCCCACCTCAACATGACGAATGCCCTGAAGCCGCAGCTGAAGTTTTGTATAGAGGGTCGTTCCCTGGAACGGGACGATGATACCAACCTCAGAGGCGTGCTTTTGACTTCGGAAGCAGATGTGTTTGGCCAGCTCAATGGTCCGCCTGGTTTGAAGATCGTTATACGGCAGCAGGCTCTTCTTCCCCAGGTATTGCCGGCACATCGATTTCAAATCGCTGGTATCGACAACAAAAATGTTCCCCTTTGCCCGCGGTTGATCGAGAATATCGATCTTGTCGTCGAAAAAGACGGACGCCATAAATCGGGAGAGCTTGGGGGTCTTTGTGAAATGGGATGAGAGGCGGATAGACCACCGCGGATTCTGTTTCGCCCAGTCGGGAAGCTGATGAAGTTGTTCGGCCTTGGCAACAATGCGAAAAACGTCTCTTTGCAGCCATGTTTGGGCGAGGTCGCCTTTCGAAAACGATTCGGGGCCGGGCTGGTGCGGATCTCCGGCGACCACCATCGCAATGTTCGCGCAGAGCGAAACCGCCGCAAGGTATGGAGGGCTCACCTGCTCTGCATCGTCAACAAGAACGAGGTCATAACGCCTCCCGTGCAACCGTGGATCACAGAAGAGATTTGTCACGGTGGTCGCCATGCATTGCTTCGACGAAAGAAGTGCGTTCTCGTCAACGGCGCTGAGCGCTTCAACATCGTCTGTGACCTTTCTCAGTCCCCCGAGCTCCCCGATGCGCTTCACCGCAGCTTGATATTCCTTGAGCTCGTTTGAATCGATCGGCGTTTGAGATTCGGCCCGCATCAACTCTGTTGCCAGGGCCTGGTGCACCGGCTGCAGCTTCTTCTGTAACGCTTGTTTCTCCGTTAACAGCTTTTGTCCGGCGGCAACAGCTTCCTTGCTAAAACCGGTCTTCAGTCTTTCCATCATCGAGGCATTCTGAGCCCTGACGATCGTGTCTTTCAAACCGGTAATCTCGTCGCGCACCTTCTCGAGCTGCTTCTTGATGTCATTCGTCCGCTCGCGCAGATCGTTCAGCCTCGTGTAGAAATCGTCATGCAGATACTGATGGACTTTTGTCCTCCAGTACGTCCGCAGGAGAGCGATTCGTTCTTCAAGCTGCTGCTTCTTGTCGCTGCGTTTGAGCTCGACTTCACGCTCGAGCGAGTACAAACCAAGACCCGCGCCATTCTCCACAAGCGGCAGCCCGACCCTGGTGGCGCGTCCAAACAGCTCGACGCCAAGTTCTTTCCCAATGTCGACGGTCCGCAGGAACAACTGATCAACCTGCTCCGCCTTCGGAGCAAGAAGCAGCACACTCATTCCTGACCTCAGATAGCTTACGGCAACCGACGCCAGCGTCTGTGTCTTGCCGGTCCGCGTCGGACCCCACACATAAGAGACTCTGTTTTGCGATATTTTCTTCAAGGCTTCAAGTTGATCCGGCGTGGAGTCGTGACGGACCGCGGGATCGAGGATCATCGGTTGAGCGTTCTCAGGTCGGTCAGGATGCAAGAGGAGCGACGCAATGGGGTGAGATTTGTCAGCGGCCGCCAGCGCCTCCGTGACGCGCGGAAGATGCTCATCATGATTCCAGCGGCATTTGATTTCAGGAAGAACCACGCCAAAGTCCATCGGCAATGCGACGACGGCGAATTGGTTGGCAAGATGGATGATCTTCCCTTCCAGCGTTATCGGCTGAAGCTGACTGAACGTGAAGAAGACGTGATCGACATTATGGAGGTACAGATCCTCGGGCACTTCAAAACGATAATAGAAGTACCCCGCGAAGGAGCCAAGGAACTCACCGCTAAAGAGGGAAATTTCTGTTCGGGCAGCGTTGAGCTTTTCTCGCTCTGCGCGCAATGCCTGAACAAGAACTGGGAAAGGAGATGTATCCGTAGATCCGTTTGTGGGAGAACTCATACCTAAAACGCTGCATCCTTCCGTACGAAACAAGAACCGGAACTATACCTCAACTGTCTTCGGGAGAAAGCTCGGACTTCATCAGATTCCGAGGTGTGGTGGACAGCACAGGCCGCGGGAGAGCAAACTGCAAAAGGGGCAAAGTATTCGACTCCCCGGTCGCCGTTTATCATGTGAGGAAGTACGTGGCGAGCAAAGCAGGTAATGAAGATGAAGGGAGAGGACGATGTCTACCCCCGGGCAAAGCGCGGATGATGTTCGTTACGGCTTGTCCGGCAGTTCTTCGAACGCATCACCGAACAGTTCATCTGCTACGGTCGATGAATCAAAGAAACCATAGAACTCTGTGCCGGCGAGTTTCTTCTTCCGGAAATACATCGCCAGAACAGAAATCGTCACCCCTGCGATCAAACCGAACACCACATACTTTTTCATGTTCCCCCAAATCTTCTCGTGTTCTTCGTTGGCGTTTTCACGCCAATACCACATAGGAAATATAGCAAAAACAACTCTCTTTTTCCATCTCTGCAGATTCCCATTTTGAGCACAACGACCCCGACTCCGTTGGTCCACACTCAGCGCTCGATCCAGGAGAGCCTGCCGGTTTCGAAATTCGGCGAAACGACCTCATTCGGATATGGTTTCGCAACCGCCTCCACCCATCCGGATTCTTGCACGCGACCCTCATTCCACCCAGCCGAGACCGAAGTCGCGACCATCCACGTCGAATCGGTGAGGATCTTCGTGATTCCCTGACGCGTTTTGAGTTCACCGTAGACGTTGACTCCCGCAGAGCCAAAACGATTGTAGTTTGCCACCTCTATGGCAATGATGTTCTCACCGGGCTTCAACAACGGACCGACTTCCCACATTTTCACGCGCTGTTGCTCAACCAGAAGTGAGAGAGACCGTCGTGCATACACCTCGCCAAGTTCCTTGCCGTTGACCCACAGCCGCGCATGCGTGTCTCCGATGAGCTGGATCTTCGCATTCGAAGAAGGCTGATCAAGAACAAACTCTTTTCTGAAGAATGCGTGTGGGACTTGAGAAACCGAGGAATCCCGTCTTCCCGGATGAGCCTGAGGATGATAGATCCACTGACTCTCAAGAAGCGGATCGTTGATCGTTCCGCTCTCCTCAAACGCTCGTAGTGTTTCATCCCAGTATGCGATCTGGCGATCATAGCGCGCCATCAGCAGGTCGAGATTCGCACTCCGATTCGTCTCCAACCACAACGATCGGAAATCTTCTTTCAACTGCCGCAACTCAGCGAGAACGCCCCGGACATTCGCACCGCACGCCTTCCTGAGTGAGTCCTTCACTACCCCCACCGATGTGTCGCGAACAACAGTTCGGAGGTTTTCGGCAATTTTGTTTTTGAGCGCAAACCAACGGCTCAGTCGCGCAACGAAATCAAGAGCGCCCGCCTGTGACGCATTGACAGATGCCGTCTCGTGAATCTTCGCGACAGATTGCCGAACGACCGGCATCGTGGACTCCAGACTCTGAAGTCGCCAGATGATCGGCATCGGCGATTGCTTCAACGGAAGCATCGGATGACGCCAGAGTTCATTCCAGTTGATCTGGTTGAGCGGATTCGAGAGCAGAGCGTACGCTGTCCGACCGAGAAAACCCGCCTCTTCGGTTCCGAAGAACTGACGGAAAAAGACATTGTCGAAGCGCTCGACGTCTGCTTCCAGCGGCCGCCACGCGCACTCCGCTGTCCATGCATATCCGTAGTAATTGAACTCGCGAAGGGCCTCTCCGCCATAGTCATTCCAGTTCGACGTCAGAAGCCCCACTGATCCGTTCCGGAATCCGTCTCTGCTCAGATTCTGCACATTGATCATGGTGTTGACGTAGTTCGGGAAAGGTCCGGTGAAATTCCAGACGGCCGGCGAGACAACAAACGGAAACCCGGCACTCTTGAATGTCTCCGGGCTGGAGAAGGAATCCTGCGCCCCATAGTGCCAGTCGATGATAACGACATCCTTCGGAATTTTGTCAAGGATGGTGGGATTGTTCAGAATGACATCACCGTACATCATCGGTTTCTTTTTGTGCTTCTTGATGATGTCGAACAATCGCTTGTAATGTTCCGCATGCACGGTCGCAAGGTCGCTCGCCGCTACGCGATCTTTGTTGGCACCCAATCCGACATCCCATGATTCGTCGGCTGCCATATTGAAGTAGGGCGAACTGAATGCATCACTCAGCTGTCCGATCATGTCGTCGAGCATCGTATACACGGTTTCATCCGAAACATTGACCGTGTGTGCTCCCGGAAACTCGGCGTACTTCACATACTCCGGCCGAACCAGGATGTTCTCCCAATGACCGAGGGTTTCAAACGTCGGGATGAGCTCCACGTGGTATCGTTTCGCGTACGCGTCGAGTTCCTTCACTTCTGCCGCCGTGAGTTCACCGCGTCCTCTGCTCATCGTCGGGTATTTTTTGAAGACGAAGATATCTTCGATGTACGGGGAATAGACATTGAGCTTGTGGTGCGACAGGAAGCGGATGATCTTCTTGAAGTTGTCCATCGTCGAAAGCTGACCGCGACTGAGATCGTCCGTGATACCACGCATTTTCTGCAGCGGCCAATCCCGGATGGACACACCCGGGATCACCAGGCTCTTCTTTTGATAGTCGAGAATCTGGATAAGCGTCATGACCCCGTAGTATCGGCCGATCGCCGATTCGGCTATGATGACCACACCGTCCTGGCTCACATCCAGCAGATACCCTTCATTTTTGAGCTCCGGACCATACGTAATCCGGTGACTCTTCAGCCATTGGCGCGCAAAGACCCCTTGCGGATGGCCCAGGTAAATGAAGCTTTTGGGAATCTTCTTGAGCCCATCTTCTTTAACAATGGAGAGCGCTTCCTTCTGCAATTCTCCGAGACGGACGTTGACTTGTTCTGCTGCGAATTTGTCCTCTGCTGTTGTGCGTTCGCCGAGAAGAATGCGCGTCCGTGTGGAGGGCCTGAACGGCTCCGCCGTTGCAGCCATCTGACGTGGGGTGGGGATGACCCCCGGCAAGAAAGTCGATTGCTGGCGTTCCTGTGCAGACGCTGTGAGCGCAAGGAGGATGATGAACGAGAGAGTGAGATGCGTTTTCATATTGTTCGGTTGAGTGCTGAATGATGTGAACGACGGAGTAGGATGCAGAGTGTGTCAGCAGATCGGGTGGTACTTGCTCGCAGGCGGGAGAGCGTACTGCGTCTCCGCTTCATTCGAGGGGAACGAGTGCCGGGTGTTGAACACCCGGCTCTTCATCCATACAAGCTGTTGGAGAATCTCCAGAAGTTCTACGCGGGGGATTCCGACTCGTCACCCGCCATTTTTGATTTAATCTCTTGAACTTCGTTTCGGACTTCCTGAGCTTTTCGCTTCAGGGACGCCATGTGTTTGCGAACGCGCGTCCCGGCCGATTTGTTGCCCTTCACATAGAATTTCTCGAAATCTTTCTGAAACGTTTGAATCAGATCAAGAAGCTCTTGATAACGGTTCATCGATGGTTCCTTTCTCGAATAATATGATACGGTGTGGGATTGCTTCTTCTTCGTCTTCAAAACTCTTGGTGAAGCGTCAGGAAAAACGCCGACAACGATCCAAATATAGCGTTTTTCGCGTGGAAGTCAAAGTTTTCCTCATCCGGAAAGCACACTCCCCCCATTGACGCTCACGACAGAACCAACCATGTGATTCGCAAGGTCAGAGGCAAGGAATACCACCGGCCCGGCAATTTCATCGGGGCTGGCCACCCGGCCACGCGGAATGAGTTTGTTAATCTCGGAGAGCTTCCGCCGATTGGCAAGAATGTGTGATGACATATCCGTCTCGACCCAGCCTGGGGAAACACAGTTGACAATGATTCCGCTCGGCGCCAATTCTGCTGCGATTGCTTTCGTGAAGGCGATCATTCCCCCCTTCGAGGCCGCGTAGTGCGAATAGTACGGCTCTCCCCGCTGGCCGGCGGTGCTCGCGATGTTGATGATCTTTCCCCCTTTTTGTTTCTTCATTATCGGTACAACCGCGTTGCAGAGGAGAAACGTTCCCTTCAAGTTGATATCGATCGTCTCATCCCATTGTTTCTCCGTCATTTTCCCCATGACGCCCCGTTTCCAGATTCCTGCGTTGTTCACAAGGATGTCGATTCTCTTAAAGTGATCGAGAACCGTTTTCACCGCTCGCCGAACGTCGTTCGACCGGGCAAGGTCAGCACCGACGATCAGACACTCGCTTCCGAAGCGTGCAATCTCATGGGCAGTCCGAAGAGCATCTTGTTTGCGCGTTCCATACATCAGCGCCACGGTCGCTCCCGCTTTCGCCATCATCTTCGCAACGGCAGCTCCGATTCCGCGCGACCCGCCCGACACAAGCACGACCTTACCCGAAAGACTTATCATAGTCTCCAGACAAATTAGTAGGAATGGAATGACCCGTGCTGGTGTTACAATGACACCGAGGCCAAGCGTTCGCCATTTCTTCAAAATTGAAGAATTTAAAAGGAATTCCCCTTAAGATTGTTTAATTTTACGCAATTTTCAAATTCGATTATTGACAATTGAGTATAATAAGACTATTCTAGTCCTATATAATAACCGCCGGTATTTGCAAAATTTAAGGGAATTCAGACCAGAACATGAAGACCGATCCTATTCCCTTGCATCAGGTTCGGAAGGGAAGCCGTCTGGTAATTGTTGAGATTCCGGAAGGGCGAAGTCGCTCCCAATTGATACGTTTGGGAGTTGTGAAGGGTGAGTTTATCAGGTGCCTGGAGCGACTTCCCGGCGGGACTGTGGTTATCCAGAAACATCGGCAGGAGATCGCCATTGGCGTCACGCTTGCGCGGACAATCCTCGTCGCGTATGTGAATGCCGGGGAACAACCGAAAGCGTAATACGCGATCATGCGAGACCATTCCACATCAACCATTCACGAGCCCGCACTTCAAGACCACGTCGAGAAGCATCGACATGCCGGCATCGAAGTCCCCGGCGATGACGCGTCGATCCTGAGCGTTGCTCTCGTTGGGAATCCCAACGTAGGAAAGTCCCTCTTTTTCAACTATCTGTCAGGGATGTACGTCGACGTTTCGAACTACCCCGGCACGACGATCGAGTTCACCAAAGGACGCTACAAGTCGTACGAGATCGTCGACACTCCCGGCGTCTATGGGATTTCCTCTTTCACGGACGAAGAAGCCGTTACGCGCGATGTCGTCCTTCAGGCCGACATTGTCCTGAACATTGTTGATGCCTCTCACCTTGAGCGCGATCTTTTCCTGACCCAGCAATTGATCGACATGGGAAAGAGAGTTGCCATTCTCCTGAACTTCATGGATGAGGTGGAAAAACTCGGCCTTGAGATCGACACGAATCTTCTTTCCTCGACTCTCGGTGTTCCTGTTTTTCGAACGACGGCAACAACGCGCGGTGGCTTTGATCAAATTGATGCAGCGCTGCACCAGGCGCGCAGGGGCGCGCAGGTTCCGACTCTTCATCACCGGCTGCACACGCTGCTTTCCGAAACCGGATCCGAAGCGGAAGCACTCCTGATTCTCGAAGGCGACGAACGCGTTTCTCAGCGCCATGGCGTTGCTCCCGGGCACGAACGTGAATCCCTCTATATTGACCGGCGTAACCGCGTCAACATCATCATCAACTCCGTCCTCATTGAGAGGAATGTCCGCATACGGTTTGCAACTCTGCTTGGCCGCTGGGCTGTCAATCCGTGGACCGGGATTCCCTTGATCGTGTTGGCGCTGTACCTCATTTATCTCTTCGTCGGAAAACTTGTCGCTCAGGACCTCGTGAACTTCACCGAAACGACGCTTGGTCATGGACTCTGGGAACCGTGGATTCGGGGAATCATCAACCAGTATGTTTCACCGACTTCCTGGTTCGGAATCCTCCTCGTGGGCGAGTTCGGCGTCGTCTCGATGACCGTCACGTACCTGATTTTTCTTTTACTTCCGCTCGTCATCGCTTTTTATTTTTCTCTTGCTCTGATGGAGGACAGCGGGTATTTGCCACGCCTTGCAACGCTTGTGGATCGAAGCCTCAATGCGATCGGCTTGAACGGCTCCGCCGTCATCCCACTTATCCTCGGCTTCGGATGCGTGACGATGGCGACAGTGACAACGCGCCTGCTGGGGAGCGAGCGGGAAAAGACCATCGCGTCAGCCATCCTTCAGTTTGCAGTCCCTTGTTCTGCTCAACTCGCGGTCGTCGCCGCTTTCCTCGCCGGCGCAGGGTTTGGCGCCATGGCCATTTATAGCATCACTATCTTTGTCGTTTTTGTCGCCGTCGGTACCATCCTTCACAGGATTCTCCCGGGATCGACAACTCCCTTGTTAATTGATCTACCCCCGATGCGGTTTCCCCGTCTCGACAACGTCGCACGGAAGACAGCCTACCGCTCGTACTTCTTTATGAAAGAGGCCGCCCCATGGTTCTTTGTCGGGGCACTCGCCTGCGGTATCCTGCAGGTGACCGGACTTCTCACAGTGTGGCAGAACCTCCTCAATCCACTGACAACGAAATGGCTGCAACTGCCTCATGAAGCATCGACGGCTTTTGTGATGGGCATGGTGCGAAGAGATTTTGGCGCTGCCGGACTGTATAATCTCGCACTTCAGCCGAATCAGGTTGTCGTCGCTCTTGTAACCATCACGCTCTTTACTCCCTGTATCGCGTCGGTGATGGTGATGATGAAGGAGCGCGGCTGGAAAGAGGCATTCACAGTTTGGGCCGGGACGTGGATCGTCGCTTTTCTGGTCGGTGGAATTCTCTCCCAGATTCTTATATGATATCTCTTCAGGAAAGACTGCAGTCAGAAACGCGCATGTGCCCTCAATGCAGGAATGTCATTGAGAATCCATTTTCTGAGCGGTGCCCCCGATGCCTCGCCCATGTTCCTGTGCTCGATCCGGGCTGCGGAGCTTGCGTTCACAACTCGGGCTGTCCCGTAGCAAGCATTAAGAAATTCGAGTCGAACTCTTTATCCAAATAATCGGAGCACATCGTGGCTAACAATCAGGCAGGAAACCTTACCGAAGAAGAGATCACCAGCGCATTGCGGGAATGCTACGATCCGGAAGTTCCTGTGGACATCGTAAGCCTGGGGTTGGTGTACGGCATCACCATCGTTGACGACTGGGTCGGCGTGAAAATGACTCTCACCTCACCCGGATGTCCGGCAAGCAACATGATTTCTCAGCAGGTGAAAGACCGGCTGAAGAAAATTCCCGGCGTCGGCGATGCCGATGTACGCATCGTGTGGCAGCCAGAGTGGGACGCGAGCAGGATGAGTGATGAGGCGAAAGCGAAGTTAGGGATGAAGAAATAGTGACTGGTGAGTAGTGAAGAGAACCAAGGGCGCCAAGGTACTGGCGCCCTTCCTGTTTATGGATATCCTTCTTATTATGCGCGCCGCGGTTCCATTCCAAGGGAGAAGGCCGACTCGAGATCAAATCGAGAGTACACCCGGAACGCAATCAGCGTTTCCGATCGTTCGATACCCTCAACTTTCCTAATCTGATCCGTCACCACGGAAGCCAGTTGATCGTTCTCTCTGACACGGATGATCACGGCGAGATCATATCTCCCTGCCACAGAATACACTTCTGTGACTCCCGGAATGGCTGTGATCTGTTCCGCCACGGTGTTCGTTTTGTCGTGTTGCACGCTGAGCAATACCAACGCGGTTACCATAGGAAATTTCCGCCTTTCTGTTATGCCTTTTTTTTGAGAAGCTCTGCAAGCCCCGCTTCAATCTCCTTGCGCGGAAGATTGCCTCGTTCCAGCTCTTCGTCGCTTTTCGTCCGCAGTCGCTCGTAAAACTTCACTCCTTCTGCGCCAAATGCAGGATTGTTCTGAACAAGATCAAAGAGGACATTCTCCGCGATATCGTATCTCCCGACAATACCATAGAAGCGAAAGAGTTTCTGCTGCAGAGTGGGCGGCAGTTCGTAGGAAGAGAGTTTGCCGATCAACACATCAATTTCATCAAAGTACTCCTTCGGCAGCGTCTCCGATTCACGAAACAACAGCTCCAGGAGAAGACTCAGGGATGTCGCATACGAGTGATATTTCTCGTTTTCCTCGGATTGACGTTCCCGGACGTCTCCTATCAGCAGCAGCAGTTTCGCAGTCACAACGCACTTTTCCACATCAAAACGTTCCCCGAGGGAGAAGAACCGAATGAACTCTGTGTCAGAAAGAGAGGTGATGAGCCGAAGATCCATTCCCAACAACTGTTTCGACGAGAGTTGGATTTCCTCCAATGCTTCAGTGTACTGTTGCACCTCATTAAGCTTCAGAACTTTCGCAATGACTTGCGCCAGTTGGTGGATCATCCTCAAGAAGAAGTCGCGTGTAATCACAGAATACTCGCTCTTTTTTGTCCACCGGATTCCATACAGAAAAGTAACCACGCTTCGAGGAAAATACAAGCAGGAAATACGCCCCACGGAAGACATTTTCAATTCTCCGAACTTCTGCCGATCTTTCTTGTGCATTCAAAACACCAGGTCATCCACAAATGCGGCACCTTCATCGATGCGTATCGTCGCCTTCACTGATGTCCACGGATCATACGATCGGCTTGAGGAAATTCTGCGGACGGAATCTTCCTTCGATGCGATCATCATCGGCGGAGATCTCACCACGCAAGGAACAACCGATGAGGCCGCCTCCGTCATCAGAAGACTCCAGGAACTTCACAAACCGGTGCTCGCTGTCGCCGGAAACATGGACTCCCCCTCGTTCGATTCGACGTACGAGAATTTGGGTGTGAATATTAATGGGAAGGGGGTCGTGGTTGGTGATACGGGATTTTTCGGAGTAGCCGGTTCTCCGTTCACGCCAATGAATACGCCCTACGAGATATCCGAAACGGAGATCGCACGGCGTGCTGCGTTAGGTTGGCAGGATGTCGCCGCTGCCCGTTGGAGGATCTTTGTACCGCACGCCCCGCCCAGAGGAACAACGCTCGACAGAATTCTGATAGGAAAACACGTCGGAAGCGTCGCGGTCCGGGAGTTTGTTGAACTCCATCAGCCGGACGTGCTCGTGTGCGGACATATTCACGAGTCTCGTGGTGTTGATTCTCTCGGGAAAACACAAATGGTCAATTGCGGAGCCGCAGCCCGAGGATATTATGCGGTGATTGAATTAGCCGAAACTGTTAAGATCCAATTGTGCGGATAGCGGTTCGGTGGCACGTCAGAGTGATCATGGTTCAGTTAATTTGTGAGTAGTTCATTGGTTCATTCGGAGGCGAGTGAGCCACTCACCAATGAACTCATTAATCAGTTATCTAATTAACTTTCTTTTTAATCCTCTTGCTCAGGAATTCGAGTACGTTGACACACCATCGACCATCCTACGTCATCTTCGATGTGGGCAATGTACTGGTGCACATCGACCCCGGCGCGTTTCTTCGAACACTTTCGATTGACACCCCGGAGAACCGGGCATATTATCAACCGGAAATCATCGACATCGTGAAACGGTACGAGAGAGGGGATGACTCTACAGAATGTTTCTTTGTCAATCTCGATATGCTCTTCAACCAGAACGTGAGGAACGCGCACCGTCACCATGGCGGGAAGGAGTATTTTTCTCCGAGTGAATTCCGGGACGCGATGCTATCGATCGTCGGAGCGCCAGTAGAAGGCATGGAAGAGATTGTGCGCCGCGTCGGCGCATCAGTACCACTCGGCCTCCTCAGCAATACCAATCCAGTCCACTTTGAGTATTGTCTTCAGACGTTCGGCGTGCTCCGAAACATTTCATCACACTTTCTTTCTTATCAATTGAAGATGTTGAAGCCGGAACCTGAGATTTTCGCGCGGATCATCAAGCAGATCTCAGTCCCTCCGGAGCAGATCCTCTTCATCGATGACCTCGCCGAGAACGTCCAGGCCGCCCGGACGGCCGGGTTCATCGCTCACCAGTTTGTCGGGACGAAGAATATTGAGCAGCACTTCTCCGATTTGAAGCTCATCTAACCCCCTCCTACCCACCCTCGAAGGGCAGCATTTTCCCCAAATCGGTGCAAAGTTTGCCACTTTTGAGGCTCCGGTGGGGAATATTGCCGAATAGCGTTCTCCAGCATTGACAGCCACTTTCTCAACACACTCAGAAACCCTTTATTTTCAAGCTCTTTTTACTTGACTTTAATCGCCAATTCCCTAAATTTCAATGCCGTGTGGGGAAAAGTGGGGAATATGGGGTGAGTTTTCTCCAATAAAATCAAGCACTTCTGAGGGTGGTTTTTCATGTCTTCGTTCAAGGGGCGCTACTCGTACTCAGTTGACAATAAAGGACGCATAGCCATTCCGGCGAAGGTCCGCAAGAACGTGTCACCAGACGCGAACGACACGTTCATTGTTACGCGCGGATATGAGCAATGCCTCTTCCTGTACCCACAGGATGAGTGGGCGAAAGTCGAAGACTCCATCCGGGGCCTCTCTCCCTCAAATCCTCAACACCGATTTTTCGTGCGAACGTTGCTTCAGTGGGCCATCGATTGTCAGCTCGACAGTCAGGCTCGCTTGTCGATTCCGCAGGATCTTTTGAAGTTCGCAGGTATCGAAGATGAAGTACTCATTCTTGGGGTTCTCGAACGTATCGAGATCTGGAATCCCAAGATCTATGAAGCATACATGAACAACCAGCCCGCGACGTACGAGACCGTCGCCGAGGTTGTTCTGAAGCCAACACCATAAGTTGGCCTATGGCTGTACGTCTGGCATTGTATCATACGCCGGTTTTACGCGACGAAGTCCTGACAGGGCTCATCACGTCTGCCGGCGGCATCTATGTCGATGCCACGCTTGGGGGAGGCGGCCATGCGGAGTCCATTCTTCAACGGCTGAATCCACCAGGAGTGTTGGTCGGCCTCGACGCCGATTCTGACGCCATCCAATTCGCGACATCACGGTTATCGAGTTACCAGGGACGGGCAGTGCTCGTCCATAGCAACTTTCGAGACATTTCCGTTGCGCTTGCACAAAAGGGAATTGATCGCGTCAGCGGCATATTGTTTGATCTTGGAGTTTCATCATACCAGCTCGACGAGCCATCACGCGGTTTCAGTTTTCGAACAGACGACCGCCTCGACATGCGGATGGATCGCACTCAGGCTGTTGACGCCCGAACGATCGTCAACCAGTATGAAGAACGCGAGCTTGCAGATGTACTCTGGATGTACGGTGAAGAGCGAGCCTCTCGCAGAATCGCTCATGCAATTGTTCGTCACAGGACACATTCGCCGCTGCAGACGACAGGAGAGCTGACCGCCCTTGTCAAAGGGATTGTGGGCGAACGGTTCCTGGTGAAATCACTCGCGAGAGTTTTTCAGGCGTTACGGATCGAAGTCAACAACGAGTTGATGAATTTGGAGTCCGCACTCGCACAGGCGATTGCCATCCTCGAGCCCGGCGGCAGACTCGTCGTCATCTCCTATCACTCGCTGGAAGACCGGATCGTCAAGGATACATTGAAACAGGAAGCTGCTTCGGTTCAACGGTCAGGAAACAAATTGGTACCTGACACTCTCTTGCAGCCAAAGGTCAAGATCCTGACGAAAAAACCGATCACGGCAACCGACGATGAGAGCCGTGTTAATCCCCGATCACGAAGCGCCAAGCTGAGGGTCGCTGAGAAATTATGAACATCAAAGACGAGCCACACACTCTTTACTGAAATGGATTGGGAGTTCCCTTAAGTTCTTTGATGGCAAAAGTTTACAGAAATAGTGCGGAAATCCTTGCCGAGCGTGCGATGGAGTCTGATCAGCGATCGAAGAGCCAACAAGCGTCAGATCCTTCGAACAAACCTCAGCAGCGGCGACTCATTTATGGCGGGACAATGCCTGTGCCACCACAGGCGGAACTCCCATCCGGAACGACGCAGCCGCCGACAAATCGGCGCTTCACGAAACGCCGCGTCTCCCCGTTCAATATTATTCTCGTCCTCATGGGAACGGCGGCGGCAATTGTGCTATACATCAGCAACATCATCGCCGTGAATCAGCTTGTCAACGATATTCATAAGAGCGATGTCCGCTTCCAGGACATCCTGAGCGAACAGGAAATTCTGAAAGCACACATCAACCAGATGTCCAGTCTTGAACACGTCCGTAAGCGCGCAGAAGACGAACTGGGCCTTCGAAACCCGACCGATATTCCCCGCCCGCTTAACGTTGATCAGGACAAGATCCGCACACTCGAAGAAGCAACACGCGAGCATTGATGCCCGAGAAAAATACCATATCGGCTCAGAAACCGGCAGCGGCGCAGCAGCCCGAGGCCCCGGCGAAAGCTCGGGGACGATTTATTGCGCTGAAGTTGGGCTTCGCCATTTTCTTTGTTGTAATTGCCGGACGGCTCACAGAGGTGCAGTTTCTGCAAGCGTCGAAGTACCAATTGATCGCCCGCAAACAGTATGAACTGACTGTCGTCCAGCCCTCGGTGCGCGGAAATATTTACGACCGCAACAATAATGTTCTCGCATCGAATTCCATGTATGTATCATTTGCGGCTGATCCGAAAGTTGTCGGCGAAAATGCTGACGAAATCGCAAGGCAGTTCGCCACCGCATTTGGCAAATCACCTTCGTACTACGCGGCCAAACTGCATAGTGTCACAAGCTCCGGTTCGCTGAAACGATTTGTCTGGCTCGAGCGTCATGCCCGACCGGAAGTTGCGAAACGGATTGAGGCACAGAAGCTCACGGGTGTTGTACCCATTGATGAGCCGAAACGCTTGTACCATTACGACGCCGTTGCCGGAACGCTGATCGGTTTCACTGATGTCGACAACAAAGGAATCTCCGGGCTTGAGGTTGAGTTCGATGAGTACCTCAAAGGCAAAGATGGTTCAGTCATCATGCAGCGCGATGGACTCGGCCATGCCCGACCTTCCGTCGACTACCCGCGCATCGAACCTCGAAATGGTCATAATCTTATTCTGACGATCGATCTTGCCTATCAGTCCATCGTCGAAGAGGAACTCAAGAGAGGCGTTCAAAAAAGCAAATCCAGCGCCGGGCTGGCGGTGATGTTGAATCCAAAAACCGGCGAAGTTCTCGCTCTCGCGAATGTCCCAGGAATCAATCCGAATGATCTCGGTTCGTACGACATCAATGCATCGCGCAATCGTGTTGTCACCGACGTTTTTGAACCGGGTTCCGTTTTCAAAGTCGTCACGGCATCCGCCGCATACGAGAACGGTTTGGTGACACCCGAGAAGAAATTTTACGCCGAGCATGGCACCTACTACGCCACGGTCTCTTCTCGCTCAAAGCCGCAAAAGATCACAGACACTCACCCGTATGAGTGGCTCACGTTTCAGCAAGCTATCGAGCTTTCCAGCAATATCGTCATGGCGAAAGTTGGCCCAACGATAGGCCCTGAAAGACTTTACAGGCAGGCCCGAAACTTTGGTTTTGGCATCCCCACGGGCATTGACTTGCCGGGAGAAGTGCGGGGAAGGCTGAAAAAACCAAACGAATGGTCCGGGACGACGCTTCAAACGATGGCCTACGGCTACGAAGTTTCTGTCACCCCGCTTCAGATTGCACTGGCGTACGCGGCCGTCGCAAACAAAGGTGTGCTGATGAAGCCGTACATCGTGTCAGAAGTTGAGGACCGAGACGGTGAAGTATTGTTCGAACAGAGACCTCAGATCATTCGAAGAGTAATCTCCGAACAAACCGCAGCGATGCTCATTCAGGCGTTTGAGGGGGTCGTTGAACGCGGCACAGCGAAGGAATCGCACATTCAGGGTGTTCGAATCGCCGGCAAGACTGGAACGTCGAAAAAGGTCGTTGATGGTCACTACGGTGCCGGATCCTATACCGGTTCTTTCGTCGGTTTTTTCCCGATCGAAGATCCCCAGGTGGTGTGTCTCGTCATGATGGACAATCCACAAGGCGGAAGTTACTTCGGCGGAACTGTCAGTGCACCGGTGTTTCGAGCGATCGCCGATCGCATCATCAACACCTCGGGTCGCTTCACGAAAACACCGCAGCCGAAGGACGAGCAGCCAAGAAATGGAATCACCGTTCCCGACGTCCGGACACTTCAACTGAACATTGCAAGCCGGCTTCTCGAAAGCCACGGGTTGAAATGTCAGACCGTCGGCACGGGAGATATTGTCGTGCGACAGGTGCCGGAGCCAGGCAAACATCTGGAGAAGGATGACGTCGTCCAGATCGTTCTGAATGAACCGGGTGCCGACGCCTCCGGCGGACCGCCGGTTGTTCCCGACGTCCGCGGCATGAGCTTACGACGTGCGATCAATCGACTCGTCGTGGACGATTTTGATATCCAGGTGCGCGGATCCGGAGTTGTGGTGAGCCAGGTTCCTGCTGCAGGGCAGAGGGTGCAGGCTGGGGCAACAATCCATTTGGCATGTGAACCGCGGCCACTGGTGACCGCTGTTCTTTACTAAACCGAAAGTCGTTGTGAGTGTATGAGGTTGGGAGAGCTTCTCGCAGGCGTCCAGGTCAGTAAGATGTTTGAAACAACCTATGGGCATTCCGCGATCACGCACGAAGTGCATGTTCACCAACTTCAGTACGATTCGCGGAAGATTCAGCGCGGCGATTGTTTTATCGCCATACGCGGCACCGGTACCGACGGTCACAAGTTCCTCGAGTCGGCGATCGGAAACGGAGCCTCGGTGGTCGTCCTCGAGCAGGACTCAGCGCTCTCCGACTACTATTTCATGCACTCGGGCGTGGTGAAGATCGTTGTCCCCGACAGTCGCAAGGCACTTGCAGTGATGTCGGCAAATTATTACAACCATCCCTCCCGCAAGCTCACGATGGTAGGGGTGACGGGAACAAATGGAAAAACTACAACCACACACCTTGTCAAAGCGATCTTGGAAGCTGCCGGTCAGCGAGTCGGACTTCTCGGGACGATTGAATACAGAATCGGTGATGAAGTGATCCCTGCATCGCACACGACGCCGGAATCATTAGAGCTCAATGAGCTTTTGGCGCGCATGGCGACATCCGGCTGCCAGTCGGTCTCGATGGAAGTCTCATCCCATGCCCTTCACCAATCGAGAGTGTATGGGCTTCAATTCAGTGCAGCTGTGTTCACGAACCTGACGCAGGACCACCTTGACTATCACGGTTCCATGGAAGAGTATTTCAGCGCAAAGAAGATTCTCTTCGATACTCTCGAGCGTGACGCTGTCGCAATCACAAATGCTGACGACACCTGGGGGATGCAGATCGCGGCATCAAGCCCGGCCCGCACTCTTTCGTATGGAATTGCAGAACATGCCAATGTCCGGGCAAGCGACATCCGGCTTTCGATCGACGGTTCTTCCTGCGCCCTGTCGTTTAACAACCAGCAGACGACCATGACGACCCCGCTGGTAGGCCGATTTAACGTCTACAATATTCTGGCGGCCTATTCCACGGGACTGGCCCTGGGTCTTTCACCGGACACGCTTGCAGCGGGAATCCGTAGCGTGAAGAGTGTGCGTGGCCGGTTCGAGCGGATTGCTTCGCCAAAAGGATGGGCAGCGATCATTGACTACGCGCACACTCCGGACGCTCTTGAGAAATGCCTGCGAACCATCCATGATGTCCTTCCTCGTGAAGGCCGCGGCCGGATCATTACGGTCTTCGGCGCGGGGGGTGACCGCGATAGGACGAAGCGCCCTCTGATGGGAGCGGTTGCCGGTCAATGGAGTGACATCGTGATCGTAACATCCGATAATCCACGCACAGAAGAGCCGCAGAGCATCATTGACGGGATCGTTGCGGGGATTCCGCGTGCAGCGCAAGTGACACGGGAAGTCGACAGACGAGCCGCTATTCACTCGGCTCTGCAACAAGCCAAGGCCGGCGATGTCATCCTGGTTGCCGGGAAAGGACACGAAGACTATCAGGTGATCGGTAAAGAGAAAATTCATTTCAGTGACCGGGAAATCGTCGAAGAGTTTATTCGCGAATGAAACTAACGGCAAGCACACTCCTCGCTCTTCCACATCTTCAAGCGCTCGGGTTTGAACGGGGGAAGGATTTTGTCCTTACCGGCATATCTACGGATTCACGAACAATCCAGCACGGTGACCTATTCATTGCGCTTCGTGGCGACACGTTCGACGGACACAATTTTATTACCAAGGCTGTTGAGGCTGGGGCAGGAGCGATCGTTGCTGATTCCAAATGGGTCGAACCAAACCAGATTCTTTTCTCCAGCCTGAACGTCCCAAGGCTCATCGTTGAAGATACCATTCGTACGTTTGGACAGTTGGCGAATGCACACCGGAAGAAGTTCAAGATTCCCGTGTTGGTGATTGGCGGAAGCAACGGCAAGACGACGACGAAAGAAATGGTCTCTGCGGTCCTTCGTTCGAAATTCCGCATCCTTCATACGGAAGGCAACCTGAATAATCACGTCGGCGTGCCGCAGACGATCCTGCGTCTTGGGAAGGAACACCAAATCGCCGTTCTGGAGATTGGCACGAACCATTTCGGAGAGATTGACTACCTCTGCTCCATCGTAGAACCGACGCACGTGTTGATTACGAACGTTGGCCGTGAACACCTTGAGTTTTTCGGCTCCATCGATGGAGTCGCCAAAGCAGAAGGCGAAGCATTTGAATGGCTCCGCCAGCATCGACGTACGACCGGTATCGGTTTCGTGAATCAGGACGACGGTCATCTGAAAAAGCAGTCGAAGGGGGTCCACAAGGCAATCAGCTATGGCTTTGCCAAAGGGGCTGCGATCGTCAAAGGCAAAGTGCAATCTGTCAGTGAAAGCGCTTGTGTGCAGCTTGAAGTCAGGCAGCGGGCAAAAAAGCCTTTCCGCGTACAACTCTCCGTCCCCGGCCAGCACAATGCTTTTAATGCGTTGGCTGCCGCGACCGTTGGCCTCACGTTCAAGGTTCCGGTGAAGCGGATTCAGCAGGCGCTCTCTTCCTTCTCCAGTGCCAGCAAGAGGATGCAGGTGTTGAAGCTCGATTCTGTGATTGTATTGAATGACACATACAATTCCAACCCGGATTCTGTGATGGCCGCCCTCGGCGTCTTGGGCAGCATCGGCACCCCCGGAAAGAAAATCGCGGTCCTCGCAGATATGCTGGAACTTGGGAAGAACTCCATAGAAGAGCACAAAAGAATTGGCGAGGCTGTAACCACGTCGGGAGCAAAATACCTCCTGACGTACGGACAGCTTTCGAAGCATACACACGAAGCGGCAGCGACTGCTCAGAAATCCCATTATGAGCAGAAGACGGTGCTGTCGGAGTATTTGTTCAGCCTCCTCTCTCCCGGCGACGTTGTGCTTGTCAAAGGCTCCCGAGGAATGAGAATGGAAGAAGTGGTCGCGTTTATCACGGAACGATTCAAGACGTCGAAGACAACGCCCGATCAGGCAACCTAGGACTCAGCGGCTGATGTTCTATTATCTCTTCACATATCTCCATAGCAAGCAGATCGACATTCCAGGATCTGCTATGTTCCGGGCCATCACATTCAGAGCGGGTGCAGCGGCAGTAACGGCACTGGTCATCGCATTCTGGTTGGGGCCGAAGATCATTCAGGCGCTTCGCAACCATCAGATTGGCGAGGCCGCAAAAGTCGAAGCTCCAAAATCGCACCTGAGCAAAGCAGGGACTCCAACGATGGGCGGATTAATCGTGCTCGCAGCGCTTGTGATCCCCGCTCTCCTCTGGACAGATCTTAAGAATGGGTATATCCTCCTCATTCTTTTTGTCACCGTCGTTCTTGGCGCTGTGGGCTTCCTCGATGACTATCTGAAAGTTGTGAAGAAAAAACCGAAAGGGCTTATCGGCAGGTACAAGATTATCGGTCAGGTGCTGGTGGGACTCGTGGTGGGCGGCGTGATTTACTTTCACCCGCAGTGGATAGACTCGACTCTCGTTGTCATGAAAACGAAAACCACGGTGCCGTTCTTCAAGTATCTGGAACTCGACCTTGGAATCCTGTACATCCCGATCGTCATTTTTATTATCACGGCAACATCGAATGCGGTGAATCTCACTGACGGATTGGATGGACTGGCCATCGGAACGGTCGGCATTGTTGCCTTGACGCTGGCCATCATCGCCTATGTTTCAGGTCACGCAGAATGGAGCAAGTACCTCACGATTCCATTTCTGAGAGGAAACGGAGAGCTTGCCATCTACTGCTCGGCGTTGGTAGGAGCTGCGCTCGGTTTTCTGTGGTTCAATTCATATCCGGCCCAGGTGTTCATGGGCGATACGGGGTCGCTCGCCCTCGGAGGTGTCATCGGTGCGATGTGCGTACTGATCAAAAAGGAATTTCTGCTGCCGACACTGGGGGGCGTATTTCTCATGGAAACACTGTCGGTGATCATTCAGCGGATGTACTTCAAGTACACCAAGAAGAAATACGGAGAGGGGCGCCGCGTGTTCAAGATGGCGCCTATCCATCACCATTTTGAATTGCTTGGATGGCCGGAGCCGAAAATCGTTACGCGATTCTACATCATCGCGATTCTTTTCATGATTCTGAGCCTGGCGACGTTCAAGGTGCGTTGACAACAACGGCCCGGGGAAACAAGTGAGCGAGTTTCATGGACATTTCGCAGCTGCGCGACAAGAAGATTTCTGTCATCGGTGCCGCCCGTAGCGGTGTTGCGGTCGCGAAACTGCTTCAGAGTCAAGGCTCGCTGGTCTTCGTCAGTGACAAGACCGGCCCGGAGAAACTGAAAACGGAAGCACAGATGTTGCGCGAGCTCGGCATTGCTTACGAGCTCGGCGGTCATTCTGACCGCGCGTATGAGTGTTCTTTGATTGTCATAAGCCCGGGAGTCCCAAGCAACGCTCCCGTGGTACTGGAAGCCCGAACACGGGGCATCAACGTCGTCAGCGAGGTAGAGGTTGCAAGCTGGTTCTGTCGTTCAACCATCATCGCGATTACCGGATCGAATGGGAAGACAACAACAACCACATTGATTGGGAGGATCCTCGGCGATGCAAAGAAGAAACATGCAGTTGCGGGGAACATTGGCACGGCATTCTCATCCGTCGTTCTGGAGTTGGCTCCAGCAGATATTGCTGTTCTGGAAATAAGCAGCTTTCAGCTCGATCACTGTGAGACGTTTCGACCGCGCATTTCGGCGATCATGAATATCACGCAGAACCATATGGATCGGTACGATCACTCAATGGAAAAGTATGCGGGATCGAAGGCGCGGATTTTCATGAACCAGAAAGACGACGACATCCTGATCTACGACGCAGATGACGAGCAAACAGTGAAGATTGTGGAGAGCGCACGGTGCAGGCGGATCCCGTTCAGCATCCGGCAGCGATTAGCCGAGGGGGCGTCTGTCGAGAACGGAATGCTGGTGACCACTCTCGCCGGAAAACGGACCGAGGTCATCAACGTGGACGAGATAAGCATCAAGGGACCTCACAATCTTTATAATGCGATGGCCGCATCGTTGGTCGGACAGTTGGAAGGTGTGGGCACTGCCTCGATTCGGGCCACGCTGCGAAATTTCAAAGGCGTCGAACACCGCCAGGAATTTGTACGGGAAGTCAACGGCGTGCGGTACTACAATGATTCGAAAGCAACGAGTGTCGAAGCCGTTCGGTACGCTCTTCAAGCATACGATCAACCGATCGTCTTGATGCTCGGTGGGCGGGACAAAGGAAACGACTATGCACGGATTCTGGATCTCGTGCAGAAACATGTCCGTGCCATCGTTGCCATGGGTGAATCGGCAGACAAGGTCGAAATGGCTTTCTCCGGAACGAAGCCGGTCCGCCGGGCAAACTCCATCGACGAGGCGGTGCAAACCGCGCAACGCCTTGCTCAGAGGGGAGACGTGGTTCTTCTTTCCCCGGCCTGTGCTTCCTTCGACTGGTTTGAGAACTACGAACAACGCGGAAGAGTCTTCAAGGAACTGGTAAAAAATCTCTAGCGCATACATGACCCGGGCCCAACGAAATCATATCGATCTCCCGACGCTCATCACGGTGCTGACGCTCATGGTTCTGAGCCTCGGAGTGGTGTACAGCGCTTCGGCCACCTGGGCGATGGAGAAGTTTGGAGAGAGCAACCGGCTTCTGAATCTGCATGCTCTCAAAGTCTTACTTGGTTTGGTCGCACTTTTTGTCGGCATGACCATTGATTACAGAAAGTACAAGAAGCTGACGAAACCGGCGGTCATTCTCTCCATCATTTTTCTGACGATCACGCTGGTCCTCGGCGGTGAAGTGAAGGGTGCAACGCGTTGGTTGCGATTTGGCGGCTTGAGTCTTCAGCCTTCAGAGTTTGCCAAGTTCGCGCTCCTGTTCCACCTTTGCACGCTCATCTCGACCAAAGGGGAGGCCATCAGAGATTTCAAGAAGGGCTTCCTGCCGATGATGGTCTGGATCGGAAGCGTTGCGGGTCTCGTGCTCATTCAGCCAAACTTCAGCACGGGATCCATGATTATCCTGATGAGTATGGTCATGTTGTTTATCAGCGAGGCGAAATTCACGCATCTGTTCGGCACGGTTGGAGCGGCGATCCCCGTTCTGGGTGCAGTCGCTCTTGCTCGTCCTCACGTCATGGCGCGCATCAAGTCGTTCATTGACGGAAGTGCCAGCGGCGGGCATCTGAATTATCAGCTGATGCAGGGAATCATCGGTTTTGGCAACGGGGGGTTGTTCGGCGTCGGACCCGGCCTGAGCAAGCAGCGCGATTTCTTTCTTCCCGAGTCGTACGGCGATTTCGTGTTTTCCATTGTCGGCGAAGAATATGGCTTGATCGGCACGATCGTATTTATGGGATTGTTTCTGGTTCTGCTTTTGCGGGGATTCAAAATCGCGAAGAATGCACGAGACGACTTCGGTCGTCTGCTGGCAATTGGTATCACGAGCGTCGTCACGCTTTATGCGCTCGTCAATGCCGGCGTCACGCTTGGGATATTGCCCACAACAGGACTACCGATGCCCTTTGTGAGCTATGGAGGATCATCGTTGCTCTTTACATCGTTTGCCGTCGGTGTTCTCTTGAACATTTCGTCGCAAACGGACATGCATCCTCGGCTGGAAAAAACGCCCGTTCCCGAGAAGTCATCGCAACCGTTGGAAGACCAGACCGCAAAAGTGTACTAAGGACCAATGTGGACAAAGATGTTTCACACATTCTGGTTGCAGGAGGCGGGACAGGGGGCCATTTGTTCCCCGCCCTCGCCATTGCTGACGAGATCATGAAGCTGCAACCGGACGCTGTGTTTTTGTTCCTGGGAACAAAAGGAAAAATTGAGGCACGCGTTGTTCCCCAGCGCGGCTATGCATTTCGAGCAATCTGGATCAGCGGCTTTCACCGGAGACTGACCCTTGACAATCTCCTCTTCCCGCTGAAAGTATTGGTTTCACTCGTTCAATCGTTCTTTGTCATACGCCAGTTTCGCCCGGACGTTGTCGTTGGAACCGGCGGCTATGTGTGCGGACCGGTATTGTTCGTCGCTTCGATTCTAAAAATCCCGACGGTGATTCATGAATCGAACAGCTACCCCGGGGTCACGACCCGGATGCTCGCCAGGAGGGCAACAAAGATCTTCATTGCCTTCGATGACGCGAAGCGTTGGCTGAAACGCACAGACCACCTGACGCTTATCGGAACGCCGACACGGGAAACCCTCGGGACAGTTTCACAGTCTGTAAGTCGAGAGTTTTTTCAGCTTGAGCCGGAGAAGAAGACGCTTCTCGTGTTCGGCGGAAGCTTGGGCGCAGCCTCCATCAACAGTGCCGTCTTGGAGGCGCTGGATGATCTGCTCGATGCCGGTGTTCAGCTGATCTGGCAGACTGGTCAGGGCGATTTCGAGCGCGTGCGGGCTGCGATCGGCGCCAGGTCCATCGGCTGGCTGGGAGCGTTCATTGACAGCATGGAATATGCTTTCGGCGCCGCGGATCTTGTCGTTTGCCGTTCGGGGGCGACAACGCTGGCTGAACTTACGCGGGTTGGGAAACCGGCAATTATCATCCCATATCCCCGTGCAGCCGGAGACCATCAAACGCATAATGCTCGTTCGCTGGCTGATGCAGGGGCGGCCGTCATGATTGCCGATCACAACGCACGACACGAACTGAAATCCGTCGCGCTCACTCTGCTGAACGACCCAGAACGTTTGGAGAACATGAGCAGAATGAGTGCCCGACTCGGAAAGCCCAACGCAGGGCGGGCAATCGCAACAACGATCTTGGAGATGATTCGATAATTCGCGATGCAGCAAAAGACATTCAAATATAAACTCGACTTTTACTACCAGCAAGCTCTTTCGTACCTGCTGGTGTTCCTGTTGTACGCGGGCATCAAGGGGAGTTTTTTTGAAGACCAGTTCCATTTCGTTTTCAAAGATCCCCTGGTCTACATCATGATGTTTTTTGTTGTCATCGCTCTTGGCTCGCTCGTGTTGAACCTCTACCGAAATCGCAGATTAGTGATCACGGACGATCGACTGATGTTTCAGTCTCGTGACCGCGAGCGTGAAATCATGATTTCAGAAATTGAATGGATGCACATCGGGCGCGAGATGCTGGTCCAGACGGCCGGACATTTTCAGCTGATTATTTTCAAAATGAAGGGGCGCAAGCGGCTGTTCCGGATACGCGTCGGACGCTACGAACGCGACAGAGAACTTGTCGTGGAGATGGAGCGCATCGCGCAGCACGTTCCAAAGGGAAAACGCAGACGGTTCGGAATGAGACGGAGGAAGGGGATATAGATTTTCGATTTATGATTTGTGATATTGGATTTGTCCCGCTCTTGGATTCCGCAACGAGGCGGGATTCAAAGATCGGAATTTGAGATTTCGAGTTTAGGATTTCGGGTTTGGAATTCAGTGTATTTCAGTCAAAGGACCATCAAGACTTCATGTTCTCATCGATCAAAAAAATACACTTCGTCGGTATCGGTGGCATCGGAATGAGCGGGATCGCTGAGATTCTGCTCAATGAGGGTTTCCGCGTCAGCGGCTCCGATCGAGGCCTCTCAGAGGTCACCGAAAGACTTCAAAAACTCGGAGCCACTATTTACGAGGGACACAAGGCGGAAAACATCGCGGACGATGTTGACGCGCTAGTCTATTCTTCCGCCGTCGCAATGGAAAATCCCGAAGTCCTGGCAGCCCAGCGGCGCAAGATTCCCGTTATCCGCCGCGCGGAGATGCTGGCCGAGGTGATGAGACTGAAGTACGGCATTGGCATTGCCGGCACACACGGCAAGACAACGACGACATCGATGGTCAGCCTTGTCCTGATGGAAGGCGGCCTCGATCCAACGGTCATCGTGGGTGGAAAATTGAGCGGTCTCGGCGGCACGAATGCTCGCCTGGGCCACGGCGATTTCATCGTGGTGGAAGCGGATGAATTTGATCGCTCGTTCCTTTCCATTACCCCAACGATTGCCGTCATGACGACACTCGAGACCGACCATCTTGACTGCTATCGCGACCTCGAAGACATTAAAGGAGCGTTTATTCAATTTGCGTCGAAAGTTCCGTTCTACGGATTTGTCGTCCTGTGCCTTGATGAACCTGCGTTGCTCGACATCATGCCACAGCTCAGCAAGAAGAAGATCCTCACCTACGGACTGAATCCTCAAGCGGACATCCAGGCGGTCGACATCCGGCACAAGGACAACACTTCGACGTTCACGGTCGTGAAAGACGGAAAGGACCTCGGCCCCGTTACGATTCAAGTGCCCGGCAATCACAACGTGCAAAATTCGCTTGCAGCCATTACCGTAGGATTGGAGCTAGGAGTTCCATTCGACAAGGTTCGATCGGGCATTGAGAAGTTTGCCGGGGTGTACAGACGCTGGGAAAAGAAGGGCGAAGTCAACGGCATCGCACTGTATGACGACTACGCGCATCACCCGACGGAGTGTCGCGCAACGCTCGCCGGAGTGAAGGCCGGCTGGAGGAGGCGCGTCGTTTGCGTATTTCAGCCACATCTCTTCACACGGACACGCGATTTCTACGAAGAGTTTGGCAAGTCCTTTCTGCTCTCCGACGTGCTGGTCGTTACGGATGTCTATCCTGCGCGCGAGGAGCCGATCCAGGGTGTGACAGGAGAATTGATCGTCAACGCGGCAAGGCGATTCGGTCATAAGGATGCGCACTACGTCCCCGACAAGAAAATGATCCCAGATCATCTCAAGTCGATCGTCAAGAGCGGCGATATTGTTATCACGATGGGCGCTGGAGACATCTGGAAATACGGGGAAGAGTTTCTGAGCAAGATGAAGAAGTGAGGGGTTCATTAGTTCATTAGTTAATTAGTTAACTGGTTAACTGGTTAACTGGTTAATTGGTTAATTGGTTAATCGGCTAGCTCGAAAGCGAGCTCATCACCAATGAGCCAATCACAAATTAACAAGTCACTGATGTGGTCACTATAAGCGACATACAGCAATTTTTCCGCGGGCACATTGCCATCAACGAACCGATGGCAAAGTACACCTCGATGCGCGTTGGCGGCCCGGCGGATTATTATGTCGAACCTGTGGACAAAAAGGATCTCATCGAGATCGTTTCGTACTTCGAGAAGAATTCGTACCCCTACATGATGTTGGGGCGCGGGAGCAACATGATTGTCAGTGATGAGGGCATACGGTGCGCCGCCCTCAACGTGGAGTCAAGTCTGTCTGATGTTCGCATGGAAGGCGATCTCGTCATTGCTGAGGCAGGAGCACACTGGTCGAAATTTGTCGACTTCTGCATTCAGAACGGTCTGGCGGGCGTGGAAATGCTGGCCGGCATACCCGGAACCGTCGGCGGCGCCGTGGTGATGAACGCCGGAGCACGCGGCGGAGAGGCTGCTGATTACCTGGTGGATGTGGAAGTATTCCGCAACGGTCAGTTCCAGACGGTGAAGAAAGCAGATGCACGGTTCGCGTACCGTCGCTCTGGTTTCGAAAAGGACATTGTCCTGAGCGCATCGTTCCGTTTGCCGCAGGGGGATCGGGAAGAGTTGATTGCCAGGCGCAGAGAGTACATTCTGAAGAGGAACACAACGCAGCCACTGACCCTCCCCAACTCCGGGAGCATGTTTAAGAACCCGCCGGGGCTGTTTGCCGCCAAGTTGATCGAACAGGCCGGGCTCAAAGGGAAACGGGTGGGAAATGCTCAGATCTCCGAGAAACATGCCAATTTCATCGTCAATCTCGGGGACGCAAAGGCTGCCGACGTGGTGACGCTCGTTGATCTTGCACTGCGGACGGTCCATCAAAACACGGGTGTTCTCCTCGAACTTGAAGTGAAGCTCGTGGGTTTTCCCAACGAAATCCGACAGAAGGTCGCATGAGCACAAGCAGATCATTGAAATTCGGATTTCTGGGATTGGGCGTGCTGGCGATAGGACTCGTTGTCGCAGCGAATCTCTGGAAATCGGACCTGAAGGTGAAGCGTGTAACAATCGAGGGAAACCGAATCGTCGAAACAGCGGAGCTCCTCCAGCTGATCAAGGTCCCCAAGAACACGCAGCTCCAGGAAATCGATCTGATGGCTGTGCGACGAGACATCATGAGTCACCATTTCATCAAAGATGCCGTGGTCGAGCGTGATTTGCCGGCAACGTTGAAAGTGACCGTGAAAGAGCGCGTGCCGCTTGCCATGATCAACAGCACAGAAATTCTCTATCTGGACGAGGACGGCGTCGTGTTGCCTCACTCGATCTCGAAGCAATTGTTCGATTTGCCCGTGCTGACGGGAATGCCTGACGGCCTTTCCCTCGCCCCCGGAGCAACGCTCAAAAACGATGACATACAGGAAGCGCTCAGGATTCTCGCCTGCACGAAACTGGTGAACAAAGAGCTCTATCATCTGATCTCGGAGGTGCGGCTGCGAAACGGCGGCGACATTGTTCTGTATGCTTCAGAGTGGGGGGTGCCGATCATTTTTGGCCGTGGGGAAATCGCCAAGAAGTTGGTGCGACTGGAAGCCTTCTGGAATGATGTTGTCCACGAGCGCGGTTCTGACAATTTGCAGTATGTGGATTTGCGGTTCGACGACCAGGTGGTCGTCCGATGGAATAAAAAACAAGGGTAGCAATTCAGTTCATGTCACGACGGGCTGGTTGTGTGCCGGTCCCGGATTGAAAGGAAGACAAGGCTGTATGACACAAGATATCGCAGTTGGACTTGATATTGGCACCACAAAAGTCTGCGCCATTGTTGCTGCGCCAGATGAGAACCATCCCGGGAAGTTGAACATTCTTGGTATTGGAAAGAGTGCATCGGATGGGTTGACGCGCGGCGTCGTCACAAATATCGAAAAGACCGTCCGCTCGATCCAGAATGCCGTGGCGGATGCTCAGGCTCAGTCGGGGGTCAAGATCACTTCTGTCACCGTTGGCATCGCAGGCGACCACATTCAGAGTTTCCAGAGCCGCGGCGTTGTGGCCATCAGCCGTCCCGAGAACGAGATTTCTCAGGCAGACGTGGAGCGATTGATCGATGACACGAAAAAGGTCGCGCTCCCTTCCGATCGGAAGATCATCCATGTCATTCCGCAACAGTTTATCGTGGACGGCCAGGACGGAATTTACGACCCCGTTGGAATGTCCGGCGTTCGGATGGAGGCCGTGGTTCACATTATTACAGGACTGGTGACGGCGGCCCAGAATATTTACAAGTGTGTACAGCGTGCGGGCCTTCATGTGAACGACATGGTTCTCGAACCGCTTGCATCAAGTTATGCCGTGCTCGATGACGAGGAAAAGGAAGTGGGCGTAGCGTTGCTCGATATCGGCGGCGGAACCACTGACCTCGCAGTCTTTGAAGAACGCACCATTCGCCACACAGCCGTCATCGGCATCGCAGGCAAAAAGGTTACTGATGATATTCGGAAAGGCCTCGGCATCCTGACGGACCAGGCTGAGCGCATCAAACAGGACCATGGGTATGCGTTTATGCCTGCCATTGTGAACAATGAGCCCATCGTTCTCCCGGGAATCGGCGGACGCGCACCAATCGAGATTGATAAGAAGCTCCTTTGCCAGGTCATTCAACCGAGGATGGAAGAAATTCTCGAAATCGCCTCCATGGAAATCAAGCGGTCTGGATATTCAAAACATCTGTCCGCCGGAGTGGTATTGACTGGCGGAGGATCGCTGATCAAAGGAACCGCGGACTTGGCTCGAGAAGTTCTTGGAATGCCGGTAAAGATTGGAATTCCTTCGGGTTTCAGCGCGGGGCTTGTTCGGGAAATTGAAAATCCAATTTATGCGACAGGAGTCGGACTTGTCATTCATGAACTGAAACATCGTGATCGTTCAACGATCACCTCAACAGTAACTCCGGAAAAGGGAAAGGGGTCTGTCAAAAACATTTTTAATCGTATGAAAACGTGGTTCGACGAGCTGTAGTGTAGGCCGTTGGCCCATATCAAAAATTAAGAGATCAATAATCCATTCACTCACTAAACCAAGGAGATGTTACCGTGATTGAACTTGACACCTTAGCGGACCGCGGGGCAAAGATTCGTGTAGTTGGCGTTGGTGGCGGCGGTGGAAACGCCGTCAACAGCATGATCGACAGAGGATTGGCCGGAGTCGATTTCATTGCAATCAACTGCGACGTCCAGGCGCTGGAACGCAATAAGGCATCGCAAAAGATCCAGGTCGGAAAGACACTGACCCGGGGTCTCGGTGCCGGCGCTGATCCTACGATCGGCCATCGGGCCGTGGAAGAGGATCGGGAGGAAATCGCTCGTGCCATCGCAGGCAGTGATATGGTTTTCGTCACAGCAGGCATGGGAGGCGGCACCGGGACCGGCGGAGGCCCCATCGTAGCCAATATCGCCAAGAGTCTCGGCGCTCTCGTCGTCGGAATTGTTACAAGGCCGTTTAACAGCGAAGGAAAACGGCGGATGGCTCAGGCTGAAGAGGGAATTGAAGAGTTGAAGAAGCAAGTCGATACCCTGATCGTCATCCCCAACCAGAAGCTGCTGGACATCATCGATCGGCACACTCCGCTGCTCGACGCCTTCGAGCTGGCGAACGAGGTTCTGCACAACGCGACGCGTGGAATTTCCGAGCTGATCACTGTCTCCGGACTGATCAATGTTGATTTCGCAGATGTTCGCACGGTGATGCGCGAGATGGGCGACGCACTGATGGGCTCCGGTATTGCGACGGGTGAGAATCGTGCCGTTGAGGCAGCGCACGCTGCAATTTCAAGCCCGCTGCTCGATGGTGTCTCCATCGCCGGCGCACAGGGCATTCTCATCAACGTAACAGGCGGCAAAAACATGTCCCTCGTAGAAGTCGATGAAGCCACGAGTGTCATTCACGACGCAGCCGGTGATGACGCAAACGTCATCCTCGGTACGGTGATCGATGAAAACATGAAGGACGAGATCATGGTGACAGTCATCGCCACCGGCTTCAACAAGAAGGCCATGGCAGTGAAAGTGCCGCCGAAGACGGTGTCGAAACTGATTGATCGCATTCCGTCCGGACCGAATGACTTGCAGAAGTTCGAAGAGCCCACATTCTTGCGTCGCGGCATTGACATTTCCATTCAGGCGCCGCGCGACTCCGAGAGGGGTGACGAAAAAATCGACAAGGCTGATCCGGATAAGCCGGCGTTCTTGCGAAAGATCATGGACTAATCATCCAACGAGCGGGTTCTGCTGTCCCACTCGAGTTGCTGTTATACGAATGTGGTCATCAGGGCGGTTCCACCCGTCCTGCAAATCGATCACGGATGCATCAATCATCTCCGTCCCCGCGAAGGAGCTAAGACTTCGCGGGGATTTTTTGTCCGTCACCCTTTCGTTGCTTCTCTGATGCGCTTTCCCTACATTTTTGATGTGCGCTTCATCATCAAAATTCTCTCGCTCATTCTCTTCTGTCTGACCGCTTTTCCGGTTTGGGCCCAGCCACGCGTCGAAAGCCAATTCCGCATTGCACGACTCAAGTACAGCGGCGGCGGGGATTGGTACAACGATCCGTCAGCTGAAGTGAACCTGCTTAAATTCATCAAGGATAATACTGCGATCGATACCGATCCACGTTATGAGTTCGTCGATCTCACAAGCGAAAAACTCCCATCGTACCCCTTTCTTTTCATGACTGGTCATGGGAATATCGTTTTCACGGATTTTGAGATTCAACGATTGCGGTCATATCTGGTCGATGGCGGGTTTCTCTACGCAGATGATGATTACGGCATGGATAAGGCCTTTCGAAGGGAAATGAAAAGGCTCTTTCCGGATCAGGATCTCGTCGAACTCCCGTTTAGTTTCGGGCTCTACAACTGTCATTTCAATTTCCCCAATGGCGTTCCGAAGACACACGAGCACAACGGCAAGCCGCCGCAGGGGTTTGGCCTGTTCTACAAAGGCCGGCTGGTCGTCTATTATACATACGAGTCAAATCCCAGCGACGGATGGGCTGACCCCGAGGTGCACGGCGACCCCGAATCCGTTCGCCAGGAAGCGCTTCGGTTCGGAACGAACATCGTAGTGTGGGCGTTGAGCCACTAGTTGGTGAACAGTTAATTAGTGAGTGGTTAACTGGTGAGTAGTGATTGGTGATTGGTTACTTATATGATCAGGGTGATTCTTCAGCGGATTTTCTGCGGCGCAGGTAGGCGATGTATCCGTTGATACGATGCTGCAATTCCAAGCCTTCCGCTTTGATAGGGTCGAATTCACCTGCATGGAAATATGATTCATCGAGGCAAATATTCAAGTCGTCGAGTAATTCTTCAAGAGATCCTCGCGACTGTCGCAAATACTGGATGTTCTCTTGATAATGAAATCTTCCATGACCTTCAGCAATATTGTTGGTCAACGATTTTGCAGCTCGTCGCATTTGAGAACCGAGATTGTACTTCTCCTCGGGCGGGAGCCTCTTTATCAGGTCAAATATCTTCTTTCGGAACTCTCTTGCAGCTTTGTAGACTTCCAGATCTTCGAAACTGTACGTGGCCATGATTCCAATGAAGCAAATCCAGTAGAGCCATTCACCAAAAAACGATTGGCAGTATGACGGAAACCACTTTGCCAACAAGTTGACTAATTAACTAATTAACTAATTAACTAATTGACCATCCGCATTGCCCGACTCCGCTAACATACTGAGCGAGATCCTGAAGCGTCTCTCCGCCACGCGCAAGCGTCAGCACTCTGTTGAGCTTCGCGCCAACCTCCTTTCATTCTCAGCAATTGTCATCCTCACGCTTGTTGCCGCGTCGCTTCTCGAACTCGCGTTCAGACTCGACAGTTCTGGCCGAACAATTGTCTTTTTTGTCGCTGCCGCCTGTATTGGCTTCTTCGGCCTCTGGTATGTTGGCCGTCCTGTTCTGAAAGCCTTTGGAATTCTTCGTTCAGCAAACGACTTCGAGCTGGCAAAATCTGTTGGAGCCTCGTTCCCCCGAATTCACGATCGAATGCTGAATCTCCTCCAATTGCATCAGGAGATCGTTGCCGGGAGGTCGTTATACTCCCCCGAGCTCGTGGATGCTTCATTTCAAGACCTCGCGGAGAACATCCGTGATCTCGATTTCACAGCTTCGATCGACACTTCGCCTGTTGTGCGCTCAACAAAACTGTTCGCGGCGAGCATTGTTGGCGCCATCCTCCTTGTCCTGCCGTCATCCGGACAATTCTCGGATGCGCTCTTTCGGATCTCTCATTTCAATAGAGAGTTTGTCTCTCCCTCAGAATTCACCATCGAAGTAACGCCGGGAAACAGTGAGGTTATCAAAGGACAAACAGTTCAGGTCGCCGTCCGCGTGCAGACGGTTCACCTGCTGCCTGAAGCCACACACCGGCACACGCTCGATCTTTTCTGGCGGCTGGATGGAACTCGGAGCTTCGAGCACGCTGAACTTCGACCTGATTCTGTGGGAACATACAAGACTGCATTTCAAAACATCCGTGGATCAACAGAATACTATGCAACGATTTCCAACACTGAGAGCGAACGATTCAAACTCACCGTCGTCGACCGGCCCGTGTTCCGATCATTTCAGGTACGACTGGAATACCCCGGCTATACGAAGCTGCCACCAAAGGCTCAGGACGAATTCACCGGTGATGTGGCAGCGCTTGCCGGTACCAAGATCACTCTCACGGGAATTGCCAGCAAGGATCTTCGCTCGGGAACTATTATCTTCGGCGCCGGAAAATCGCTCCCGCTGGCAGTGAACAATCAGAAATTCTCCGCGTCGTTCCGACTCGAAAGCGAGACGGATTATCATATCGATGTGAGTGACGCAGAGAACCTCGTCAATGCCGATCCTATTCGCTATCAACTCAAAATCATCCCCGATGAGTCGCCCACGGTCGCTCTTCTTCAACCGGGACGCAATCTCGATTTGGCCGGAGATCCACTAATCCGCCTTTTGATACAAGCGAAAGATGATTTCGGAATATCAGCGCTCCGGCTTGGGTACCGCATGGTTCATTCCCGTTATGAGAAGCCCTGGGAAGCCCCTCGGTACGTCTCCATTGCGCTCCCATCCGGCATTTCCACAGAGCTTGAATTGCCCTACACATGGGATCTGACGCCCCTTCACCTCGTACCCGAAGATGTCATCGAGTATTTTGCAGAGGTGTTTGACAATGATGCTGTTCACGGTCCCAAGTCAGGAAAGAGTCAGATATTTCTCATCCGACTTCCTTCGCTCGAAGAAGTGTTCGCAGAGGTGGACAAAGGGCACGAGGCATCGCTCGATGATATGAAGCAGGCGCTTGAGGACGCCAAGCAGTTGAAGGAAAAGATCGAGTCCGTCAACCAGGATATGAAGAAGAACAAGGAGATGGATTGGCAGCAGCAGAAGAAGCTGGAGGAGATGTCGAAGAAGTACCAGGAGCTCCAGAAGAAATTGGATAACGTCCAGAATAAGGTCAGCGAGATGGTCCAGAAGATGGACCAGCAGCAGGTTCTTTCAAAAGAGACGATGGAGAAGTATCTCGAGTTGCAGCAGATGTTCGAGCAGATGAACTCCGCCGAGCTTCAGCAGGCGCTGAAACAAATGCAGCAATCAATGCAGAACCTGAATAAAGAACAGCTCCAGCAGGCAATGCAGAAACTCACATTTTCTGAGGACCGTTTCCGTCAGAGCATCGAGCGCACCATTGAGCTTCTGAAGCGCATTCAAATCGAGCAAAAGATTGACGAAGCACGGAAGCGCGCGCAAGAGCTCGAGCAGGCTCAGAAGGAATTGTCTCAGGAAACTGCCAAGGGGACGGAAGACGAGCAGAAACGAAACGAGGTCGCCAAGAAACAGAACGATCTGGCAGAGAAACAGCGACAGCTCGAACAGGAAACAGCCGATGTCCAGAAGCGCATGGAGGAGTTCTTTACCGAGATGCCTGCCGATCGCATGCAGCAGTTGAATGCCCAGATGCAGGCGCAGCAGCTTGGACAAAAGATGACGCAGGCCGGCAAACAGATGCAGGCCGGACAGATGCAGCAAGCACAACAAGCACAGCAGCAAGTTGGGCAACAACTCCAGGAGCAATCAAAGGAACTGCAATCGATTCAGCAGGAGATGTTGCAAAAGCAGATGCAGCAGACACTCAATGCGCTTCGCCGGGCGACGAACGACATGCTGGAACTATCCAAGCGCGAAGAAAGCCTGAAGCACCAATCACAGGCGGCGCCGACCAACTCACCGCAATTGCGCCAAAACGCTCAGGATCAGATGCGAGCGATGCAGGATATGCAGAACGTCATTCGTGGATTGGGTGAGTTGTCGAAACGATCGTTTGCCGTGACGCCGGAAATTGGACGGTCGATCGGCGAGGCGATGGCGCACATGCAGGGATCCCTCGAAGCCCTTGAAGGGCGTAACGGCTACGGCGCATCGCAGGAAGAGGGCCAATCGATGAGCTCCTTGAACAAGACTGCCACGCAGCTTCAGGGGGCCATGCAAAACATGATGAAGCAAGGGAGCGGGTCCGGGATGGGCGGACTGCTGCAACAACTGCAAATGATGGCGGGGCAGCAGCAATCCATCAACGCCCAGACGCAGAGCATGCAGCAGGCGGCCGAGGCCGCGCGCCTTGCCGTCGAGCAGGAAGCTGTTCGCAAGTCATTGGAACAACTCAACAAGGAAGCGCAGGCGAGCGGCGAGCAGAAGAATATGCTTGGCGATCTCGATAAGATTGCCGAAGAGATGAAAGAAGTGGTTCAGAACCTCACACAGAACAACGTCAATCCGGAGACCGTTCGCAAGCAGGAGCGAATTCTCTCGCGTTTGCTCGATGCCTCAAAGTCAATGCATGAACGTGACTATGAGAAAAAACGAAAAGCCACGACAGGCACTCAAATCGTCCGCCGTGGTCCCGGCGAGCTTGATCCCTCGTTGCTGGAAGGAAAGAACAAGCTTTTGGAAGATCTCCTCAAATCCCTCGAACATGGATACTCCAAAGACTATCAGGAGCTCATCCGTAAATATTTTGATTCGCTGCAGAAGCTTGAAATGCAGAAGCAATAGTGATGCTGACCCAATCCTCGGCGGGCATGTTGTACACACCCCTCTGCTCCCCTCTCTCCACACACTTCCTTCGCACGAGAGGGGACGCGTATAGCAAAGAATGAAAACCCGCAAACAACCGAGCTTAGTCAGTCCCCTCTGAGGGTGGGTTGTGCAAGAGGGAGAGGGGATTTAGGGGTGTGTCGCCGGAAGTCGACGACGCTCAACATTTCACACCCAAAGGAAAACGGCGGGACAAGATACGGGACGCTGATTTGCGAAGTGATGGCTTGGAGGTGCTTCGATTCAAGAATGCTGAAGTGTTGACGAACAGCGACGGGCTAGTGCTTGTAGTATTTGAGAAAGTCGAAGCGGCACTGAAAGGAAATGCAGCGTAATGCTGCCCTCCTCCCCGCCATATAGAAAGCGGGGAGTCGAAGACTGTCACAGTCCTGCCCATCCCATTAGAGCTTCGCCCCGTCAGTCCGCGACAGCACATGTTCAAGACAACGCCTGCCGCTCGTTCTCCTGCGGCGTCTCTGCCACCCGTAATGCCGGGAAGATGAACATCGACATGCCCGTAGCTAGCAAGGGGTAGAACACGTCGACGAGAAGATAGAATCGTTGATAGACCAGCCATGTCCCAAGAAGGATGACCACCCCAAGAGCGAAGATCGAAAGTAATGCTGGCATCGGTCGGAATCTACTCGCAATAAACCCTGCACAGACTATGCAAAGTATTGTCAGCCAGATGTGCAGGGTCTGCGATCGCACAACCACAGTTTGTGAGACAATGGACTCGAGCACACTTCGGTAGGAATTACCCAGCAGCCATCCGTTCTCCATGGAGGTTGGATCCCCCCGAACAATGAAGACTATCTTGCCTTCATAGTCGCCCTTGAGGTCTTCAAGCGTGAATGGGTCGGAGAAATTCTTCTTGCTATAAACACCGCTGAACCTCAGGTTGGCGCTGGAATCTCCCATGTATGATACGACTATTGTCCGTTCCATGTATACGGCGGAGGACTGGCGAGCGTACATCCATTCATCAGCGTCAACGGGAAGCCGGTAGTCGCCGAACTCAACCACGCCTGCATCCGTCGCTGGCGCGATCGCCCGCGAATAACGATGGTATTTTCGCAGGAGCTCCACTGAGATGTCGGGAACGGATAACTTGTTGCCGCTCGATTTGTCTTGCAGCCTGACTCGAAAGAGAAACGGATTCAATCGGAGTTCGAACGGCTGCATGGTCATTCGCCCCTTTGAGAATGCAAACTCCCCTGTCGAGTCCGCAATTCGCAGGTCCGACCACATTGGCAAACCCAACACTGCAATTCCGGTGTTTTCCATTTTCTTCAACAGAGGAAAGACATCCTGGTTCCGCTCGCCCCATCGTATATCGCGAATATCGACCAAGACCGCTCGAGCACCCACTCTCTTCAACTCCTCAACAATCGACAAGCATCCTTTGAGATATTTCGCATTATCCCTATCATAAAAGAAAATACCGTGTGTCACAGGTGGAGATTCCATGCGGTCGAATGCCCTTTTTCCGACAACTCTTGAAATGTACTCGTAGATGTAACTGTCCACATCGTTTTCTCTCACCGCGTTTGTCAGGGAAAGAATGAAAACCGGAGCGAAGATAGCCATCCCCACGAGAATAATCCTTCCATCCTCACTCCCTACCTTTTTCTTGAGCCAGTGGAAGAAACCTTCTTTTTCCGATGAGGTCTCTTCTTCATACAATTCAGCAAGAGCACGCGGCAAGGCTTTTCGAAGATGTAGCTGATAGAGCAGCGCATTCAGAAGTGGAAGCACACATAGAGTGGAAAGTACAATGAAGAGCCAAAATATCCAGTTAAGATTATTCTTGATCACAAACGTGCCAGCGGTCGGCGTGTATTGCAGCCCGGGCAGTCGGCTCGCCAGCATGCTGCATGCAGCGAATATCATCGCAAGAACAAAGTAGATGACAATCGTCAAAGAAGATATATTTCTAAAGGATCGCATGGCACCACCTCGCATTTAATGGTTCGGTGTCTCTGGCTGCACAAGCTGCTGAACGGCATCAGTTCGCTCGATTGGTCGACTGAGTATGGCTGTCGTCCAGAACAACCCCGTGAGGAGAATAAGAGCGCTCACAACAACGAGCGTTCTGAATCGGCTTTGACGGGTCTGGCGTTGAATTGAAATTCCAGCGATCGAATGTCGCGGGTCCTTTCTTGAACCTGCGTTCCATGCCAACGCGGTCATTGGTTCGTCCAACTGCTGACTCTTCTCCATTTCTCGCCCGATCAAAGCCATCGCATCAAAGAACCTTCTGCAGTCACCACACTTTGTGAGATGATCGAACAAATCACTACTTGATGCGGCGGTGACTTCGCCGTCAAGAAGCTTGTTGATCGCTCGTTGACATTCGTTGCAGGTCATTGTTCTGCTCCTCCACTCATTTTCCTAACCGTTCTCACCAACATGGAACTCTCGTTATTGCCTGAAATACGGCTCCAGCTTCTTCGCCAAGGCTTTTCGCGCCTTGAACAGTCTTGATTCAACCGAGCTGATGGTGGCTCCGGTGATGGCCGCTATCTCTGCGTACGTCAGCCTGTCGTATTGCCGCAGCACCAGGACCTCCCGGTACTCTACTTTCAGATGATTGAGATGATATTGTACCAGTTCTGCCAGTTCGGTCTTGACGATGAGCTCGAGTGGCGTCTCCTCATCCCAGATATCTTTCTCATCCTCAATGGAAGAAGTCGTGCCGTTCTTCCTCGTCTTTCGAATTGCTCCATAAACCTCATTGCGTGCGATGCTGTACAGCCAGTAGAAAAAGAGCTCTGGTTTGTCGAGTGAGTTGAGCGATTCATATGCTTTTTGAAATGCAACCTGCACAGCATCTTCGGCCGTAGCTCTGTCCTGCAGCAGTCGAAAGCAGTACGCCAACAGTCTTCGTCGGTGCTTGTTGTACAGATCCGTGAAGGCGCGTTCGTTGCCGGCACGGATCTGATTCAGCAGTTCTTTGTCTTCAGGAAATGTCATTTGGATTGCGGTGTGGATGGCCACAACTGTTTCTACAAGAGGTAAGATGCAAAAAGGGAGGAAAACTTGCTGTGGGATGCCCATAGAGCGGGTTAGCCTCAGGCTGCAGGCGTTGCCCAATGTCTCTTGAAGGTTCGAGACGACTGCTACTCCGGCTCGTAATCCGTAGGCAGCAGGTCAGCTGCCCGCTGACCCGACCAGTATCCCTGGGTCACCATCTTCAACGGATTCTCAACAAGACCATTCGTGTAGATTGTAACAACGGGTTGGTCCAATTGGATCAGCGAGAATTCCTGTCGTCGGCCCTGTGTGTAGATCACCTGCAAGAGTCCTTCAAAAGAGATTCTTCGTTCATACGCCGCACGTCCGGGCCTGAGAAGCGTATCGGCGTCTACTTGGTTGCCAGCGCTCCACATCAACGCCATACGCGGTGGCGTCTTGTGAATGCTGTTCACTTCAAAACCGTCTTCTCTCCACGACTTGCGTATCAGTGCTGTGAGGAAGTGCCGTTTGGAACCGTAGTACGCCTTGCGTCGGTTCTCTTTCCACTGAGCGGCCTCCTGCCCGTCTCGCGGATGAAGTTCCTCGAAATGTGTGATCCCCAGAAACTGAAAGAACTGCGGCGACTCAATGTATCGACGCAGAATGTACGTGAAACGATATCCCAAACCCCGGTTTTCAATCTGAAGTGGGTCGCGTGATGTTGCCGTGAACTGGTTTTTTGGGTCATCTATCTGAAAGTCGAGAACCTGCGGATTCAGCAGCCGGCAAAAAGTGGAATTGGGACCGGTGCCGAAAAATGAATCCACGAATCTCTGAAGATGCTTTTTCCATTCGACAGGATCTCTCGCCTCCACGAGGACACCCGGCATTTGGACCTCGCGGGGTCTGAGGTGAAATTCGATTTCATATGTAACGGTATCCGCGACGTGGAGCGTCCAGGTCTCAACACCATAGCCAACAATGGATGCAACGATCTGCTGGGTACCGAGCGGAACTCTTTTGAGTACGAATCTTCCTTCGGCGTTCGCGGCAGCACCAACAGTGGAGTTGGCCACAAAGATATTCGTCAGCGGAAGCGCAGCACCCGTCGAATCATCAACGACGCGGCCTTTGACGATAGCATGAGGTACTCCCTGGGCCTGAAGTCCGGCAAAAGACGAGGACAAGACAAAGAGGCACAAGAGTAAATGGCTGACTCGATGGGCAATCGTATTCATTCCGGGCAATTTTCGTTCTTACTCCTTGGGCGAAGGCCACCAGTTCAGTGGCAAAGAAATTCTGTCTCTTCAACTGGAAGGTAGGATGGAAAGAGGGGAGATACAATTGTCGGGCTGCTCGACTTATCGAATTCATTATTCCGACGAGCCACTGCTGCCAAATGACGAGGGAAGAATTACAGGAAAGTCCTGCGAAAAGGACAAGCGGTTCTTGACGCTACACTAATTAATGATTTCGATGGTATTCCGTGCAGGCGTAATACGTATTCGGATGCGAATGGAATCTGTGCCAGAAAGCGCTTTTCCCACGCCGACAATCGCACAGTTGTCCCCCTGAGCACTCTCGACGTAATAGCATCCATTGACGTTCTCAGCCATGGGGAAGATCTTGCTTATCGTGACACCGTCAAACTTCTTGTTGCCTCCCCCTTGCGTCGCGGGTTTCACATAATATGCCAACGCCCGGGAGGCGAGATTATTGAGGTCCGTCATGACCGCGCTCCGCACGCTATCGATAGAATTGTGCTGAAAGTATTGCACTCCAATGAAGATGGCTATGCCGACAATAATGACACCCAAAATGACAAGGAGAAGTTGTGTTTGTCCCATAAGTCTAACCCCATCGAGTCAATACGCGTCCAAGACGGACATTTCGAATCATTGAATGCTTCAGAAATCAATTCACCTGGTATTGAAAGAGCGTCGCGCTGGGGCTCTCGCCTATTTGGGTTCCCCGAGAAACTTCGCAAGCGTTTTTTCCAGCTGATCGCCGCGAAGGTCTGTGTCCATTGCTACGATGGTCCCATTCACGTCGACCAGGAGCGGCCGTGGTATCGCTATCACTTCGAACGCATTCGTCAGAGCCTTATCGTCTGTCACAAACGTATGCAGCCACGGCATCTTCCACTTGTCGCCGCGGAATTTGGTCACGTCACCCGGTTTTTGATCCAGTGAGAGGCTCAGAATCTGGAAATTCTTCGATTTGAATTTGTCGTAGGCCTTGTGGAGCTTCTCCATTTCACCAACGCACGGTCCGCACCATGTGGCCCAGAAATCAAGCATGTACACCTTTCCCTGAAACGTGTCGTTCGTGATAAACTTGGCTGTATCCTCGAGCGATTTCACTTTGAAGACCGGAACCGCTTTTCCGACAGCAATCTTGATGACCGGCGAGAAGCGCTCTTTCACATTCTTGCCCATCGGCGTGTCACCGAAGAATCTCACCGCAACCTCATAGTACAATTTGAGGTTCTTCTCATCATTCGTCATCTTCGCGTTCATCAGTTGACTCATGAGCATATTTGTTTTCAGCGTCATGTCAGGATGTTTGTCAAGAAATTTTGCCAGGTACTCCTTGAATGCCTTCTCGTCCCCGGAAAGATCTCCTGCTGCCTTCATGAGCGGCAAGGTGGGCATCATCCAGAGTTTTGAGTCGGGGGGAACATCTTTGAAGACCAATAAGCCAATTGCCGGGTCAGCCGTTTTCGCGTATTTGCTTTTCGTGTCAACATAGTCGAGCAGAAGCGATTGACGGACCAGTGGGTCTTTTTCTGTCTTCAGACGGGCAAGGATTGATGCCTGATCTTTGGACCAATCGTAGGTGAACTTTTTCCAATCGTTTCCCGCTTTGACGAAGTCGTTCATTGCAGCCGACATGATCGCAGTGCGCTTACCGATTTCCACCTGCACACCCGCAATCTTAGCAACTGTGGAAGTAGGATCCGCGAACGTTGCCTCTGCCTCGACAGTCGAACGAACGGTCTTCGATGGATCGAAGATGATTCTTACCTTGCCGTCCTTCGCCGCCACAATCGATCGATAGTCTCCGCCATCATCAAATTCGAACCCCTCTGATTGTGTCCCGTTGATACTCCGACCGGTCTTCTCAGCACCAAGGATCTGATAAGTCACTTTGTCTTTGGTTGTTTGAAGATCAATCGCGAATGTCCCGTCGCCCTGTTTTTGCATCGGTTGCGCCTTGTCGTAGGCGTAGTTTGTCATGTCCGTCATTATCTTGACATCCTTCATCTCGTCGCCGTACGAGTAGGTTGCAAGAGTAGCGGAGAGCTCAAGCTTCATCGGTTTCTCGATGAGAAGCGGGACATCGAGCGCCATGTGATTGACCCCTGTGAATTCCACAATGAGCAGTCCGGTCTCTTTTGTCGTGATCTCAAAAGATCCATCAGCTTTCGCCCTGGCCTGAACGAGCGGCTTTGGACTGGAGGTCTTCAGCAGGTGAGCGTGAGCCATCAGCATCGGCTTCTTGTCATGCCCGAGGAGTCTTCCCGAAATGACTGTCTGCTCCTGAGCATAGCCAATGCTCGCGCAGAGAAAGGAAACGATGAGCATGAAGGTGCGCATAGGCGTTCTGCCTAATGTGGAATACTGGTTGGGTCGATTTTGTC